>Ga0265298_10000218_pt1 | contig 89361 bp, 73 predicted proteins | sample AusTroGonzalo_MG_3_FD_193486 | JGI IMG/M metagenome (GOLD analysis project Ga0265298, IMG submission 193486) | Bovine rumen microbial communities from tropical cattle in Woodstock, Queensland, Australia - Gonzalo_01 | ecosystem: Host-associated > Mammals > Digestive system > Stomach > Rumen ...
GAGCAATGGGCCTTCTTCCCCTCCGTTTCCGCGGGCTGGCGTCTTTCCGAGGAGCCCTGGATCAAGAACAACGTGAGCAAGAAGGCGCTTTCCAACGCGAAGGTACGCTTCTCCTGGGGAACGCTGGGCAACAGCAACGTTTCCCCGTACTATTATGACGAGACCTTCTCCTTCAGCAACAGCCGGCTTCTGGGCGGTTCCATCTACCGCAAGACCTCGTCCCCGGATCCCATTCCGACCAACCTGACCTGGGAGCGTTCGATGACCTACGACGTGGGAGTCGATCTGGCCTTCCTGAACGACCGCCTGCAGTTTGTGGCGGACTGGTATCTGCGGAAGACGGAGGACATGTTCACGGACGGCCCTTCGATCCAGGCCATTTACGGTGCGGATTCCCCGAAGGGCAACTACGCGGAACTTTCCACGCGCGGTTTTGAACTTTCCCTCACCTGGAAAGACAGTTTCAAGCTGGGCGGCAAGCCTTTCCACTACAATGTGAAGGCTACCCTGGCGGACTATGTTTCCCGAATTGATAAGTTCAATAACGACACCAAGTATATCGGCGGACGGAATGCGCCGGAGTATTACGAGGGGATGATCGTGGGTGAACTCTGGGGCTTCGTCTCCAACGGCCTGTGGCAGACGCAGGAGGAAATCGATGTCGCCGTAGCCGGCGCTAAGGCGGCAGGACAGACCTATTACGATTCCCTGAACCAGATGTCCTCGGATTATTCCCTGCATCCGGGTGATATCAAGATCGAGGACCTGAACGGCAACGGCTATATCGACCGCGGCGACCAGACGCTTTCCAATCCGGGCGACCGTACGATCATCGGCAACAATGAACCCCGGTTTATGTACAGTTTCACGATCGGTGCGGACTGGAACAACTTCTACGCATCGGTCTTCTTCCAGGGTGTGGGCAAGCGTGACTACATCACCGGCGGCGACAGCGGTATGATCTGGGGCCAGTACAACCGGCAGTATAACCAGATTCCCATGTGGCAGTTGGGCAACTACTGGACTGAAGAGAACCGTGACGCCTATATGCCGCGCTACTCAGCGCGTATGAGTCCGTTCTACTCCATCCAGCGGCGCGGAAACAGTCGCTATATGCTGGATGTTTCCTATATCCGTCTCAAGAACGTCCAGTTCGGCTACCATCTGCCGGAGCGCTGGATCAAGCCCCTGCGCCTTACCAAGGCCAGCATCTTCTTCTCGGGTGAGAACCTCTGGGACTGGTCTCCTATGTATAAACATGTCTGGGGGACGGTCGATGTGCTCGGTATGGGAGAGGATCCGGAAAACTCCGACAGCACGGCAGGTTCCGGTGGCTGTTATCCGGTTATGAGTTCCTACAGTTTCGGTATCAACATCACTTTCTAATCCTACTGCATCATGAAAAAATCGATAGTACTTTTTGGGGTTATGCTCAGCTGCCTGGCGGCGGTGAGTTCCTGTAACCTGACCGAGTCGCCCAAGTCTTCGGCCGGTGTCTCGCTGGTGTTCGGTTCCGAGACGGGATTGCGGTCCTATTGCTATTCCTTCTACGGGATACTTCCCAACGGCAGCAATGCCCATCACCAGGATGACATTCTGGCCGATTATATCGCCAAGACGAGTTTCGAGCTCTACGAGACGGGTGCGCTTACGCCCGATCCCCAGGGCTCCTGGGATTGGACTTCCATCCGGAATGTCAATTATTTCCTGGATCATAACAACTATCCGGCAGTCCCTGAGGAGGTGCGGAACAACTATAGCGGCATCGCCCGCTTTTTCCGCGCGTGGCTGTATTTCAACAAACTGGTTACGTATGGGCAGGTCCCCTGGGTGGGGCACGTCCTGAATCCCGGCGACCCGGAACTGACCGCTCCCCGCGACAGCCGCGATGTGATTATCCGTCATATCATCGAGGATTGCGACTTCGCTTTCCAGCATATTCAGGCGGACAATTCCAGCAACAGCGGAGCCTGCCTCGTCAATAAGTGGTGCGCCCTGTTGCTCAAATCCAGGATCTGCCTGTTCGAGGCCTCCTGGCGGAAATATCACGCCGGAACGGCTTTCGTCTTCGGTTGCGAAATCAGCCCGGATGAACTCTTCTCCCTGGCGGCAGACGCTGCGTCGACCGTGATGCAGAGCGGTGTTTTCTCCCTGCATACATCAACGCCCTATGCCAATGGGCGCGGCTCCTACCGGGACCTGTTTTCCAGCGATGCCGTTCCTACGGACGAAGTGATGCTGGCCATCCAGAACGACGCCACGCTGTCCGTCGGCTACGCCAATTATTTCTACAACGTCCAGCCCACCGGCAAGAATTCCCTTACCCGCCCCTTCGTGAACACCTATCTCAACCGGGACGGTTCCTTCTACTCGGAGGTGGGGGCTGACGGTAAGTACAAGACCTTCCTGGAAGAGACGACCAACCGTGACCTTCGCCTGAACCAGACCATCCGGGCCTGGGACTACAGCTGCAAGGATGCCAAGGGCGATATGGTGCGGATGACGGCGGATTACTCCTATAGCCTGACCGGTTACCACATTATCAAATATGTCGTAGATGACGTAGCCTGCAACGTCTATGGCGCCAACGGCAACGACATACCCGTGATGCGCTATGCGGAGGTCCTGCTGAATTACGCGGAGGCCAAAGCCGAATTAGGCACCCTGACCAATGACGACTGGAAAAACACCATCGGTGCACTGCGCCGCCGTGCGGGCATCACCGGAGGCAGCCTGGATACCAAGCCGACGCAGGTGGACAATTATCTCAAGACGAATTTCTATCCGGGGATCAACGATCCGGTCATCCTCGAAATCCGTCGCGAGCGTACCTGCGAACTTTGCCTCGAGGGTTTCCGTGCCCGTGACCTCAAACGTTGGGCCTGCGGAGACCTGTGGCGTACCGCCAAGTGGACGGGCATCTTCGTCCCTGCTACGGATAAGCCGCTGGATATGAACGGGGACGGCATATATGACGTCTATTTCGACGAGGCCGGTCTCAGCACCGAGTACAGTGCCATCGCCGTCAAGGTGACCCCTCCGCTGAGTTTCATCGCTGCCCCGGGTGGCGGCAAGATCCTGCAGGATGCCCTTTCCGGCCGTACCTGGAAGAACTGTATGTATCTGGAGCCTCTTTCGACCGTGGATATTACGATGAACGAGAATCTCCTTCCGAATAACCCTGAATATTAATCTCTTCTGATATGAAGCATTCAATACGCATTTTTTGTTATGCTGCCCTGGCCGGGGCGATGGCTGCCTGTACCCAGGTAGAACCCCAGGAGCCGGTGGTCAGCGAAGGGGAGTTTTCCTATATCTTCAGGCTTTCGCCCGACGAATCGAAGACCTCCTTTGAATCTTCCCATGTGGCCTGGCAGAACGGAGACCAGGTCGCCTCCTATGCCAGTACTTCCAAGAACAAGTATACGGATGTCGTCGTCAACGGCTCGGACGTGACGATCACCATTCGCAGTAGCGTTGCCCTTTCCGCGGGTGACATGGTCTATACCTATGCTCCGTACAGTAAGGACAATAACGAAGCCGAGGCTTCAGCCGTCACCCTGGAGATTCCCCGCAACCAGGTTTCCGGCAGTGCGGATGCCATGCCGATGGTGTCCCTTCCTTTCGAACTTACCAGTGATGTTCCCAAATACACCGATACGGAAGTGGGTACGCTCCAGTTCATGAACCTGGGCTCTGTAATTAAACTGAACATCTACAAGAGCAGCGGCTTTGCAGCCGGTGAGAAGATTGAGAACGTGACTTTCCAGGCAGGGAAGCCCTGTGCGGGCTCCTTTACCTATGACCTTACCACTGCCGATGTGGACCATCCCGCGGCCATCAGCGGTTATGCTGACACGGATGTGGTCGTATCGGCGGATGGTGCCCATCCTGTTACCGTCGGTTCGAGTGCTGAAAACGGCGGTGTCTTCTATATCGTCGTCGCTCCCGGAACCTACGGCGGAACCTATGTTATCCGTACCAGCACCGGTGACTATACCTACGTTTCCGGCTCCACCAGAGAGTATAAGCGTGCCGGCTTGAAACCCTTGAACCTGGACCTTTCCAGTGCCAACTGGACGCCTCATACCGGCTATGACAACAGTATCGACTCGCCGCGCGAGTTCTCGGAGTTCCTGGCCGGTACTTCTTCCAGCGATACGGGAAGCTATACCATCAGCGCCGACCTGGATATGACCGGCTACACGATCACCAGCGCTTCCGGTTTCGGCGGCACGCTGGACGGCAATGACCACGTCATCAGCAATATCAGTTCCAGCGTTCCTTTGTTTGCTCAGATCAGCGGCTCGGTGAGCAACCTTACCCTGGACGAGACTTGCGTATTTACACCCGCACAGACCGTGACCGAGTTCGGCGCCCTTGCGGCCCTTGACAACGGTGGAACCTATACGAATGTACATAACGCCGCAAGCATCACGATCACCGCTACCGGCGATATTGAGAATAATATCGCTCTTGGCGGTCTCGTGGGTGCCTCCGACAATGCTTCGGGAAGTACGTTCACTTCCTGCTCCAACAGCGGTGCTGTTACTATCGATGCTACGGAATATACCCACTGGGCTGTTGCCATGGCCGGTATCGTTGGCTGGACAAGGAAGTCTACCTTCGATTACTGCACCAACAGCGGTCCTATATCCCTCTATGCCCAGTACGGTGACGGCTATTCCCACCAGTGGTCATTCATAAGCAGTGAAACTTCTGATACTGACGGCAATATCAGCGTGGCCGGTATTTGCGGAAGGGCATTGGATCACGAGAAGACTACAGATATCAAGAGCAGTTATAATCACTGTGATAATCTTGCCGGAGGCGCCATTACCTTGCGTCACACCCATATGGACGCACTTCAGAAGATCGATAAGACCGGATGCCTTAATGTTGCGGGAATCTGCGGGCAGAGCAACGGTTCCATGGAAAGCTGCGTAAACTATGCACCTATCACTGCTATCGCCATCTGTCCTGAGAATAATGATTATTGGGAGAGACGTAACTGCCTGCTCAAAGTCGGAGGAATCGCCGGCCTGACCTGGGAAGGAATCGCCATTAACTCCTGCTCTAACAGGGGAGCAATCAACGTCAACTATGACGGTTCGTGGTATAAAACAGTAAGAAATATGTCTGCCGTCGGAGGTATAATCGGAAAACAAGGTTACGGTCTCTCCAACGCCAAGGTTACTTTCAGCACCAATCGCGGTCCCATTACCGTTACAGGAAATAGCCATATTGCTGTTGGCGGCATTACCGGCTCTTCTGGATCTATGCGAGGAAACAGAGTTTACAATACTGCTCCTATCAATGTCCGCTGCAAGGAAGGTTATGTGGGAGGCTTGCTTGGTTATGCCGATGGCAGCTCCCAGTATCAGTTCATCCGCACTTCCTATTGCGAGGCTGACATTACGGCGGAGGATACGTGGGATACAAACCGCTACAAAGTATGCGTCGGCGGTCTTATCGGCTACTTCGCTACCGGCGCAACCGGAAGCTATCCGAGCCTTGTCCCTTATTCAACTGATTCGCAGCGCTGCCATTATACCGGCAATGTTGTTTCCACCGGACAAATGAAGGTTGGTATGGTCATAGGTTGGATTACTAACAACAACGCGAAGGTCTTCGGCACTTCAGATACCCCGATTCAGGTAACCGGTACCATTCATCGCTGGGGTTATGATTCGGACAACGCCATGGATGAACCGCTGACGATTCACGCCGGAAACGTCGAGGAATATGCCATCGGCGCCATCAAGGAAGGCACGGTGACAATGTATGTCGAAAGCCCCACGCCTGCGCCTATCCCGCCCGTGAATCTGAAGCTGATGAGCTTCAACATCAAGTCTTCCAGCGACTGGGGCGACCGCAAAGGCGGCATCGTCTCTATGATCAAGGGCGAAAGCCCGGACATCATCGGCATTCAGGAGGTGAATGAGCTGGATTCCTGGGACCTTTATACCGAAGGCGGCGGAAAACAACCGTGGAATTACCTCAAAGATAATCTTTCCGACTATTCCAGCTACCGCCCCAGCACCAAGACCAACGCCATCCTCTACAAGAGCAGTGTGGTGGAACTGAGCAATACCGGCTTCTTCTATCTGGGCAACGATCCCAGTGCCAGCGGCAGCTCAAACAGTTGGGACGATTATGAACGGACGGTCTTATACGGCATTATCCGGGACAAGGCGACAGGCCGGTATTTCTTCTATGTGAATACCCATTTCCCGCTGAACCAGACGGGTCAGACCAATTCGGCGGCCCTGCTGGAAAGCCAAATCAAGTCCCTGAATTCTAACGATTATCCGGTCATCATGGCCGGGGACTTCAATTGTGTCATCGGCAATTCCTGCTGGGACAGCATCAAGACCTGGATGAATAATACCCGTTATTCCGCCGCGGAAGTGTACAGCATCGAAAACAGGGACCTGTACACCTTCAACGCCTATGGCGACAGCAGCAAGGCCCGCAACAAGGTAGACCATATCTGGGTGAGCAAGTCGATTACCGTCAACTACTACATCACCTTGACCCAGGAAATCCGCAAGTATGGCAGTGAATCCTACCTTTCCGACCATTATCCCATTATCGCAACCATCAGCTAAAACACTGCGCATATGAAAACGTATATCAATCCCGTTTGTGAAATATTGCTGATTAATCAAGATTTCTTGCTCTGCGCTTCGTTCGACCAAGTCGATTCTACAGAGCTGTTTTATGTAGATGATCCGGAAACGATATGAAAATCCAGTTTAAAGTCCTTTTCTGCCTTGCACTGCTGTGCGCCTGCGGGAAGGAACAGGTCCCGGAAGAAGAGGGCTTTAAGTATGAAGCCGTCTTCATCGGGGATTCCATCACGGCCAATTGGATTCGCGAGGACAGGGGACATCCGGAGTTCTTCAACAGCCATAATTTTTTAGGCATGGGCTATTCCGGGAAGACTACGGCCTACCTCAAGACCCTTTTCCAATTGTCCGTGATAGACAAGCATCCGCGGCAGGCGGTGATTCTCGCCGGTACCAACGATATTGCGCAGAATGACGGCCGTTATGTGCCGATAGAAGAAATACGCGACAATATTGCTTGGATGGCCGCTGCTGCTGCCGAAAAAGGCATCCGTGTGGTGCTCTGTTCCGTTACGCCGAGCAAGGGCTTCAGTTGGTCGACATCCGTCTCCCATCCGGAGAAGATTATTATCGAACTCAATAAACTGATCAAGGCCCTTGCCCTTGAGAAGGGCTACGGCTATGCCGACTATCACTCGGCTTTGACCGATGCCGACGGCGGCCTGCCGTCTTCCTACTCTTCGGACGGAACGCATCCCAACAAGGCTGCCTACACCATTATGGAAGGCATTATCCTTCCCATCCTTCAAGAATTCCCCGTACAGGATAAATGATGTTGCTTTCTTTACTCATTGCAGGTCTATTGCTGGGCACTTTCACGCAAGCGGATATCGCCCCGTCCCTGGTCATGGACCAGGGCTGGGTGCCTTATCCTTCGTATGAAGACAGGCCCGGCTGGACGGAGTTGCTGGGCGAGTATCAGGCCCCGCTTATCACGCAGGGAGAGGCCCAGATAGGCTTTCCCTGGGTGACGATTACCCGGGACGATTATCTTGCTTACGAGCTTAGCGGCAGCCGCCATCAGATGGAAGACAAGCAGGAAGCCAACACCGACGCCCTGAGCCGCCTGTTCATTGCGGAGCTTGCCGAAGGGCAGGGGCGTTTCCTCCCGGACCTGGCGCGCGGCGTGCAGTGGTTCTGTGACGCTCCGTCCTGGGCGGTGTCGGCCCATCTGGCCAAGTATCAGAAGAGCAAAAGCCCGGTCCCTGACCCGTCAGACCCCATTCTGGCGCTCTATCAGGGTAATATCTCCCAACTGCTTTCCTGGATATACTATTATTTCCACAATCAGTTGGAGTCCGTGCAACCCGGCCTGCCCGCCCGTATGCGTGCGGAATTGCAAAAACGGGAACTGGACCCTTACCTGCAACGGGACGATTTCTGGTGGATGGGCTTCAAGCCCTGGCCGGGAAAACTCCTGAACAACTGGAATCCCTGGTGCAACGCGAATGCACTACTCTGCTTTATGCTGCTGGAGAATGACCGGAACACGCTTGCAGCCGCCATCGAAAAGGCTTTGCGCTCGCTGGATTTCTACCTGGCTTCCCTGAGCCGGGACGGAGCCTGCGACGAGGGCACGACTTACTGGTATAAGTCCACGGGTCATCTGATGGATTGCCTGGAATGCCTGAAAATGGTCAGCGGCGGCAAATGCGATGCCTGGAACGATCCCTTCATCCAGCGGCTCGGCGAGTATATCGTGAATGCCGATATCGGAGACAACTGGCAGGTCAATTTTGCCGACGGTAAGCCCTCCCGCTGCCCCATCACCTATGTGATTTACCGCTACGGGCGCGACACGGGCAACCGGACGATGATGGATTTTGCCGTGAACCGCTGCAAGGCTTTTTGCCACAATCCCGTGAGCGGTCTGGACTGGACGCTCTTTTACCAGTCGCTGGAGAACCTGCGCGCCGTCCGTACCCTCAAACAACAACCCTGGGTGGCCTATAAGCCCCACAGCTTTGTCAGTTATCCGGAAACGCAAATCGCCTTCCTGCGTGCAGGAAAGGCCTATCTGGCCGCCAAGGGCGGCAACAACGGAGAGCGCCACAACCACAACGACGTGGGCTCGTGCATCTATTTCTATGACAATCAGCCCGTGCTGGTGGATGCCGGCGTGGGAACCTATACCCGGGACACCTTCGGAGCAGGCCGCTTTGCCAATTGGTTCGTACAGAGCGGCTGGCACAACGTGCCCGTTATCAATGGTTGCGAGCAGGCTTTCGGCGCCGAGTTCAAGGCCTCCGGCAGCCGCGCCCGCAAGGCGCTTCGCCGCTTCTCGGCCGATATCGCCGGGGCGTATCCCGATTCTGCCGCCATCGGCAAATGGTGCGTGAATTACCGGCTGCGGCGCAACGGCGCCCTGCGCATTACCCACCGCTTCTCCTTGCGGGAAGCGCGCGAGCCCAATGAACTCCATCTGCTCGTCAGCGACGAGCCGCAACTTTGCGAAGAAGGGAAGATCCGTCTGGCCGGCGGCGTGCTGCTTCGCTACGATCCTGCGCAGTTCACGGTTTCCGTGGAGACGAAGTCCCTGCTGGGGCTTGGATTCAGCGACCGCTGGGGCGATGCGCTCTATCGCATCAGCCTGAAGGCGAAGCGTTTGCAGCAGAAAGGCAAGTATGTGCTGAAGTTGCAACCCTCGGCGGAAGAGCCTATTCCGGCGCTTACATCGCAGGTAGAAGAGAGAGCGAAGGCGCAGTTTACGCTGTTGGCGGGGCGGCTGGCTTCCGATGCTACCCCGCGAACCATCTATCCCGACGGCTGTATGAAGGATGTCTCGATTGGCTCGTGGACCAGCGGCTTCTTCGCCGGTTCGCTCTGGCAGTTGTACTCTTTGACGCAAGACCCCCAGGTGCTCTTGATGGCGCGTGCGGAAACGGAGAAACTCGCGAGCATCCTGGATTTCCCCCTGAGCCACGATATCGGCTTTCAGGTGAATTGCAGTTATGGAAATGCTTACCGGGTCACCGGTGAGCTGTGCTATTTGCCCATGATCGAAGCGGCTGCCGCTGCGCTGGCGGACCGTTTTAACCCGCAGGTGGGGGCGACCCTCAGCTGGACTTCCGGCGAGAAGGGCGCGTACCCCGTCATCATCGACAATATGATGAACCTGGAACTGCTGGAATATGCTTCCGGGCTCTTTGCCTGCGATTCGTTGAAGGAGATTGCCATCACGCACGCCCGGACGACCCTCCGCAATCATTTCCGTCCCGACGCCTCCTGCTGGCATATGCTCGATTATGATCCTGCGACGGGGGAGGTCCTGCGCCGCGTGACCGTCCAGGGCTATTCGGATGACAGCATCTGGTCCCGTGGACAGGCCTGGGCGCTCTATGGCTATACGATGATGTACCGCGAAAGCGGATGTCCTGAATTCCTCGCACAGGCGGAGAAGGTGGCGCGGATGCTGATGGAGCATCTGCCTGCCGACGGCATTCCTTACTGGGACTTCTCTGACCCGGATATCCCGACGACTTACAGGGATGCGTCCGCTGCGGCCGTGATTTGTTCCGCCTTGCTGGAACTGCGCACGCAGACGGCGGACAGGGCACTTGCTGCTGCCTGTCTCCAGACTGCTGAGAAACAGATCCGTACCCTCGCATCGCCGCAATACCTTGCCCCGGCAGGCACCAACGGAGGCTTCCTGCTCAAACACAGCGTGGGCAACCTGCCCGGCGGGTCGGAGGTGGACGTTCCGCTGCCCTATGCCGATTATTATTACCTTGAAGCGTTAAACAGATATAAAACACTCAAATAACTGATTTATGAAAAAGTTAATCCTCATTCTCGCAGGCCTAGTCCTGTCCTGCGCGTTCTTCGGTTCCTGCAACAAGCCTGAACCGGAGCCTGCCGTCACGCTGAAGGCCCCCGTCATCGCCGCGATGGCCAACGGCAATGAAGTGACGGTCTCCTGGACGGCCGTCATCAACGCTACCGCTTATAAGGTGGAGTACAAGAAGGCTACCGCTGCGGAGTACATCGTTGCGGGTACTGCAACCTACAGCCCTTATCGCATCAGCAACCTGGAATTTGGAAATGTGTATGCATTCCGGGTGAAAGCGACGAACGGAGAGGTGGAAAGCGATTGGTCCAACGTGGTGACGGTGGATGTGTACAATTACCTTCCCGCCCCGGTTATCCGCACTACCGCCGGCATTACCTATGTGAATGTCGCGTGGGATTCCGTGGAGGGTGCCGCTTCCTATCAGCTGGAGCATAAAGAGACGCTCGGCAGTGATTGGAAGGTGGATTACACCGGAGACGGCGCCGATATTGAGAACGTCTACAGGGTGGACGGCCTGGAAAGCGGCGTTTCCTATGATTTCCGGGTAGGTGCCATCGCCGAAGGCTATAGCATGTCCTACTCTGAGATTTCGACCGTAGCGACGACGGATACTCCGGGAACGATGATTTCCAATGCGGCCCAACTCGTCGCCTGGCTTTCCCGCTCTACGCCTGCTACGGACGAGGTCGTCGCACTTACCAACGACATCGACATGGACGGAGTGTCCATTACATCGGCCAGCGGCTTTGCCGGTATCTTCGAGGGTCAGGGCTTCTCCATCAAGAACCTCGCCTCTTCCGTTCCTCTGTTTGCTGAGAACAGTGGCCATATCCGCAATCTGACCATTGACGCATCCTGTGCGTTTGCGCCGGAAGTCAGCGTGTTCGGTGCCCTGGTAGCCCTGGACAAGGGTGGGAAATATACCAGTGTCAAGAATGAGGCGGATATTACCATTACCGCTACGTCGGACATTACGGAGAACCTGGCCATCGGCGGACTCGTCGGTGCTTCCTGCTCGGATATTCCGGATCTGGGAAGCATCTTCAACCTTTGCTCCAACAGCGGAGCCATTACCATCGCGGCGGATGCCTACAGCCACAAGGCGCTGGCGATGGGCGGCATCCTCGGCTACGCCCGCCTCGCTGAGTTCAAGGAATGCACCAACAACGGCCCCCTGACGCTGCGCGCGCTTTACGGCGACCCCTTCTCGCAGTGGTCCTATTCCGCCGGTGTTACCACCTATATAGACGGTAATATGAGTATCGGTGGTATCCTTGGCAGGGGCTGGGATATTACGGATGACTACGATATCGTGATGGAGAATTGCGAGAACCTTCAGGGAGGCACCATCACCCTTCTGCACAGCGCTATCGAAAAACTCGGAAGTTCCAGCGTAGAAGACGAGGGCTGTATGAATGTTGCCGGCGTGATGGGCCAGGGCAATGGCTCTATGAAGAAATGCCTTAACCATGCTGAAATCAATGCTGTTGGCGTTTCCTCCGATGGCAAGTTCAAGGAAATGAGGAATTATATCCTCCGTGTGGGCGGCATTCTCGGAACCGGTTACCGGGGGACAGCTCTGGAATCCTGCTCCAACCGGGGTCCCATCAATGTGCAGTATAGTGGTTCCTGGGAGAAACAGACCCGCGATCTGGCTGCCGTAGGCGGCATCTGTGGCCGGTCAGGATACAACAAATCCTCGGCGAAGGCCTATTTCTGCACCAATCACGGTCCCATTACCGTGACCGGCAAGGGTACGCTCAACATCGGCGGTATTTTCGGTGCCCAGGGCTATCAGCGCGGGAACAAGGTCTATGCTACGGCAAAGATGGACGTGCTTGTCCGCAAGGCTTATGTGGGTGGTCTTCAGGGCTTCGCCGACGGTGCCTCCGCACAGCAGCACATCAAGAGTTCCTGGTGTGAGGCGGATATTACCGCACGGTCCGTTGAAACCAGCCGCTATAACCTTGCTACCGGCGGTCTGGTCGGATTCTATGGCTTCGGTCAGTCCGGCTCCAGCCCGACCCTGGTCTGGGTTGACGGTGAGGGCCCGTGCCATTATAAGGGCAACATTTCTACGCCCGGTCAGTTTAAGACCGGAATGGCTGTCGGTTGGGTCAATATCAACGACAAGATCCATGTTTATGGCAGTGCGGAGAATCCGATTGAACTCTCCGGTACCCTTGAGCGCGAAGAACTGGAAAAGACGACCATCACGGCGGATAATGTCTTCTCCGGAACTTACTCCGGCGGGGATGCCTCTCCGGAGATGTTCGGGAACCTGGCCCTCGGTATCGTCAAGGGAACGGTCCAGGTGACCATCCACGCCACTTGTAAGTAGTAAAGTTTTCTCAATAAATTCAGCGGCTTGTGGTTTTTCCATAAGCCGCTAAATTTTTGTCAGGGTTTTTCGCTCAAGCGTTTCATTGAAGGCCTTCTTAAATTGGAGTTCAGTACATTGCAAAATTTTAATATCAAATTGAACATAATTGATACCGGGTTACGGGAAAGTTTCGTATCATTGCTGATATGAGAAACTGCCTGAATATCTGCAAAGCGGCGCTGGCCCTGGCGCTCACCCTTCTGTCAATAAATTCCCGTGGGGAAGTCCCTGAAACCGTAGAAACGAGAACTCTGAAGGTCTCCGCGGAAATGCTCCGCGCCAAGGCGGTGTATCTGCGTGCGGAGGACGTGGACACCTTCTGCGACATCCGCATCAACGGGCACAGGATTGGCTCCACCGGTAACCGCTTCCGCCGCTGGGAGTGGGACGTCAAGCCCTTCCTGCACGAAGGTACGAACACGCTGGAAGGGGTTTTCCAGGATGCCGAGGCGGTTTCAGGGCAGTTGAATGAAGCACTGGCCTATCCGGTGCCGATGAGCGGCGTGGGCTTCGTCCCGCACCTCAACCTGCTCCGCAAGCCCATCTACCAGGGCGGCTGGGACTGGGGTCCCAAGTGTATGTACACCGGCTTTGCCGGCCCCGTGGAACTGATTCCGGTCAACGTGGCGCGTGTGGATTACCTGCGCTGTACGCAGGACCATTCCCGTCGCGGCCGCTGCACGGTCAGCCTTAACGCAGAACTGTTCTCTCCGGAGGGCGGGACCGCCGTCGTGCAGTTCCGCTGCGGCACGCAGACGAAAAAGCGGAAACTGCGCCTGGAGCCCGGGGTAAACGAGGTCTCGCAACAATTCGTCATCCGCAGGCCCAAACTCTGGTGGCCCGCCGGGATGGGGGATCAGCCGCTTTACCGCGTGAGCGTCAGTGCCGACGGGCAAACGCTGGAAAAGCGCATCGGCCTCCGGACGATAGAAATCGGCGAAAACCTGGCCTTCAAGGTGAACGGGAAGCCCGTTATGGCGCTCGGTGCCAACTGGATTCCCTGCGATACCTCCGAAACGGCGCAGACGCGCGCCCGCTACCTGGAGCTGCTGACATCGGCCCGGGATGCGAATATGAATATGCTGCGGCTCTGGGGCGGCGGCAAGTTCGAGCAGGATTGCTTCTACGAGATCTGCGATTCGCTGGGGCTGCTGATCTGGCACGATTTCATGTTCGCCTGCGCGATGTATCCGGCGACGCCGGAGTTCCTGGGCGAAGTGCGCGAAGAACTCAAGCACCAGATCAAGCGGCTGCAGAGTCATCCCGCCATCGCGCTGTGGTGCGGGGACAACGAAGGCATAGACAATTACAACAAGCGCATCTGGAAGTCGAATCCCGCCCGCTATATGGCCGATTATCAGTCGCTCGTCGACCTGCGCGGCGCTTGCGTGGCGGAACTGGATCCGGAGCGGCTGTACTGGCCGACTTCGCCCTGCGGCGGCCCCGGAGACCTTAAGACCAACGGCTGGAAAGACGACAGTAAGGGCGATATGCACCTCTGGGATGTCTCCAAATATGCCCGCCCGCTGGAGGAATACTACAAGTATCGCCCGAAATTCATGTCAGAGTTCGGCCATTCCTGCTTCTCCGGCTTGCTCGCCACGATGGAGGAGCAGAAGGCCAATATGCGCGAGAACGGCGGCTATGAGAATATGCTCCAGCGCATCCGCAATCTCTTCAATCCCTTGCTGATGCCGGACCGGGCGGAAACCCTCGTCTATCTCTCGCAACTGGAGCAGGCCATCGGCCTGGAGACCGCCGCTTCCTGGTGGCGCTCGCTGCCGGAATGCAACGGCATCCTCGTCTGGCAACTCAACGACATCTGGCCGGGTCCCTCCTGGTCCACCCTGGAGTATGACGGGAGCTGGAAACCGGCCCATTATCACCTCAAACGCCTCTTTGCGCCCGATGCGCCCCGTGTGCCCTCCGTCTTCCCGGATCTCAAGGATGTCCCTGACGCTGAGGTCAAGGCGGAAAGTTCCGTGCGCGACGGCAAGTGGATCATCTCCCTGACCACCGACAAGCCCGCCTACTTCGTCTGGCTGTCCGCGCCCGGCGTGAAGCGCTTCTCGGACAACAGTTTCACCCTGCTGCCGGGGGAGACGAAAGAGGTGGAGGCTGTCGGCATAGACCGTCCCGGCGCGCTCAGCGTCACCCATCTGGCCCTGGCCACCTCCCCCCGCCGGGAAATCCTCCTTCGTGACTGGGAGTTCCACCGCGGAGAAGAAGGTGCCTGGGAGCGCGTAAAAGTCCCCCACGACTGGGCCATCACCGGTCCGTTCCTGGAGAACAGTGAATTATGGAACGGTTCTAAGGGCTGGGTCAACGTTCCCGGAAGGACCGGAGCGCTTCCCTGGGAAGGAATTGGCTGGTACCGCACCACGTTCACCGTCCCCGAGGGGAAGAAGGCCACGCTGCTCTTTGACGGGGCGATGAGCCACGCCACCGTCTATGTCAACGGCCGGGAGCTCTATTCCTGGCCCAACGGTTACAGCGCCGTTCCGGTCGATGTCAGCGATGCGCTGGTCCCCGGCGCGGAGAATACCCTTGCCGTGCGGCTCGAGAACCTGCCCGAATCTTCCCGCTGGTATCCCGGCGCGGGCCTCTACCGCAACGTGCACCTGATTACCACCGATCCTGTCCATATCCCCGTCTGGGGTACGTATATCACGACGCCGGAGGTGTCGACGGACAAGGCGACCGTCCACATTGAAACGAAGCTCGAGGGGGCCGAAGGGAAGGAAATAGAAATCAGGACGCAAATCCTGGCGCCCGACGGCACTACGGCTGCCGTGATTACCGGCGCATCCGCCCAGGCTGCGATTGCGCAGCCCTGTCTCTGGAGCCCGGATACCCCCGATCTGTACAAGGCGGTCACCGCCGTATATGCTGACGGCCGCCTGTGCGACGAATACACGACCACTTTCGGTATCCGCAAGGCGGAATTCATCGACGGAAAGGGCTTCTTCCTGAACGCCGAGCCGATGAAGTTCAACGGCGTCTGCCTGCACCACGACCAGGGGCCGCTCGGAGCCGCCGTCAGCGTGCCCGCCCTGCGCCACCAGTTGCAGGTTCTCAAGGATATGGGCTGCAACGCCATCCGCACTTCCCACAACCAGCCGGCGCCGGAACTCGTGCGCCTCTGCGACGAGATGGGCTTTATGATGATGGTGGAGGCCTTTGACGAGTGGAAGTCCGCCAAATGCAAAAACGGGTATCATAATTATTTCGACGAGTGGGCGGAAAAGGACCTGAGCGGTATGATCCGTGCCTTCCGCAACAATCCCAGCGTCATCCTCTGGAGCACGGGCAACGAGATGTGCCGTGTCAAGGACGACCCGGAGGAAGGCTTGAAAGAGGCGAAATACCTGACGGCCATCTGTCACCGCGAAGACCCTACGCGCCCGGTCACCTCGGGGATGCATATGTGGCACCGTTACCTGCATAAGGAATGGTGGGGCACCGTCGATCTGATTGGCATCAACTATCATCCCCGGAAGTTCCTGGAACTGCGTCAGGCCGTCGGGGATAAACTGATCCTGGGCGCGGAAAGCGGTTCCACCCTGAGTTCTCGCGGCGTGTATCACCTGCCCGCCGTCAAGAAGCGCGATATGGGACTGAGCCCGGACCAGCAATGCTCCTCCTACGACCTTGAATCTGTCACCTGGGCCAATACGCCGGACTGCGACTTCGCGATGCACGAGGACTGGCCCTGGGCCATCGGACAGTTCGTCTGGACCGGTTGGGATTACCTCGGCGAGCCCACGCCTTACGAGGATAACAGCTATCCCAATCACAGTTCGATGTTCGGCATCGTGGACCTGGCCTCCATCCCCAAGGACCGCTATTACCTCTTCCGCAGCGTCTGGAACACGAATGAGCACACGCTGCACCTTCTTCCTCACTGGAACTGGACGGAGGGCCAGAAAGTGCCTGTTTACGTCTATACGGACGCGCCGGCGGCGGAACTCTTCCTGAACGGCCGCAGCCTCGGCGTGCAGAAGAAGGCGCAGAAGCCCCGTCCCACGACCGGCGACCGCACGGAAAACGTGGAGGCCCGCTACCGTCTGCGCTGGGACGTGCCCTTTGAAGCCGGTGAACTGACGGCCGTATCGCACGCTGCCGACGGGCAGGCGCTGGATACCGTATCCGTCCGCACCGCCGGTGCTCCGGCCGCCATCCGTCTCGAATATGACGGGCGCCGCCTGAAAGCCGACGGGGAAGACCTGGCCTATGTGACGGTGAGCATCGTGGATGCCGAAGGGAATCTCTGTCCGCTCGCGGACAACGCAGTGCGGTTCTCGGCCTCCGGTGCCGGCCGCTTCCGCGCCTGTGCCAACGGCGATCCCCTCTGTGTGGAACCCTTCCAGGGGCCTTCCATGCACGCGTTCAGCGGCAAACTGACCGCCATTGTGCAGTCGGATGCCGCTGAAGCCGGAAAGATTGTCCTGCGCGCGAGTTCCCCCGGTCTGGAAGAAGCCTCACTGACGATCAGGACGCGATTCTAAGATTATTTCGGCAGATGGAAGACGTCGCTGAGTTCTTTCATCTGCGCGTCGCTCATCCCTTCGGGCGTGAAGCCCATATTCTTTGCGGCAATGTAGATCTGTGCCGCCTTGTTCAGGACGTCCACCTGGTCGAAGGCGTCCATAATGTCCGTATCTACCGCAAAGACGCCGTGCTTCTCCCACATCACCACGTCGTAGTCTTCGTCGATGGCGCGAATCGTCGCCTCGGCCAGTTCCACGCTGGAAGGGAGCATATACGGGACCATACCCAGCCCTCGGGGGCAGAAGGCCTTGGTCTCCGGAATCATCGACCAGAGCATCCGCGTCGCCGCATCCTTTTCCATCCATTGTTTGCTGTGGGTAAGGGCCACCAGTTCGATGGGATGGGTATGCAGGGAAGCCCGGTAGGGCGAGCCCTTCGCGAGCAGGTAGTCGTGCACGGCCAGGTGCGACGGCAACTCGGAAGTGGGGGCCACCGGCGCATCGGCGACAATCTCATAGGAGGCGCAGTCGTCCAGGATCCGGATGATGGAGCCGTTGGCCATAGGATCGCGTGCCAGGTCCCGCATACGCCTTCCGGTGCCCTTGCAATAGAACCAGCAGCCCTTCAGCCTCGGCAGGGTCTTGCCGATGGGCTGCGCTGCGCTGATGGCCGGCAGGGCCCGCATCGCATCGTCCGCCCATTGGGTGATATTGACGGTGATATTGCCTCCGTTGCGCTCCGCCCATCCCTTCTGCCAGAGATAGCCGGCCACCTCGGCGACTTTGTCGATTTCCGCCTTCAGGGCCGCCCTTTTATCTAGAATACTCATATCACCTGCGGTAAGAACGTGCTGATAATCAGGACGACGATACCGGCCACCAGCACGGCAATCGTCTTACGCGAAACGCCTTTCCACTCTTTCAGGATGATGCCCCAGACATTGGAGAACACGACGTTCAGCGACATCAGGATACACCAGCTGAAGGTAATGAGGGCAGGGTAGCCGGCCAGGAAGCCCTTGCCCAGGCTGAGCCCGAAGAACTGGCTGTACCAGAGGATACCCGCCAGGGCGCAGAAGAGCAGGTTATTGCCCCACAGCGCCTTCTGCCGGTAATCGCCCCAGGTCTTGTTTTTCCCGTTCTGCCAGAAGCAGTAGCAGGCGTTGGTGAGGAAGCCGCCGAAGGTAACGAGCAGCGTCGCGGGCAGGCTCTTGAAAATATCGGGGGTCTGCGCCCAGGTCAGCGGCTCACCGAAACTCAGGCCGATGTTGAAGCAGGCGCTCATAAATCCCGCCAGCAGCGCGACGGTAATGCCTTTGCCGAAATTGAAGTCCTTGACGGCCTTCTTTTTCTCCTCTTCGGGCAGCGCGGAGGACTTCATCGCTCCGGCGACGCCGATGATGGCAATGCCCGCCAGCGTCACCACGACGCCGATAATGACGGAGGAGGTGAGGTCGTGCGCGTGCCCGGTCAGCACCGGGCCGAGGATGGCGCCGAGACCGGCGCAGGTACCCAGCGCGATGCTCTGTCCGAGCGCCACGCCCAGATAACGCATACTCAGTCCGAAGGTCAGGCCGCCCACGCCCCACAGGGCGCCGAACAGGATGGTCAGCAGGCTCGCCTTGGGGTTCGCGGCGAACATCCCCAGCAGGGACTCACCCGCGGGTACCGCCAGCAGCGCGCCCAGCAGCGGGAAAAGGAGCCAGGCGAACACGCCCTGGACGATCCAGTAACTCTCCCAACTCCATTGCTTAATCTTGTTGATCGGGACATAACTGCTGCTCTGGCAGAACGCTCCGATCGCAATAATCAGTAATCCGATAATCAGTTTCATCGCTTCGACGTCACTTCTTTTTCATACTTTTCGATGGCGGGGATGAATGCTTCGCCTACGGGCACGCCGTTCTTGTAGTTGAAATAGTCGAACACGGCGCCGAAGGGCAGCGTCTTCGCCTCCTCGAGCAGCGCCAGGCGCTGGAAGCCCTTGCCGGCATCCTCATATTCGCGGAGTTTGGCCAGCGGCTCGAGCAGCGCGCTCAGCACGCACTTCTGCGTCGCACGGGTACCGATGACATAGGCGCCGATGCGGTTGATGGCGGCATCGAAATAATCCAGGCCGATATGGCTGCGGTCCAGAGCGTCCGCGCGCACGATTTCCTTGAAGAGGTCGAGCGTCTGGTCGTTCATGATGGTCACGTGGTCGGAATCCCAGCGGATGGGACGGCTGACGTGCAGCATCAACTCAGGCACGAAGAGCAGCAGGGAAGCGACCATGTCGGCCACGTTCTCCGTCATCTCGTAATGGCCGGTATCCAGCGTGTACATCAGTTTGCGGGTGGCGCAGTAGCCGGCCACGAAGTCGTGGGAACCGACGGTATAACTTTCCAGGCCGATGCCGAAGAGTTTGGCCTCGAGGCAGGTCTTCATCCCCGGCAGGTCCTCCTTCAGGATTTCGTCGAGGGATTCGGCGAAGATCTCGCGGTAGCGCTTGCGCTCCACGGTCTGGTCCTTGCTGCCGTCGTGTACCCAGATATTCATGATACAGGGGTCTCCCTGGGCCTTGCCCATCGCATCGGCGATGCGGCGGCAGCGCTTGGTATGCTCGATCCAGAACGCACGGATGGCGGGATCGGGGTTGCTCAGCGAAAGGTCTCCGCTCTTGGGATGGCCGAAGGAAGTGGAATTGAAATCCAGCTTCAGCCCGTTCTCCTTCGCCCACTGGATCCAACTCTCGAACGAGCGGACATCCACCTGGTCGCGGTCGACGAACTTGCCGCCGAAGTCGCCGTAGATCTCGTGCAGGTTCAGGCGGTGGCTGCCGGCGATGAGGCTCTTGGCGAAGAGCACGTCCGCACGCACCTCGTCGATGTTGCGGGCGCGTCCGGGATAATTGCCGGTGGTCTGGATACCGCCGGAAAGCCCGTCCTTGCTCTCAAAGCCGATGACGTCGTCGGTCTGCCAGCAATGCAGGGAGATAGGGGTCTTTTCGAGGGTGGCGACGGCTTTGTCGGTATCTACGCCGATGGCAGCATAGCGCTCCTTGGCGATCGCATAGGATTGGAGAATTTTTGCTTCGTTCATGGTATAAAGGTTTTAACTGAAAACGATGTTGCGATGATGCGCCGCATTTCCCAGCGGTCGCGCACCAGACCGGCGGCCTTCGCCTGCACCATCAGGTTGCCGATGGCGGTGGCTTCTACCGGACCGGCGGTTACCGGCAGCCCGATGGCCTCGGCCGTCCACTGGTTCAGCAGTTCGTTGGCGCTGCCGCCGCCGATGATGTGCAGCCGTTCGATCTTGAACGGCGCGAAGCCCTGGAGCATATCCAGCACTTCCTTATAGCGCTCTGCGAGCGAATGGTAGATGCAGGCGACGATCTGCGCGTCATTCTTCGCGCCGGAGGCGGCGCTGATCTCCGCCACCATATCGGCAGGATTCGCAAAGCGCGGGTCGTCGGGCCGGATGCGGCCGGCAAAGGCGGCCTCCTCCTTGGCCATTTCCACCAGTTGAGGATAGGAATAATCCTTGCCTTCGGCCTTCCAGATTTTGCGGCACTGCTCCAGCAGCCACATTCCGGTGATGTTCTTGAGGAAGCGCGTCGTGCCCTCGATGCCGCCTTCGTTGGTGAAGTTCATCCGGGCGGAATCGGCATTGATGATCGGCGCGGGCACTTCGATGCCCATCAGGCTCCAGGTGCCGCTGGAAAGGTAGGCAAAGCGCTCGTCGGCCGCGGGAACGGCGACGATGGCGGAGCCCGTATCGTGCCCGGCGACGGCTACCACGGGAATGTCGCGGTATTTGCCGATCTGGACGCCGGGCTGCACCACCGGCAGCAGCACGTCGCTCCGGATACCCAGTTTCTGCAACAGCCCTTCGTTGAAACTGCGGCTGTCCTGGTCCATCATGCCGGAGGTGGAGGCGATGGTATATTCACAGCCCTTCTTCCCCGTCAGCATATAGGCGAGCAGGTCAGGCACGAAAAGCAGGCTCTGTGCATGCTTGAGCGGTGCGAAACCCTCGCGGGTCTGTGCATACAGCTGGAAGATGGAATTGAAATTCATGATCTGGATTCCGGTGGCGGCGTACAGTTCCTCCCGCGGAATCGTCTCGTACACTTTTTCCGGAATGCCGTTGGTATAGGGGTCCCGGTAGGCGCGGGGATAGCCGAGCAACGTCCCGTCGGCGGCCACGAAGCCGAAATCCACGCCCCAGGTATCGATGCCGATGGAATCGATCTTTACCTGTTCCCGCTCCAATTGGTCCAGGCATTTGCAGAAATGCTCGTAAATGGCCAGGATGTCCCAATAATACTTGCCGCCCAGTTCGATGATGCCGCTCGGGAAGCGGTACACTTCCTTCATGGAAAAGCGGCCGTCTTCGAAACTGCCCAGCACCGCGCGTCCCGAAGTGGCGCCGCAGTCGAAAGCCAGAAAACAGTGTTTGTTCATAATGTCGCAATATACAAAATTAATTCGTAAATTTGACAGATTAATCGCAAATACTAATCTTATGGGAGCCTTTCACGCCTATGACATCCGGGGAGTCTACAAGGTAGATTTCGATAAAGAAACCGCTTATAAGGTCGGCTATTTCCTGCCGCAACTGCTTGGTGCAGATAAGGTACTGGTGGGTCGCGACTGCCGCGTCTCCTCGCCCGAGATTCACGACGCCCTGCTGGCGGGGATTACCGATGCCGGTGCCGATGTGGACGATATCGGCCTGAGCAGCACGCCCCTGGTGTATTTCGGAACGGCGAACTACGGCTACAAGGCTTCGGTGCAGATTACCGCATCGCACAATGCGCCGGAGTACAACGGGATGAAGGTTTCCCGCGAGAACGCCCTGCCCGTGGGCCTGGACACCGGACTCGGGCAGATCAAGGCCTGGATCGACGAGGGCCGTCCCACGCCGCCCGCCGCGCGCAAGGGGAGCGTGAAGGAAATCGACATCAAGCCCGACTATATCGCCTTCCTGAAGCGTTTCAAGGGCGATTATTCCAAGCTTAAGATCGCTTTCGACCTGTCCAACGGCATGGCGAACCTCTTTGCCAAGGCGCTCTATGGCGACGAGGACGCCTCCTGGCTCTTCGATACCATCGACGGCCGTTTCCCCGGCCACGATCCTAACCCGCTGGTCGCCAAGAACGTGGAGGCCCTGCGGAAACTCGTCTCCGAAAAAGGCGCCGACATCGGCGTGATCTATGACGGCGACGCCGACCGCGTCATGTTCGTGGACGACAAGGCCCGCTTCGTGGCACCTGACCTGATGATTGCCCTGATGGCCAAGTACTTCTGCGACGAGCGCGGCGAAAAGCAGCCCCGCGTTCTGCAGGAGATCCGCTCGTCCAAGGCGGTAGGGGAGTATCTCCAGTCCTACGGCGCCGAACTCCATACCTGGCGCGTGGGCCGCGCCTTCGCCGCTCCCAAACTGCGCGAAATCGACGGCCTCTGGGGCGGGGAACTTGCCGGACACTATTATTTCAAGGACTTCTTCTATTCCGACAGCGGTATGCTCGCGAGCCTCATCGTCCTGCGCATCGTCGCCGCGCTCAAGAGCGAAGGCAAGACCCTTTCCGCCTGGATCGACAGCGTTTCGCGCTACCGCAATTCCGGAGAGATCAATTTCCGCGTGGAGGACAAGCAGGGGGCGATGAAGGCCGTCTGCGAGATGTTCGCCGCCCAGGAGCAGCCCAGCGCTTCGATGGATTTCGACGGCTATCGCCTCGAATTCCCCACCTGGTGGTTCAACATCCGTCCCTCGAATACGGAGCCTTACCTGCGCTTCATCTGCGAAGCGGTTTCGCCGGAAATGCTCAGCGAGCGCATCGCACAGGTGCAGCAGTTGTTGGAAACCCGTTTCGGTGCCGTTCGCGCATGAGGCGTTTCCTTTCCCTGTTGCTTCTGCTTCCGCTTGCGCATCAGCTCGCGGCCCAGGCCATCGATACCCTCGATACGCCCGATTCCGCGGTGAAGATCGTGCTTTTCGCCGACCATAGCTGGCGCTATATCTGCGACCCTTCGGTGCACGCATCGGACGATATTTTCACCGAATACTGGGATACCGTCTCCGTCCATTCCTACCGCAGCCTGCCCGACAGCGTGCTGCATCTGCCCGTGACGCTGGCGCTGGTGGATTCCGCGAGCACCTTCGTGATGCCCTGCGACGCTTCCCTGGGCTCGCAGTACGGTCCCCGGCGTCGCCGTATGCACGCGGGCGTGGACCTGCCCTATCCCACGGGCACTCCGGTACGCGCCGCCTTCGACGGACAGGTGCGCTATGCCTCCTACAATTCCGGCGGCTACGGCTTTCTGGTGGTCGTGCGGCATCTGAACGGGCTGGAAACCTATTACGGGCATCTTTCCCGCTTCAAATGCAATGTCGGCGACTGGGTCCGCGCCGGCGACGTGATTGCCCTCGGCGGCAGCACGGGACGCTCGACGGGGCCGCACCTGCACTTCGAGACGCGCTACCTCAGCCAGCCCTTCGACCCCTGCTGGATCATCGATTTCGAGAAGAAGCAACTCCGCGACGAGAACTTCTGCCTCAAGAAGGAATACCTGAACCGCGGCGCCGCTTACCGGAACTATGTCAAGACCGGGAACGCCGTGGCGCCGGAAATGACCGTGGCTTACCATACGGTCCGCAGCGGCGACACGCTCTCCCGCATCGCCACGAAGTACCATACCAGCGTCCGGGCGCTCTGCCGCCTGAACGGGATTAAGGAAACGACCGTCTTACAACTTGGAAAACGATTGAAAGTTAGATAATTATGTCTGCTAACGCAATATTGCTCATCAGTTGCCCCGATCGTCAGGGCATCATTACGGACGTGACGCGCTTCATTACGGAGAACCGGGGTAACATCGTCTATATCGACCAGTATGTGGATAATGCCGCCGGGGTGTTTTTTATGCGCCTCGAATGGGAACTGGAAGGCTTCCTGATTCCCCGCGAAAAGATTTCCGACTATGTGAAGACCCTTTTCGGGACCCGCTATGAGATGACCTTCAAGCTGTTTTTCAGCGACGTGAAGCCCCGGATGGCGATTTTCGTGAGCAAGCAGAGCCATTGCCTCTATGACCTTCTGGCGCGCTACAAGGCGGGGGAGTGGAATGTGGAGATTCCCTGCATCGTGAGCAATCACGAGGACCTGCGCGACGTGGCGGAGCAGTTCGGCATACCTTATTATGTATGGGCCGTGGCGCCGGACCATTCCAACAAGGCCCAGGTGGAGAAGGAGGAGATGGAACTCCTGAAGCGGGAGAAGGTGAGTTTCATCGTGCTGGCCCGCTACATGCAGATCCTGAGCGAGGACCTGATTGCCGCCTATCCGCACAACATCATCAATATCCACCATTCCTTCCTGCCGGCTTTCGTGGGCGCGAAACCCTATCACCAGGCCTATGAGCGGGGCGTGAAGATCATAGGGGCGACGAGCCACTACGTGACCGCCGAACTGGATGCCGGCCCGATCATCGAGCAGGATGTGGTGCGCATTTCGCACAAGGATACGCCCGAGAGCCTGGTGCTCAAGGGACGGGATCTGGAAAAAATCGTCCTGAGCCGCGCCGTCACCAAGCACATCGAGCGCAAGATTCTTACTTACCGCAACAAGACCGTTATTTTCGGTTAGCGGAGCACTAACGCCAGCCAGCCCAGGCCGATAGCAAGCACCAGGGCTACGATCGCCTGCCATCCACGCGTCGTAACCCCTACGATGAACAGCCCGAAGGCGATGATGAGCAGAATGCGCCCCAGGACAAGGATAAGCTTACTCGGTTTCTTTTCCTGCAAAACTTTTCAGATGATCAGGTCGTCAGCCTGGAGTTTAGGGACGTAGTGGACGCCGTCCTGGAAGGTGTAGGCGAGGGAATCGCCGGGCGCTGCGGGAACGAGGCGGATCGTCTCGGCAGGTTTGCCTATGGCAATCACGGCGAGCGGCTGGAGGCTCAGCCCCAGGGCTTCTTTGAGGGCCTTGGCGTTGAAATTCCGGATAAAGATGCCGCCCAGGCCCATTTCTACGGCTTTCAGCAGCATACTCTGCGCAGAGATCCCCAAATCGATATCGATGACGGCGGTCTCCGGCAGGGTGCTGCAGATAATGATGAAAGCCTCGGGCTCGCGGCCCTCCGGCGGCAGTTTCATATCGGGGACGGCGGCTCCCATCTTGATCAGCGACAGTACTTTTTCGGCTTCGGGGCCGGCGGTGACGGGGTGGAAGCGCAGGGCCTGCCGGTTCATCGCGCTGCCCAGTTTCGGATTCACGGCGATCATCGCCTTAAGCTGGCGCATATCCACCTTATAAGCCTTATCGTAGATGCGGATACTCCGGTTGGCGAGCAGCAGACGGTCCAGCGAAGGCCGCTGCGGGACCGATTTCTTGCCCGCGCCCGGCCCGAAGACTTCTTCGAAGCGTTTTTCCAGATAATTATCAGCCATATAGCCCCAAAGATAAGAATCTGTTTTGATTTTTTCCCTATATTTGCGGGATTTTATGCTTATGGATATTAGGAACATTGCCATTATCGCCCACGTAGACCACGGCAAGACCACCCTGGTGGACCGGATGATTTATCAGGCGAACCTGGTCCGGCAGCCCGAGAATCTCGGCCAGCTGATCCTGGACAACAACGACCTCGAGCGCGAGCGCGGCATCACCATTCTCGCGAAGAACGTGTCGGTCATTTATAAAGGGGTCAAGATCAATATCATCGATACTCCGGGCCACAGCGATTTCGGCGGCGAGGTCGAGCGCGTCCTGAATATGGCGGACGGCGTGCTGCTGCTCGTGGATGCCTTCGAGGGCTGTATGCCCCAGACGCGTTTCGTGCTGCAGAAGGCCATTTCTATGGGCAAGAAGCCCGTGGTGGTCATCAACAAGGTGGACAAGCCGAACTGCCGCCCGGACGAGGTGCAGGAAGAGGTCTTCGACCTGATGTGCAACCTCGACGCCAGCGACGACCAGCTGGACTTCACCACCGTCTTCGGCTCCGCCAAGCAGGGCTGGATGTCCCTGGACTGGAAGACCCCCGGCAATGACATCACCCCGCTGCTGGATACGATCCTGGAGGTGATCCCCGCCCCCGCCGTGGTGGAGGGAACGCCCCAGATGCTCATTTCCTCGCTCGAATATTCTCCCTATGTGGGCCGCATCGCCGTCGGCCGCATCACCCGCGGCTCGCTGAAGACGGGCCAGCAGGTCAGCCTCTGCAAGCGCTACGACGTGGTGCAGAAGCAGAAAATCAAGCAGCTGATGGTCTTCGAAGGCCTCGGCAAAGCCAATGTCGATCAGGTGGAATGCGGCGATATCTGCGCGGTCGTGGGTATCGACGGCTTTGAAATCGGCGATACCATCGCGGATTTCGAGGCTCCGGAAGCGCTGCCGCCCATCGCCATCGACGAACCGACGATGAGCATGCTCTTCACCATCAACAATTCGCCCTTCTTCGGCAAGGACGGCAAGTTCGTCACGTCGCGCCACCTCAAGGAGCGGCTGGAAAAGGAATTGGAGAAGAACCTGGCGCTGCGCGTGAAGCCCGGCACCGGCGCAGACTCTTTCGTCGTGTACGGCCGCGGTGTGCTGCACCTCTCGGTGCTGATCGAAACGATGCGCCGCGAAGGCTTCGAACTCCAGGTCGGGCAGCCGAAGGTGCTGGACAAGACCATCGGCGGACAGCGCTGCGAGCCTATTGAAGAACTTTCGGTCGAAGTGCCCGAAGAATTCGTCGGTGCGGCGATTGAAATCTCCACCCGCCGCAAGGGAGCGCTGGTGCATATGGAGCCGCGCGGAGACCGTACTCTGCTCGAGTTCGAGATTCCTACGCGCGGGCTGATGGGACTGCGCAGCAATATGCTGACGGCAACGCAGGGAGAGGCGGTCGTCGCCCACCGTTTCAAGGAATATCAGCCCTTCAAGGGGGAGATCGAGCGGCGCGGCAACGGTTCGCTCGTGTCCCTGGAAACGGGCGAGGCCATCGCCTATTCCATCAATAAGCTGCTGGACCGCGGCCGCTTCTTCGTGGAGCCGGGCGAGCCCATCTATGCCGGGCAGGTCGTAGGCGAACATACCCGTGAGCGGGACCTGAACATAAATATCTGCAAGACCAAGAAACTCACCAATGTCCGGGCTTCCGGCTCCGATGAGAAGATTGTCCTGCCCCCGGCCATCAAGTTCTCCCTCGAAGAAGCCCTGGAGTACATTCAGGATGACGAGATGGTGGAGGTGACGCCGCACGCGATGCGTATCCGCAAGATCCTGCTGGACCCGCTGGCCCGCAAGCGGAGCTCGGAAAACGAGGATTAGGCCCTGGCAAAAGAAATTTCGTTAATAGAAAATTTTTTGTAACTTTGCAGCCCTTTGTAGTACCAGTAAACGGACTCGGTCGTGCGGAACAGGCTTTTGACTGGACTGCCGACGTAAAGTTCTTTGAATCATTCGGAAATTCCGAAGTCATGGATGCCGGCCTGCGTATTGCTGCGACGGCTTCCCAGTCGGGCGGCTTCATCGGAGTGCGCTGCGAAATCTGCGGAAGCGTGACCGTTGCGTGCGACCGCTGCCTGGAGGCGCTGGCCCTTCCTGTGGAGACTTCCTTCCGCCTGAGCGTGAAGTTCGGCCCCCGGGAGGAACGCACGGAGACGGAAGACGGTGAGATCGTGATGCTTCCCTACGGGGAGGCGGACCTGGACCTGGCGCAGTTCATCTATGACTACGTGATGACCTCCCTGCCCATGCAGCGGGTACATCCGGATGGGGAATGCAATGAAGCGACACTGAAGTATTTGAGTAAATGATAATTTAAAAAATAAGTAACAATGGCACATCCTAAACACAAACTTTCAAAGCAGCGCCGGGACAAGCGTCGTACCCACGATTTCGCTCCCGTTCCCACGCTGGCGACCTGCCCTAACTGCGGCGCCACCGTCATGTATCACCGGGTATGCCCCGAGTGCGGCTATTATCGCGGCCGTCAGGTATTCGTAAAGAACGAGGCCGAATAGTTCCGGTCCCATAGTTCAACGGATAGAACGGAAGTTTCCTAAACTTTAAATCGAGGTTCGATTCCTCGTGGGACTACGAAAGAAGCCAGGCTTTGCGGCCTGGCTTCTTTTGTGGTATGTGTCACCGTGGGATTAGCGGGTAACCATCACGGAGCAACGGTTCTCGGAAGGGACGTTGGAGACCTTCTTGGTGTCACCGAAGTAGTCGACGGTGATGCGGTCAGCAGCGATACCGGCCTTCTTGAGGGCGGCGGCCACATTCTCGGCACGCTTCTGGGAAAGGACCCAGTTGCCGGCGTGGGTACCGGTCTCGATATCGGCATATCCGCTGACGGACACGTTGGCCTCAGGATAGGCGTTCAGGATGTCCACGATGTTCTGGATCTTCTGGACCTCGGAATTTCGGATATTGTGACGACCGATGACAAAGTAAACGGTCTCCTCGGTGGAGCGGGCAGCGGCACGCTCTTCAGCAGCCTTCTTCGCGGCGGCCTCGGCGGCAGCCTTCTCGGCAGCGGCCTTCTCAGCGGCGGCCTTCTCGGCAGCAGCCTTCTCAGCGGCGGCCTTCTCAGCGGCGGCCTTCTCGGCAGCAGCCTTCTCGGCGGCGGCCTTGGCGGCAGCGGCCTCGGCGGCGGCGGCAGCGGCAGCAGCGGCTTCAGCAGCACGCTTGCTTGCACCGGCACGGCCGAAGCTGTACTTCAGACCGATGAGGGCGCTGATGTTGTAGTCGAAGTCGAGCGGCCAGTTCCCGATTTTGAGATCGGTCGCGTTCTTCTTGGAGTTGAAGTGGTCGGAAAGCACATTGTCCACCAACTCAAGCTCCAGGTGGAGGGCGTCGATCAGGCGGATGTCAACACCGGCGCCGAAACGGCCGGTAAAGGAAAGGACGGGCTTCTGCCAGAGATAGTTCTCAGGAGGGAAGAAATCGGCTACCTCAAGGGCCTGCTGGTTGTTGAAACGGTAGTTCAGACCGGGGCCGGCGAAGAGGTAGGGGCTGAACAGACGGGAAGTCTTGTACTTGAAGCTGTTGCAGATATCCCAGATCGCGTCCACGTTGAACTGGACGTAGTTGAACTTGTACTGATGCTCCTGACGGTCAATGACAGTGCCTTTGGCCTGCCAGCCGGAGAATTCGCCGCGCAGCTGGAATCCGGGAACGAACTCGTATCCGGCGCCGAGGGCGATGGTCGGATAGGTTACCTGGTCGAAGAACTTGGCTGCCTCACCGGCGGTGTAGGTGGCGCCGCCCTTCAGGTCAAGGAACCAACCGGGCTTGAAGGAATCCTGTGCGAGCGCACTGGCGCACATGCTCAGGAAAGCGGAAATAACAAGAATTGTTTTTCTCATAGTTATGGTAAATTAATGTTGTTGCATAAAATCGCGCAATTTTAACAATTTTTATTCAGAATTCAAAATTTTTGCCCCGATTCCTCTTGCCCGCCCGGGTTGTAACCCCTTTTCACGGCCATAGACGCGTGAAAAATATTTCTGAAATCTTTGCATATAAAAAAAATTGTGTATAAATTTGCGTGCTGATAGTGTTCTGTTGTGTTGGGGCAGTGTGTCCCGGGACAGGAACGCGTATATATAATATAGGTAAGAAACAACAAACAATTAAGTTTAACTTTTTAACCAAACCCTTATGAACAAAATTTTCAGAAAGGCAATTGTGCTGGCCCTTGCTGGGTCTGCGCTGTTGTACACTGGGTGCACGAAGGATTATTCCGGGGACATTCAGACCCTCAGGAATGATTTCGAAGAGTACAAGACTGCTACTAACGAGCAGATCCGCACCCTGAATGGCCAGGTTGGCCAGTTGCAGCAGGCGGTTTCCGCGCTCGAGACGACGAAAGCCCAGTTCGAGACTGCAATCAAGACTTTGCAGGATCGTGCTACTGCGCTTGAGACCTTCAAGAGCGAGACCACCACTGCTCTGGCTTCCATCCGTCAGAACATTGCTGACCTGCAGACTGCTGATCAGAATCTGAACAGCGCCATCGAGGCGGCCAAGGCCCGCATCAAGGCGCTGGAGGACAACACCTACACCAAGCAGGAAGTGGATGGCAAGATCGCCGATGTCAAGGCATGGGCTAACGAGACCTTCGCTACGAAAGAGACTGTCGGTCAAATCGACGCGGCTCTTGCTCAGGTCGCCGGTACTGTTGATGGTATTCTCGCCGTTCTTGTTGACGATGAAGGTGAACTGATCAACGTCAGGGAAGCCCTTATCGCTGTAAAGGCTACCGCTGAGGAGGCCCTCGGCAAGGCCAATCAGGCCCTTTCCGAGACTGAGGCTATCCGCAATGACCTTGTGACGAACTACTACAACGCCGAAGCGGTTGATGCTCTCCTCACCACTCTCCGCAACGATGTTCAGGCGAAGATTGACGCCGAGACCGCTGCCCGCGAAGCCGGCGATGCCGCCGCTCAGGCGCGTATCGACTCCCTCGCCCAGGTGACGAAGGACATCGAGGCTGACCTTGCCAACTTCAAGGAAGCGACGGCCGAGGCTCTCGAGGCCCTTGACGGCAAGATTGACCAGGAAATTGCCAACCGTTTGATTGCCGAGGCTCTCCTCAAGCAGGAGATCGCCGACACTGCGGCTGCCATCCGCACTTTCGTAAAGGATATTGAAGAGGCGCTCAATGCCAAGATTGAGACCAACGCCAAAAATATCAAGGACCTTCAGGATGAGTACGAGGTGATGAGGGGAGAAGTTGACGTCCTTATCGCCAACGTCATTGCCCTGGACCTCTATACCCAGTATCTCGGTAGCCAGATGGACGCTTATGCCGAGCGCATTCAGAGCATCGTCTTTGTGCCTGAGTACGATGACCTCAAGGCCAGCATGCTTCGTTACTTCATCGGTCAGCCGACCCAGGCTGGTGAGAACTTCCAGAATACTGTGATTGCCACCTTCGAGGTGCAGCCGAAAGAAGCTATTGTTTGGGTTGATTCCCTCTACAAGGACAAGAAGATCGGTATTGCTTTCAAGTCCGTTGAATCCCGTGCTCTCTATTTCGACGAGGTCGTTTACGATGTCGAAGTTGAACTCGACGAGGAGAAGGGCCGCTTCACCGTGGAAGCTTTCCTTGGTCCTGACGTGGAAGAGAATATCGTGATTTCCTGCATCCTTGGTGATTTCGAGGTTGATGGCTATGATAGCGGCAACGCTATTCAGAGCACCTACGTCGCTGTTGCCAACAAGGATGACTACAACACCTATCTGGACGGTTCCAACTTCGCTTGGTACGATGCGAAACTCGATGAGCCCGTTGGTACTGAAACTGAAAACGGTGATTCCGTCGGCGTTGCGCTGCGTATTGCTTACACCGCTCCTGCTACCGATTCCCTCGTGTTCAAGCCTTTCACCGACAGCCTTGCTATCTTCATGAAGCTTGACGGTACATTCTACCAGTCCATCGCTGAGTATGAAGAGAATCTGCACCTGCCTGCAGGTCTGTTTGATCCTATCGGCTACGTCGCTGAGTTCCAGACCAAGGATGCTGGGGGACATATCCTTAACGGCAACGAGCCTTTCGAGTTTGCTGATGAGGCTTACGCTCCTGAGACTTCTCTCACCACTACTACGACTGATGAGGGTGTTGTGAATCCGGCGTTTGTCGGTTACAACAATGTCCGCAAGGAAGGTTTCCGCGTTCTCGGTGTCGACATCGAGCCTTACGCTTTCGTAGGAACGGTGATCACCAAGAATCAGGTTCCTGAATTCACGGTTGAGGCTTACGAAATTCCTTGGAGCTATGTCCACTATGCTGAGATTCCTCTCCAGACCGGTAAGGCTTTCGCTGTAGACGGCAACACCGACTTCGGCAAGGCGATCAGCGGTGCTTACAACGGTGCGGATGAGACCTTCACCAAGGACGGTGAGGATTATACTCCTGCCCTGACTGAGTGGATCAACTTTATTCCTGCTGACGGCCAGGTCGCCGGTATGGTCAAGTTCTTCGGTTGGGCTTTCGAGGCTGACTCCGCCAAGTATGTCGCCAAGACCGAGCGCTTCGAGACCGACAGCGATGAGTACACCGTCAACGTTCCGTTCACGCTTTGTCCTAAGGCAAAGGATCGCAAGGTGATCATCCCTATGGGTACGCTGGACTACAGCCCGACCTATGGTCTTGATCCTACCTACATCCAGGATACCACTTCCAACGCGCTTCCTGGTGCTATCGCTCCCGCTTTCGCTGGTGATGAGGATCTCTTCATCGGTGACGCTGCTGAGTTCGCTCCCGGCTATGAGGCCAAGGATTCCCTCTACAGCGCCTATGCCAACCTCGGCAGCGCTTACCATTGCTTCAACGATCCTCAGGTTCTCGGCAGCCCGATTACCGAGTCCTTCGTGGTTGACTCCGTCCGTGTAAACGGCGAACTTGACGAGGATGCTATCGAGTACATCACGGTCAACCTCGCCTATGACGTTGATGGCAGCATGGATGCCTCTACGATCAGCATCGAGCCTGGTTATCTGCCTTACGACGCCGAGGTTACGGTCTATGGCCGCTACAACCAGTTCTTTGTGAACTTCTACTACGAGATCAGCTTCAATACTCCTGCTGTTCCGTTCTTCCTGGTGCTCACTCCTTACGGTGCCTTCGATCCTGCAAAGGACAAGACCATCATCGTTGAGGGTGATGATAAAACTGATCCTGACCTCTATACACTCCAGCAGATGTACTACACCAAGTACCTGCGCGTACAGGATCAGGAGGGTGTTCCTACTGATATGGGTGAAGAACTTGAAGTACGCTTCACTTATGTCTATGAGGACTTCGAAGAGTTCGGCATCGAACTTGATCCTGAAACTGCGACGGCTGACGAAATCGAGGCTGCACAGGCCAAGCGCGGTGTCTTCGGTGGTATTACCGATGTTGTCGAAGTCCTCAGCAACGATAAGGCCGGACTTCTCGATCAGCAGGCTATCCTTACCTGGGGTACCTATCAGGGTCTGAAGGTTAAGGCCTTCGCTACCCTCTATGATAACGGTGTACGCGTCAGCGAGCCTCTCGAGTACGCGATTGAGACCATGAAGCCTATCAAGCTTACCCAGCCTCTGGTCATTGGTAGCGTGGATGATCCTCTCATCCGTACTTCCGGTGAGTCTCTGGACATCAGGCCTGCTTCCGCTATGATTGTCGGTGGTATCCTGAGCCGTGACGCTGAATACAACCCTTACTATGTTGCTGATCCTAGTGTCTTCGGATACAATGACAACAACGTCCGTCAGGAAGGAACCCGCGTCCAGGTCGGTCCTTGGTTCAATCCTAGTTATGTCTACTATCCTGCAGGTGAGTTCCATCCGTTCTATGGACCTCTGGATGAGGAAGGTGAAGGCCGTCGTATCGTTTCCGAACTCTTCTTCGACTACGACCACATCAGCGCTATCCTCAACGATCATGTCTGGGATCTCACCAACGGTGGTGACTGGTCGACCTCTGTCGATGATTACGGCGAGATCTTCACGCTCATCAAGGATAGTGGTAAGGGTAGAATCGTCCTTAACATCCCTGTTAAGTTCCGTTACTACCTCGACTACTGCGGTGCTAAGGCTGAAGAAGGCTTCGTGACTGTTTACATCAAGCAGATCTAATCTGAAGTCCTGATATGAAAAAGAAAGGTTCCCTCCGGGGAGCCTTTCTTTTTTGTGTGATGCCATAATTTCAATCTATTTTTTATCTTTGTAAAATATGGAGATGAATGATTTTGTTTATATATCGCCGGCCCTTTGGGTCCACTCTTTCCCTGATGCGGATTCTGCTCTTCTTTGCGCGAGTCCGAAACCAGGGGAGAACGAGGGGCTGATTTATGAAGAATGGTAATATGATGAAAGTTAGTATGAAATTGGGGGCATTATCCTTTGCTGTCCTGTTGACGGGATGCCTTTCTTCCTGTGTCCGTGAGGCAGGTGCTCCTGTTTTGAAGCCTGCTGGCGAAGAGATGGTTTTCACCGCCCGTTGGGTTGAGGAGCAAGGATCCCGCACGGTGGTCATGGAGAACGGTACAGACATTTGGTGGACTCCCGGCGAGAGTATCCATATCTTTTATGGAGATGCCTCCGCCCAGTTCACCTCTGTCAATAAGGACACCGTCGCCTGTACCAGTTTTTACGGCATCCTGGGCGTAGCTACGGGGACAATGGAACAGGAGAATCCTCACAGGCCTTTCATTGGGGTCTATCCTTACCGAGAAAGCAATACTTGTGACGGAGAAAGCGTTTCGATTGAGGTCGCATATGAGCAGCAGGCCTGTGCCGGTACTTTTGCAGACAAGTTTTTCCCTGCTGTTGCGCGCAGTACTTCTTTAGATCTGGCTTTCTACAACGTTTGTGGCGGCGTGCGCTTCAGCATTGTTCACGAAGGAGTCAACCGTGTTGTCTTTCATTCCCTTGATAGCTGCTCTATGGCCGGGAAGGTCAAGGTCGGCTTTGATGATGACAATAAACCTCTTATTCTCCAATGCACCGAGTCCGTCGATTCCGTAGTCGTCTATGCTCCGGCAGGGGGCTTTATACCCGGTGAGAATTATTTTGCCGCCTTCATTCCTCAGGAGCACGCAAAAGGGATTTCTGTCTCCCTGTATGCCGGGCTCAAGAAGGCCTATGGGGAAATCGCTCATCCCATCTGCGTGAAGCGTTCGGTTTTCGGAATCCGGGATGCGATAGATGAAGGTTGGGAATATGTGGGGCCGGATCTTCCTCCTTTCATAGATTTTGCGGATTCAGTGGTTAAGCGGATATGCGTGGAGAACTTCGATTTGGATGGGGACGGGGAAGTCAACTATGAGGAAGCTGCATCGGTTGACAGCCTCAAAACTCTTTTCCAAAATAACCGCGAGATACGACTTTTCAATGAACTGGCTTATTTTACCGGCCTGTCGGAGATCCAGAAAGAAGCCTTTCTCAACTGTTCCAATCTTGAAGAAGTTGTGTTGCCCGATGGTCTTGTAACAATAGGAGAGAGTGCTTTTGCTGGTTGTTCGTCTTTGCGGAAGATTGACCTCAGCGCGTGCACTTTGCTCAAGACGATAGGCGCTTCTGCTTTCAAGAATGCCGTTTCCGAGGATATTGTGATTCCTGCGGCAGTCAACTCCATCGGAAGCATGGCTTTTGCCAAGATCAAGTATGTCCGTCTGTTGTCTGTCATCCCGCCTACCATTACCAGCGACACGTTTAATGCCTCTGCCCGCTACGGAGTTCCTGCTGAAAGCCTCAAACGCTATAAGACCAAGAAGCTTTCCGGAACGATATGGGGAAAGCGTGTCAATTGGATTTATTCCAATGATACGTTTAGCTATCCTCCGTCCCTTGTTGACGTGAGCCCTACGCGTAAGCGCCTGAACCTTTTCGGATATACGCTGGATTTCATAAAGGTTTCTCCGGGTTCTTACTCGGAAGGCGGTAATTCGGTTACGATTACTGAGGCTTTCTGGTTGTCGGAAACTGAATTTACGAGGGCTTTGTGGATGGCGGTAAAGTATGACGACCCTTCCTTCTTCCAGCCGACAATGGAAGAAGGCATGAACTGTCCGCTTACCAATGTGACCTGGGAGGGGGTGAATGCCTTTATCCCGTCCCTGAAGGAACTTGTACCCGGCAATTATCACCTGCCTACGGAGGCGCAGTGGAGATTTGCGGCTAAAGGGGGGACGTCAAGCCGAAGTTATACTTATTCCGGAAGCAATACGGTAGGTAATGTTGCGTGGTATAAGGATAATTCTGAATGTTGTCTGGATACTACGGGAGCCCGGCGTCAGCAGCCCCATCCGGTAAAATCCAAGGCGGATAATGAACTGGGCTTCTACGATATGTCCGGCAACGTCGCGGAATGGGTAAGTGACTATTACAGTACCTCCATGCCCAAGGGAACGGATCCCACGGGGCCTAAGTCCGATTCAGAGAACAGGCGTGTAACCCTTGGTGGAGACTATCTTACTGCGGATTCAGGCTGTAAGATCGCTTACCGATATTATGCAAAGCAGGATGTTCTGCGAGCCAATGTCGGCTTCCGGCTTGCTCTGTAGCGTGTCGTCTTTTGGAGTTTATTTCGTAACTTTACAAGCTGTTTTTTAATCGTTGAATTATGAAAAAGATTCTCAATACCCTTTTGCTGGCGGCAATGGTTGTCGCGGCGGTTTCCTGCTCCTATGAGCGTAAGCAGTTTGCCTATCAGGAGGAGGAAGCCCTCCTTTCCTCATTCCCCATCCTGTCGCTGGTGCCCCAGGATGCCCCGGCAGTCTTTTGCCTGAATTCCTGCGCCCAAGGGCTGGATCAGGTCTATTTCAAGGCTCCCTTCGATTCCTTGGATTTCGGCGGCTTTGCCTCGTCGAAAGCGGTCCTCTCCTTCTTCTATGACGGAAAGTTGCTACCCTGCCTTTATTTGCCTTGCGCCCCTTCCTCTTCGATGGAGGATGAAGAAATAGCGGCCCTTAAGGCCCGTATGGCGGAGAGAGGCATTCAGACCAAGCTGATTGCCAAGGAAGGCTGCGCCGCCCTGTTGCTGACCATTTCCGACTATGCCGTGGCCAATCAGGAGTACAGTATGGCTACGGGAAAATCGGTTCTGGATGCCCCCGGCTTTGCTGAGGCCCTGGCCCGTGCACCGCTTGCGCAGCAGGTCACCCTGTTTTTCTCCAATAAGGAGGCCTCCAAACTGCCTTCCCGTATCATGGGTGCCGAATTTGCCCGCAACAGGCTGGCTTCCTTCCTGCCTGCGGTGGCGCAGTGGACCGTGCTTTCCGACGAATCGGAGAAACTGTATGACATTTCCCTCTCCGCGCCGGATGACGCTTTCTATTTCTCGCAGGTTTTCTCCGACATCAAACCTGCGGAAAGCTTGATTTCCGATATGCTCCCCAAGACGACGACGCTCCTTTTGGACCTTCCCCTCTCTTCCTGGAAGGCCTATGTCCGCGCTTATGAGCGCTGGCTCGGCCTCCAGTCCAGGAAACGGACGATTGGCAAGGATGCGATGCAGTGGGCCAAGCTGGTGAAGCCCCAGGAGATCGCCTTTATCCATTTTGCCAGGTTCCGGGTGCTGGCCGTCCGTGCAGGCAGCCGCTTCAAGGAGCACGAACCCGCCGTCAATCCCTATCCCGGCGCCGTTGCTGAATTGCTGGGCAATGCCTTCCAGCTCAATGACGACAGCGTCTTCGCCGTTTCCGGCAAGTGGATCGTCATCGGCTCGGAAGAAGGTGTAAAGGCCTTTTTGGAGTCTTCCCGCAAGGAAGTCCTTCCCGCCTTCAACGGCAAGTCCATCAACTTCGGTATCTATAGGCCCGGCGAGTCGATCTGGGATGAGGCCGGCCTTATTCGCTTTCAATACGGCAAATAATGGAATATCGCTCTGTCAATAAGATTTTTGAGCAAAGTTTCAAGGATAATTGGGATCGCGATGCCCTTTCCAATTACCAGGGCTCGACGATCAAATACAGCGAACTGGCGCGGCGCATCAAACTGCTGCACCTGAGTTTCGAAAAATGCGGCCTGCAGAAAGGCGACAAAGTGGCCCTCTGTTCCCGCAACCAGGCCAACTGGGGGGTGTCGTTCCTGGCGGCCCTGACCTATGGCGCCGTTCCCGTGCCTATCCTTCACGAGTTCAAGGCGGGGAACATTCACTACCTGGTCAATCACTGCGAGGCGAAGGTGCTGTTCGTGGACGAGGTGATCTGGGAGGGCCTTTCCGAGTCGGAAATGCCCGGGCTGCAGGTCATCGTGCAGATTAAGGATTTCCGCTTCATCTATGCGCGGGACGCCGCGATGCAGGATGTGCGCGACACCATCCAGAAAGATTTCGACACCCTCTACCCGGACGGATTTTCCAAGGAAGATGTCTGTTATCACGAGGACAAACCGGACGAACTGGCGCTCATCAACTACACTTCCGGCACTTCCGGATTCTCTAAGGGGGTGATGCTCAGTTACCGGAATGTCGCCGCGAACCTCCGTTTTGCGCGCGTGGAAGCCGAGCCCCAGATGAACTGCGAGTCCGAAGTGGTGGCCCTGCTGCCCTCGGCGCATATGTACGGCCTGATGTTCGAATTCCTCTTTGAGATTTCCATCGGCGCGCACGTGCACTTCCTGACCCGCATCCCCAGTCCGAAGATTATCCTCAAGGCCTTTTCGGAAATTCATCCGGACATCATCGTTTCCGTGCCCCTCATCATCGAGAAGGTGTACAAATCGCAGATCAAGCCCATCGTGGACCGCAACAAGATGTTCATGATGCTGCCCCTGCTGGACCAGATCGTGATGAAGAAGATCCGGAACGGGATGATCGAGGCTTTCGGCGGCCGTTTCGAGGAGGTGATTCTCGGCGGTGCGGCTTTCAATCCGGAGGTGGAGGCGTTTATGCGCAAGATTCATTTCCCCTTCACCGTGGGTTATGGGATGACCGAATGTGCCCCCATCATTACTTACGCCAAATGGTGGAAGGGCCGCAAGGGCTCCTGCGGTCAGGCGGTTGCCTCCTGCAAGATCCGCATCGATTCTCCCAATCCCCGCAAGATTCCGGGCGAGGTACAGGTCAAGGGAGACAATGTCTTTATGGGCTATTTTAAGGACAAGGTGGCGACCAAGGCGGTCTTTACCAATGACAACTGGTTCAAGACCGGCGATATGGGCATCATCGACTCCGACGGCTTCCTTTACCTCAAGGGCCGCTCCAAGTGTATGATCCTGGGTCCTTCCGGCCAGAATATCTATCCCGAGGAGTTGGAGGCCGTCATCAACAACGTAACCTATGTCGTGGATTCCCTGGTCATCGAGGACAACGGCGGCCTGACCGCCATCGTCTATCCGGACTATCATCAGGGCGAGCTGGACGGGCTGAGCGGCGAAGACCTGGAAAAGCGTCTGGTCGAGGGCCTGCCCAAAATCAACGCCCAGCTGCCTTCCTACGCGCAGATCCGCAAGATGGAATTCATCCCGGAGGATTTCGAGCGTACGCCCAAGCGCAGCATCAAGCGTTATCTCTATACCCGATGAACAAATTCGACGAGAAATATATGTCCATGGCGTCCATCTGGGCGCAGAATTCCTACTGCAAGCGCCGCCAGGTAGGGGCGCTGCTCGTCAAGGACAGGATGATCATCTCCGACGGCTACAACGGCACCCCTTCGGGCTTCGAGAACATTTGCGAAGACGAGAACGGCATCACCAAGCCCTATGTGCTGCACGCGGAGGCGAACGCCATTTCCAAGGTCGCGAAAAGCGGCAACAGCAGCGAGGGGGCGACCCTCTACGTAACGGCCTCTCCCTGCGTCGAGTGCGCGAAACTGATTATCCAGGCGGGCATCCGCCGCGTCGTTTATCGCGATGAATACCGCATTACGGACGGCATCGACCTGCTGCGCCGTGCCGGCATCGAAGTGGAACAGGTAGGCTGAAATGAAACGAACGACCCTGCTCGCCGCCCTGCTGGGCATACTGATCGGCGCACTCGGAGCGGCCCTTGTGCAGCAAATGGCAAAGAACCGCCGCCTGGCGGCCGATGCGGCTGCGTGGCAGAAACTCAACCTTGCGCTTTCTACCATCGATTCGCACTATGTCGATACGCTGAACTTCAATCACCTGACCGACGTGGCGCTGACGGCGGTGCTGCAGGCGCTCGACCCGCATTCGCTCTATATGCTTCCGAAGCAACTGGAAGCGGCGGACGGCGACCTGGCCGGGGATTTCGAGGGCATCGGCATCCAGTTCAACGTGCCGGCGGATACGGCCGTCATCATCGAGGTGATTCCCGGCGGGCCGTCGGAGAAGATCGGCCTGCAGCCCGGTGACCGCCTGCTCAAGGTGGATGACAAGGTCATCGCCGGCGTCAAATGCCCGCAGGACAGCATGGTGCGCCTGATGCGCGGCCCCGCAGGCACGAAAGTGACGGTGACGGTCAAGCGCGAGCGGGAGCAGATTCCCTTCGAGATTACCCGCGGGAAGATTCCCATGCATTCCGTGGATGCGGCCTTTATGGTCTCGGATACGGTGGCCTACGTGCGCGTTTCCAAGTTCTCCCGCACCACCGCCAAGGAATTCCTGGAGGCCCTTCAGCGTTTGAAGGGAGAGGGGATGCGCCGCCTCATCATGGATCTGCGCGACAACTCCGGCGGCTTCATGGACCAGGCGCTGGTGATGGCGGATTTCTTCCTGAAGAAGGACCAGCGCATCGTCTATATGGAGGGCCGGCATTATCCGCGCCAGGAATACCGCGCCAGCGGCCGGGGACTCTTCCAGGACCTGCCTGTGGAATTGCTCATCAACGAATATTCCGCCTCTTCGAGCGAAATTTTCACGGGGGCATTGCAGGACAACGGCCGCGCGACGGTCTATGGCCGCCGCAGTTTCGGTAAGGGACTGGTGCAGGAGCCGGTCTATTTCAGCGACGGCTCGGGCATCCGCCTGACGGTAGCCCGCTACTATACGCCGCTGGGGCGCTGCCTCCAGAAGCCCTACGACAGTTACGACGATGACCTCTACCATCGCTATATGGATGGGGAACTGCTCGATGCGGACAGTGTCAAGCGGGAGCGCGGCGGCATCGTGCCCGATGTCTTCGTGCCGATGGATACGACCCGCGCGACGGCCTTCTATACCGCCTGTACCCGCAAAGCGACGGCCATGCGCTTCGCCTCGGCCTACTTCGACGGACATAAGGCCGAACTGATGGCTATCGATAACTTCGACGTCCTGCAGCGCTACTTGGACCGCGCGGGGCTGGACTGGCGCTTCCTGGAGTTTGCACGCAGCAAGGACGGCCTGGTGCCCGAAGAAGGGGAGTGGCGGAAATCCAGCAGCTATATGCTCACGCAGATCCGTGCGCTGGTAGGCCGCTATTCAAAACTCGGGGACGATGCCTTCTACCACATCTGGCTGGACACCGACGACACCTTTCACTGCGCGATGAACTGATAGACGATATTGCCCTCCTGGCGCACCGGCGCCGAGGGTGATGCGGAAAATTTGGACATGCGCGCGGCCCTGACCGCAAAATTCCTCAGACAGGAATCCTTCGTAGAGACCGCGTCGTCGACGCGGGCGTCAATCACGTTGCCCTGCGGGTCCACCTTGATCAGGACGGTGACCTCTCCGCCGCCCAAGCAGCGATAGGCGGGAATGGGGAGGCGTGAAGCCTTGCGGCCTTCCAGATACCAGGAGACCACCGAAGGGCCGCTGTAGGGCTTCGCAGCGTCCTCCTTCTTCTCCTTTTCCTTCTTTCCGGGAAGACTGACCTCATCCTCGTCGGGCAGCGTATAGCCGGCGCCCAGTTCGCGCGCCAGTTTCTCTGCATCCTTGTAGAGTTTGTCCGCGTCCGTGCCGCGGTCGTCCTTGAGGGCGCTGCGGTCCACGGCGACATTGCGCGGGGCGGGGACGGAGGCGAGCTGCTGGTCGAGTTTCTGTGCGATGGCGGCTTTCATTTCCGCCTCCTGCTTTGCCTGCTCCGCCTTTTGCAGCAGCTGTTCTATTTCTTCCTGTTTGCTGAAATCCAGCACAAAACTGTGCTCCGCCTCGACGGCTCCGCCGAGCCGGGAAGCGAGCAGGATGACAAGGACCGCAAGGTGAACGATTACGGTAGTATATAGTCCGGCGCGGTCCCCTTTGTCAATCACTTCTGTTTCTTGAGTTCTTTTTCGATGGTTGCGGAAATCATCCGGATCGCCACCTTGTTCTCTCCGCCCTCGGGGATGATGACATCCGCATAGCGCTTGGCCGGTTCGATGAACTGGAGATACATCGGCTTGACGGTATTCGTGTAGCGCTCGATGACCCAGGCGATGTCCTTGCCACGCTCCAGGCAGTCGCGGCTGATGATGCGCATCAGGCGGTCATCGTCGTCGGCATCCACGAAAATCTTGATGTCCATCTGCTCCAGCAACTGCCGGCAGGTGAAGATCAGGATTCCTTCGACGATGATGATCTCTTCCGGCTCCACGTGGACGGTTTCCGTCTTGGAGCGGGAGCAGGTGATGTAGGAATAGACCGGCTGTTCGACGGCCTTCCCCTCCTTCAACTGGCGGATCTGCTCGCAGAGCAGCTCCCAGTCGATGGCGTCGGGGTGGTCGAAGTTGTGGTGGCGCTTCTCTTCTTCCGTCAGGCTCGAAGAATCCTTATAATAGGAATCCTGCGGGATGACGACCACTTTCTCCTTCAGTCGGGAGATGATGTTTTTGACAACCGTCGTTTTTCCGGAGCCTGAGCCCCCTGCTATTCCAATAACCAGCATAGTTTAAAACTCAGCATTTTTAGGGGTACGGGGGAAGGGAATGACGTCCCGGATGTTCTGCATGCCGGTGACGAAGAGCAGCAGCCGCTCGAAGCCCAGGCCGAAGCCGCTGTGCGGGCAACTGCCGAAACGCCGCGTATCCAGATACCACTCCAGGCCGCGCCGGCTCATCTTCAGTTCGTCGATGCGCTTTTCGAGTTTCGCGAGGTCCGCTTCCCGCTCCGAGCCGCCGATGATCTCTCCGATCTTCGGGAAGAGGATATCCATCGCCCGGACGGTCTTCCCGTCCTCGTTCTGCTTCATATAGAAGGCCTTGATGTCCTTGGGATAATCGGTCAGGATGACGGGCTTGCCGAAGTGCTGTTCCACCAGGTAGCGCTCGTGCTCGCTCTGCAGGTCGATGCCCCATTCCACAGGGTACTCGAACTGGTGTCCGGCCGCGACCGCCGCCTTCAGGATCTCGATGCCCTCCGTATAGCCGAGGCGCACGAAATCCGTCGCGATGACGCCTTCCAGGCGCTCCACGAGGGTGTTGTCATAGCGCTGGCAGAGGAAATCGATGTCCTCGCGGCAATGCTCCAGGGCATAGCGAACCAGGCTCTTGATGAAGTCCTCGGCCAGGTCCATATTGTCCTTGATGTCGTAGAAGGCCATCTCAGGCTCGATCATCCAGAACTCCGCCAGGTGGCGCGGGGTGTTGGAATTCTCTGCACGGAAAGTAGGGCCGAAGGTGTAGATTTCCCCGAGCGCGGTGGCGCCGAGTTCCCCTTCGAGCTGTCCGCTCACGGTCAGGCTGGTCTGGCGTCCGAAGAAGTCCTTGCTGTAGTCCGGACCGCCCTTCTTGTCCTTGGGCACGTTGCCAAGGTCCAGCGTCGTCACCTGGAACATCTGCCCGGCGCCTTCCGCATCGGATGCGGTGATGAGCGGGGTGTTCAGATAGACGAAGCCCTTCGAATGGAAATATTCGTGGATGGCGAAGGCCATCTGGCTGCGGAGCCGGTACACTGCGCCGAAGGTGTTGGTCCTCGGGCGGAGGTGGGCTACCGTGCGCAGGTACTCCAGCGAGGTATCCTTCTTCTGCAGGGGATAGCGAACCGGGTCGCACTCTCCATAAATCTCTATGCCGGAGGCCTTGATTTCCACGGCCTGTCCGCTGCCTACGGATTCCACGAGCGTGCCGCGTACCGCGATGCAGCTGCCCGTCGAAATCTTCGGGAGCAATTCTGCCAGTTCCCCGCTCCGGTCAACGACGACCTGGATGTTCTTGATGGTCGAACCGTCATTCAGGGCGATGAACGCCACTTCCTTGCTCGGCCGTTTCGTCCTTACCCAACCTTTGGCGAGGACCTCTCTGCCTGCTTCCATTCCCAGCAGGTCCTTAACTTTGCTGCGCATTGTTTGCCTTGTTTCTAAAAAGCAGCCCTCGTATCGGGGGCTGCTCGTTAACTTTGTCCGGGCGGATTATTCGCCGCCCTTCCTTGCCGAATACATGATCTTAAGCGCGGAGCATCTTCTGAGCTCCTGCTTCACATCCGTAATGATACCCATTCTGACATCCTGGTCCGCCCGGATGCTGACCGTCATGAACTGGCGGTCTGCCTCGCTCTTGGATTCACGCTCCGCGGCGATGAAGTCGCGGATATCGTCGGTGGTCTTGAAAGAGTCGTTCAGCTGGATACGGGCATCGGTACCGTACTGCGCCTGAAGGGAGCGGATAGGCGTTCCGATGTTGATATACGAGTTGAGGTCCTTCCTTTCAAGTTTCACCACCTCCGACGCCTCGGGAATCTTCACGACGACCTTATTCTCGGTCTCGCGCATCTGAGTGGTCACCATAAAGAAGAACAGGAGCATGAAGACGATATCGGACAGCGAGCTGCTGGTCATCGCCGGCACCTCTTTCTTATTGTTGCTTCCTCCGAATTTAGACATAACTTATCCTCCTGTTATCTTTTCTTGCCAACATCCTTGGGCTCAGCCTCGGAAATGTTCTGGGGAACGGCCTTCTTGACCGCGGCCTGCTGGTCTTCGTCCAGAAGGGCGAACTTCTTGCCGAATTTCTGCTTGGAGCACTCGTCGCGAAGTTCGTTCACCGCCTTTACCAGTTCGTTCTGTACGGCGATGTACGCCTGATAACTGGTACCACGGTCGTTCTGGAGGGAGATGACTCCCTTGGAAACGGGCCAGTTGCCGATAAGATTGATCTCCTGCAGTTCCTTTTCAGGCAGGTTGGGGTTATCGGCGGGGTTGGTCAGGAATTCCTTGATCTTGTCCTTGAGTTGGCTGACATCTATGGGCTCACTACCGGCAAGAAGCCTGTCGGACGAGTTGATCTTCACCACGATGATGTTGCGGCGGTTGACCTTCTGGTCCTCCACTTTCTGATCCTTGTCCGGCATAGGGGGCAGACGCCGGGAAAGACCGGTCTGCGAGCCCATGGTCGTCGTCATCAGGAAGTAGCACAGGAGCAGGAAGGCGATATCCGCCGTCGAGCTCGTGTTCATTGCAGGTACTTTCTTCTTGGCCATAGTTTACTTTCTGTTGTTGAGGGCCATACGAATCTCTCCGACGACGATGGCGCAGATGGCGCCCGCGCCGAAGAGGTAGGTGAGGTTGAGCAGGGTGTCGGTCAGCTTCAGCGTGGAAGCCTCAGGCTGGACAGCCATCCCGACGGCGGGGGCGCCGGCGGAAAGGAAGTACACCACTGCGCAGATGACGGCTGCGCCCACGAGGACGCCGCCGATCTTGATGAGGCTCTTGGGATCGTTGGCGGCGCTCACGATCAGACCTACCACGACCCAGCTGGCGACAGCCAGCCCGACCATGATGTAGGCCCAGGTGAGCAGCACGTCAGTCGCCTTACCGCCATTGCTCTCGAATCCCACCGAGGAACCCCAGATGAGAATCGCGACACTGACGAGAATCAGCGCGACCATGCCCCATTTGAAAATCTTGTTCAGTTTCATGATACCCTCCGGATATTATTTCTTGTTGTATTTGGTGAGGGTGTCCACCAGGGAGATGGAAGAGTCTTCCATATCGATGGCGAGGTTGTCAATCTTAGCGAGGATGTAGTTGTAGAACACCTGCAGGATCATAGCGACGATAAGACCCGCAACGGTGGTGATAAGGGCGACCTTCATACCGCCGGCAACAACGTTAGGGGAGATGTCACCCGCAGCCTGGATAGCGTCGAAAGCCTGGATCATACCGATAACCGTACCGAGGAATCCGAGGGACGGGGCGATGGCGATGAACAGACCGATCCAGCTCAGGCCGTTCTCCATATTGCTCATCTGGACGGAGCCGTAGGAGACGATGGTCTTCTCTACCACGTCGATGCCCTGCTCATAGCGGAGCAGACCCTGATAGAAAATGCTGGCGACAGGTCCGCGGGTCTCGCGGCAGACGTCCTTGGCAGCCTCGATGCCACCGTTGGCGAGAGCCTCTTCCACCTTCGCGAGCAGCTTCTTGGTGTTCGTCTTGGAGAAGGTGAGGTAAAGGATACGCTCGATGGAAAGGGCCAGACCGATGATGAGGCAGATGATGATGAGGGACATGAATCCCGCGCCGCCTTCGATGAACTTGGTCTTGAGGGCCTGGTTGAGGGGAACCTCGGGAGCTGCCGCGGTGAGGGCGGCAAGGTCGTTGGCGGGAGCCGCAACTTCTTCGGTAGCAGCAGCCTGCTCATCCTGGGCGTAAGCCATGGAAGCAGAGAAGGTCATGATGCCTGCCACTGCCAGAAACATGAAGATTTTTTTCATAACGTTTGTTAAAAGTATTGGTTTGTTAAAATAATTTCACACGGAAATCGCTGCAATTTAGCAAAAATTTTTCAATAGGCAATAACAATCTGAAATAAGCGCTCCGCATTGGCCGTCGTGATTTGCGCGACTTCCTCTGTCCGAAGCCCCTTCAGTTCGGCCAGGAAGGCGGCGATGAGGGGAATGTTTGCGCTCTCGTTCCGGCTTCCGCGCAGGGGCGTAGGGGCCAGATACGGCGCGTCGGTCTCCAGCAGGATGCGCTCCATCGGGATGCGCAGCACATCGCGGGCGATCGAAGCCTTTTTGAAGGTCAGCACCCCGCCCAGCGCGACATACCACTCGCCGAGGCGCGAAATGCGCTCGAAGGTCTCGGCGCTGCCGCTGAACGCATGCAGGTTGCCCCGCAGATGCAGATGCGCACAATCGCCCAGCACCTTGAAAAAATCCTCCGTCGCATCGCGCAAATGGATATTTACGGGCAGCTCGTGTGCCGATGCAAACTCCAGCTGCAACCGCAGCGCTTCCATCTGTTCTTTGCGCCACTGCGTGCCGTAATGATAGTCCAGGCCGATTTCGCCGATGGCGACGGGCTTCTTCGCCAGCCAGGGCTCCAGGGCATCCAGCTCCTCGCGCCAGTTCGCCTCCACGGAGCCGGGATAGAGCCCGAGCATCGGAAACAGCACGCCCGGATGCCTTCCGGCAAGGGCATACATCTCCCCGCGCTCCCGGCTGTCGATGTCCGCCAGCAGCATCCGCGTCACTCCGGCCTCGACCGCCCTCGCTACGAAGGCTTCCTCCTCGCCACGGAACGCCTCATCCGTTATGTGGGTATGTGTATCGACAAATTCTATCATCATACAAATATAGTAAAAAATTGCGATGGGCGGGCAATTTTCACCTACTGACCAGGTTGCAGCGCTGGAGGACGTCGGTTTGGAGGAAGCCGTCGCCCTCCAGCCGCATTGCCAGCGCCGATACCCGGCTATACGGCAAATCGAGCCGCCGGCAGAGCGCGTCCAGGCTGAGGTCCCGCTCGGCGCCGACCGCCTTGAGCAGCGCCATCAGCTGCGGCGCCTCCGGATCCCCGGCATACCATTCCGCCGCTGCCTTCACGACATTCACCCGCCGCCGTCGCGTCCCGCCCAGCCCCAGGAGCGGCCCCCAGGCCTCCGGACTTTCCAGCGCCTGCGCCATCTGTTTGCCGATCAAATGGTTGGACCCCTGCGACCGCAGGTCGTCCACCCGGCCGGGGAAGGCGAAAAGTTCCCGGCCATAGTCGCAGGCCAGCCGTGCCGTACTCATCCCGCCGCCCCGGAGCCGCGATTCCACCAGCAGGGTGGCGCGGCTCATCCCCGCGATCAGGCGGTTCCGCCGCAGGAAATGATGCGCGAGCGGGGCGGTCAGCGGCGGATAATCGGTCACCAGGGCGGAGTGGGGCGCGGAGGCGATGCGTTCAGCCGCCTCCGTATGCCGTGCGGGGTAGACCGCGTCTATCCCGCAGGGCAGCACCGCGATAGTGGGGACGCCGCACTCCAGCGCCGTCAGGTGCGCGCAGACGTCGATGCCGAAAGCCAGCCCGCTCACGATGCAGGGTTTGCATTCCGCCTCCGCGAGCGCCCGGACCGTGCGCGCACAGCAGTCCCGTCCGTACGCACTGCAATCCCGGGTGCCGACGATGGCCAGGGCCGTCTCCGGATTCAGCACCTTCTCCGGGGGACTCCCGCTGCGGTAGTAGAGCCCGGCGGGGGCGTCGGGGCAATCGCGCAGCAGGGCCGGATAGGCCTCCGAGCAGAGCGGGACGAAGTCGCAGCCGATCAGATGCAGGGCCTTCAACTCCTTCTCCGCCTCGTTCAGCCGCGCGTCGTCGAGCGCGCCGGCATACTGCGGAAGCGGCCGCATCAACGCTTCCCGCTCTGCGGCGGACAGCCCGAATACCGCGGCCGCACTGCCCAGGGTATCGGTCAGTTTCCTGGAAAGGACGGGCTCGTATCCGAAGGCCGTCCCCAGCGCCAGGGCGCATAGTTGTTCCCTTTCCTCCATCGCCGCCGAAGTTAGCGGCACAAAAAGAAAAATCCGCGTCCCGAAAACGTTCAGGAAGCGGATTTTAATGTTTTATGGATATTTTTTTACAAAATCAGCATCGCGTCCCCGTAAGGACCGAAGCGATAGCCTTCCTCGAGGGCCACGCGGTAGGCGTTCATCACCTTCTCGAAGCCGCCGAAAGCCGCGACGCTCATCAGCATCGTCGAGCAGGGACGGTGGAAGTTGGTGATGATGGCGTCGGGAATGGAGAAATCGTAAGGCGGGAAGATGAACTTGTTGGTCCAGGTGTCGTTGGGACGGATTTCCTTGTCCGTCGTGACATAGGTCTCCAGCGCACGCACGACCGTCATGCCCACGGCCACGAGTTTGTGCCCGCTCTTCTTGGTGGCATTGACCTGGTCCGCGGCCTCGGGGCTGATGATCATCCGCTCGCAGTCCATCCGGTGCTTGGAAAGGTCTTCCACATCCACGGTACGGAAATGTCCGATGCCCATATGGACGGTGATGAAGGTCTTGTCGATATCCTTGAGGATCATCCGGTTGAGCAGTTCGCGGCTGAAGTGCAGGCCGGCGGCCGGAGCGGAGACGGCGCCCTCGTTCCTGGCGAAGACGGTCTGGAACTCCTCGGCGTCGGAGGCCTCGGGCTCTTCCTTCACCCAGTTCGGCACGGGGGTCTTCCCGAGCGAATACAGGGCTTCCTTGAACTCCTCGTACGGACCGTCATAGAGGAAACGCAGGGTACGGCCGCGGGAAGTGGTGTTGTCGATCACCTCCGCCACCATGCTCTCGTCGTCGCCGAAATAGAGTTTATTGCCGATACGGATCTTGCGCGCAGGCTCCACCAGTACGTCCCAGAGACGCTGTTCCCTGTTGAGTTCGCGCAGCAGGAAGACCATGATGTCGGCTCCGGTCTTTTCCTTGTTGCCGGAAAGCAGGGCGGGGAAGACCTTGGTGTCATTGAAGACGAAGCGGTCGCCCTTTCCGAAATAATCTACGACATCCTTGAAAATCTTGTGTTCGATTTCCCCGGTTTTCTTGTGAAGGACCAGCAGCCGGCATTCGTCGCGCCACTGTACGCGCCCGTCTTCCTTGAGGGGCATCAGGTTCCGGGCAATCCGGTCCTGGGGGAGATCAAAGTCGAATTGAGAGAGTTTCATGTCTTTCAAAAAAGTAGAATACTCTCTCTATACGGCAAAACGGGGCAAAAAGTTTCAAGCCTCGCGGAAAACTTCCAAAATCGACGGATAGGTGTTCTTCAGGAAGGGGGGAAGACTGGAGCGGGCGACCCAGGCCGCCTTGGCGATATCCTCCTCGCGCTGCGGCGTCAGGTCGGTGGGATTGGTGTAGAGCATTTCGTACCACCAGGTGTGCTTGAGGTGCCAGATGCCCCCGCGCAGGTAGCAGTGGTGGGTGATGCAGATCAGTTCCCCGAGTTCCAGTTCCTCGACGCCGGTCTCTTCCTGCACCTCGCGCAGGGCGGTGACGCGGATGTCCTCGCCGGCTTCCTGATGGCCCTTGGGCAGGTCCCAGAGCCCGTTGCGCTTGATGAGCAGGTAGTCGCCCCGGCGGTTGGAGACGAGCCCGCCCGCGGCGTTCACCTCCTTGAATTCCGCACAGACGCGGCGGTACATCGCTTCCGTATCGCTGCAGGGGATATAGATGCGGCTCAGCGATTCGGAGGCCTCGAACATCGACACCAGCGTCCCGATGCTGAGCTGTCCGCCGATGTGGAACTCGATGGCGTTGGGGTCCGTCAGCGCCTGATCCCGCTCATCGCAAATGATGATGCAACGTTTCTCGAAATATATTTTATACATTTGCATTGCAAAAATAGTAAAAAATGACCGAATACAACAGCAAACAGGGACTGGTGTCCAAAAGCCGCGAAGAACTCTACATGGCCTTCACGGACCTGTCCCGTTTCCGGGAGATGCTGCCCGACGATAAGAAGGAAATGGTAAGCGCCGACTACGACCACCTGAGCGCCACGGTGCAGAACTTCACCATCGGCGTCCGGGCCGCGGAGCGGCTTCCGTACGAGCGCATCGCGCTCGCGAACGCCGAGGGGACGCCTTTCGACTTCAACGTCGTGCTGCACTTCGACGATGCGGGCGATCCGGGCAAAACCTGTTTCTCCATCAGTGTGGAGGCGGACCTGAACCTGGTGATGAAAGCCATGCTGGGCGGACGCATCAAGGAGGGTCTGGACAAGATCGTGGACGGGGTCGTGGACGTGTCCGAGGGCCGTATCCCCGAGGGTATGCCGGAAGGGATGCACATCTGATGGAAGGCAGCGCCACCGCCATACGCCTGAACCCTTTCAAGGGCGCCGACGGGCCGCAGGGCATTCCCGTGCCCTGGAGCCCCTGGGGCCGTATGCTTGCGGAGCGCCCCTCCTTTACCCTGGACCCGCTCCTGCACGCGGGCTGCTACTATGTGCAGGACTCTTCGGCGATGTTTCCCGGCTACCTGTTCCGGCAGGCCCTGCCGTCCTTTGACGGCCCCCTGCGGGTGCTGGACCTCTGCGCCGCGCCGGGCGGGAAGACCACCGACCTGGCGACCTCGCTGCGGGAACGCTTCGGCGGGGATTTCCTGCTCGTCTCCAACGAGGTCATCCGCCAGCGTGCGGCCATCCTCTGCGACAACGTGGCGCGCTGGGGCGACCCTGCCGTGGCGGTGACGAGCGTGGATCCGGCGGCCTTCGCGCAGCTCGGCGGCTTTTTCGACATCATCGTCGCCGACGTCCCCTGCAGCGGCGAGGGCATGTTCCGCAAGGACACGCGGGCACAGCAGGAATGGAGCCCCGCGGTGGTGGACCTCTGCGCCGCCCGCCAGAAACGCATCCTTTCCGATGTGTGGCCGGCCCTGCGCGAAGGCGGGCTGTTCATCTACTCGACCTGTACCTACGAAGAAGCCGAGAACGACGCCAATCTCGAATGGGCGGCATCGGAACTCGGCGGCGATATTATCGCTCCGGAGGAGGCTTTCGGCCTTCCGCGTACCCGCTGCGGCCATTTGCTCAAGGCGGGCGATGTGCCCGGCGAGGGCCAGTGGGCGGGCGCGCTCCGCAAGACGGCGGCCGCTTCCCGCGCTTCCCGGCGCGAAGAACTTTCCCGCCTGCGTCCGCTCCGGGACGGCATCGCCAAAGGGGAAAAGAAAGGCGGGGACTTCATCCCTTCGGCGGATTACGCGCTCAGTTACGGCTATGCGCACGAATGGCCCGAAGTGGAGGTGGACCTGCCCACCGCCCTGCGCTTCCTGCACCGGGACAGTTTTCCCCTGGAAGGCGCGGCCCCGGGCTACAATCTCCTGACCTACCGCAGCCATCCCCTGGGCTTCGTCAAGAACCTCGGGAAGCGCTGCAATAACCTGCATCCCGCCTCCCGGCGCATTTTAATGAATCTTCCGTTATGAACCTTCGGATTTTTGCCGTCGCGGCCCTGTGGCTCGCGGCCCTTCAGCCCGCCTTCGCCCAGCTCACATCGGCGGAATATAAAGAAAAGTATGACCGCCAGGTGCGTGCGGTGGGCTATGCCGGCCTCGGCGTAGAGACGATTCTGGAGCGCTGGGCCAGCGTGCATCCGGACGATACGGATATGCTCGAAGGCCGCTTTTTCTTCGAACTGACGCGGGCCCGCAGCACGAAGGTGCTCCGTTCGCCCAAGCCCAAATACCTGAACAAGAAGCCGCTGCTGACCCTCAAGGACTCGACGGGGGCGCCGGTCTATTTCTTCGAGGAGGAGTTCTATGACGATTCGCTTTTCACCTGCGCCATCCGCTGCCTCGAGCGGGCAACGGCCCTGCAGCCCGACGAATTCCTCTATCGCGCGCACCTGATCAATTCGCACAATGCCCGGGAAAAGGAGCAGCCGCGCCTGGCCGTGGAGGAACTGGACGCCCTGATCAGTTACGACAAGGCCCGCCATCCGGCCTGGACCTTCCAGGGAAATCCCACCGCGGACTCGTTTTTCGTGGATGTCGTGCAGGAGTACTGCCGGCTCTACCGGGGCATCGGCTCTCCTGAGGGTTATGAGGCCCTGCGCCGCATTTCCGAGCGGATGATCAAACTCTATCCGGAGCGGACGGAGTTCCAACTGAACATGGCCCACTACTGGAACGAGGCGAAGAACAATCCCAGGAAGGCCGTCTCCATCTGCAAGAAGATCCTTTCCAAGCACAAGGAGGACGAGGCCGCCCAGGCCCTGTTGAACAGCCTGACGCAGTCCTGATGCCCGGTTCCGCCTTCATAGCCCGCAGGATGCGCAGCGGAGGAGCTCTGGCGACGGCGCTCGTCGCCCTCTCCTTCTTCATCGTCATCATCGCCTTTTCCGTGGCGGGAGGCTTCCGCAGGGAGATCCACGCGGGCATCCGTGCGCAGTACGGGGACATCCTGCTCGCCCCGGCGGGCTTCGATTATCCCGGCGGGGGAGAGGCGGTCGCCGTCGATTCCTCCCTGCTTTCCCTGCTGTCGCGCATCGAGGGCGTCCGGGAAATCCGGCCGCTGGTGAGCCGCGGGGGCATCGTGCGCAAGGAAGGCAATATCCAGGGCGTGATCGTCAAGGGCATCCCGGATACGACGCTCGCCCCCCTGCACGCCCGCATCCCTTCGCGCCTGGCCTCCCTGCTGGGCTTCTCGGAAGGGGAGCGCCTGACCGTCTGGTTCATCGGCGAGCAGGTCCAGGCCCGCAATTTTACCGTCGACGCTTTGTACGATGCGGTCGTATCGAGCGATGAAAACCTGACGGTGCTGGTGCCCCTTGCGGATATGCAGCGCCTTGCCGGCTGGGGCCGGGACAGCGTATCGGCCTACGAAATCCTGCTCGGAGAACGCTATGCTTCGCGTTCCGCCCTGCGCGCCAAGGCCTCCGAACTGGGCACTGCCGCCCTCGTTACGGAAGGGGAGCCGCTCTTCGCCCTGCCGGTGAGCGAGCGCTATGCCCAGATCTTCGACTGGCTGGACCTCGTGGACTCGAACGTGCTGGTGCTCCTGCTGCTGATGATGCTGGTGGCGGGCTTCAATATGGTATCGGCGATGCTGATCCTGATGTTCCGCAACCTTTCCACCATCGGTATGCTCAAGACGATGGGAATGAGCGACCGGGGCATTTCGGCGGTTTTCCTGCGGCGTGCTTCGCGCATTGCGCTGAAAGGAATGCTGATCGGCGATGCGGCGGCGCTGCTCTTCTGTGCGCTGCAGGGCGCTTTCCACCTCATCGCGCTCAATCCGCAGAATTACTACCTGGCCTGGGTGCCCGTACGCGTGAACTTCGCGATGCTGCTGCTTTCGAACTTCGCGGTCTATGCGGCGATTCTGCTCTTCACGCTGCTGCCCTGCCTGTTCATTGCGCGGGTGGATCCGGCACGGACCGTTCGTCGGGATTAGGGCAGATGCGCCGGAACTCCCTGTAAATCGATTTCACCCTCCGGACGTACTGGACGGTCTCTCCGTAGCCGATGTGGCTGAGTTTCAGCGTATCCGCGAGATAGAGGCTGTCCCGTCCCAACTGCGGCAGCAGGGCCGCCACTTCCTCCCAGTCGCTCGCATCCGCGCCGTGCAGTTCGGCATAGCGGATATAGCTGCGCACGCGGCTTCCGCCGGCATTGTAGGCCGCCAGCACGAAATCGAGATTGCTGAAACTGCGCTTGAGTTCCGCCAGCAGGCGCGCGCCAGCTTCGATATTCCGTTCCGGGTCGATGAGGTCATAGACGCCGTAACGGCGGCCCGTCGCCGGCATGATCTGCATAATGCCCTGCGCTCCCCGGCGGGACTGCGGATCGATGCGCCAGTGCGATTCCTGCCAGCCCACGGCGGCCAGCAGGCGCCAGTCCAGGCCGATGCGCTGCCCCCACTCGCGGAACTGCTCGTCGTAAGGGGAAAGCCAGGACGCTTCCGTCTGCCGCTTCCAGGGGTTCAGGACCTTCATATATTTGCGGTGCGCCGATGAAAAATCCTGCGCGGCGATCCAGCGGTTCAGGGCCCGCAACTCCATCCTGGCGCCGCTGCGCACGTACCAGACGCAGACGCTGTCCAGCGGCCGGGTGGCTTCCAGCCCTTCGATGGGCGGCGTTTCGTCCAGGAAAGGGAAGGCCACGAGGTCCACGGAGCCCTCGACCAGCGAATCCAGGTAATTCTCCCGCGCTTCGGCGATGCGGATGCGGACGGGGATGCGGGCGCTGCGGCTCCATTCCCGGAGCATCCAGTAGGTGTAGCCATAGACGAGTCCCTTGGAGGTGTGGACGGGACCGCCGAAGTCGATGACGCATTCCAGTTGCTTCTGGCCCGTTTCCCTGAGGAATTCCAGCGGCGCCTTGCCGTCTCCGTTTCTGCGGGGACTGAAAATCAGCGCGGCCACAATCAGCAGGAGCGTGACGGCCAGGGCGATGCGTTCCGGAGCCTTGGTTCTCATCGGGATTTAATTATCGTGGGAGTGGCCTGCGGCGCCGTTCCTGTGCGGCTGGATGTAGAAGGGCCAGTAGACGCCGAACTTGACGGAACTCGGCGAGGAGATGAAGCCGTCCGCGGTGAAGTAATCCCGGTGCTCCAGCGGCCAGCCCTTGGCGAAGTTCTCCCACTTGACGAAGATGCAGGCGCGTTTCCACTGGATATTGACAAAGAGGTCCAGGATGGGACCGTTCGTGTATTTGACTTCGTTCTGGTTGTGGAAGACGCCCAGTTCGGGGTTCCAGGCGGGGGCGTACCAGGGCGTGTTGCAAAGGGCATTGATACCGATCTGCATCTCCATGATGTTGTGCGTCTTGGTCTCGTCCCGCTGGACGACGAACTGTACGAACCAGCGCAGGTTGCCCGCCACCATCGGCAGCGGCACCACGTCCTGGTTGGTGGAGAGCTGGAAGAGGATGCGGTTGTCCAGGTGCAGGAACTTCGCGATGACGAACTCCTCCCGCAGCGAGGCCTTGATGATGTGGACCGGCGCGTCGTGCTGCCGGATGATGCTCTCCGTATCGTAGTACAGGGGATTGCCGAGCAGGGCATAGCCCAGGTTCACGCCCAGACGCCAGTGCGGGATGTCGAGGGCGGCTTCCGCCTTGGTCGTGGAGACCTTGCTGAAGTCGTTGTCCCACTTGAAGTTGCGGGTGTTCATGAACTGCTGGTAATGGTTCGGCGCCCGCAGGGAAGTCTCGGCGTGCAGGCTGAGGCTCAGGGGACTCCGCTTCGCCCGCCGGAAGGGGAAGAAGCGCATGAGGGCGTTGGCCTCAACGCCGAAATCCGAGAAGTTCCAGCCCGCCAGCACGTAATCCATCTTCGCATCCCAGTCCACCCTGCGGAAGAGTTTGCCTTCGACGCCCGCATAGACGTAGAAGGAGTTGTCCACGTGCCGGGTAGGCCGCGTGGAGACGCTGTCGTAATAATGCAGCAGGTGGTCGCCGATACCGACATTCAGTTTCGATACCACTCCGTCCTCGCGCCAGGGCTGGAGTTTGAGGAAGAGTTTGTTGTCGAGTTTCATCACCCGCAGCGAGTCGCCCACGCCCATGATGTCGCCCTGCGTCACGTATTTGCGGGTATAGGTGGACCATTCGGTGCTGTGGCCGATATAGGCGGTGGTGATGTTCTTGTCCAGCGAATCGGGATTGTAGTGGAAGGAGGTATCCCGCTTGGCCCGGATGCGCTTGCCCAGGTCGAAGGGAATGCGGACCTGCTGGTCCAGGAAGCCGGTATGCTTGACGATCTTGGACTGGGCCGAGGAACTGACGACCGGAATCTCCCGGTGGTCCACCGTCGTATCCCGGACCCAGTACTCGTCCGCGACGCCTCCGTTCTCCCCGCGGCTGACCATATTATAGATGTAGCCGGCGTGGGCGAGATAGCGCTTGCCCGTGTAGTTCACGGCGGCATCGAAGTTCTTGTTGATGGTCTTCTCGTTCTGCAGGATGCCTCCGCCGCCGAAGCGGTCATAGCACAGCCGGAAGTTCAGCGAGGGCAGGATGTTCTGCGTGGTGAAGATGTGGAGGTTGTCGGATTCCTTCTCGTCCCCGGCGAGCAGGGTGCCCCAGTAGGCCAGTTCCGTGTACGGGGTCTTGGTATTGAAGTGCTGCAGGCTGCGCGGGTTCTTGGCCCAGGGTTCCTGGGCATTGTAGAACTCCACGCCCTCCCGGCTCTGCTGCTGGAAGTAGTCGTAATGGAGTACCGGTGAACCGGCCACGCCCAGCCAGGTGGCGTTCACGTCCTTGCGCAGGAAGGGATAATCGTGGTAATAATAGTTGTAGCCGGTGTCCAGCGGATGGAAACGCATCTTGTGGAAGTCGTCGTCCAGCGTCCAGGTAAAGATGCGCTTGTAATAGAGCGAGTCGGGGATGGCGAAACTCTCCAGGATGCGCGGGGTGTACTGGGTGATGGAGTCCCGGATGCCCTGCCTGATTTCCTTTTCCTGGCGCAGCGAGTCCGAAACGCGCATCTTCGCCTTTTCGCGCTGTTCGATGTCATAGCGCCGGCGGGCCTTCTTGTCGAGGGAATTGTACCAGGCGAGGAAGGCCAGGTGCACGGCACGGGCCGAATCGGCGTAATAGATGGAATCCAGACGGTGCAGAATGGCGGAATCGGCACGGGCGGAAAGGGTATCGCCCGCCTGGAAGAATTCCGCGATGGATTTGCGCAGGGAGTCCCGCGTCAGGATGTGGGTCAGCGAATCCACCAGGGCGATGTAGTAGCGGTAACGGAAGGGGTCGGTCAGGCGCAGCGAGTCCGGCACCTTGATGGTGTCCCGGGCGAGCAGGACGCGCAGGGTATCGAGGCTTTCGGCATCCAGGCTGTCCATGCCCGCGAGCAGGCTGTCCGCGATGAAGGTCTTCTCGAAGTTCCCGCTGCGGCGCTTCTTGTATCCGTCGTTGACATAGATGACCGTATCGGCGGCCTCGGAATAACTCTCCACGGCATAGGTGTGCACGGAGGGCTCAAAACCGAAAACGCCGGCGATGGTCGCTCCAACCACCGCCGCCGGAAACAGTATCCTCCCTGCCAGCCGCATTTATTCTACGATAAAGACCTCGTCCCCCTTCTCCGTGAAATGGTAACGTTCACGGGCGAACTTTTCGAGGGAATCCCTGTCCTGGGTGAGGAAGCGGATGCTGTCCTCCAGCCTCCGGTTCTCCTGCTCGAGCTGTTCGATCTGCCTGCGCTGGGCGCGGATTTCGAAGCCCGACTGGACCCAGCGGACGAGATTGTCCCGCTTCAGGAAGAGGAAGAGCAGGGCAAACGCGGTCAAAATCGCGGCGTACCGTAGGAAAGAGCGCCGAATGTCTTTGTTGTTTTCCATTTCAAGTTTCGCAAAAATAACTAAATTTGTGGAGTTAATCCAATAATTACGAAATTTATGAAACCTACGCTTCTTGTTCTTGCCGCCGGTATGGGCAGCCGCTATGGCGGACTCAAACAGATGGACGGCCTCGGCCCTTCCGGGGAAACGATTATCGATTATTCCATCTATGATGCGGTCCAGGCCGGTTTCGGTAAAGTGGTTTACATCGTCAGGGAATATTTCCTGGACGTATTCAAGGAGACCGTAGAGAAAAAATACGGCCACGTCAAATGCCTGGACGGAAGTCCGCTGGAGTTCTGCTTCGTGACCCAGGAACTCAGTAAGATTCCCGCCGGCTTCACCCTGAACCCGGAGCGCGAAAAACCCTGGGGCACCGCCCACGCCGTGCTGATGGCCAAGGACGTGATTCACGAGCCCTTCGCCGTCATCAACGGGGACGACTTCTACGGCAAGGAATCCTTCAAGATTCTCGGAGACTGGCTGCGCGCCCACGAAAACACCAGCGGAGAATTCTGCCTGGTGGGCTTCGCCCTGGAAAACACCCTCAGTGAGTCCGGCTCCGTATCGCGCGGCATCTGCCACTACGACGAAAAGGGCCGCCTGACCTCCGTGGTGGAACACCTGAACATCGCGGCCGTGGCCGGCGGTGCCGTGGAAGGCGACAACTCCGTCAGCGGCGCACACGTGGAACTGGACGGCAAGGCCCTCTGCTCCATGAATATGTGGGGCTTCACCCCCGATTACTTCGAAAAGAGCGAAAAGATCTTCAAGGGCTTCCTCGAGAAGAACATCGGCGAACTCAAGAAGGAATTCTACATTCCCTTCGCCATCGACGTGATGATCAAGGAAAAGAGCGCCGTCACGAGCGTGCTGGCCACGCCTTCGCGCTGGTTCGGCGTCACCTACAAGGAAGACCGTCCGGGCGTCGTCGCCAAGTTCGCCGAACTGGCGGCCAAGGGCGTCTATCCCACGCCGCTCTATGAATAAGCGCCGGGGAAACTACGGCTTCCTGCGCAGTTTCCGCTGCTACTATCCCTCCTGGGGAGGCCTGCTGGCCCTGCTGCTCTGCCTCTTGCTGGGAGCCCTGGTCGCCGCGGCCCTGCAATACGCCGTCGGCTCCTGGCTGGGAGAATATGCGACGCTGGTGACCTATGTGCTGATGTTCATTCCGCCGCTGCTCTTCGCCGCAAGCCGGAGCGGCCGGAACGAACTCCTGCTGGAACCCCGTGAAATCGACCATCCCTCCTTCCGCCCCCTGGGTGCGGTGATGGCGGTGATGATCGCCGTCGTGGTGACGGTCGCGGCCGGCTTCGTCGCCGATGCCCTGACCCTGCTGCTTCCGCCGATGCCCGCCTGGCTGGAGAATGCGCTCAAGCAGATGACGCAGGGCAATTTCCTGGTGAATTTCCTCAGCGTCTGCGTAGCGGCGCCCTTCTTCGAAGAATGGCTCTGCCGGGGTATGGTCCTGCGCGGCCTGCTCTGCAACAAGGTCAAGCCCGTCGTGGCCATTCCCGCCTCGGCCCTCTTCTTCGCCCTGATCCACTTCAACCCCTGGCAGGCCATTCCGGCCTTCCTGATCGGCTGTATCATGGGCTGGGTCTATTACCGCACCGGCTCCCTGAAACTCACCATGCTGATGCACTTCGTCAACAACGGCCTCGCGCTGGTGGCTTCCCGCATGCCGGGAATGGACAGCGCCACCTCCTGGGCCGAGGTCATGCCGACCGGCCTCTACATCGCCGTCGTCAGCCTCAGCACCGTGACCGTCCTCGTCGGCTCCCGGGCCTTTGCCCGGATAGAGCTACAAGAGTAACATAATAGCAAACATCCCCAGCAGAAATGCCTGGAAGCGGAGCCGCGAAGTATTGATGAAGGTCATCATCGCCTCCGTCTCATTCCCGGAATACAGGGCCTGCAACTCCTCCCGGTCCGGATACGCGTGCGTACTCCACTTGGCCACCACATAGCCCCTGAAAATGAGGGTCGCCCCGCCATTGGAGCGGTTCAGCGTCATCAACTGCCGCCGGTCGCAGAAATAACAGATATCCAATAAGTCCTGGGGAACGAACTCGGCGGCCCGGGCAGGCGTCGTCGCCACCAGCAGGACCGGCCGGACACGCATCGGCAGCGCCTGGCGCAAATCCTGGATGCGTTGCCAGCGCCGCGGCCCCATCCGCTCCGGATTATAGACCGAAAAGACCATCGCCCGGCTGTCGGTCAACAGCTCGTTCCGATACTCTCCTTCGAAATCATACAGGGGCAGGGACACGTCCCCGACCATCTCCTCGCCCTCGCGCATCAGCTCGGCGCCGGGGCGCAGGTCGGTAAAATCGTCGGAAGGCAGGTACCACAGATGCCGCGCGGCAAAACAGAGGATGGCCACGACGCTCAGCGCAAAAGCCACCTTCTTGAGTCGCCGCGCCCCGCCTTTGCGGCGGGTGGGCAGGGCTGCGATGGCCCAGAGCAGCAGGAGGACGATATTCTTCCAGAAACTCTGCGCGTGCGTCAAGTGCAGCGCTTCGCCGAAACAGCCGCAGTCCATCGGGGGATTCTTCACCCAGAGCAGGGCGGTCAGCCCCGTAAAGAACAGGAGCAGGATCCCCGTCAGCCGGAGCACCCATTTCCGCCAGACACCGGTGATGAGGGCCGCACCGAGCAGCGCTTCCGTCAGGGCGCCGGCTTCGCCCAGCACATTCGCGGCGGGCAGCATAAAACGCAGGCCGAGGAAACGCAGGTACTCTTCCGTAATCAGCCCGGTTCCGACGGGGTCCATCAATTTCAAGGCACCGGCGATAAAGAACACGGCACCGACGAGCAGGGCGGCAAAGCGGCGGATAATGTTCATCGCTTCGTATCTACCAAGGCTTTAATGCGGGAGAAAATGGCATCGGGCGGCAGCATTTCCCCCTCCGGGGAGGCGCAGTCCACCCGCACGAAATCCGGGTCCAGTTCGCACTGGCGCAGGTACATCTCCCGCACGCGGCGCTGGAACGCGAGGTCCGCTTCGTGGATATCCTTCTGCCCGTGGAGGTAGTCCCGGTCCGAATCGCTCTCGCGCGAGGCATCCAGGCTGCGCTTGACAAAGGACAGGGGAACGTCCAGGAAGAGGTTCAGGTCGGGCTTGGGAATGCCGAAATCCTCATATTCGGTCCGGAAAATCCAGTCGCGCAGCGCTTCGGCCTCTCCGGTCGAGGCGGTCTTGGCGCACTGGTAGGCGATGTTGGAATAGACATAACGGTCGAGCAGCACCGTGCGTCCTGCGGCAAGCGCCTCGCGGATCTGCGGCGCGGCCGTGCGGCGGTCCTCGGCGTACAGCAGGGCTACGAGCTGCGGATGCACCCCGTCCAGCGGACCGAAGCCCCCGCGCAGGAAGGTTCCGATCAGTTCTCCGTACACCGGCGCGTCATAGCGCGGAAAATGAATGTACTCCAGGCCCGGACCGAGCCCTTCCAGATATTCCCTGAGCCGACGGACCTGCGTGGATTTCCCCGCGCCGTCCAGCCCTTCCAAGACAATCAACATAGGCGAAAAACCGTTATCTTTGCAAAGATATTCAAAATTTCCGCTTATGCCGCTCATCATGGGAATAATCAACGCGACCCCCGACTCTTTCTGGGCCCCGAGCCGCTATGCACTGCATTTGCTGGACGATGCCCCGGACCTGGTGGACGTCGGCGCGGTCTCGACCCGCCCGGGGGCGGCAGACGTCAGCGAAAAAGAGGAATGGGAGCGCCTGGAACCCGTTCTGAAGGAGGTTTCAGGCCGTGTTCCCTTCTCCGTCGATACGACGCGCGCCGGCATCGTCCGTCGCGTATTCGAGCACTTCGGTCCCTTCATCGTCAATGACATTTCGGCAGGGGAGGACGATGCGGCGATGCTGCCGACGGTGGGGCAGCTGGGCCTGCGCTACATCGCGATGCACAAACGCGGGAACCCCCGCACGATGGACGCCCTCTGCGATTATGGCGAGGGCGGGGTCGTCGCGGCGCTCCTGCGCTATTTCGCGGATTTCGAGCGGAAAGCCGCCGATGCGGGCATCGCCGACTGGATTCTCGATCCGGGCCTGGGCTTCGCCAAGACCGTCGCGCAGAACTGGAAAATCCTGGACCGCCTGCCGGAGCTCAAAGCCCTCGGGCGGCCGGTTCTCATCGGCGCGGCGGACAAACGCTTTACCGGCGGCGATACGGAGGAGGCGCACCGCCGCGCACTGAAAGGCGGCGCCGACATCCTTCGTGTGCACGATGTCGCCGCCGCCCGTAAAACTTTGAACGGGCTGCAACGTTAGGGCACATTTACCCGGATAGGGTTGCGAAGCAACAAGTGCCCGCTGTTGCAGCTCGTTTAGTTGCTAAAAGCGGAATTCAAAGGGCATCCGGGCCAGGACCTGCGGCTTCAGATTCGCCCGCAGGTTGCGGATAAACACGCCCTCTTCGGTATCCTGCTGCTGTCCGAAGGATGCCATCACATTCTCCATCATCGTCAGCGGAGCAGGGTAGGCGGTCACGAGCCAGTTGCCCATCTCGCTGTCGCCGGCCGCCACCGCGGCGTACTGCAGCGCATCGCTCAGGGTGCCGATCTCGTCGACCAGACCCGCTTCCAGCGCATCGGCGCCGGTCCAGACGCGGCCCTGTCCGAGTTCATCCACGCGCTCGACGCTCATATCGCGTCCCGCAGCGACCAGTTTCGTGAAACGCTCGTAAATATCCTCGATGGAACGCTCCATATAGCGGTATTCGTCCTTGTCGAAGGGACGCATCGTCGAGAACATATCCGTATGCTTGTTGGAGTTGACGCTCTCCACGCCGATGTGCAGCACGTCCTTGGCGGTCTTGCTGAAATCGGGCACCATGCCGAAGACGCCGATCGAACCGGTCAGGGTCGTCGCATCGCTGAAGATATGGTCGCAGCCGTTGGAGATCCAGTAGCCGCCGGAAGCCGCATAGTCGCCGTAGGAAGCGATCACGGGCTTGACGGCCCGGAGTTCGCGCAACTGCTCCTCGATCTTTTCCGAAGCGCAGACGCTGCCGCCGGGGGAGTTGACGCGCAGGACCACCGCCTTGACGGCGGAATCGGCGCGCACGGTCTCGATCATCTTCACGAAATCGTCGGAGGCGACGGCCTCGGGATTGGTGCCGTCGACAATGTCGCCATTGGCATAGACGACGGCGATCTGCTTGCGGGACTTGAGGTTAGGCAGGCATTTCGCATCCACATAAGCCTGGAAGGAGATGAAGTTCACGTCCTTGACATCGTCCACGACGGCCAGGTTCGCCATCTTGCGCTGCAGTTCCACGCGTCCCACCAGTTCGTCCACCAGGCCGGCCGCCAGGAAGTCCTCGGGCAGGCAGAGTTCGAGGTTGTCGAGGGCCGCGTTCAATTTCTCTACGCTGATGCCGCGGGACTCCGCGATGGCCGCGGAGAAGGTCTCCCAGATGGAGTTGACCACGCGCTCGTTCTGTTCGCGGTTCTCCGGGCTGGAAGAATTGCGGATGAACATCTCGCCGGCGGACTTGTACTTGCCGTGGCGGATAAGCTGCATCTTGATGCCGAAGCGGTCCAGCAGGTCGGAGAGGAAGATCATCCGTCCGCCCACGCCGTTGAGGGTGATGTTCGCGCCGTGATAGTTCCCCATATAGATCTTATCGGCGACGGAAGCCATGTAATAACTGCCCGTGGAGGGGGACTCGATATAGGCGATGACGCCCTTGCCGCTCTCGCGGAAGCGCTGCAGGGCCGCACGCAGTTCCTCGCAATGCGACGTGCTGCTGAGGTTGCCGTCGGTCTTGAGGTAGAGGTGCTTGACGTTCGGGTCCGCCGCGGCGATGTCGATGGCGTTCACCGCGTCCAGCAGGCCGATGGTGCGCACCGACTCGGCGGTCTTGCCGCTGAAATTGAAGGTCTCGGTCTTCTGCTCGGTAATCTGCACCATTCCCATATCCAGTTTCAGGATGCCGGGTTTGTTCACCTTGCCCGCAGGCGCCGTGGCCCCGAGTCCGGAGATGAACACAATGCAGAGAACCGTACAGATGATGGAGGCGAGGAAAGTACCGACGATAACCGCCAGCACAGTCTTCCAGAATGATTGTTTCATTGTCGTAATGTTTGTTTTAACCCTCAAAATTACATTTATATTTCCGCTTTTCAAAAATTCACCCCGTAACTCTGCTTGATTTCGCTCATCACGAAGGTGCTCTCGATGCTGCCGACGGTCTCGGCATCGCCCAGTTTATTGAGCAGAAAGTCCTGATATTGCTTCATATCCGCCGTGCGGATCTTGAGCAGGTAGTCATAGGCGCCGGAGATGTTGTAGCACTCGGTGACCTCGGGGATGAGCCGGATGCGGTGCGTGAAGGCGTCGGCCATCTGCCGGTTGATCTGCTTGAGTTTGACCTTGCAGAAGACGAGCATCGAGCGGTTCAGTTTCTCCGCATCGAGGATCGCTACATATTTCTTGATATAGCCCTGCTTCTCGAGGCGGCGGAGGCGTTCGAACACGGGCGTCGGCGTCAGGTTGACGGCATCCGCGAGTTCCTTGGTGGTCAATTTGGCGTTTTTTTGCAGCAGTTTGAGCAGTTGCAGGTCGGTGGAGTCAAGGATTTCGGTCATCGTTGTCAGAATATTTTTCTGCCGGAGGGCGTTTTTGAAGCTGTTTTCAGTGGATTTGTCTAAATTCAACGCAAATATAGGTAAATTCTCCAAATTTACTATGATATTTGGATGTAATTTCTGCTGCCTGTACTTTTGCAACCGGAAAGGCAAGCCGCAGCGTTAGGGCGCATTTACCCGGATAGGGTTGCGAAGCAACAAGCGCCCGTTGCTGCGGGTTGCCGAAAAATTGCAAAAGATTATGACAGAGCAGAAATTACACCTTGAGACTTTGGCCGTACACGCCGGCCAGGAAACCCCGGACCCCGCATCGGACGCACGCGCAGTGCCGATTTATCAGACCACCTCTTACGTTTTCCGCAATTCGCAGCACGCGGCCGACCGCTTCGGCCTGCGCGACCCCGGCAACATCTACGGGCGACTGACCAACTCCACCCAGGCGGTCTTCGAAGAGCGCCTGGCGGCGCTGGAAGGCGGCGTGGCGGGGCTCGCGGTGGCTTCGGGCGCGGCGGCCATCACCTACGCCCTGGAGAACATCCTGCAGGCGGGCGACCATATCATCGCCGCGGACAATCTCTACGGCGGCACCTACAACCTGATCACGCACACGCTCGCCACGCAGGGTATCAGCCATACGGTGCTCAAAGTGAATGATTTGCAGGCGCTGGAAGCGGCCATCCGTCCCAATACGAAGGTCATCTACGCCGAGACCTTCGGCAATCCCAATTCCGATGTCGCGGACTTCGAGGGCATCGCGGCCGTGGCGCACCGGCACAACATCGTCTTCATCGTGGACAATACCTTCGCGCCGATCCTGATCCGGCCGTTGGAGCACGGCGCCGACATCGTCGTCCACTCCGCCACAAAGTTCATCGGCGGCCACGGCAGTTCGCTGGGCGGCGTCATCGTCGACGGCGGAAAATTCGACTGGAAAGCCGATGCCGACAAGTATCCGACCCTCGCCAAGCCCGACCCCAGTTATCACGGCGCCGTCTTTGCCGATGTCGCCGGCGCCGCCGCCTTCGTCACCCGCATCCGTGCCGTCCTGCTGCGGGATACCGGAGCGGCCATCAGTCCGTTCAACGCCTGGATCCTGCTGCAGGGCGTGGAATCCCTGCCGCTTCGCATCGAACGGCATACGCAGAATGCCCTGAAGGTGGTGGAATACCTTTCCAGGCACCCTAAGGTGGCGAAAGTGAACCACCCGGCCCTGCCCGACCATCCGGACCACGCCCTTTATCAGCGCTATTTCCCGGACGGGGCGGGCTCCATCTTCACCTTCGAGATCCGGGGTACGCAGGACGATGCCTGGCGCTTCATCGACCGGCTCAGGATCTTCTCCCTGCTCGCCAACGTGGCCGATGTCAAGAGCCTGGTGATCCATCCCTACACCACGACGCACTCGCAGTTGAGCCCGGAAGAACTCGCGGCCCAGCACATCACCCCCACCACCGTCCGGCTCTCCATCGGCGTGGAGCACATCGACGATATCCTCGCCGACATCGAACAAGCCCTTAACTAATTGAAAATTATGATACACAGCAATCTTACCGAACTTGTCGGGAACACCCCGCTCCTGGAAGTCAGCGGCCTGGAAGGCCAGAAAGCGCGCATCGCGCTCAAACTTGAACTGTTCAACCCCGGCGGCAGCGTCAAGGACCGCATCGCCCTGGCGATGATCGAAGACGCCGAGCGGCGCGGTACCCTGAAGCCGGGCGCCACCCTCGTGGAGCCGACCAGCGGCAACACCGGCATCGGCATCGCCTGGGTCGCCCGTGCCAAGGGCTACAAGGCGATACTCACGATGCCTGATACGATGAGCATCGAGCGGCGCAACCTGCTCAAGGCCTTCGGGGCCACCATCGTCCTGACGCCGGGGGCCGAGGGAATGAAGGGCGCCATCGCCAAGGCGGAGCAGATCCGTGACGAAACGCCCGGCGCCGTCATCCTGGGGCAGTTCGTGAACCCCGCCAATCCGGATGCCCATACCCGCACGACCGGCGAAGAGGTCTGGGCCGCCACCGAGGGCGCGGTGGACATCTTCGTAGCCGGCATCGGCACCGGCGGCACCGTCAGCGGCAGCGGCCGGGCGCTCAAGGCCCATAAGGCGGGCGTGGAGATCGTGGGCGTGGAGCCCGCCTCCTCCGCGGTCATCACCACGGGCGTGCCGGGCAAGCACAAGATTCAGGGGATCGGCGCCGGCTTCGTGCCGCAGACCTTCCTGAAGGAGTATGTGGACCGGGTGGTCACCGTCACCAACGAAGAGGCGTTCGACGGCGCGCGCCTGCTCGCCGCCCGTCTGGGGCTGCTGGTGGGCATTTCTTCCGGTGCCGCCTTCAGCGCCGCCTATGCCCTGGCCCGCAATGACGAAAATGCCGGCAAACTTATCGTTGCCTTGCTTCCCGACACCGGCGAACGCTACCTTTCCACTGAATTATTCGATTGAATGATGTAGCGCCGTAAGCGAATAGACCTGCAACGTTAGGGCACATTTACCCGGATAGGGTTGCGCAGCAACAAGTGCCCGTTGTTGCAGGTCTGTTCGCAGGCGCTACATGTTTAGCAAATAAGTGCTATATTTGCAAAATATGAATGTACAGAAGCCCAGTATCCCGAAAGGCACGAGAGACTTCTCGCGCCGCGAAAGTGCAGAGAGAAACTACATATTCAGCACCATCCGCTCCGTATTCTCCCTCTATGGCTATTCCGCCATCGAAACCCCGGCGATGGAGAACCTCTCCACGCTGCTCGGAAAGTACGGCGAGGAAGGCGACAAACTGCTCTATCGCATCCTGGATTCCGGCGATCCCTTCGCCGCCGCGGATTTCGAAAAGCCCCTCACCCCGCAGGTCTGCTCCAAAGGCCTGCGCTATGATCTGACGGTGCCTTTCGCCCGCTATGTAGTCCAGCATTTCGGGGAACTGAGTTTCCCTTTCAAGCGCTTCCAGATGCAGCCGGTCTGGCGCGCGGACCGTCCCCAGAAGGGCCGCTACCGCGAATTCTACCAGTGCGACGTGGATGTCATCGGCAGCAATTCGCAACTCTGCGAACTGGAACTGGCGCAGATCATCGACGCGGTGTTCGCCAATCTCGGCATCCGGGTGGAGATCCGCCTCAACAACCGCAAGGTGCTGACGGGGCTCGCGGAGGTCTGCGGCTGTCCGGAGCGGGTGACGGACCTGACCGTCGCCATCGACAAACTGGAAAAGATCGGCCTGGAGGCCGTGAAAGCCGAATTGAGCGAGAAAGGCATCGGCGACGAAGCGTTTGCGGTGCTGGAGAAGGTGCTGCAGCTTTCGGGCAGTCCGCAGGAAAAGATCGGCGCGATGCGCGAACTCTTCGCAGGCTCTGAAACGGGCTTGAAGGGTCTGGACGAGCTGGAGGAGCTTTTCGGCCTGATTCGTGCGGCCGGCATCGGCACCCCCGCGGTGCTGGATCTGTCGCTCGCCCGCGGCCTGAACTATTATACCGGAGCGATCTTCGAGGTGAAGGCGCTCGACTGGGCCATCGGCAGCATCTGCGGCGGCGGTCGCTATGACAACCTGACGGGTATCTTCGGGCTGCCGGGGATGTCCGGCGTCGGCGTTTCCTTCGGCGCGGACCGCATCTACGACGTGCTCAAGGGCCTCGAGAAATTCCCGGAAGGGCTGGGGACCTCCGCGCGGCTGCTTTTCGCCAATATGGGCACCGCCGAAGTGGCTTATGTGCTGCCCAAGGCGGCTGCGCTGCGCGAAAAAGGCATCGCCGTAGAGGTCTATCCGGACAGCGCGAAACTGCGCAAACAGTTCGAATATGCCGAGCGGCAGGGGATTCCTTTCCTTTCGATTAATGGCAGCGACGAAGCGGCCTCCGGCACCCTCAGTGTCAAGAATCTGGCAACCGGGGAGCAGCGCAGTTTTTCTTCTTTAGATAGTCTGATATCATTCTTGGATGAATAGATTTAACTGCAATGCTTTCCCTGCCGTCGCTAAAGCGACCCCTCCCACTTCGTGGGCCCCTCCCTCTTACGGTGCCGAGGGTGGCACGGGCGATGAAAGCACAGCAGTTAAATCTCTCAATAATGAAATTTGATGGGTAAATTATACGACGAGCTGTGTAAGGATTACCGCTTTAAGGAGGGGTTGCATACCTGTATCAATTGCGGGACGTGCACGGCGATCTGTCCGGCGGCGGAGTTCTACAAATACGACCCACGGAAAATCCTGGACACCATCCAGCGCAAGGACGAGGCGGCCATCGAGGCCCTGCTGAAGAGCGATACCATCTGGTATTGCGGCGAGTGTATGTCCTGCGTGACGCGATGCCCGCGCAAGAACGGCGCCGGGCTGGTGATTATGGCCCTGCGGAACCTGTCGGCGAAGCTGGGCTATTTTACGTATTCCGAGAAGGGCCGGCAGCTCTATCCGCTGACCAAGGCGCTGAATTACAATGTCCTGAACCTGGGCTACTGCGTCCATCCCTCGACCTTCGTCTTCGAGGACCATCCGGAATCCGGCCCGGTCTTCAAGTGGGTGCTGGAGCACAAGGAGGACGTCTATGCCCGGTTGGGGGCGAATTTTGGCAAGGAGGGCCCGGGGGCGCTGCGGAAGATTCCGCAGGAGGACCTGGACGAACTGAAAGCCATTTACGACGAGACCGGTGCCACCGAGCGCATCGAGACCGTGGAAAAATACTCGCTGGCCAAGGCGGAGGAGATGGGGATGACCCCCGATGAATATCTGAAATACACATTCACCCATTGCTCGAAGGGGCATTTCAATAACGAATGATCTACCAGGGAAAACAGAAAATCTGGTCCGACTACCAGAAAGAAATTCCGGACAACCACTGGTTCTATGTCCGCAGTTGCATCCGGCAGAGTTTCTTCCCGGCCTCGGAAGGGCATTTCGTCAAGATTGTCCGGGACCTGTTGGGGAAGGATCTGTATGAAACCCCGCATCATACGACCTGCGGCGGCATCGCCTATCACAGCGACACGATTCCCCAGGAGACGGCGATGACCATCGTCGCCCGGCAATTCTCGCTGATGAAGGAGGCGGGTTACAAGAACCTCGTCACCAGTTGCATCACCTCCTTCGGCAATTACACGGAGATCCTGGAGACCTGGCGGGAGTTCCCGGAACTGGAGACCCGTATCCGCGAACACCTCTGGAAGGCCTGCCGGCGCGAATTCGACAAGCCCGAGTACGTCGCCCACGCGAGCGACGTCGTCTATAAACTGCGCAACGAGATTGCCGAAAAGGCGAAGTTCCGCCTCGTGAACCACGAGACGGGGGAGCCCCTGCGCATCGTCGAGCACATCGGCTGCCACTATTCCAAGATGTTCCCGCACAAGGGTGTGGGCGGTGCCGAGTACCCCTGCGTGCTGAGCGGAATGGTGGAGTCCTGGGGCGGAAAGGTCATCGATTACCCCGAGCGGCGGCATTGCTGCGGCTTCGGCTTCCGGCAGTATCTGGTCAAGGCCAACCGCGGCTACAGCGTCTCCAATACGCACAAGAAGTTCGAATCGATGGAGCCTTTCCATCCCGATCTGATCATCACCAACTGCCCCGGCTGCCCGTATTTCCTGGACCGCTGGCAGTACGTGATTTCCGAGCAGACGGGCAAGACCTACGGACAGAACGGCCACGGCATCCCCGCCCTGACCTACGAGGAACTCGCCGGCCTGGTGCTGGGCTACGATCCCTGGGACCTGGGCCTGCAGATCCATCAGGTGGGTCCCGAACCGCTGCTGGACAAGATGGGCATCGCCTACGACCCGGCCAGGAAGTACCTGGGACTGGACGAGAAAGATATCATGAAACCGGGCCTTCCCACGGTCCTCAAATGCTGTTAATGGTATGAAAGAATCCGTTGTCATCATCGGCGGAGGAATCGCCGGACTGGAAGCGGCGTCGCAGTTGCTGGCGCTCGGCCTCAGCCCCGTCATCGTCGAGAAATCCGACCATCTGGGCGGACACGTGGCGGAGTGGTACCGGCTGTTCCCGGACCTCTCGCCGGCGCAGGAACTGGTGTCGCGCCTGGTGAGTTCCGCTTCCGGGGCACGCATCTACCTGGAGACGGAAATCTCGCGCATCAACGCGCTCAAGGACGGCTACAGCGCCACCCTCAACAACGGCGACGTGCTCTTCTGCAAGGCGGTGCTCGTCTGCACGGGCTTCCATCTTTTCGATGCCGCCAAGAAGGAGGAGTACGGCTATGGCATTTACGACCGCGTCATCACCAATCGCGACCTGGAACACTGGTTCGGGGGCCTGGAGGATGCGCGCATCCCGGACAATCCCCGGGCGGTGGGCTTCGTGCACTGCGTGGGTTCGCGCGACGTCAAGGCGGGCAACACGCAATGCTCCAAGGTCTGCTGTATGACCGCCATCAAGCAGGCCATCGAACTGAAGGAAAAGTTCCCGGAGGCCGAGGTCTATTGCTTCTATATGGACCTGCGCCTCTTCGGCAAGAAATACGAGGACTTCTACATCAGCGCGCAGCGCGACTACGGCATCCATTTCATCCGCGGACGCGTGTCCGAGGTCAGCGAGGATATCGACGGCCGTCTGCTCGTGAAGGCGGAGGATACGCTCAGCGGCAAGCCGCTCAAGGTCCGGCTCGACCTGCTGGTGCTGATGGCGGGAATGGTCTGTTCGCCGCAGACCGGCCGCATCGCCAGCATGGTGCGGGCGGATGTCGATGACGACGGCTTCCTGCGCAGCCGCGACAATATCTACAGCATCGTCGAATCCGGCCGCAAGGGCATCTTCTTCGCCGGTGCCTGCACGGGTACCAAGACCGTTCCCGAAACGGTCGCAGAGGCACGTGCAGCGGCACTTTCGGCATTCCGTTACATTAAAGAGAAGGCCTGATGGATTTCGGATTCAGTCTCAGCCCGAGTTCCGCGATCGACCTGGACAAGGTGGATCTGAGCCTCTATCGGCGCCTGGAGCAGACCGTGCCTGATATCCGGAACTGTATCGCCTGCGGCAGCTGCAGCGCGACCTGTATGGCTGCGGACTATTCCGGCATGAGCGTGCGCAAGCTGATCCTGAACCTGCAGCGCGGTGCCGATGTGAAAAAGATGCTCTCCTGCTGCATGCTCTGCGGCAAGTGCACGATGGTCTGTCCGCGCGGCATCAACACCCGTAAGTTGATTTTGGACGTGTGCCGGTATTATAGCGACGAGAAAGTATGAGAGAGCGGATTCCATCGGGTTTTGACCCCTTCGTGCTGCCTTTCCTCATCGGAATCGGCTTCGTGCTGCTTTACTGCGCCCTGGCGGCGATGCGCGTGCTCTGGCAGTGTCCGCGCGAGGACCGCAGGCGTTTCTTCCTTTCGCTCATTACCCCTACCACGGCGCTCCGGAATCTTTGGGATATCTTTGCCAATTGCTTGATACACGTTAAGTTGTGGCGACGTAACAAGCTGTTGGGCTTTATGCATTCGAGCATCGCCTTCGGCTGGTTCATGATCATCCTGCTGGGGCATCTGGAGGTGTTCCTTTTCGTGCCGCATCGGCTGAACCTCTTCTATTACCCGATTTTCTTCAATTACTTCGTGGCGGAGACGGATACTTCCCTGCGGGGAGCGTTCCTCTTCTTCCTGATGGACTTTTTCCTGCTGCTGATCCTGATCGGCATCGGTCTGGCCATTGTTAAACGCGTGCGTTCGCGGCTGTTCGGTATGCGCCGCACCACCCGCCCGAGTTTCCTGGATACCGTCGGCCTCTATTCGCTCTGGCTGATTTTTCCGCTGCGGCTGCTGGCGGAGAGTTTTACGGCCAGCATCAGCGGCGGCTCCTTCCTGGTCAAGCCCCTGAACTGGCTGCTGGAGGCGGTGCTGGGCTCGCAGTTCCTCCTGAACCCCGCGAACAACCTGCCCACCTGGTGGGCCTATTCGATTGTGCTTGGGGTGTTTATGGTGGTGCTGCCCTTCACCCGCTATATGCACATCCCTACGGAGATGATGCTGATTCCGATGCGGAACGCCGGTCTGCGGATCCGGCACGCGCGGCGCGGGTATGCCCTGTTGGAGGTGTATTCCTGCCCGGGCTGCGGCGTCTGTATCGATGCCTGTCCGATGAGCGTGAAGAAGGCGAACATCAAGGACTGCACCGTCTATCTGAACCGTCAGATCCGGCGCGGGAACGAACGGCGCATCGAGGAGATCAGCGACAAATGCCTGCTCTGCGGCAAGTGTACCGAAGTCTGCCAGGTGGGCGTGGAGGGCCCTGCACTGCGGATTTTCCAGCGGGCGCGGCGCCAGTATGCCGTGAATCCGGACTATGCCGCGGTGAACGTCGCGCCTCCCGAGTCCGTTGGAAAAGTGCTCTACTTTGGCGGCTGTATGACCGCGCTGACGCCCTCGATCGGCAGGAGCATGGAGAGCGTGCTGGGCAAGCTCGGCATCGATTATACCTGGATGGACCGAGACGGCGGCATCTGCTGCGGACGGCCGATGCTGCAGGCGGGGCGCTTCCCGCAGGCGGCGGAGATGGTGCGCAAAAATACCGAACTGATCAAGGCCTCCGGCGCCGATACGTTGCTGCTTTCCTGCCCGATCTGCTATAAGATGTTCCGGGACCACTATAAGTTGCCCGGTATCCGCGTGGTGCATCATACGCAATATTTCGAGGAACTGCGGCGCTCCGGCGTGCTGAAACTGAGCAAGAGCGACCTCTGTTACGCCTATCACGACCCTTGCGAACTGGGACGCGGATGCGGCGTGTATGAGGAGCCGAGGGCCCTGCTGGGCAGTGCGGCCTATATCGTGGAGGCCGAGAAGAACAGGGGAGAGAGCATTTGCTGCGGCGGCTCGCTGGGCAGCCTGTCGCTGGGATTCCAGCAGCGGGAGGCGATGACGCGCCGGGCCCTGGAGAACCTGACCGTGGCCGGCCCGGATGCCATCGCCACCGCCTGCCCGCTCTGCCGTTCCACCTTCGCCCGCTACTCCTCCATCCCCGTCCGCGACATCGCCGAGGTGGTGGATCTGAGCCTGTAGCCTGCGGGCGTTGCTGCCTCATAGCACGCGAGACCGGGAAAACAGGCCAAAAACCGTATCTAAAAATTTGCGTTGAAAAATTTTTCAACTGCAATTTTTTAATCATCTTTGTGGTTGAATATGAAATTGTATACTCCGGAAGTTATGAAAAGACCATTGCTGCTTGTTCTTTCCCTGCTCATTGCGTTGCCCTCCTGTGGCAAGCAGGAAGTGACATCCCGTGACATTCAGGTGAAACTGGGGAGCACCCTTCCCACAACGAACAGTGCCGGGGATGTTTTGTTTAATTTCTTTGATGGTGTGAGCGTGGACGTGGACTTCTCCACGGATACGGGAGATAGAGGAAGCGCCACCCTGTTGCAGGAAGGCCCGAATATTGTGACAGGCACTTTGAAAGGGGTGAGTTCCGAGGCAAAAACCCTTTGGTGTTTCACCCCCGGATTGGACGATCCGTCGGGTCCGGTTCCGGTACCGGCCAGTCTCTCCAAGGCTAAGCTTGAGACATCGGCCTCCTTCACGGGAATGGCCTTCAGTTCCACTCCCTTTCCCTTTCCAAGACAATTATTTCCGGGCTCATCAAGCCGCTCACGTCGGCCGTTGTACTGGATATTTTTGATTCAAAGGGGAGGGCCTGGCCTGCTATCACCTCCGTGACGATGGCCGCCGCCGATGGAACCCTTCTGGCAACGGGTTCCCCTTCCATCACATTCAACTGCTCCGGCATTACCGTGGGGAAGGACGGCTGCCCATCCTCCCTTGGCGCGGTTGTGCTGCCCTGCACCTTCACAGGTACGATAACCGTTTCCGGAGAGGGTTATACGGCGGTTTATACTCCCGGCTCAATGGCTCTGGAGGCCGGTTACGTGAAGCACATAGCGGTGAATCTGGCCAGGGCGACTGTCAACGGAGAGGAGCCCAAAGGCTTCCCCACAAGGCTTGGCATCATGGGCGATTCCATTTCCACGTTTGAAGGAATTATTCCATCGGACCATCGCACATACTATCCAAAGAGCGACTGTGACGTGACCGCCTGGACGATGACCTATTGGGGCCTCCTTGCAACCCAGTACTGGAAATGCGAACTGGATGTGAACACCTCCTGGAGCGGCAGTTGCGTCGCTGCAGATCCAAGGACCGGCAGTTCTTACCGCAAGCCCTTTGTAGACCGCGTCAACCTGTTCCAAAACCCGGATGTCATCATCCTGTTCGGAGGCACGAACGACATTAACACCAAAAACGGGGTGGGCCTTGGCGAGTTCAACTACGACAAGCCTCTGGACCAGATGGATACGTACTGCCGTTTCCGCGATGCATATATCTTCGTAATCCGCTCATTGCAGAAAAACTATCCCACTGCGAAGATTATCTGCATCATCGGCACGGATGTTACCGGAGATTACGGCGCATCTGTGGAGACCATCGCAAAACACTACAATCTCCCTTACGTGGATTTCCGCGGCGAGAAGAATGTTCCGGGGAAGGTTTCGATTTATGTCGGCTCACACCCCGATGCGGCCGGTCACGCCTACAAGGCCAGGAAGATTTACGAAGAGACTTTAAGCCTGTTCCAGTGAGCCGATGGCACCCCCGTGGAAACAGGTTTCCGCGAAACGAAAAAACGCAGTCCGAAAGGGCTGCGTTTTTTGAAGTGGAGCGGAAAACGGGGCTCGGACCCGCGACCTCAACCTTGGCAAGGTTGCGCTCTACCAACTGAGCTATTTCCGCTTGTTGGGACTGCAAAGATATAACCTTTTTTACGAATCGCAAAATTTTTTTGTATTTTTGCACCCGCTAAAACTGAAACTATGGAAACCCTATTTTACGCGGTTCCGGCCGCATCCCTAGTGGCGCTCCTCTTCGCCTACATCTTCTTCCGTCAAATGATGAAGGAGGACGAAGGTACGCCTACCATGAAACAGATTGCACAGTACGTACGCGAAGGCGCGATGGCGTACCTTAAACAACAGTACAAGGTCGTCGTGGTCGTCTTTGCCATCCTCGCCGTCTTCTTCGCCATCCTGGCCTACGGATTCGGCGTACAGAACCCCTGGGTGCCCTTCGCCTTCCTGACGGGCGGTTTCTTCAGCGGCCTCGCGGGCTTCGTGGGCATGAAGACGGCGACCTACGCCTCCGGACGTACGGCCAACGCCGCCCGCCGCAGCCTGAACGCCGGCCTGAAGGTGGCCTTCCGCAGCGGCGCCGTGATGGGCCTGACCGTCGTCGGCCTGGGCCTGCTGGACATCGCCCTCTGGTACATCATCCTGAACGCCTTCGTCGTTGAAGCGACGGATGCGCAGAAGCTCGTGGTCATCACCACGACGATGCTGACCTTCGGGATGGGTGCCTCGACGCAGGCGCTCTTCGCCCGCGTGGGCGGCGGTATCTACACCAAGGCGGCCGATGTGGGCGCCGATATCGTCGGCAAGGTGGAATCCGACCTACCGGAGGACGATCCCCGCAACCCTGCGACCATCGCCGATAACGTAGGCGACAATGTCGGCGACGTCGCCGGCATGGGTGCGGACCTCTATGAGAGCTATTGCGGCTCCATCCTTTCGACCATGGCGCTCGGCGCTTCCGCGTTCTACGCCGCCGGTCCCGCGATGCAGACGAAGGCCATCCTTGCGCCGATGCTCATCGCCGCCGTAGGCGTGGTGCTCTCCGTACTGAGCATTTTCACCGTGCGTACGAAGGAAGGTGCCGGTATGGCGCAGCTGCTCAAGAGCATGAGCTTCGGCACGAACCTCGCCGCGGTCCTGAGCGGACTTGCGACCTTCGGCATCCTGGCGCTCGTGTTCGGCACCGCGACGAACGACTGGTGGCATTTCAGCTGCTCGGTGGTGGCGGGGCTGCTCGCCGGCGTCATCATCGGCAAGGCGACCGAATACTATACTTCGCACTCCTATAAACCCACGCAGAAGCTTGCGGAAGCCTCGCAGACCGGCCCTGCGACCGTCATTATCAACGGCGTCGGCCTGGGTATGGTGTCCACCGCGGTGCCCGTCGTGTCGATTGTCTGCGCGATTGTGCTCGCGTACCTTTTCGCCATCGGCTTCGACGTGCAGCATATGATGAGCGCCGCCAGCCTCTCGAAGGGCCTCTACGGCGTTGCGATTGCGGCCGTGGGTATGCTTTCGACGCTCGGAATTACCCTGGCGACCGATGCGTACGGCCCCATCGCCGACAATGCCGGCGGTAATGCGCAGATGTCCGAACTGGAGCCGGAAGTGCGGCAGCGGACCGATGTGCTGGATGCGCTGGGCAATACTACCGCCGCGACCGGAAAGGGCTTCGCGATCGGCTCCGCCGCGCTGACCGCCCTCGCGCTGCTGGCCTCCTATATCGAGGAGATCAAGATTGCGCTGGCGCGCACCGGCAACGTGATGAACGGTGTTCTCGGGCAGGTGGATGCCACCGGCGCGTCGATCCTGGACGTGCTGAATCATTTCAACGTCTCGCTGATGAATCCCACCGTGCTGGCGGGCGTGTTCATCGGGGCGATGATGGCCTTCCTCTTCTGCGGTCTGACGATGAATGCCGTGGGCCGCGCCGCGTCCAAGATGGTGGTCGAGGTGCGCCGGCAGTTCCGTGAGATCAAGGGCATCCTGACGGGGGAGGGAACCCCGGATTACAAGCGCTGCGTGGAGATTTCCACCCGTGCGGCGCAGCACGAGATGCTGGGCCCGTCGCTGCTCGCCATCGCCGTTCCGGTGATTGTGGGCGTGGTGCTGGGCGTGGCCGGTGTGCTGGGCCTGCTGATCGGCGGACTGGGCGCCGGGTTCGTCCTGGCGGTGTTCATGTCCAATTCCGGCGGTGCCTGGGACAATGCCAAGAAGTTTGTGGAGGAGGGGAATTTCGGTGGAAAGAACTCCGAGTGTCACCACGCTACGGTGGTCGGTGATACCGTGGGCGATCCCTTCAAGGATACCTCCGGACCGTCGCTGAACATCCTCATCAAGCTGATGAGTATGGTCAGTATCGTAATGGCCGGCCTCACGGCCACCTTCCATCTGCTGTAGACAAGATACTTGTCGTCTGGCGCTATTGCGCTGAAATGCCGTTTGCGACCTGTTGCTCTGCAACCCCATCCGGGTAAATGGTCGCAGACGGCTATTTCTTTGCAATTTCATATGCGCTGTCCGACAGGAATTTATTTTGAAAATAGCGGCGTTTATCTTATCTTTGTAAGATAAAAGCAATTATTATCTGCGGGGCGGGCGCACACCTTCCTGGATAGGAAAAGGAGCGTAAGGGAAGACAGACATTTCCCATCCACCTCCCTTTCCGGGAAGCTTCCAGCTTTGAGGCCGGAAAGGGAATTCCGTATAATGCACATAAATAACACATCCCCCATTATGATCAAGGTCCTTCCTACGGAGATTCCCGATGTCGTTCTCATCGAACCCAAGGTGTTCGGTGATGCGCGGGGCTATTTCTTCGAATCGTGGTCGCAGCGGGACTTCGACGCGGCCGTCCGTCCCGTGCACTTCGTCCAGGATAACGAGAGCAAGAGCCGCTACGGCGTGCTGCGCGGGCTGCATTTCCAGAAGGGCGCCTGTGCGCAGAGCAAGCTCTTGCGCGTGCTGCGCGGGCGCGTGCTGGACGTGGCCGTCGATATCCGCCGGAGTTCCCCGACCTTCGGGAAGCACGTGGCGCATGAACTGAGCGGCGAGAACCATCTGCAGCTCTTCATCCCGCGCGGCTTCGCGCACGGCTTCGTCGTGTTGAGCGAGGAGGCGGTCTTCCAGTACAAGTGCGACAATCTCTACGCCCCCGAGGCGGAAGGCGCCATCGCCTGGAACGACCCCGCCCTGGGCATCGACTGGAAGATTCCCGCGGAGGACATCCTGCTCTCCGACAAGGACCGCAAGCATCCGCTGCTCGCCGATGCCCCCGGACTTTTTGACTAGCACTTTGACTGATAAGCCTATGTTTTCCCTGATTGCACTGCCTTACGCGCAAGATGCGCTGGCGCCCGTGATTTCCGCGCGCACCCTGGAGTTCCACCACGGCAAGCACCTGCAGGCCTATGTGGACAACCTGAACAAACTGCTTCCCGGCAGCGGTCTGGAAGAGTTGCCGCTGGAGGAGATCGTCCGGCGCGCGCCCGCCGGCCCCCTCTTCAACAACGCCGGCCAGGTGCTGAACCACAACCTGTACTTCACGCAGTTCAAGGCTCCCGCCGGGTCGGCCGTGCCCGCGCCGGAAGGAGCGCTGGCTGCGCAGATCGATAAGCAGTGGGGCTCCTTCGAGGCCTTCCGCGCCGAGTTCGAAGCCAAGGGCGTCGGGCTCTTCGGCTCCGGCTGGGTCTGGCTCTCCGCCGATGCGGACGGCTCGCTCGTCATCAGCCAGGAAGGGCCTGCCGGCAATCCCGTTACGCGCGCACTGCGCCCGCTGCTGACCTTCGACGTTTGGGAACACGCCTATTACCTGGATTACCAGAACCGCCGCGCCGCCCATCTGGCCGCCCTGTGGCAGATCGTGGACTGGAAAGCGGTGGAAGAAAGATACAAGAGATAAGATTTCGATATGAAAAAAGCACTGATTACCGGAGTGACGGGCCAGGATGGCAGTTACCTCAGCGAATTCCTGCTGGAGAAGGGCTACGAAGTCCACGGCATCATCCGTCGCAGCAGCGTCGATTTCCGGGAGCGCATCGCGCACCTGGAAGGGAAGCCCAATTTTCATTTACACTATGCCGACCTGGGAGACTCCATGTCGATAGTCAAAGTCGTCGACAAGGTAAAACCGGACGAGATTTATAACCTCGCAGCGCAGAGCCACGTACAGGTCTCCTTCGACAGCCCCGAGTTTACTGCGGACGTGGATGCTACGGGCGTCCTCCGCGTACTGGAAGCCGTCCGCGCCTGCCATCTGGAAAAATCCTGCAAGGTCTATCAGGCCAGCACCTCCGAACTCTACGGCAAGGTGGAGGAAGTGCCGCAGAACGAAAATACGCCCTTCCACCCCTACAGCCCCTACGCCGTGGCCAAACTCTACGGCTACTGGATCGTCAAGGAATACCGCGAGGCTTACGGCATGTTCTGCTGCAGCGGCATCCTCTTCAACCATGAGAGCGAGCGCCGGGGCGAGACCTTCGTCACCCGCAAGATCACCCTCGCGGCCGCCCGCATCAGCCAGGGACTGCAGGGCTGCCTCTACCTGGGCAATCTCGACTCCCTGCGCGACTGGGGCTACGCCAAAGACTATGTGGAATGTATGTGGCTCATCCTGCAGAACAAGGAGCCGGAAGACTTCGTCATCGCCACCGGCGTACAGCACTCCGTTCGCGAGTTCACGGACCTGGCCTTCCGCCACGCGGGCATCGAACTGAAGTTCGAAGGCAAGGGCCTGGAAGAAAAAGGCATCTGCGTCAAGGGGCCGGAAAAACTGCTGGGCAAGACGCTGGTGGCCGTCAGCAAGGACTTCTACCGTCCTACGGATGTGGTCAACCTCTGGGGCGATCCAGCCAAGGCCAAGGCCAAACTGGGCTGGAACCCCGCCAAGACTTCCTTCGAGCAACTGGTCAAACTGATGGTGGAGCACGATATCGCGAAGGTCGCCGCCGAAGGAGCCGCCGCCAAAGTGCGCACCAACCTGGCTGAATATCTGGAAAAGGGCATCGTGAAATGATGGAGAAGGACAGCAAAATCTACGTCGCCGGACACCGGGGAATGGTAGGAAGCGCCATTGTGCGCGAACTGCAGCGTCAGGGTTATACGAACATCATCACCCGGACGCACAAGGAACTGGACCTTACACGGCAGGAAGCCGTGGAGGCCTTCTTTGCTCAGGAAAAGCCCGAGTATGTGTTCCTGGCCGCCGCCAAGGTGGGCGGAATCGTGGCCAACCAGAGCGCCCTTGCGGACTTTATGTACGACAATATGATCCTGGAGATGAACGTGATTCACGCGGCCTGGAAGAACGGCTGCAGGAAACTGGAGTTCCTGGGCTCGTCGTGCATCTATCCCCGTATGGCGCCGCAGCCCATGCCGGAAAGCTGTCTGCTGACCGGCGCGCTGGAAAAGACCAACGAGGCTTACGCGCTGGCCAAGATCAGCGGCCTCAAGTACTGCGAGTTCCTGAACCGCCAGTACGGCACCGATTACATCTCCGTGATGCCCACCAACCTCTACGGCCCCAACGACAATTACCATCCGGAGCACAGCCACGTGCTGCCGGCGCTTATCCGCCGCTTCCACGAAGCGAAGGAAGCCGGACTGGAGAGCGTCACCTGCTGGGGCGACGGCAGCCCCCTGCGCGAGTTCCTCTACGTGGACGACCTCGCCAACCTCTGCGTCTTCCTGATGAACCACTACTCCGGCAACGAGACCGTCAATGCCGGTACGGGCAAGGAACTCAGCATCAAAGCCCTGACGGAACTGGTGGCCAGGGTGGTAGGCTACAAAGGAAGGATCGAATGGGATACCACCCGCCCCAACGGCACCCCGCGCAAATTACTGGACGTAAGCAAGGCCACGGCGCTGGGCTGGACCTATAAGACCGAACTGGAAGAAGGCATACGCCTCGCTTACGAAGACTTTTTAAATAACCCCATGCGGGCAGAACGATGAAGATACTGGTCACCGGTGCGAAGGGTTTTGTGGGAAAGAACATCTGTGCACAACTCAAGAACATTGCCGAAGGCAAGGACCGGCGTTTCCCGGAGCTGAGCATCGATGCGGTCTATGAATACGACCTGGACTCCCGTCCGGAGGAACTGGACGCCTGGTGCGCCGATGCGGACTTCGTATTCAACCTGGCGGGCGTAAACCGGCCGCAGAACGCTTCCGAGTTCATGGAAGGCAACTTCGGCTTCGCCAGCACCCTGCTGGATACCCTGAAAAAGCAGGGGAATGCCTGCCCGGTGATGCTGTCGAGTTCGCAGCAGGCCAGCCTGACCGGCCGCTTCGGCAACAGCGAATACGGCCGCAGCAAGAAAGCCGGCGAGGACCTGTTCCTCGCCTACGGCGCGCAGACCGGAGCCCGCGTGCTGGTGTACCGCTTCCCGAACCTCTTCGGCAAATGGTGCCGCCCGAATTACAATTCCGCGGTGGCCACCTTCTGCAACGCCATCGCCAACGACCTGCCCTATACGGTCAACGACCCTTCCGTAGAGCTGGAACTGCTCTACATCGACGATCTGGTGGACGAGATGATCGCCTGCCTGCAGGGAAAGGAGCATAAGTGCGAGTTCGAGGGACTGGAGGTCCTTCCCGCGGCGGACGGCCGATACTGCTATTGCCCCGTCACCCACAAGGTGACTTTGGGCGAAATCGTGGAGTTGCTCAAATCCTTCGCCGCGCAGCCGCAGACACTCATCGTTCCGGAGATTCCGGCGGGCTCCTTCGCCAAGAAACTGTACTCCACCTACCTGAGTTACCTGCCCAGGGAGAAGGTGGCGTTCCCGCTGAAGATGAACGTGGATGAGCGCGGCTCCTTCACGGAACTGCTCCGGACATTGAGTTGCGGGCAGTTCTCCGTCAATGTCTCCAAGCCGGGCATCACCAAGGGACAGCACTGGCACAATACCAAGTGGGAGTTCTTCATCGTGGTGAGCGGCCGGGCGCTGATCCAGGAGCGGAAGATCGGCACGGACGAGGTGCTGAACTTTGAGGTCAGCGGCGAGCAGATCCAGGCGGTGCATATGCTGCCGGGCTACACGCACAACATCATCAACCTCTCCGATACGGAGCCGCTGGTCACCCTGATGTGGGCCAACGAACTCTTCGACCCGGCCCGCCCGGACACCTTTTTCGAACAAGTATAAAACAAGATAATTATGAGCTTATTTAAAGACAAAGTGCTGTTGATTACCGGGGGTACCGGCAGTTTTGGCAACGCGGTACTGAACCGCTTTCTGAAAACCGATATCGGCGAAATCCGCATCTTCTCCCGTGACGAGAAGAAGCAGGACGATATGCGTCACGACTTCCAGGCGCGCATGCCGGAGGTGGCGAACAAGATCAAGTTCTACATCGGCGACGTGCGGAACCGCAGCACCCTGCATTATGCCATGCAGGGCGTGGATTACGTGTTCCACGCGGCGGCGCTGAAGCAGGTGCCCTCCTGCGAGTTCTTCCCGATGGAGGCGGTGAAGACCAATGTCATCGGCACGGACAATACGCTGGATGCGGCCATCGAGGCGGGCGTGAAGTGCGTCATCTGCCTGAGTACCGACAAGGCGGCCTACCCGATCAACGCGATGGGCATCTCCAAGGCCATCGAGGAGAAGATCGCCGTGGCCAAGTCCCGCTATTCCGGACAGACGAAGATCTGCTGCACCCGCTACGGCAACGTGATGTGCTCCCGTGGCAGCGTGATTCCGCTCTGGATCGACCAGATCCGCAAGGGCAACCCCATCACGCTGACCGAGCCCCGGATGACGCGCTTCATCATGAGCCTGGAAGAGGCGGTGGACCTGGTGCTCTTTGCCTTCGAGCACGGCAAGAACGGCGATATCCTCGTACAGAAGGCGCCCGCCTGCACGATTCAGACGCAGGCCGAGGCGGTCTGCGAGCTCTTCGGCGGAAAGAAAGAGGACATCAAGGTCATCGGCATCCGCCACGGCGAGAAGATGTACGAGACGCTGCTGACCAAGGAAGAGGCGGCCAAGGCCATCGATATGGGGAACTTCTACGCGGTGCCCGCCGACAACCGGGACCTGAACTACGACAAGTACTTCAAGGACGGCGACGTGAAGCAGGCGACCATCGAGGAGTTCAACTCGGACAATACCTACCGCCTGAACCTGGAAGAGACGAAGGCCAAGATCGCTTCTCTCGAATACATCCAGAACGAACTCAACGGCATACCCAACATCGTGAAATAATATGGCTGCATTCAAGAACAACGGGAAGCTCAAGCTTTTGATTATCGTGGGTACCCGCCCGGAAATCATCCGCCTGGCGGCAGTGATCAACCAGTGCCGGGAATCTTTCGACTGCCTGCTGGCGCACACGGGGCAGAACTATGACTACAACCTGAACGGCGTGTTCTTCAAGGACCTGAAACTCGCGGACCCGGACGTGTATATGGAGGCCGTGGGGGCTGACCTGGGCGAGACGATGGGCAACATCATCGCCAAGAGTTACCAGCTGATGGTGGAACTGCAGCCGGAGGCCGTGCTGGTGCTGGGCGATACGAACTCGTGCCTGTCGGTGATCGGCGCCAAGCGGCTCCACATCCCGATTTTCCATATGGAGGCCGGCAACCGCTGCAAGGACGAATGCCTGCCCGAAGAGACCAACCGCCGCATCGTGGACATCATTTCCGATGTGAACATGGCCTATTCCGAGCACGCGCGCCGCTACCTGGCCGACTGCGGCCTGCCCAAGGAGCGCACCTATGTGACCGGCAGCCCGATGGCGGAGGTCCTGCGGGCCAACCTGCCCGAAATCGAGGCTTCCGACATCCACCAGCGCCTGGGCCTGAGGAAGGGCAAGTATATTTTGTTAAGCGCTCACCGCGAGGAAAATATCGATACGGAAAAGAACTTCCTGTCGCTCTTCAATGCGATTAATCAGATGGCGCAGAAGTACGATATGCCGATACTGTATTCCTGCCATCCGCGTTCACGCAAGCGCCTGGAGGCCTCCGGCTTCAAGCTGGATGCGCGGGTGATTCAGCACGAACCCCTGGGTTTCCACGATTACAACTGCTTGCAGATGAACGCCTTTGCCGTGGTGTCGGATTCCGGGACCCTGCCGGAGGAGTCTTCGTTCTTTACCTCTGTGGGGCATCCCTTCCCGGCGGTCTGCATCCGCACTTCCACCGAGCGTCCCGAGGCTCTGGACAAGGGCTGCTTCGTGCTGTCCGGCATCGATACCAGGGGCCTGCTGCAGAGCGTGGACCTGGCGGTCTCCCTCATCCGCAGCGGCCACCCCGGCATCCCTGTCCCTGACTATGTGGATGAAAACGTGAGCACCAAGGTCGTCCGCATCATCCAGAGTTACGTGGGTGTCGTGAACAAGATGGTGTGGAGGAAAGAAATTTAACTGAAACTATAAACCAAAGAAAACCATGGAACTGAAAGGATCAAAAACCGAGAAGAACCTCCTCGAGGCGTTTGCCGGCGAGTCGATGGCCCGCAACAAGTACACTTATTATGCCTCCAAGGCCAAGAAGGACGGCTATGTGCAGATTGCACAGATCTTTGAAGAGACGGCTGCCAACGAGAAAGAGCACGCCAAGATCTGGTTCAAGTACCTGCACGGTGGAAGCGTGCCCGGGACGGTAGCGAATTTGAAGGACGCTGCCGACGGTGAGAACTTCGAATGGATCGATATGTACGACCGTATGGCTGCCGAAGCCGAGGCCGAAGGCTTCACTGAAATCGCCGAAAAGTTCCGTCAGGTGGGCGCCATCGAAAAGGAGCACGAGGAGCGCTACCGCAAGCTGCTCGCCAATATCGAAGGCGGTCTGGTCTTCTCCCGCGAGGGCGACGCCGTCTGGCAGTGCGCCAACTGCGGCCATATCGTCATCGGCCCCAAGGCTCCCGAAGTCTGCCCCGTCTGCGACCACCCGCAAAGTTACTTCCAGCTGAGGGCGGAGAATTACTAGGCAAAAATCAATACGCACATGGGAGTATACGAAAACAATATAATACCCATCAAAATATCACACTTGGCGGCTTATGTTGCTAAGGTGAAACGGATTTCGCTGGATGATGCATTGTTGTATATCTATGTAAATCCCATGTACAAGCGGCTGTATGATGAGAATGCCAAGTGGTGGTATCTGAGTACAGAGGCTCTTTATGGGGAATTTGAACTATGGCGTATCCGTCAAAGCCGGAATATCCCTAGGGAGGTATTTGAGTTTTATACTTATTGTTTGGAGAATTATGCTATAGGTAAACGCATCAGCGGTATGCAGGCATGGGTGGTATTTAAAGAGACGGGCGCTGACGAGTATATTATCAATAACTACGATCTTCTCCACACTCAGGGGGTGGATTATATTCTTGATGATATCCAGCGTTTTATCAATAAGAGAAAAAAATCATGAGATTGTATCATGGATCTACGGTGACTGTGAGGAAGCCTTCGCTCAGAACGGGACGGCCGAATGCCGATTTTGGAAAAGGGTTTTATACGACCAGTAATCCTGAGCAGGCAGAACGTTGGGCTCATATCAAACAAGAGAGGGAAGGGGCTGCTCGTGCCGTTGTCAGTGTCTATGAATTTGACGAATCGCTGCTTGATAATGCGGATTTGAAGATTCGTAAGTTCAATGGTGCAGATGAAGCCTGGCTCTATTTCGTGGCGGATTGCCGGAAATCCCGAAGGCACGACTTTGACCTTGTACAAGGCCCGGTTGCCAATGATAAAGTGTTTACAACCGTCAATCTGTTTGAGAGCGGGGTATTAAGTGCCGAAGCCGCCATTTTGCAATTGAAAGCGTACAAAACATACGACCAATTGTCTTTTCACTCGGAACGTGTGATTGGTTCGTTTCGTTTTGTGGAGTCGTATGAGGTGTAATTCTTTCTGAGATAGTTTTATGTTCAACTTAGATAAATTCATATCCACCGCCGTCACTTACCGTCCGGCCTCCATGTTCGAGCCCGACATCCAGGCCCACCGCGATGCGCTCACCCGCGAAATCCGCGGCCGCAAAGTCTGCGTCATCGGCGGGGCCGGCAGCATCGGCTCCGGCTTCATCAAAGCGGTACTTCGATTCAAGCCGAAGAATATATCAAGGGTAGGCCTTAACTAGGATTAATAACCACAAAATATGAAAGGCATCGTTCTCGCCGGAGGCTCCGGCACAAGATTATACCCAATAACAAAAGGGGTAAGCAAGCAACTCTTACCGATTTACGATAAGCCGATGGTATATTATCCCATCAGCGTTCTTATGTTGGCGGGAATAAGGGACATTTTGATTATTTCCACACCATATGATCTCCCCGGTTTTCAGCGTTTGCTTGGAGATGGTTCTGACTATGGAGTACATTTTGAGTATGCTGAACAACCATCTCCTGATGGTCTTGCCCAGGCGTTTATAATTGGAAAGAAGTTCATCGGTGATGATTCGGTATGTTTAGTGCTGGGAGACAACATTTTCTATGGATCGGGCTTTACTGGATTGCTGCGAAATGCAGTTAAAGATGCAGAAGAGAACCAGAAAGCTACCGTCTTTGGTTATTGGGTATCAGATCCGGAGCGTTATGGTGTTGCTGAGTTTGACAAAGAAGGGAACTGTCTTAGCATTGAGGAAAAACCGAAAGAACCCAAGAGCAACTATGCTGTAGTCGGTCTATACTTCTATCCCAATAAGGTCGTAGATGTAGCCAAGCGTATCAAACCAAGTGCTAGAGGCGAGCTGGAGATTACTACAGTGAATCAGGAGTTCTTAAAGGACGGAGAACTAATGGTTCAAGTATTTGGCAGAGGCTTCGCTTGGTTAGATACGGGTACTCACGACAGCCTTGCAGAAGCTTCAACCTTCGTTGAAGTCATTGAAAAGCGTCAAGGGCTTAAGATAGCTTGTCTAGAAGGTATTGCTTATCGGAATGGCTGGATTAGTGAAGGGCGTTTGCGTGAAATGGCAAAGCCTATGCTCAAGAATCCGTATGGTCAGTACCTTCTAAAAGTCATTGACGAGATGAAAGAAGAGATAAACCCGAATTCTTTGCAACATATATAGTAACGGCCACGAATCTTACTAATCTAAAGAACAAAAAAAGAGTGCTTTTATATAGATGATAAATTGTTACTATCTGGGAGAATCTTGAAAACTATCTTTCAAAATTCTTCAAAACTATACCACCCTTTTACTTCTACAACGAGTTCCTGGGCCCAGTCAAACGTCCAGCATATTCTGTCTTGGATAAAACCAAAGTTTAAGAAGCATTTGCCATCGCTATTACGTATTGGACAGAGAGTTTGAAAACTTATCTGAAAAATGTAAAAATGTTCGAATATGAATAACGTCTATAATATAGTTTGCGTTGCCAATGAAGGTTACGCACAGCATACGGCCGTGATGCTTTGTTCATTATTTGAATCAAACAAAGATAAGAGTTTCTCGGTCTTTCTCTTCACAAATGGTTTTTGTGAGGAATCATCCAGGAGGTTACAGGCGATGTGTGAGAAATATCATTCACGGATTGATATTCTAACAATATCAGATAATGAAATAAAGGATCTTCCAGTGGGGCAATGGTCAACGATGATGTATTATAAATTATTTATGCCGGTCATCCTTCCCCGCTTTGTTGAAAGATGTCTTTTCCTTGATGTTGACATGATCATTAATGATGATATAGATAGTCTATACCATTGGAATTTACAAGGTCATGTCATTGCCGCTACTGAAGATATTCCTGACTGCGTTGTTATTAAAGAGCGTATAGGACTCAATAAAGATGATCTATATATCAACGCAGGCGTGATGGTTTGCGACATAGTAAAATGGCGGGAGATGGAAACTGAAAAGCCTATCTTTGATTTTATAAGAACTGTCGCAAACAGAATAGTTAATGAACAGGATGTGCTTGCCCTTTATTTTAAAGGATTGATAACACTACTTCCAATCCGATGGAATATGGTCACGTTCTATTATTTTCGAGAGCCGAAGATATTTCCGAAATATCAGTCTGAGCTTCAAGCTGGCAAAAGGGATCCTGGTATTATTCACTTCGCGGCTCCTATCAAACCATGGTTTCGAGATTGCCAACATCCGTTCAAATATTTATATAAATACTTCCTGAAAAAGACCGTTTGGGGAGGTAATTATGTATTCCCATATTGGGAAAATTTGACTTGGAGACAGAGGGTTAATAAGGTTGTCAGGAAATTCTTGAACAAATATGGATTTATAAAGGACCCTCTTTATTTAGTACCTTTAAGTAAGTGGCTCTAGGAAGTAATAAAGATAGTTAATCGCTTCATTTTATTTTTTAATACATATAATTACCATCATACCTACTATTGATAAATAGGAATTTTCTTCCCTGTATTGGGTGCGGTGATAGCCCAAGTTAAATAGTGGCCTGAAAATGAAAGTAGGCAGCAACTGAATATCCTCTATCTGAAGTAAATGGAGAAGCAACGTCAGGATTTTTAAGAAGAAGATTCGCGAGTTGGCTAAGTCTAAATTGAAAAAATCTGTATGGGCAGTATCTCTTCAAAGTCATTGGTGAAATGAAAGAAGAGATTAATTCCAGAAGAAAATGGGCAATATGGATACAAGAAGATTGAATTATCTTGATGTTGCTAAAGTAATTACATGCTTTTTGGTTGTAATTGGTCACATTTGTCGTAGATATAGTTTAAATGATTGGCTTGGGTTTGGGGTGCATAATATATATATATCCTGGTTGGCCTCATATATTTATTCATTTCACATGCCATTGTTCTTCATGATTTCTGGCTATGTTTATGAGATACAATTGAAGAAAAGTGCCTATTCCTATGTATCAAATAAAATTGCATTTATCCAAAAAAAGATTAATAGGTTAATAGTACCATATTTCTGTTTTTCTATACCTCTTACGGCCGTTTTATATTTTGTGGGGCGTTTTCAGGGCAGTATCTTTGAGAATTATTTTAACGCTTTCCTGATTACCAATAATACATATTTATGGTTTCTGCCATGCCTTTTTGTGATTTCTATTCTGTATAACTCATTAGGGCTAGTAATACGAAGGTGGTCATTTCTATGCTTATTGGTATTAGCAGGGTTCAGCGTTTCATCAGATTATCTGCCAAACTATTTGCAGATTAATAATGTTGCACGTTATTCGTTTTATTATTCTATAGGTGTGATAGCTCAAAATTTTGAGACGAAACTCTTAAAAATGTTTACCCTCAAGAATGCAGTTGTGCTATTTATGGTCCAGTCTATTTTTTATTATATGGCAATGAAGACATGGGGGTACGTTTTAATACACAGCGTTTTAGCCTTAATATGTGCCTTATTGGGGAGTTTTCTTGTATTAATAGTGTCTTTCTTGATATCAAGAGAATCTATCCTTCGTTCGGGACTTGTAGAAAGTTTAGTAAAAGATAGTTATTCGGTTTACTTAATACATTCGATGCTTATATACATATTATACTTTTACATTTTCAAGGCATCAAGTAATTGCTATGTACAGTTCCTACTTGCTATTCTCTTATCTTATAGCATCTCAATGCTTGTTGCTTGCATTTTACG
>Ga0265298_10000219_pt1 | contig 89250 bp, 82 predicted proteins | sample AusTroGonzalo_MG_3_FD_193486 | JGI IMG/M metagenome (GOLD analysis project Ga0265298, IMG submission 193486) | Bovine rumen microbial communities from tropical cattle in Woodstock, Queensland, Australia - Gonzalo_01 | ecosystem: Host-associated > Mammals > Digestive system > Stomach > Rumen ...
AATACGGGCGATATCGTTGCCGAAACAAAAATCCCGTTGAGCACCATCGAGCGTTACATCTCTGTTCTCAAAAGCCGGGGCCGGATTAAACACTCCGGTAGCAAGAAAAAGGGAGGTTATACCATTACCCAACAAAAACCCCTAACAGGGGAGTAGCACCACCACCGTCGTTGTCGTCGGACGCGATAAATCGCATCCCTACAGTTGTCCTGTCATTGGCGCAAAATGCAGGCGTGTAGGTTTGTATCCACATATCGCAGATACAATGAATTGCGTTCCCATAATAAAATTCATACATCCATGTATAACTAAGGAATTTTATGTAACTTTGCCGCCGATTAACAATAGCAATTTGTACTATGATAATTATCGGTATTACAGGAACTTTGGGTGCGGGAAAGGGCACCATCGTGGATTACCTGATTGAGAAACGACAGTTTCGGCACTACTCGGTGCGCAGCTACCTGATTGAGGAGGCCGAGCGAAGAGGACTTCCCATCAACCGCGACACTTTCGTGGTGGTGGCCAATGATCTGAGAGCCACCCACTGCCCCTCGTACATCACCGACGAGTTATTCAAACGCGCCCAGCAGCAGGGACAGAACGCCATCATCGAGAGCATTCGCACCCCGGGCGAGGTGGACTCGTTGAGACAAAAAGGTAATTTTGTGCTACTGGCTGTGGATGCCGACCCGAAAGTGCGCTACGAGCGTATTGTGGGCCGTAATTCCGAAACCGATCACGTGAGTTTCGAGACTTTCATTGAAAACGAGCAGCGCGAGATGACCTCCACCGACCCCAACAAGCAGAATCTGTCGAAATGCATCCAAATGGCAGACTTTACCCTGCAAAATAATGGGAATTTCGAGGCCCTGTATCAACAAATTGATGACATTCTAAAACAAATGGACCATGAGTGAGAATACAGAAACCAAATACCAGCGTCCTTCCTGGGACGAATACTTCATGGAAATCGCCAACACGGTAAGCAAACGCGCCACCTGCGACCGAGGACGTAGCGGCTGCGTAGTGGTCCGCGACCGCCAGATACTGGTCACCGGCTATGTCGGCTCCCCAAAAGGGCTGCCCCATTGCGACGAGGTAGGGCATCAGTTCAAGCGCACAGTACATGAAGACGGCACCATTACCGAGCACTGCGTGCGCACGGTGCATGCCGAACAAAACGCCATCTGCCAAGCAGCCAAGTTGGGCATCTCCCTAGATGGGGCCACGCTATATTGCCGTATGACCCCCTGCCGCGTGTGTGCCATGCTGATCATCAACTGCGGCATCAAACGCGTGGTGTGCGAGAAAAAATACCATGCCGGTGCTGAATCGGAAGAGATGTTCAAGATTGCCGGCGTGCAACTGGACTTTTTCTCTGAAGAGGTGGTGAAATACGACAGACAATAATTTCCAGATAATCGTAGGGCTGTCATATTATGGCAGCCTCACAATAGACATAAAAAAAGGCGACCGTTTGGCCGCCTTTTTCTTCTTTGATGTAAACATTATTTACATTTAACTTCAATTGAAACTTCCTTACCATCGGTAACAATAGAGTAACCTTGGTGTTTTTCCACAGACATATCTGTACAAATAGAATTTTGGAAGAATCTTGTTCCACCATTGTCATAAACAGAAGCAGCAACTTTTTTGCCATCTTCATAACGAGTGCAGGTGCATTTCTTGCCACATGAAGTGAACATCAAAGCTGAAACGGCTACAACAGCCATAATTCCCAATACTTTTTTCATAATATTCTTTTTTTTGGATTAATAATGAATTTCTTTCTGCAAAAATAAGCATATTTTCAACACCACGTAATAAATTCAATGGTGTTAAGTTTTTTTAACAAACTAGTTGGCAATTACTTGATGCCCAGTTTCTTTTTGATTTCCTTGGGAATACCGTTTTTGTGGACCACAATATTCATGGTTTTGTAACGGACGTATGCCTTGCTGGCGTAGAACATGCCATCATATTTGTACACTTTGCCCCAGCTGTTTTTAACCAAATAATATTCATTACCCATCTGATCTTTGGCTTTGCCATAAATCAACATGCCGTGATCGTCGGTAGTTTCCCAGTCATCGAATGCCAACTGACGCTCTTCAGGAGTTACCCAGCGCTGCGGAGTAGGATGCTCGTATGCCTCTTTAGCACGATCAGACTTGCTCAAGCCAGTCCAATGAGCCATGTCGCTGCCACTATTATCGCTGCTGGTAGCGTCCAAATCGGGCAATACAGCAAAACCTTCGCGGATACCTTTGCGGAAACCTTCCTCGCTGACATCGGCGCCCCAAGCGATGGTATAACCATTGTCAATAGCATAGTCAAAAATGTCCATGAACTCATCCAAAGGCAGGTTGTAGCACTGAGCCCAACGCCAGTTGTCCTGAATCTCCAAGACAAACTTCTCATAATAAGGATGATGTGTATAAGAAGTGATGGAAATATAATCATCAGGATTCAAACCCAGAGAATTGTAGAATGACATCGGTGTATAAGTGACACCATTGTACACAAAACTTTCGGGACGCTTGCCCAAATAAATGTCATGCACAGCTTCGATGGCTTTCACCCACAACACTTCGTTTTTGTTGTTGTGCTGCAAAGATTTGTGGTCGCCTTCAGCAATAGCTTTCACGATAGCGTCGCTGATAGCGGACAATTCGCCATGTTTGGAAAGGCTGTCGCCATACATAGCACCGGGACGCATCTCGGCTTCGGGCACCAGACCGAAAGTCTTCATGCCATAAATCACATCGTAGAAAGAGCCACCCTGTGAGAAAGAAACATCACCATGGGTACGAACGGCAGCTTTGGCACGGTCGATGTAGGTATTGTGAACAATGTACATCTCGGAGAGGTCATATTCTCCCTTGCCCATACGGAGCAACTCGGCCTCGATAAAACCAAGTCCTGAATAGCACCAGCAGGTACCCGCGCGAGCCTGGTCTTTCACCGAAGTGACAGGAATCTCTTTCAGCTTAGTGAATACATAACCTTCTTTCTTCTCTTCTTTTTTGGCTTCTTCCTGAGCGAAAACCATACCGCTGCATAAGAGGGCAGCGATAGTAAGGAGGGAAACTAATTTTTTCATTTTCAAATAATTTGATTAAACATATTATGAATTAAAATTTTCTTCTGACTAAATCACACAAAGCCAAATATGCCGAAGAGGTGGAATCCCAGAAATACTGTTTTTTCAGTCCTTCCATAGTATCAAAAGCCTCTTCGATATTCTCACATTTGTTCAAGATATGGATAGCCTGACTGAACTCCTCGCTTTTATTTTTAAACAACTCTCTGATAAACAAGAACTTATCATTGATAGACATGGCCTTGGTTAAATCCGCGATCTTGGTTTGCTGGAATTTATCGCCCAAGTCCTGTTTCTGTTCATTGAAGAGGTCGTTGAGAGAGCGCTGCTGGGGTTTCTCCTCCACCTTAGGCTGGGTAAAAACTTTGAAAATGGAAGCAGGTTCGGGAGTAGCCACAGGTTCGGATTTAGCTTCCACAACAGGTTTGGAGGCCTCTCCTTTCACTGGTTCGGGAACAGGTTCGGGAGCCACTTCTTTCACAGGTTCAGGAATTGGCTCAAGTTCAAAGTCTTCCTCAGTCAATTCAGAATCCTCTGGCTTCTCAACTTCTGGCTCAACAATGGGTTCTGGTTCGGGAGCAACCACAGCTTCAGGTTTGGCTTCCACTACCAGCTCGGGAGCATCAAACTTCACTGGCTCGGGGACCGGTTCTGGCTCGGAAGCGACCACAGGCTCGGGAACGGGCTCAGGCTCAGCAACTACCACTGGTTCGGGAGCAGGAGCCGGCTCGGGAGCAGCCACTTTCACTGGCTCAGGTTCCGGTTCAACCTCTGTCTTAACTTCAGGCTCAGAAAACAAATCGGGAGTCTTCTGAATCGGAGATTTCTCTTCGGAAACCGCTTTAGGCACCGCCTTGACAAACTCCAAAATATCGGTATCCATTTCCTCGCTTTCCTCTTCAAACTGCTCTTCCTCCCTCATTTCAATCTTTTCCTCAACAACCTCCTCGGCAACACTTTCCTTCTGCGGTTCTTCTATTTTTTCTTCCTGATTTTCAACCACTTCCATTTCATTGAAAACGGGATAACGCAAAATCGCAAGATAAGCCTCTCTCAAATTCTGAAGCAAAATATCTTTCTCAATAGAAGAAATTTTATCCGTAGTATTTTTGATAAGCAAAAGATTATCAATAATTTGTCCTAATTCATCATGAACAGTCTGCATAATTTAATTCTTTAGCTCTGAATAGTCCCAATAAATTTATTAATTTTGCCTTCCGAAAAAGTCTTCAAAAATACAAAAAATATCAATATCAAACATCAAAAAAATGTTTTTGGAAAGTAAGGCGAGCAGAAGCAAAAACAAGGGCTGGATTGAGGTGATTTGCGGTTCCATGTTTTCGGGAAAAACAGAGGAATTGCTGCGACGGATCCGCAGGGCCACCTTCGCCAACCAGAAAATCGAGCTGTTCAAACCCGCCATCGATGTCCGCTATGACGAAACCGACGTGGTGTCACATGATGAAACCTCGATGGTATCCACCCCTGTGCACAATTCCTCCGAAATATTGCTGTATGTGAATATGGAAACGGTAGAAGTGGTAGGCATTGACGAAGTACAGTTTTTCGATGACGGCATTGTTGATGTATGTAACCAATTGGCTTCCTGCGGAATACGTGTTATCGTAGCTGGTTTGGACATGGACTACCTAGGCAAGCCTTTCGGTCCCATGCCCCAGTTGATGGCCGTGGCAGAATATGTGTCGAAAGTGCATGCTATCTGCACTCGTTGCGGCGACCTTGCACAGTACTCGCACCGCATTGTGCACAACGACAAACAGGTGATGCTGGGGGAGAAAGAGAGTTACATGCCGCTGTGCCGACACTGCTATAACGAGCTTAGTAATTCAAAGTCCAAAATTCAAAATTCAAATGAATAAACCCTCTAACATATAAAATGAATTTTGAATTCTGAATTCTGAATTTTATTTTGTATCTTTGCAGGTTAAAAAATCAAATCATGGCAGATCAAGGCAATCATGTTAATTTGTTCATTCCATGCGAAATGGACATGTTCAGCCCCTCGGTGGCACAGAGCGTTGTGCGCCTACTGGAAAAGTTGGGTCTCGAGGTGCACTACAACGCCGACCAAACCTGCTGCGGACGGAATTTCTTTTTCTCTGGTGAAATCGAAACGGCCAAGGAGCTAGGCGAGAAAATGATGGCCGAGTACGAGAGCACCAAATTCCCCCTCGTCATCCCCTCCGCCGCATGCGCTGGCTTTATCCGCAAATATTACAGTCAGCTGCTGACCAACGTCAGTGTGGTTAACGACCTGAAGTTTTTTGTGACCAACACCTACGAGCTGTGCGATTTCATTGTTAACCAGCTAGGCCTGACCACTGTGGGTAACCATTTCCCGCAAAGGGTTTTCTATTTCAAGTCGTGCGCTGCCCGCAATATTTACGAACTACAGGATGAGGCCGAAATACTGCTGAAAAACACCAAAGGTCTTGACCTCCTCACCGACCCCGACATGAACGACTGCTGCTCCGCCAACGGACGTTTTTCGGTCATCAACCCCGAGACGTCGGACCAAATGATTGAAAAAATCGTGACTAAAATTTATTCTATGGGTGCCCAATATGTGACCTCTACCGACATCAACTGTCTGCAACACATGGACGCCTTCATACAATCCAAAGGAATGGGCCTTGAGGTTATCCACATCGCTGACATTCTCAATGCCGAAGACTAAAAACTAAACAACATGTTACAGATTCAATTAATCCGCGAGAATCCCCAATTCGTGATTGACCGTTTGAAGGTTAAACATTTTGATGCTGAAGGTATTATCAGCGAAATTTCGCAATTGGATGTCGATATCAGACAAAACAAGAAAAGCCTTGACGACAACCTGATGGAACAGAAAAAACTGTCTGCCGAAATCGGAAAACTGTTCAAGGAAGGCAAAGCCGCCGAGGCTGCTGACATGAAAGCCCGCATCGCCGAACTGAAAGAGGTGGAAAAGCAGCTGCAAGCCAAAGTGGCCGAAGCCGCCGACAAAATCCAGGAAAGGCTGTTCCTGATGCCCAACCTGCCCCACGCTTCCGTGCCGGAAGGCAAAACTGCCGCCGACAATGAAATCGTTTACACCGAAGGCGACGCCTCCAATTTCGACTACGACGCCCTGCCCCACTGGGAACTGGTGAAAAAATACGACATCATTGATTTCGACCTGGGCTGCAAAATCACCGGTGCAGGTTTCCCTGTGTATAAAGGCAAAGGCGCACGTATCCAGAGAGCACTGATAGACTTTTTCCTGGACGAAGCAGTCCAGCACGGATTCACCGAAATCCAGCCCCCCTATATGGTGAACGAGGCTTCCGCATACGGTACCGGCCAGCTTCCCGACAAAGAAGGACAGATGTATCACTGCGAAGTGGATGACTTCTATTTGATTCCCACTGCCGAAGTGCCCATCACCAATATCTATCGTGACACTATCCTGAAAGAAAGCGACTTCCCCATCAAGAATTGCGGCTATTCGGCCTGTTTCCGTCGCGAAGCTGGTTCCTACGGTAAGGATGTGCGCGGTCTGAACCGTCTGCACCAGTTCGACAAAGTGGAAATCGTAGTGATTGAGCATCCTGACCGCTCCTACGAGACCTTGGAGAAAATGAAAAACTACGCCATGTCGCTGCTGACCAAACTCGGTCTGCCTTTCAGAGTACTGCGTCTCTGCGGTGGTGACATCAGCTTCACCTCAGCTCTGACCTTCGATCTGGAAGTGTATTCCAAGGCCCAGCAACGTTGGCTGGAAGTCAGCTCTGTTTCCAACTTTGAAAGCTTCCAAGCTAACCGCCTTAAACTGAGATTCAAAGACGAAGCCACTGGCAAAATGCGACTGGCTCACACCCTGAACGGAAGTGCCCTGGCATTGCCTCGCGTGCTGGCCGCCATGTTAGAAAACAACCAAACCGACAAAGGTATCATTGTACCCGAAGTCCTGCGTAAATATACAGGCTTCGACATGATTGACTAATGTTTTCCATGCGCCGTTTTCTTCTGACCTGTCTGCTCTTTCTCGTTTCCTCTTTGGCATTTGCCCAGCAAACCCCTGAGGAACAGTTGGCTATGCAATATTACAAAGATGGCGAATACGAAAAGGCAAGCGAGTTATTCGATAAAATAACTTTGACCAAGAAAAACGCCTATCTTTATTACTATAACTTTCAGACTCTCTATGAACTGCATGACTTGGACAAACTGGAAAAGTTAGCCAAGAAACAATGCAAGTTATTTCCGGAACAGCAACGTTACCGCATTGACTTGGGCTTTGTGTACGAACTGTCCAACCAAATCGGAAAAGCCGAGAAAGAGTACCAGGGCGCACTCAAGGATATGATTGCCAAAGAATACAGTGTCAAAGAGGTATATAGCGCTTTCCTGTCCAAGGGAAAGAGAGAATATGCCCTTAATGCCTTGCTGAAAGGACGAGTGCTGATGAATAATGACAAATTATTCTCCAAAGAAGTCACCGGAATTTACAGTCAATTGGGTCGAAGTGACAAACTTTTTGAAGAAGCGTTAGCCTTAATCAGTGATAATGACACCAAGTATCTACCCCAAGCCGAGGAAATCATTCAGAATGCACTTGCTGACGATGAAAATCAGCAAAAATATTCGATGATCAAGACTTTGCTGCAGAAAAACATGCAGAAATATCCGGACAACGACTGCTACACGCTGTTACTAGCATGGGTATATCAGGTCAATAAAGACTTTCCCGAAGCACTGATTCTGGCCAAAGCCCTAGACAAAAAGAACAAGGAAGACGGCTCCCGCTTGATACAGCTGGCCGTCAGTGCCCAACAAGCCCGCGACTATGACGTCGCCATCGAAGCTTTGAACTACGTCATTGAAAAAGGGACTGAAAGCCCGCAATACGACAATGCTGTTTCCAGACTTCTGGATATCAAATACCAGAAAATATCCAATACTTTTCCTGTAAAAAAGCAGGAATTAACCGCTTTGGAAGCCGATTATCAAAAGTTTATTCAAGAAAAAGGCATGGGAAGCTGTCCCTCCGAACAGATACTTCAATACGCATCTCTGCTAGCCTTTTATCTGGACAAACCAGCGGAGGCTTCCACTTTGTTGGAAGACGCCATCAAGGTCACCGGAAGGGAACCTAGGCAAATTAACGAGTACAAGATCAAATTGGCCGATATCTTACTGTACATGAACAATGTATGGGATGCCACACTATTGTATTCACAGGTGAACAAGGACATGCCCAATGATGAAATCGGCCAGATGGCGAAATTTAAAAACGCCAAATTATCGTTTTATATTGGAGAGTTCGCCTGGGCCAAAAGCCAGCTGGACGTGCTGCGTGCCGCCACCTCCAAGCTCATTGCCAATGACGCCATGTATTTCTCCCTGCTGATATCCGACAATGAAGACGAGGACGAAGAGGAAGAGGAAGGCGACGAAGAAGACAGCCTGCTGTTCGCCCAGACTAAAACCAACATTCCACTGCAATACTACGCAAAAGCCGACTTTCTGCTTTTTCAGAATAAAGTGGAAGAAGCTTATATCATGTTCGATTCCGTACTGATGATGTCTCCTTTCGGCACCCTGGTGGACGACGCACTGTACCAGCAAGCACTGATATTGATCAAGAAGAAAGACTACCTGACAGCGGAACAAATGTTACGTAAAATTGAGGAGTCTCACAGTACTGAACTGCTTGCTGACGACGCTCTTTTCAAACTGGGAGATTTGTACGAATATCACATTCACGACCCCAACAAGGCGATGGAATGTTACCGCAAACTGATGAGAGACTTTCCCTCCAGTTTGTATATCACCGAAGCCCGTAACCGATTCAGAGCCCTGCGAGGTGACCAATAACGTTGATCTATGCCCCTTGTCAAGCCCAAAAAGAACCTAGGACAGCACTTTCTGCGCAATGAGGACATTGCCCGGCAGATTGCCGAAAGCATCGTCTCCAATCCCAAAAACGTACTGGAAATCGGTCCTGGCATGGGAGTATTGACCAAGTATCTTATTCCTAAAGGCTACGAAAACCTCAATGTCGTTGAAATTGACCGTGAATCGGTCGAATATTTGCAACAACATTATCCAGACTTGCGGGAGCACATTTGGTCGAAAGACTTTTTGACCCTTGATTTAGCCAGCCTGTTTGATCCTAACTTGACCATAATCGGCAACTTCCCCTACAACATATCGTCACAAATCCTATTCAAAGTACTGGATTACAAAGAACTGGTGAATGAAGTGGTAGGAATGTTCCAGAAGGAAGTAGCGGAAAGAGTGGCGGCCAAACCAGGCAACCGGCAATATGGCATTCTCAGCGTGCTTCTGCAGGCTTTTTATGATATTGAATATCTATTCACGGTAGATGAGTATCAGTTCCTTCCTCCCCCGAAAGTAAAATCAGCGGTAATCCGGCTTACCCGCAACCCTGAAAAGCAACTGCATTGTGCTGAAAATCTGTTCAAACAAGTGGTGAAGTCCGCCTTCAACCAACGCCGGAAAACCTTACGCAACTCATTGAATCAATATAACTTTTCTGACGTATTTAAACAAGATCCCATTTTCACCAAGCGGCCAGAGCAACTTAGTGTTCAGGAATTCGAACAAATATGCCTGAACGTCATAGTTTAACATGACTATGGTTTCCGCTTCAATACCTTTCTGAAAAGAAATAAAAAAACCGGAGCAAAAGCCCCGGTTTTCGTTTTATGTCCAGTAAATACTATCTTACAACAACTTTCTGGATAGAATGTCCAGTCGGCGTATTCAAATGCAAGAAATAGATACCGCTTGCCAAATCAGATACAGGGACCTTGTAAATTTGGGTTCCACCATTATGATTGAATACACTGTTGTACATTTCCTTGCCGCTCATATCCAACATTTTTACAGTGATATTCTGAGCATCGCCAGTAAGTTCAACATTTACGAAATTGCTTGCCGGAGTAGGATAAATATTGATATCTGACAAACCACTTTCCTGATTGATACCCAAAATAGTCCAGTATTCTAATTCGAAACCGTCACCTTCCTGCCAATGATCAGTTACAAATCTCACTTTCATCTTGCTGGCATCAACAGTATAACCCTCAGAAGACGGCATATTAAATACGTCAAATTTTTGCAACAGTTGAGGAGCAGTACCTACGGTTGTAATTTCAATAAAGTCACCGGCTTTCAGATCAAATTTCGGGAAACTGATATAATAGCCCACTGCATTGGGAGTTCTTACAGTCCAAGAACAAACATTCTCAGCAGCATAGGGTTCATCTGCACTGCTAATAGCATTGATGTCGGCATCATCTGTAACAACTTCCTGTGCTTTGTCAATAATAATGTAGTGAGAACCGGTCAAATCTTGCGATGCGGCACAAGTGGAGATACCGCTTTGGTCGTAAGTACATGAATATTCCAAAACAAAACCATAATCCTCGATAGTGTCATTGGAAGTAAACTTCACAAATACTTTACTGGCGGTAGGTATGGTAATTGCAGCAGGCAGAGCCGGCATATCGTATGTCACCTGCTGAGCAGAACCCATGGTCTGGTCGGTTGCAGCAGCGGTAAGATGCTGGCCGGAATATGAACCAATGAGATTTGCCTCGCTCAATTCATCTTTGTAAATAGCTACCACATCGTTACCTTCCTCAGTATTCAAGCGCTTGAAAGTAAGAGTATAGCCAGTAGCGTTCGGAGCTGCAAGTTCCCATACACGATTAGAATTGCTGGAATACTTCATATTACCCGCACCATCACTGATAGTACCCGATTTGGCAGTAACAACTGTTTCACTTGTCACAGGTTTTTCAATATTCAACGCAGCAGGCTGCATGAACCTTAAAACACTCTCTCCATATTTGTAAGAGAAATTACTACTAGTGTACATGTAATATGCTTTTTTCATTTCACTGCTACCGGTGGAAGTAGAAGCCAAATTAACATGGAGGAAAATATCGTTGCCTTCAGTTCCAGGAAGATATTTATAACCATCCACCAAAAAACACACATAATTAGGATTTGTAGGATCTTTATATGCAGAATAAAGAACCGGACGTCTTTCATTCAGTTCGGTCAGCACATAATCATTAATCCAAACACTATCATTTTGCACTTCGGTGGGGCGAAATGTCATCTGAGCATCTGTTGAAAATCCCCAGTACTGTTTCAAGGCATTATATACGTTAACAGGATCTGTTCTGGTTTTGTGATTGTCGGTTTCAGCACTATAGTTAGTCAATGCGGTAGCACCTGTGTGGAACAACAACTTTGCCACTTCACCACTATATTTACTAATGGAAGAAGGCATAGCATCGTAGTTGTAAGTCATCTGATTCAGGTTCAGGAAAATACGAGGATAAATTTCCTGAATTGCTCCCCAGTTGAGGTGAGAGATATAGCTCACTCCACCATAACCTTGGGTCGGGTAACGATAATAGTTGATGAGAGAAGCCATAGCTAAACCAGCGGTACCGACAATGGTACGATTGTCTTTGTTATTGCCGGCATTGCCATCGAAGGGGCAATACTGGTTGTAGTAGATAGACTGACCCCATGAGGTGGTCAACAAAGGCTGGCATTCGTTCACCGCTGCGTCTTTTGTCTTTGCGAAATCCTCGCGATTAAAATGATTCCAAGCTTTGGCCACACCAGCATTGACAGGAGCTTTTGCATTTTTAACATCCTGAATGTTCTTTTTGTAACTGTTGCAGAAAGCTGAACTTTCCTCGCTGACTTCGAAATTCGACTCATACGAGAAAGCCAGGATAGGATAATAGTTCTTGTTAGCTGAAACAATCACAAATCCTTGGTCATTCAATTGAAAACGATAATACAACGGCTCTCCATTTTCATCAGTCTCCACTTTCTGCAAAGTCAGATGAATGCTTTCGGCATTGATGTAGCATTGTTCGTTCAAGAAATTGGCAGCAGTCTGCTTGGCTTCATTCACTGTAACCACCGGATTGATGGCAAATGAGCAAGTAAACAAAGTAACCAAAACGAATAAAAGAATAGATTTTTTCATAGCTATGTTTTTAATTTGCATTATATTTCAATATTAAGATGGCAAAGATACAAAAAATTTCATATACTTTGCAAGTTTGCAAAAAAAAATAACTATCTTTTAATCATGGTGATAGGGCTCGTGATGCAAAATTGTAAAGGCCCTATACAGTTGTTCAGCAAAAATTAAGCGTATCATCAGGTGAGGGAAAGTCAGTTTGGAAAAGGATATTTTGGCATTCTGGCGCTGGTAAACCGCCTCCGAAAACCCGTACGCTCCACCAATGACAAAGATGAGTTTTTTCACCCCGCTGTTCATCTTTTGCTGAAGGAATTCCGAAAAACCCACCGAGGTCACCTCCTTACCCCGCTCATCCAGCAAAACAACACAATCCGAAGGGGTGATTTTCTTGAGCAACAACTCACCCTCCTTCCGCTTCTGCTCCTCAAAAGACATGGATTTGGTGTTTTTCAGGTAAGGAATAACCACCAAGTCGAAATTATTATACAACTTGATTTTTTTGATGTACTGACCCAACGCTTCCTCAAAAGCATCCGCATTATCCTTGCCAATACACAAAAGTTCTATATTCATGCTTACATTTCACTGATTTGACCCTGAATAGAATTCAAAATCCAAAGTTCAAAATTCAATTTGCACATTTGCTAATTAACTAATTTGCTAATTAATAATTGGCACCTTAACACATTGATAATTAGCACATTAAATCTATATCTTACTCAAATCAATCTTGAACGAAAAGTTCTTATCCTCTCCACAGGGGAAGGCACAGTGGGTACATGCTGACAACTCTCCGCTGAGGCGCTTCTGGGTCATCTCCAGCAAACGTTCACGCAGAGACTCTATCTCCACAAAATTCACAATTTCGTTGGCAAAAGCATACATCAGCAGAGCTCGGGCGTTGCGCTCGCAGATACCTCTGGACTTAAGATAGAACAAAGCCTCTTCGTCCAACTGACCGACTGTGGCACCGTGACTACACTTCACATCATCGGCATAGATCTCCAAGAACGGCTTGGTGGTGATTCTCGCCTCGTCCGTCAGGGCTATGTTCTGGTTGGTTTGGAAGGCGGAAGTGCGCTGAGCCTGCGGACGGACAATGATATGCCCGTTGAAATTGGCCCTTGACTCATCATCCGCAATACCCTTATACAACTGATAACTAGTGCAATCGGGCACTGCATGATTCACATATACCTGATTATCAACAAATTGTTTTCTATCTACCAAATACAGTCCATACAACTTGGCATCCGCAAAAGGCTCCGCCAAATTTACATGGATCATATTGCGCAGAAAGCCGGCATTGAAGGTGATGGCATTGGAACGAAAGACAGAATAAGCTTTCTGATGCACAAAAATATGGTTCAACTCCATCGATTGCGCATCTTTGTTCTCCATCTTATTATAATGAAGCCGCGAACTCTCATCCAGCACAATCTCAATTACATTATTGGCAAAACTCTGGTCACTTTGCAGCGAATCGTCACACTGCACCAATGACAACGTGGACTGCTTGCCCAAAATAATCAGGCTGTGACTGTTAATCATCAGCTTGCGCTGGCTGTTCACGATGGACACAAACTGCATGGGCTTTTCCACCGACACCTGATCAGGCACATAGACGAAGAAGCCGTCGTTGAAAAACAACTCGTTCAGGCGAACGAACTTATCGGCCTTGTCGGAATAAAACTTTGTAAGATGCGACAGCACCAACTCCGGATACTGCTGGATAGCAGCCATGATACTACCCACTATCACTCCATTGGGGAAGGTGGTTAATGGAGCGTTTTTGTGCGCATACCAGCCGTTCAGCATGGTGAACATGTCGGTATTGATATCGTGGACACTGCATTTAAAATACTGATCCAATGGCTGGTATGGATCCGCCTCCACCTGAACATCGAATTGGGAGAACAGCTGTTTCTCCACCGGAAAATGTCTCCACAACTCATCTTTTGACGTGGGCAGTCCCTCGCTGGCCAAAGCCTTCAAGGCCTGTTCGCGTAAGGCAGTCAATTTTGACTCCTTGTCATTCGGCAACTTAGAGTTAATTTCGGCAAACTTCTGCTGCAAATATTCAATAAACTTCTTCATACTCAGTTCAGTTTGCCAGCGTTATATTCCTCTTTAATCCACTCGTAACCCTTGACCTCCAACTCTTTAGCCAATTCTTTGGGACCAGATTTCACAATTTTTCCATCGAAAAGAATATGCACGATATCCGGCACAATATAGTCCAGCAAACGCTGGTAGTGAGTAATTACCACTGTGGCATTATCTTTGGTTTTCAGCTGGTTAACACCATTGGCCACGATGCGCAACGCATCGATATCCAAACCCGAGTCAGTCTCATCCAGAATAGCCAGTTGCGGTTCGAGCATGGCCATCTGGAAAATTTCGTTTTTCTTCTTCTCACCACCGGAAAAGCCCTCGTTCACCGAACGGTTGCTCAGTTTAGCAGTCAATTCCACCACCTTTTTCTTCTCCTCCATCAACTTGAGGAATTGAGCACCCGATAATGGTTCCTGTCCGCGGTACTGGCGAATTTCGTTCAGTGCGGTACGCATAAAATTGGAGATGCTGACTCCGGGGATTTCCACCGGATATTGGAAACCGATGAAGATACCCTCGCGGGCGCGCTGCTCTACCGGCATTTCCAGCAGGTTCTTACCTTTATAGGTGATACTGCCTTCGGTCACGTCAAAAATCTCCTTGCCGGCAATCACTGAGGCCAGCGTGCTTTTACCCGTGCCATTCGGGCCCATGATAGCATGGACTTCACCGGGTTTGATTTCCAGATTTACCCCTTTTAATATCTCTTTTCCTTTGATGGAAACATGTAAATTGTCAATTTTAAGCATACTCAAATTTTTGGAGGTGCAAAATTACGGATTTTTTTTCATTTACCGCTTGATGATTTTCGCCGTCTTGATGCTGGTATCTGTTTTAACACGTACAATGTAAAATCCTGATTTTAAATCAGCTACAGAAATATTATTCAAGTCATACCAGCAATTTTCAACACGTCGAACCAGCTTTCCGCTTACATCATATATTTCTATTTGGCGGATAGACCCGTCCGAATTGGGAATCACCAACTCGTTCTCACAAGGATTCGGGTACAACAAAATAGTAGGGGCGGGTCGAACGGCTTCCTTGATAGCCACCGCATTATCGAGATAAGCCTGGTACATATCGGGAATACCGTATCCCATAATGGAGTCAGGTGTAAGATACTGGTGCCCATGTTGGCGTACAATATCCAATATCTCCAAGGCATTCTTCTGGGGCAGAGCCTGTCGTAGGCAAGCGACCAGTCCAGCCAACACCGGACTTGCGAAGCTGGTGCCGTTGCCCGCATTGATCCCACCTGCCGCATTCACCACGTATGTGTCCCAACCCACACTCACCACATCGGGTTTAACCCGGCCATCGTAGGATGGTCCATACGAAGAGAAAGAGGCCATTGCACTGTCCACAGCCCGAGCCGCGCCCACACTGATAATGTCAAAGGCATCAGCAGGATGTGAAATATAGTGCCAAGGATTACTGCCTTCGTTGCCCGCCGACACACAAACCGCTATACCTTTGTGGCAAGCGATACTGGCATTGCGGGAGGCAATGCTGGTAACTCCATCGCAAGACTCATAGGTAAAATCACCCTGGGGGAAGTCGGGAAAAGTAGAATAACCCAAAGAGGAGTTCACCACATCTGCACCCAAACTGTCGGCTATCTCAACAGCCTGCGCCCAAAAGTCTTCTTCTATAAGCTCTTCCGAAAAAGGACTTTCCGACCTAATAAAGTAATAGCTGGCATGAGGGGCAGTGCCTATCATCTGACCATTGACGGCCATAGCCATTGTGGAGGTTACACAAGTGCCATGGGTACTATTTCTATATACATTATTGTGTCCTGGAATCATGTCGCGGGTGCCAAGAAGCTGTCCGTTTTCATACATGACCTGAAAATACGGGATAGTATCAAAACCTTCCCATCCTCCGTCCAAGACCACAATCAGCATTCCATCGCCATAAAAACCCAGCTCATGCAACTTGTGCCCATTATGGAAGGCTATCTGCGCCCATGCCGGACCATAGTCATACAGGCTGTCAAAGTGAAAGTCACCATTTAAAAGCATACTCTCCTCATTGACAGGCACCGTTTCATACTTACTATCTACATCATCCAGTATATACGAGGCAACTGGAGTAACAGCAGTATCTGTAAAAGGCAGGTTCTTGACGCTTTCCAAGGCCATTGAATCAGGACAATAAATCACCACCGTGTTTTGCCATTTCGACTCAGCCAAGATTCTGATATTGTAATCTATAGCACAAATCTGCTGTTTATACTGAGGATTCACCGGCAAATCCTCTTCGGTGACAAGAATATTGTACCGGGCTTTGTTGTTGATGGCCCGTGGCGACAAGAATTCCTCTGGTCGGTTAACGGAATATGGACTCTGGTTTTTATCTTTCAACTGAATGCGGAAACACGTGGCTGAAGTCTGAGCCGACAACTGGAGCATCAGTATCAATAATAAGAATAGAAAAAAGAATTTTCTTGTTTTCATGCTTTTTTACTTATTTTCTTTTTCAACCGTAGAGACATACCATGACGCATCTCTACTGAATCGCGTTTTTTACCAGAATTCACTCTTTCTTTAAAAAAAAAGAGACCTGCAAGAAGTCTCTTTTTATGGTAATTTACAGAATATTCTTATTGTAAGGTGAAACGGATAGGAAGGTTGAAGTAGCATCTGACGGGCTTACCCATCTGCTTACCGGGTTTCCATTTCGGCATCTTCTTTACCACGCGGATAGCTTCAGCATCGCATTCGGGATAAAGAGAAACCAGAGGTTTCACATTACTAACGCTACCATCTCTCTCGACCACAAACTCGAGCAGAACGGTACCCTGGATATTGTTGTTACGGGCGACTTCGGGGTACTGCAACTCATTTCTGAGGAAGGAGTACATAGCTTCCATACCACCGACATACTCAGGCATTTCTTCTGCGAAACGTACAGGAGGAGCCTCTTCGGTTTCCTCTTCCACGATTTCGATGGGAACATACTCTTCAATTTCCAAGTTTTCATCAAAATCCTGGCTGAAGTCAAAGTCGGTGTTGACCTTGATATTGTCATCCACAATATTCAAGACCACTTCCTGTTGCTGAGCCACTGGTGGTGGTGGCGGGGGAGGAGTCTGGTCGGTTGCGATAACGTCTTCATCCATCACTTCGATGAATTCGTCATCGGCCATGGACGACACCTGTGCTTTGTCGCGGGAAGCGAACAGCTCGAAACTCACATAAGTGAGCACGAGAACGACAGCGAAGCCCATCAAGAGGAAGGAACTTTTCCTCTTCTCAAGATTGCCTTTTTCTGACTTTTTCTCTATCATGGCTGTAATATTTTTTGTCTTTATATTTGTAACGGCAAAAATACGAAAATTATTGTAATAAATTCCATTTCCCTCTCATTTTTTTATAATTATTTTTTCTGCTTGATTTTCTGACACATAAGACGTAGCGCGTCTCCTGCATGCAAAGATACTGCATTCTCTTTTCTGACCCCACACTGCGCTTCACTTAGTGCGAGGTTACCATGATGTGACGATGTTTCTTCCTTCCTCTCTACCCCACACTACGCTTCGCTGCGTGCGGGGTTACTAAAATATCGTGCCTTCGGCACTTTTTGATTTTAAACTATCGAATTTTTCAATTATCCAAACTATTTTGTAGTTTTGCACGTTGTTTTAGAAATATTGAAATTTTTCGGACTATGAAGAAAATAATTCTTTTGGTTTCACTTTTTATCGGCACAACCATGGTATCTTTTGCACAACAAAAACCCAAAGACATTCTTAAATTGCTGAAATTGTATGAAAAACAATTGATGCAATATGACAATGGTTTTGATACGATATATCTATCTATCAATCAGCAGATTGAACAACAAAAGAGCAACCCCGGCAATGTGGCGATTTGGCAAAGCTGCATGGCCCAACTGCTGTCCACTTACTATCAGCAAAACCGTTGGCGTATTATGGATCGCACCACCCTTGCCGACGAGGAAGCCAATGCCACCGCTGATTTCAACACCTGGGACGCGCAACGTTTCGCGATAGAAATCATCAAACATTTTATGCTTTCTATCGAGAACAAAGAAACACTCAGCAAAATTTCCATCCGAGAATACGCTGTTTTGTTGGACTCGGTAACTTCGGAAGCCTACCGCCCCACCTTATATGACTTTTTAGCCTTCCGCTTTTTGGATTTTCTGCAAAATGACATTTATAATTTGCCCACACCTGAGATTCCCTTTGACATCAATGATGCACAATATTGGTCTGAGCCTCAGCAATTTGCCAACATGGATATTCCCTTTGATGACGAGCTGGCATTTTCGTATCTGACACTGAGCACCCTGCAAATGTTGACCGATCTTCACCTGAATGAAGCAAACAACAAAGCATTGATTGATGCCACTCTCCGTCGTTTCGAATACCTGGGCAGTCACAGCAGCTTGGACAATGCTTTGGAATTGCAGTTGGCAGCTCTTTCCGCTATGGAAAAACAATATCAGGGCAAAGAGGGATATGAAATGGTTGCCTACGCTTTGGGTAAATACTATCAGAATAGAGCTGAAAAATACGACAAGAATGCTCATCCTGAATATAAAAATGACTATGTAAGCGCTATAGAATGGTACAACAAAGCCATTGCGACAGCCCCAAAATCCATCGAAGCCAACAATGCCAAGCTTGATATTGAAAATATCAAAAGTTCAGAGATAAAATTCAGCTGTAACAATATCATTCCCGCCAACCAAGCCAACCTTATCACTTTTTCTTATAAGAATAGTGAAAACCTATTTTTCCGTGTCGTATCTTGCACAAAAGAAGAATATGAACTGAAAAGGAATTCGGATGACAAAAAATTTTATGCCTGGTTAATACAGCAGAAGAAAGTTTATGAAACCAAACTCAACGCTCCCAACGAAAAGGACTATCGCGGCGTGAGTGGACATTTTCTACTACCCTCATTAGACGCAGGCTTTTATGTGTTATTAGCTTCCAATGCTCCCATCACCAACGAAAATCACAAAGATTACTCCTTTTCCGCCTTGCAAGTGACCAATATTGACGCACAATATCGTATCAATGACAGAAAAATCGAATTTTTCGTCTTCGACCGCACCACAGGCCACCCTCTCAAAGGAGCGGAAGTCAATGTGGGTTACTTCAAAGATTACACTGCCAAAAGTCCCTTCAAAAACATTCAATTGACTTGCGATGCCGATGGCAAATGTGCCTACGAAATCACCAGTGACGCCTATACGCTATATGCTTCCGCCTCGTGGCATCAGGACAAATATCAAATTATCAATCGCAGATATTGGGGCAGATACCATGAAAATCAGCAAGCCCATATCTCTGAAAAGGCCTATATTTTCACCGACCGAAGCATTTACAGACCTGGACAAACTCTTTATTTCAAAGCGATTTTGGTGGAAACAACACAAAAAGGTGATGAAATTCTTCAGCAAAAGACAGACAATGGTCAAAAAATAACTGTTGAGCTGTATGACGCTAATTATCAAAAAGTAACAGAACAAGAACTTACCTCCAATGAATATGGCTCTGTATCAGGAAGTTTCGTATTGCCTTCACAAGGTTTGACCGGTCAATTCCGTATTCAAATCAAAAAAGAAGCAAAATTGAATGATTCCCATTATTTCTCAGTAGAGGAATATAAACGGCCTACTTTTGAAATCATCATAGATCAGCCCAAAGAGGAGTTCAAAATTGGGCAAAACGTGAGTGTTGAAGGTCACGTGAAAGCGTACGCCGGTTACGGTATCAATGGGGCCACTGTAAAATATCATGTAGTGCGCAAGGCCTCCTTCCCCTGGTGGCGTTGGTGGTGGTGGCAACCTACCAGTAAGGCTCAGGAAATTGCCCACGGCGAAACGACCAGCGACAACGAAGGCAATTTCCATATCGATTTCATCGCCCAACCCGACTTGGAGTCTCAACGCTATAATCCACTCTACACCTACGAAGTCAATGTAGATGTGACCGATATCACAGGCGAAACCCACAGTGGTTCCTCCCGAGTTTTGGTGAGCAAAATCGGCCTGCTGATCAATGCGGAATTCCCCGAAAGCATCGCTTTGAACGGGAAAAACCAGTTCCCCGTGAAAATCACCAATTTGGCAGGCGAAGCCCAAAAAGGCACCATCCATTACCGCATCGAAGCCTTGCAAACCCCTGAAAATTACAAAAACAGTTGCACTCAAGCCGATTATTACCTGTCTGATTCAGCCCAAATGGTACAAAAACTATCTTATTTGGATTTCAACAACGAGCAACAAAAGAGCAATTGGAAGATCCTAAAAACTGTTAAACAAGACGATTTTAAAACCGACGGAAAAAATCCTTTCGTCATTCAGGGTATGGAAAAATTCCAAGAAGGCTATTACAAAATCAGTTTAATCACTCACGATAAAGACCAAAATGAAATCAAAGAAGAGTATTATGTGCTGATTTACGATGAAAACAGTAAAAAATGCGCGGTGTACGAGTCGCTTTGGCTGACCACTTCCGACAAAACCACCATAGAAGTTGGTGAAACGCTGCATTTTACCTTGGGAAGCTATCTAAAAAATGCTACGGTGTTGTGCGAAATCATCTCCAACGATGAATTGGTGGAGTCAAAATGGGTGAAACTCAACCAAGGGAAAGCAGATTTCAGTTATACTGTGGTAGAGAAAGACCTCGGCCATGTGGTTGTCCATGCCTTTACTGCACAAAACAACAAACAATATGAAAAAACCTTAAATTTCAATATCCCCTTCAGTCACAAAAAAATCGACTTTGATTTTTTGACTTTCCGTGACAAGACCCTGCCGGGCAGTCAAGAACAATACCAGATTCGGCTGAAAGATAAAAACGGCGACAAGGTGACGGCAGAACTGCTCTGCTCCATGTACGATGCCTCTCTGGATGCATTAACCTCTCCAAATTCATGGATTTCAAGCATTTTCAATACCAGTAAACCCACTTACAAATATTCCTTCGATCTCTATTCGAACTTTAGAAACAGCTACTACAAATCTTTGCAAAAACCTGTTTTCAAAAATTATTTAAGCAGAAATTATCCACAATTATTATGGGAAATCAATAGCTGGCGAAGAAATAGGCTGATGATGAGCAAATCCGCTGGTGTAACACTGAATGCAACAATGGATTATGCAGAAGCAGCAGTAGAAGAGGGCGAAGTTGTCTTAAACACAGTAAGTGATGATATTAGGGTCAGCACTGACTTTGATTTTAGCCAAGATTTCGATGAAGAAACTGCCGCTCCCAAAGCAAATAATCAAAGCCAAACAGAAGAAACACCTATTGATCCCATCCGCACCAATTTCAACGAAACCGCTTTCTTCTTCCCGCACTTGCAGACCGACAAAGAGGGCAATGTGCTGATTTCGTTTACCATACCCGATGCGCTGACCCGCTGGAAACTGCAAGGTTTTGCCCATAACAACGAGCTGATGAGCGGCTATTTTGAAAAGCTGGTGCAAACCCAGAAACCGCTGATGATTGTGCCCAATATGCCCCGCTTCCTGCGGGAAGGTGATGTGGTGATATTGTCCGCCAAGGTAGTCAATATGAGCGAAGAAGCCCAGGGCGGAACGACCAGCCTGAGTTTCACCAATCCTTTCACCGGCGAAAAGTTGGATTTAATTCAAGGTTCATCCTCACAGAACTTTACCGTTGAAGCCGGACAGAGCAAAGAGGTGCATTTCACCCTGACCGTGCCCAAAGACTTGGGAGCCGTTACCTACCGCATCGAGGCCCGCAATAATCAAAGTCCCTCGTATGCCGACGGCGAAGAAGCCACCCTGCCCATTCTCACCAACCGCATCCTGGTGACTGAAAGTCTTCCGCTTCAGATTTCTGGAAAAGGTAGCAAAATCTTCACTTTCAACAAACTGAAAAACAGTTTCGACATAGCCAATTCTACCTTGACTACCCAGTCCTACATCTTGGAATTCACCCCGAATCCCATTTGGTACGCCATCCAGGCACTGCCCTATCTGATGGAATACCCCTACGAGTGTAACGAACAAACTTTCAGCCGCCTGTATGCCAACACCTTGGCTTCCCATATCGTCAATTCCCATCCAAGAATTAAAAAGGTTTTCGACAGCTGGCTGAATGAAAGTCCCGATGCCTTCTGCTCACAGTTGGAGAAAAACCAGGAGTTGAAGTCGGCCATTCTGGAAGAAACACCTTGGGTATTGGATGCCCAGAATGAGTCGATGCGCAAACAGAACATCGCTTTGCTGTTCGACCTACACCGAATGTCCAAAGAGAATAAAGCAGCCATCACCAAACTGGAGAAAGCCCAAAACGGCGACGGTGGCTGGTCGTGGTTCGGCAGCCACGAAAGCAGTCGCTACATCACCCAACACATTGTGGCGGGCTGCGGTCACCTGCAAGTCCTCGGAGTGCAAAATCCCCTCAGCGACCAGACCATTCGTAAGGCAGTGAGCTTCATCGACAATAAAGCCCGCGAAACCTACGACAAATGGTACAGAGACCACAAAAACGAATGCAATGCGACCGACATCCACTACCTCTATGCCCGCAGTTTCTTCTTGAAGCAAAAAGTGAGCAATAACAGCATGGAGGCTTACAATTATTATTATTCCAACTTGAAAAAGAACTGGAAGAAGCAATCGATATACTCGCAGGCTATGACTGCACTGATATGCTTCCGCAACGGCGACACCCAACTGGCAAAGGAGATTGTGGCCAACATCAAATCGCGAGCCCAATACTCTGAAGAGCTGGGCATGTTCTGGAAGAAAGAAGGCTACGGCTACTTCTGGTACGAGGCTCCCATCGAGCGACAAGCCATGCTGATTGAGGCTTTCAACACCATCTCCAACGACCAGAAATCGGTAGAGCAGATGCAGCTGTGGTTGCTCAAGCAGAAGCAAACCCAAAACTGGCCCAGCACCAAATCCACCACGGAAGCCGTTTACGCCCTGCTGCTCAACAACACACAACTGGAGAACACCAACGGGGTAAAACTCAGCATGGGCAACTGGAGCTATACCGAAGGAGATGGCAGCATGGAAGCGGAAGCCGGCACAGGATACATCAAAAAGACCTGGACCGGCAAGGAGGTAACCGAAGATATGGCCACCATCAACATCGAGAAAAGCACTTCTGGTCCTGCTTGGGGAGGCCTGTACTGGCAGTATTTGGAGAAGATTGACAAGGTGTCGCACAGCGACGACCAGAACTTCAGCATCCAGAAGAAGTTGTACAAAGTTGAAATTGGCGATAGAGGCGAAGTGCTGGTACCCATTACCGAAAACTCACCGCTGAAGGTGGGTGACAAAGTGCGGGTACGTTCCGAAATACGCTGCGACCGCGACATGGAATACGTACACCTGAAAGACATGCGAGCCTCGGCTTTCGAACCCGTCAATGTGCTGTCGCAATACAAGCACCAAGGAGGGCTGTGGTACTACGAAGCCACCAGTGATGCTGCCACCAACTTCTTCATCGACTACCTACCCAAAGGCACCTACGTATTTGAATATACGCTGATGGCCACCATGGCAGGCACTTACAGCAATGGCATCACTACCATCCAATGTATGTATGCGCCCGAATTCACCTCACACAGCGAAGGCATCAAAGTCACCATTCAGTAAACAATTGATTATACCTTATTGAATTTAAGATAATTATGGAATATTTCTTGGATATGGACGAGCAGTACGCTCGCTTGGAAAAAGCTAAATACGCCCTGTTACCCGTGGCCTACGACGGCACCAGCACTTTCGTGAAAGGGGCTGACAAGGGACCACAAGCCATCATTGACGCTTCCGACAGCATTGAGTTGTATGATGTGCAATTTGAAATGGAACCCTATACGGCCGGCATCTATACCGACCGCCACGGCTATGATTTCAGCAGCCCCAACAAGATGGTGGAGTCGGTTTACTTGAGGGTAAAACACTTCATGGAATTGCAGAAACGCATCGGCCTGTTGGGTGGTGAGCACTCGGTTTCAGTAGGCTCCATCAAAGCCTTCAGTGAAAAATATTCCGACCTGTCGGTATTGCAAGTAGATGCCCATGCCGACTTACGTGACGAGTATCACGGCTCCATCTACAATCATGCTTGTGTGATGCGCCGGGCGCAGGACTATGCCCGTGTGGTACAAGTAGGCATTCGCAATGTGTGCACCGAAGAGATGCACAACATCGTGAAAGAGAACATCTTCTATGCCCACAAAATGTACAACAACACCGACTGGATGCAGCAGGCCATCGACCGCCTCACCGAGCATGTGTACCTCTCCATTGACCTGGACGGATTAGACCCATCCGTATTGCCCTCCACGGGCACTCCCTTGCCAGGCGGACTCTCGTGGTACACGCTGATTGCCTTCCTCGAAAAACTCTTTTCCTCCAAGAAAATTGTCGGCTTCGATGTGGTGGAACTCTGCCCGCAACCGCATGACAAGTCATCGGATGTCCTCGCCGCAGTGCTGGTGTACAAACTTATTTGTTTGTGGGAAAGGCAATAAAGGGGACAGGTTTCAGGTTATAGTGATTAGAAAAGCTGTCCCCTGACCCCTGTAACCTGATCACTGAATCTGAAAGATTCCGTAAACGGCGGAGCCGCTACCTGACATGGAGGCATAAACCGCACCATGGGCATAGAAGTTGTTTTTAACTTCCTGTAGTTGGGGATATTTGACGAATAGGGTATCCTCAAAATCATTGTGGATGCAGTGCTTCCACTCGCTTATCGGTTTTTGGATTAACTCATTCAGATTGATTTTCGGCTGCTGGGGATGTACACCTGCGTATGCCTCTTTGGTGGAGATAGAAAAGTCAGGTTTTATAACTTCTATTTTGTAATCAGACAAATCCAGGTTGATAGGGGTCATAATTTCACCTCTGCCGGTAGCATATACTGGGCTGTTTTCAACGAAGAAGGCCGTATCGCTTCCCAGCTGGGCGGCCAGATTTTGCAATTTGCTTGAGCTCAACTGCAATTGAAACAACTCGTTATACATTTTCAGCGCAAAAGCCGCATCAGCAGAGCCTCCTCCCAATCCGGCACCGAAAGGGATGTTTTTCGTCAGTTTGATCTCCACCCCATCGATATCAAAATGCTGCTGTAACAAACGGAAAGCCTTTACGCAGAGATTATCCTCTGTGGCGCACAGGTTGTCAACATGAAACACCGACAGTTGCACACCCTTATCAATCCTATTGATTTCCAGTTCGTCTTTTAGCGTATCTACCGGATAAAAAACCGTTTGCAGCTCATGAAAACCGTCGGCACGTTTGGCCACGATATTCAGTCCGATATTGATTTTGAAATTGGGATAAGTGATCATACTATACAAAATAGGCCGTCATTGCTGACGGCCTTTGTTTTGCGGTCCGGACGAGACTCGAACTCGCGACCTCCTGCGTGACAGGCAGGCATTCTAACCAAACTGAACTACCGAACCTTCCGTTTGTTTTGAGATTGCAAAAATACAACTTTTTTCAATACGAAAACATAATGGTGTAATTTTTTCTTCTTAATTTTATATTGCATTGATTTTGAATAAATTAAATTGATGCAACTCAAGCAAAAATAACAACTTCCATCTCCAAAATTATTCGTCAACATCTGTTTTTTTCGGAATAAAACATAATTTCTCTTCATTTTTTTCGGGAAAAGAGGAGGGTGTCAAGGTTCATACTATAATGCAAAACTTCCTTTCTGAACAATGTGCAGCGGCCACGAAGACACAGATAATGGTGGTTTTTGCTTCTTATTGAGGCTGTTTCGTTTCGCGGCGGCACATTCATGACTTCGGCGCAAATCCTCCCCGCGCCGCGAACATACACCCGTATACATCATTACTCCAGGGTATTGGTGCTTTTTCCCAGGGCGATGCCCTGGGCTACCGAGCCCTGCAGACCTACGGCCTGCATGCAATGGCGACATGCAAACGTAGGGCAACATTAACCCATTGACGGCTGTGGGCAAGGTCTACCAACATGCAGGACGGACGCGATGAATCGCGTCCCTACAGTTCAATGTATGCATCCGACAGACCTCTGTAACTAAACACTGATGCTACGTGCGGAGGGAATGCCGACATGGCGAGGCGGAAGCGGTGTGAATGGACGGCCTCCTATAGCTGCGTGCAAAAGCGCGTCAGCGTCCAGTTTACTTTTGCCGCAGCTGTTGGAGGGCGGACAGAGCGGGCGGCATTCATGTCGGCTAGATTTTTTGGATACTTTTTTATCATGAAAAAAGTATCAGAGAAAAAAGTCGGCTTGATCTTTTGCTTACTTTTCCGTCTAAAGAACAAGTAACAGAAAAAGATATGTATTTTTTCAGTATTTTTGCAAATTAATTCCATTTAACGTAAAAATGACCGCTTTCCAACAGCCTATTACCATTAACGGCAACGTTTTTTTCGCCTCCGATTTCCATCTGGGGGCTCCGAATCGTGAGGATAGCGACCTCCGCGAGCGGAAAATCATCAGCTGGCTCAACCAAATCCAAGACCGTTGCACCCACCTGTTTCTTATGGGTGACATCTTCGACTATTGGTTCGAGTACAAGGATGTAGTGCCCCGCGGCTATTACCTACTTTTCGCCAAATTGCACGAAATGCATGAAAAAGGCGTGGTCATCTACTACTTCACTGGCAACCACGACATGTGGGTGCAAGATTATTTTTGCACCGAATTTGGCGCCATTGTCTTCAAACAGCAGCAGGCCTTTGTCATCAACGGAAAAAAATGCTTGGTTGGTCACGGAGATGGACTGGGACCCAAAGACCACGGCTACAAATTTATCAAGGCCGTTTTCGCCTTCCGTCCCAATCGTTTTTTATACAGCTGCCTGCATCCACGCCAAAGTTTCGCCATCGCCCGCTTCTTCTCCCGCAAAAGCCGTGCCATGACTTCTGCCGAGGAAGAGCATTACATGGGAGACGACAAAGAATATATCGTGCAATATTGTATGGAAACTGTTAAAAATGAAGATATTGACTACTTCATTTATGGCCATCGGCATCTGATGATAGAAAAAAACATAGGAGACAAAGCCGTCTATTTTAATACTGGCGATTGGATCAGACATTACAGTTATTTGGAATTTCCGCAGGAAGGGAAACCTCTGCTGAAAACCTATTCTACTAACCCCGATTAACAGCTTGGAAAGCATGGAAAACACTACACATAGGGCAGGATTTGTCAACCTTATCGGCAATCCGAATGTAGGGAAAAGCACCCTGATGAACCGACTGGTAGGCGAAAGCCTGTCCATCATCACCGCTAAGGCGCAAACAACCCGCCACCGCATCAAGGGCATCGTCAACGGCGACGACTTCCAGATTGTCTATTCCGACCTGCCCGGCATCCTTACTCCCGCCTACAAAATGCAGGAGATGATGATGCGCTTTGTCACCGAATCACTCAAAGACGCAGACGTGATTCTGTACCTTGTAGAGTGTGGCGAAACCCATTATAATCAAGAGATTATTGACAAACTCAATGTGATGGAACTGCCCATCATATTGGTCATCAACAAAATAGACAAGTCTACACCAGAACAAATTGAGACAACTAAACTGCATTGGCAGCAACTATTGCCCAAAGCCGATGTTGTGGAGATTTCAGCCAGAGATGACAAAAACATTCCCGAGTTGGTGGAGAAAATCAAAGCCAACCTGCCTATTTCACCAGCTTATTTTCCCAAAGACGAGCTCACCGACCGTCCCACTCGATTCTTCGTATCAGAAATCATTCGCGAAAAGTTATTATTGCTATACAAAAAGGAAATTCCCTACAGCGTGGAAGTGGTCATTGAAAGCTTCAAGGAAGAGGAAGACCTCATCCGCATCGGGGCCATGCTGTATGTGGAGCGCGAAACTCAAAAAGCCATCATTATCGGTAGCAAGGGTAGCGCCATCAAGCGACTAGGCATGGAAGCCCGCACCGCCATTGAAGAATTCTTAGGCAAGCATGTCTATCTGGACATTTCCGTCAAAGTGTTGAAAGACTGGCGTAACAGCGACCTGCTGATGAAACGCTTTGGCTATTATGAAGGGGATTAATGGATTAGGGTATTGAAGGATTACAGGATTACAGAATTAACAATTCTAACCTTCTAAACTTTTAACCTTCTAACCTTTCTTTTAACCGATCATAAAATACGTCTCCGGATAAGTGTGACGCGATTCCTTGTTGCGCTGGCCTAAAGCGTAGGCAACAGTCAGGGTGCCGATACGGCCGATATACATGTCAACAATCAGCACCCATTTTCCCGGATCCGAGAAAGCGGACTGCACATTGGTGGACAAACCGCAGGTGGTAAAGGCCGAGATGGACTCGAACATAATATTGATCAAATTGGTCTCGGGTTCTAACAACGCCAGCACAAAAACAGAAGAAAAAATAATGCCAACTGACAATACCACAATGGAATAGGCTTTATCCACCAAATTGAACGGTATCGTTTTCTTGTCAAATTCGATATGCTGTTTTCCTTTGATAGTAGCCATCACCGACTTGATCAGCACAAAGAAGGTGGTGGTTTTGATACCACCGCCGGTAGAGCCTGGTGAAGCCCCGATGAAAATGATGAGCATCACCAACAACATACCCGGTATTGAAATCGCATTGACATCAATGATATTGAAACCCGCCGTTCGTCCCGAAATAATCTGGAACATACTGGCGAAAATCTTGTCTACCAGCGTATTCTTTGCCGCCAGTGAATGACGGTATTCCAAAGCAAAAAACAGCAAAGTACCCACAATAATGATGCCGAAAGTGGTCAGCAGAACAATCTTGGTACCTGGCGAAAGCTTTTTCCAACGGTATTTTTTTCTTTCCCGGATCACTGCCGGACTGAAAAACTCGCTGATAGTGACAAAACCGATACCACCAAAGAAAACCAAAATCATGATGATGGTTTGTGGGAAAAAGCTATTGCAAATTTGCGCGTCATTGAAGCTGGCATCCCAAAGTGCAAAACCCGCATTGTTGAAGGCCGACACCGCATGGAACAATGAGTAGAAAAACGTGGTGCCCGTACCATCAAAAAAACCTGTGGTACGCCAATACATATAAAACATCAGCACTCCTGAGGCCTCTATGATAATCGTAAACAGGATAATCTGTCGCAAGAGTGAGAAAGAATCTGACAACCTGTTGGCAGATATCATATCCCTCACCATATATTGATAACGCAAACCCACAAAAGAACGCGACAAAAAAGTGGTGAAGAATGTAGCAAACGAGAGAATACTCATACCACCCAACTGCACCAAGATCATGATGACCACTTGGCCCTGAAAGGTAAAATCATGCGCCGTACTCAACACCGTCAAACCAGTGACACAGCTGGCGCTGGTGGCGGTAAAAAGGGCATCCGTAAAAGAGATGGGATGCGTGGTCATACGCGGCAACACCAATAAAATGGTACCCATCACTATCAGGATAAAGAATGACGACATCAGAAGGAAAGGCGGACTGAGGTTAAACTTTCCCACCAACGTACTCGCTTTGGAAAATTCTATCAGCATGATAATGAAGAAATACAGCTGAATACATAGAATATAGGCATTTTCATATTGCTTGAACTGGAATACATCCCAGCCGAAAAGCCAATAGAGAATAAAATGTATCAGCAACACAGCGATGATGATACACTCAAACCAAGATTTCCTGATGTAATCAATCTTGTGCAGCGAATAGAGCATCAACAGAAAATACTTGAAAATATAGAATGCAAGGCTGAAATAGACCAAGCCTCGGATAAAAGTAATGGTAGAAGAACTAAGGTAACAGCCGTGGTAGATGATAATTGCCGCGATGGTGACCACCGAAACGATAAAACTGAGAATATGCATCATCATGATAACCGGTCGTTTCCGGTTGACGATGTGCAGATTCAGCTTAGTTTTTATCTTCTTTCCGAGTGTATCGGCCATAGCACCTTTTTATAGATTGATCTTGATGAAATTCTCGATATCGCGTGATTTTCCAAAAAGCACGAACACATCTTTTTCCTTGATTTGGGTGGTATTTTCTGGCACACCAACGATATGTTCCGCCTGGCCGATTTTGTCCTCCACCAACTCCTCAAAAGCGCGGCGGATGGTAATCAAACTCAGGTGGTGGTTATCGCGGAAGTTGATGTCACCAATGGTCAGTCCCACCAGTCGCTGCGGAGTCAGAATCTCAGCGATTCGGTACTCGTCTGGCAACTGCAGGTACGACAGCATGCTGGGGTTCATCAGACGCTCGGCGAAGAGTTTACCGATTTCGTCCTCCGGCGACAGGAACTCGGTGATGCCCATCTTGCCGAGAATGATACGCTGGCTTTCGCCCATGGAACGGCAAATGATGCGTTTCACGTTGAGGTCGAGAAGATTAGCGGCACACAGCAAACGCTTGACAAAATCATTGCCGATTGTGACGATTACGGCATCAAACTCTTGGATGTTTTCGCCTATCAGGGCACGTTTGTTGGTGGCGTCGATACACACCGAATAGGCCACATCCTCGGATATATCCTGCACCACATTGATATCGGAATCTATGACAAGCACCTCGGCACCTTTTTCGGACAAGGCAGTGGCAATTGCTGAGCCGAAATGGCCGGCACCAATGATGGCGAATTTCTCATTTGACATAATGACACTTTTTAAAAATCGGCGGCAAAGATAACAAATTTTTTTATTTGGTCAAAGATAAAGAAATTTGAAGTAACTTTGCAGCCGCAAAAAAGGCCCTGTAGTTCAATGGATAGAACGGAGGTTTCCTAAACCTGAGATTTGGGTTCGATTCCCAGCGGGGCTACGGTTAAACTGAAAGTTGAAAACTGAAAACTGAAAGTTGAAAATTGAGGATTAAGAATTAAAATTGTGGGGTTCGCATACGTGTTTATGTTACTACCCCGGCCTACGGCCACCCCTTCTAAAAGAAGGGGAATTTACAATTCTTAATCCTCAATCCTTTTTGTAGCCTTGCAACATGCTTTTAGAACGGCAGGTCGTCAGTTTCGGGCGGGAAGTTCTCCTCCATAGGCGGCTGCGGCGGAACTGGTGCGGCAGCGGCAGCAGCCATATTCTCCACCCTCTGTTCCGTATCTTCCGCCTTGCTGCTCAGCATAGTGAACGTGGAGGCCTCAATCTCCGTAATGTAACGCTTCGAGCCGTTATCGTCCCAACTGCGCGTGCGGAGTTTGCCCTCCACATAAATCATCTTGCCTTTGACCAGGTATTTCTCAGCATTTTCCGCCAAGTTGCGCCAACAGACAATGTTGTGCCATTCGGTCATCTCCACCCGGTTGCCATCCTTGTCCTTGCGGTACTCGGATGTGGCCATGGTGAAATTGGCCTTCTTGACACCTCCTTCAAACGTGCGGACTTCGGGATCCTTGCCCAAACGCCCCACTAAAATAACTTTGTTTACTCCAGACATATCATTTAGTTTTTAAATTCATTGCAAAGATACAAATAATACTTTAAGATTATACAAATGTTGATAAAATTATTTACATTATTTTTATAATCACAATTATCTATTCTTGGGTTTATACCCTGATTTGTTCAGAATCGCCTGTGAATCTGTTTCTTGCATCAACATTTGAAGACTCACTTCTGGATTATTCTCCATATACGCCTGCACAATTTTCCAACCGATCAAAGCTCCCATACGGCCTGGAGAGCTGTTCGTAAAGGGCTTGGTGAAGGGAGTATCATCCACAAATTGTCGGATAATTTCGTTCTGTTTGGAAAAAAGATAATCTTTTTCGATGATATATGCCCAAACTTTTCCCTGATTAGCCACAGCCCATTCATATTTTTCCGGCGTATATTCTATCACATCCATTTCCGGCTTTTCTGGAAACATCATCTCTGTAAAATACAGCCTCTTGCCTTCTAAAATCATATTATCCAACAAAGAAACAGGGGCTTTTTGTGGCAGGTGTTTATAAACTAATGCTTTGGTAAAGCATTCCGTAGCGATATACTTTTTTTCGCAACGTTGTGAGATAAACAAAGGCATACCGATTTGGGAATAATACTTATAATCCTTGCCCAGATACATGTCCAAATGGATAAAAATATCATTGCCATAGCCATAGACTGTTGGCATTTCGGTATTCAGTCCCGGAACCAGCGAATAAAACGACGGCACTGAATCCTCCGGAAAATAGGTCAAATAATAACCCAACGCCTTATCTAGCTCTGTCTCAATATCCTTCAGATCAGGGAATTTACGCATCACATCTGCATAAATCTCACGGATAATCGGATCAGAAATATAGCCTTTGAGTTGGCTCAGCATTTCAGGATCATTCCACACCCCATCCTCAATCAGCAAAGCTGGATATTCCTTGGAAATCCGTTGCAGGCCTTCGCTAAGATGTTCAGTATCAAGAGAAAAAAGATCTTTCTCATACCTTTTGATATGCACATCAACCTGATGTTCCGCTTTGCGCAGTTCTGCAGCGGATACATCGCCCTTGCGACTATTGTCCGTACTATTTGTGCTATGGTGATGCCAGAGCACAATACCCAACGCCATAAGCAGCAAAATGCTGATGGCTATTCCATAAATCAGTTTTTTTTTCATCTTATTCGATGCCTGCCATGTGCTTCATGAACTGGATTCTGAAATAAGAATCGGGATTCTCCACTTTCTTGTAACTCATCAGGCCACGGAAATCATCCACTGAATTATAACCGTGTTTCTCCATCCAGTCCTTCATTTCAATCAGCATGGTTGAACCATAACCAATGCCTTTCTGATAGAAAACGGAAGCGGCCTGCACACTATTGGCACCTGCCAACAGCAGTTTGATCAAACCTTTACTGTCGTGCACACCCGTAGTGGCCGACAGATCGCAACGCAGATGACCGCTCAACAAACCGGTCCAACGCAAAGTGTTGCTCAGCTCAAACTCATTACCCAGGCTATTGGTGGATGAAAATTCAAGTTTGTCGATATTGATATCAGGAGCATGAAAACGGTTGAAAATCACCAAGGAACTGATGCCAGTATAGGACAGTTTCTGCAAGAAATAGGCCATATCGGTGAAATACGTTGAAACCTTCAGGGCAAAAGGAATTGTGATGGTATTTTTCAGATTCTCCACCAATTCCATGTATGAATCGTAATAGTAATCAGCGCTGTTCTCAAAATTTGCAGGCAAAATAAAATAATTGATTTCCAATGCTTTGGCACCGGCATCCTGAATCATTTTGGCATACTTGGTCCAACCTGACGGAGAAGCGCAGTTCACACTGGCAATCACCGGAATTGACAATTTTTCTGTTGCATTCTTAATTAAGTCCAAATACTTGGAAGAAGAAGCCATCTCCTGATACTGCACCATATAATCGTAGGCTTGACGGTACATCAATGCGGTATCGTCTTCCACGACGGCGTTCACCTCGTTGCGGATTTCCTCTTCGAAGATAGATTTCAGCACCACAGCGCCGAAACCGGCCTCTTCGGCCTGTTTGAGTTTGTCAATGTCTTTGGTCAGTGCGCAACTGCCCAGAATCAACGGACTGTGTAATTTGAAGCCCATATATTTTACTGAAAGATCGACCATAGTTTTGTATTTTTTTTATTGATATCTCGGTTGTTTTTCACTTGAGGTGTCAGGTTACAGATAAAAAGTTTTAAAATTCTGGCCCCTGACCTCTGATCACTGATCACTTATTTTAGATTGAGGGCAAAGTCAAAAGTGCTGCCAGGTTTGATTTCACGGGGTTTCTTGCCGAATTTCAGCACACGCATGGGACGCTCGCCCTTCAGCGTGATACGGTCATTCTCTACCCACAATGCCGTGGCTTCACGCAGACCAGCCACCGTAATTTCCTGGTTCACGGCTAAGAACTCCTCAATTCTCACCTGTCTGGTTTCCCCACCGTGACGGATAGCATCGTTGATTTTTTCCGGATAGGGATCGATATAATGCGGATTGATTTGGAAGGGCACGAAATCGAAGCAGTCGAAGCTCTCGGGCATCACTACCGGCATATCATTGGTGGTGCGCAAGGTGGGACAAGCCACATTGGAACCGGCACTCCAACCCAGAAACGGAGTGCCTTCCAGCACTTTACGTCTCACGGGCTCAATCAATTTATATTTATGAATCTCTGATACCAGATGGAAAGTATTGCCACCACCCACCATGATCACATCGGCCTTGTTGACCGCTTCCACGGGATTTTTAGCTTTGTGGATGGAAGTCACCTTGAAACCGAAATCTTTGAAAACTTTCTGAACGCGTTCGGTATATGCGTCATAGCTTTCAGGATAAGCTTTTCCGCCGATATTGATACCTGCGTAGGGGAAGAAGAGGATGTTTTTCTTCTCGTTTTTCAAAAATTCAACAATCAAAGGCATGCACCAGCCCAGATACTGTTCCTTATAATTCGTGGAATTACTGATCAGCAAGAGTTTCATGACAATAATCTTTTTAGGGTTAAGGGTGCAAAGATACAAAAAATAATTAGCAAATGAGCAAATTAATTTAATGTGCTAATTAACAATGTGCTAATGTGCCAATTTAATGAACAAATTAACCATTTGACACGTGCACAAAAAAATATCGTATTTTTGCATCAAATTAAAAACAATGTCTGGGAAAATTGAATCTTCTGAAGAGTTAATAAAAGAAACTGTTGAATCACCTCAACCCGAGGGTCATACGAAGAGACATCGCGACAGCAGCAAAAAGAAACTATTCAGCAAACAGAAATCCGACCGCAAGAGCAGTTTCAACCTCAAAGAGAAATTCAGGCAGTTCAGGGAGTGGCAGCAAAGGCCCTATCAGCCGAAGCCAATGACCGACGAGGAACATGAGTGCGCCAACTGTCATGATCATTATAAGGGCAACTACTGTCCCCGCTGCGGACAATCTGAAAAACTTGGCCGCTACTCCTTCAAGGTGGCTATGGTAAACTTTTTTGATGCAGTTGGACTTGGCGATAGGGGTATGTTTCGCACCATGCTCAATCTCATACTTCGTCCCAGCTACCTGATTCGCGATTATGTGGGTGGAATGCAAGCCTCCTACTTTTCTCCTTTCAAACTATACATACTGCTTGCTGCCATCTCGGTATTTGTCACCCACGGGGTTAATATCAAAGGAATCACCTTTGGCGAAGAAAAAAAAGCAAAAACCGAAACTACGGCTAAAGCCGATTCCGTTTCTGTCATAAAAGAAGATACTACCCTATTAGCGAGTACTGTAGAGCAAGTACATGAGCAGCAGTCTCTGGAAGCCGATTCGCGAGACTCAAATGAAAAAAGATTTATCACCGAAGAACAAAAGGAAGAGCTATCCACCAAAATCAGCAATTTTTTTGACACCCTGGATAGCTTTGAAGATAAGTTTCCAAGTATCGCTGCCTTACTGATTGTTTTGTTTATTTCAGGCTGTCTGTACCAGTTCTTCCGACGTAGTCCCAACGTTCCCAACCTGCGCTATTCCGAGTTCTTTATCGCACTACTTTATTCCGTCAACATGTACTCCATTTACAATATTGTGTTTAACTTTTTCTGCCTCTCCTGGTTGGCTTCCCTGTCGTATTTGCTGGTATTAGCTCCCATCAAAAAGTTTTCAGGATACAGTTGGTGGCGCACAATTCTGAAATTCATAGTGGCCTTCCTGTTCACTTTCTTCGTAATCATTTTCATTTATCTATTGATTGGAGGCATCTTTTTTGCGTTTATAAAGATTTTCGGATAATATCACCCTTAAAATAACATAATATGAAAAAAATCCTTCTCCTTTTGAGTATAGTATGGCTGCTGGTTTCATGCGGTCAACGCACCTGGTTAACTAAAATAGAAACCCCTGTTCCTGAACGTCCTAAAGGTCAGACCGATGTTTTGCAACTGACCGCCCCACCGATGGACACCGTGCGTGTAGGCTTCATCGGTTTGGGCATGCGTGGTCCAGGTGCGGTGGAACGCTTCGCCCAGATTGAAGGCACCGCTATCAAAGGGCTCTGCGATGTGGAGGCCGACCGCGTGGAGGCCTGCCAAGAACTGTTGGAAAAGCTCGGTCGGCCTCGTGCCACGGGCTATAGCGGCAGCACCGAAGCTTATAAGGAGATGTGCGAGCGCGATGACATCGACCTCATCTACATCGCCACCGACTGGGTACATCATACGCCATTGGCTGTCTATGCTATGGAACACGGCAAGCATGTAGCTATCGAGGTGCCAGCGGCTATGACCTTGGACGAGATATGGGATCTCATCAACACCAGCGAACGCACCCGTATGCATTGCATGATGCTGGAGAATTGCGTCTATGACTTTTTCGAGATTGCCACCTTGAACATGGCCCAGCAAGGACTCTTCGGAGAAGTGCTGCATGTGGAAGGCTCCTACCTGCACAACCTCGATGAATTCTGGCCGGAATACTGGAACAACTGGCGCTTGGACTATAATATGAAGAATCGAGGCGACATCTACCCCACCCACGGTATCGGACCCGACTGCCAGGTGCTGAACATCCACCGTGGCGACCGTATGGACTATTTGGTGGCTATGGACACCAAACCTTATAATGGTCCCAAAGTAGTGAAAAAACAAACTGGAAAAGACTGCCCCGATTTCCAAAACGGAGACCAGACCTCCACGCTCATCCGTACCGTCAATGGCAAAACCATGCTCATCCAGCACGATGTGTTGACCCCGCGCCCTTACAGCCGCATGTACCAGGTGGTGGGCTCCGATGGTTATGCCAGCAAATATCCAATACAACAGTTGTTATTCCGCACAGAAATGCTTGACAGTACAGCAACCGCCGATTATCAAAACTTGAACGCCCATTCTGCCCTGCCTGCCGAACTTTGTCAGGAGATGCTAAAGAAATACCTGCCTCCGTTTGTGCAAGAACTGGAAGAAACGGCACGGCGCATAGGTGGACACGGCGGCATGGATTTCATCATGGACTATCGTCTAATATACTGCTTGCGAAACGGACTACCTCTCGACATGGACGTTTACGATATGGCCGAGTGGTGTTGCCTAGGTCCACTGACCCGCCTCTCTCTAGAGAACGGCTCCGCCCCTGTAGCCATCCCCGACTTCACCCGTGGAGCATGGGATAGGATTCAAGGGTTTAGCTATGCTTTCGCCAGCAATGAATAGCAAGGATTTGATAGAGATTGTACAGCATTTCCAAATTGAAGGAACATTTGCTTCGGTTGCTCCTTTGGGCAAGGGGCTCATCAATGATAGCTATATTGTCAGAACCCAGGAGGATGAAAAGCCCAACTTTGTGCTGCAACGCATTAATCATCAAATTTTTACCGATGTAGAGATGTTGCAGCACAATATCGAAGTTGTGACTGATCATCTACGCCGCAAACTGCAAGCTGAGAATTTTACTGATATTGACCGTCGGGTACTACATTTCGTGTCCACTGCTAGCGGAAAAACCTATCACTTTGACGGTCAAAATTATTGGCGTCTCAGTATTTATATTGCCGATACGCTCACTGTGGAAGAGGTAACACCCCAGAGCAGCTATGACTGCGGGCAAGCTTTCGGTCGTTTTCAGCAGCAACTCACCGACCTCAACGAGCCTTTGGGCGAAACCATTCCCGACTTTCACTACATGGAACTGCGACTCACTCAACTACGCCAAGCTGTTGCCAATGATACGGTGAAACGTGTGAAAAAAGTGGGCAAAGAATTGGATCTCATTGAGGCTTATGCCAGCGAAATGTGTATGGCCGAACAGCTGCACCGCCAAGGATTGTTACCCAAAAGAATCTGCCACTGCGACACGAAAGTGAACAACATGCTCTTTGATCACAACGGCAAGGTTCTCTGCATCATTGATTTAGACACCGTGATGCCCGCTTATATCTTCTCCGACTATGGCGACTTTCTGCGCACCGCTGCCAACAGCCAAGCAGAAGACTCTCCCGACTTGGACAAAATAACTTTCCGTTGGGAAATTTTTGAGGCTTTCACACGAGGCTATCTGGAATCAACCTCATCCTTCCTTACCCCCATAGAACGAGAACATCTTCCCTTTGCTGTAGCCTTATTTCCCATGATGCAAGCCGTGCGTTTCCTAACTGACTATCTCAATGGCGATACCTATTATAAAATCAAGTATCCTGAACACAATCTCGTGCGTACACGTAATCAACTGCGTTTTTTTCAGGAGGTGCAAGCCAATCGCGAGAAAATGACGGAATTCATAGCATTGATTTCATAATTTGTAGAGAAGCACGGCCGTGCTTCTCTACACCAACAATACAATTACGAATTATACATGAAAAAGGGCAAGACCAAAAATCATGCCCTCTCAACAACTTTATTACACAAATCTCCACATAAATGGTAGAGACGCGCCATAGCACGTCTCTACAGCAATGTGTTATTTCTTGATGATTTTCGTCATCTGGGTGCCCACTTGCAACATGTACATGCCAGCGGGATAGGACTGCATGTCTAGCTGGAAATAAGTATCCTGCGTCATGCCATTCCAAATCTGCTGACCCATAGCATTGAACAAGGAAACGGGTTCATTCACTGTAACATTGTTTACGTTCAGCACATTCTGACAGGGATTAGGATAAGCCATGAAGCTGATTTCCTGCTGATAGTTGTTGACTGCGGTGGGAGTCCAGCCGTTCATCACGGCCACGCCACTCAAGTCGAAACCACTGGTATTCCAGGGTGTCGGATAAGGATCGTTAATCAGATGACCATTTTTATCAGTAGTTCCATACAAGGGATTAATGCTACCCACTACATCCACAATACGCACATGGGTTACATTGTTGATGTCCAGATTGCTGTAGCCATCCAGTTCTTCCAAATCGAAAGGAGTACCCCAGCCAACGATATATTTACCAGCCAAGTTATTAATCTTAGTGGCATCTAACGCACCACCATTACTGATTTGCTGCTCGGTCTGGGTATTGGACACAGAGGGGAAGCGATAGTAATGTTCACCATCAGAACTTACTTCCACGAAAGCCAATTCGAGGAAAGTATGATTCAAAGAATTTTCAAACACAGCGAAGTCATAACCTTCACCATTGCTGATCGGCATACCGAAAGTCAACACGGCATAACCAGCATCACCCAAACTTACCACACCTTCGCCGGTGGATTCGCTTGAAGGGCCAACACCATCATTGTCAGTGCCATAGCTGGCCAAAGCAGAGCCCTCGCCATTGGCAATATTCTGATAACCACGAGTCACCTCACATGTGGTAGCCCAACCCAAGATAGCCGCATCATCATACTTGATAGCCTGGCAGCCTTCAGAACCAACAATACCGTCGAACACTTCGGTAGATAATTCAGGCAATTCCACAGGTTCAATAGGAGTGGTCCATACGTAAGTGTACATTACTGTATCCGTTATGATACCGCAACTAGCATCACCAAACTTAATGACATCACCATTATGTACCTCCTGCTGATCAGCGTAATTGGCAGCTGTAACCCCATTGACATTATACATCCAGTACATGCTTGTAGTGTAGTTGTCATGGATGCCGTCTGCAAAAGTGATATTGGTTACAAAACTGGTACCTTCAACATTAAAGCGTTCATCATATAATTCAATAGTATGGAAAATATCCGATACTATGGCACTCTCGCCAGAAAAACGCACGCCCCATGCCAAAGCTTCTGCTTCTGGAGTACAGAAATTCACAACAAATACCACTTCGTTTTCGCCATTGCCTACCCAATAAATGATATTATCAGCAGAAATAGTGGCGTCAACAGCGGTAGGAGTACTTGGATCCACAGGATAATAAATATTAGTAACAGGAAGCGTACAGTCACCCCACTCATTCAGTTCAAAATAATCACCATTGGCCAAGGGATCCGAAAGACCACTTGAACCATCACCATTGACACTGTACATCAGATAACCATTGGGAATTGAACAAACAAGTGTGCCATTATTATAGCCACAAGTAGTAATCCAACCACCATCTTGTGAAAAAGTAAAATTTGGATCAGCACTTTGAATGGCATTTAACATGTCCAAAATAGTAGCTGTGCTATTGAAACGATAACCGTAAGCAATACCCACAGCAGGATTGTTGCAGAAAAAGAAGGCTGCCACCACTTCGTTGCTACCGCTGCCCACCCAGAACTGGATATTTTCGGCTGGCACATCGGTCACATTACGCGATGGCTGCATCGTGCGCATCATTTCCCTCATCTGCTCATTCTGAGCGGAAAGCGTAAAACTTGCCAACACAAGCAAAAAGAATAAGATTTTTTTCATAAGCATACTATTTTTAAGTTATACAATAAAAATTTCGTGCCTATGCTTGGGAAAATAACACTCTGGAATTCTGACCTGCGTCAAATTGATTCGTGTAAGCCTACCTCCCGAAGCTGTTCACTTTTGTGGTTCCTCGGCAGGTTTTCTGACTTGTTTCACCTGGAACTTCGCCTTCCCATTGAGCTTGTCAACAGTGGCTTGCGGAGTGTTCCCGGTTCGCTGAAACTTACAGCAGCGGGTACTGTACAGGATTCTCACCTGTTTCCCTCTCGCGATTTTCATAACGAAAAGCGCTCACCGAAAAATCAGCGGCAAAAATACAAAATTTTTCAATTAGCAAATTAGTTAATTCGTTAATTAGCAAATTATATGGAAGGGGAGTTTCGCACTTCGTTCTCAAGGGGAGTTTTTAATGTGCTAATTAGTTAATGTGCTAATGTGCTAATGAAATTAGAAAATTAGTTAATTCGTTAATTAGCAAATGATTTTGATACAATAATGAGCCTGTTAGAATAAAAAAAGACACGGCGGTTGGCCGTATCTTTCTCTTAAAAACTATACAATAAATTTCGACTAATCGTCAATGCCGATAAGTTGGTATTGGGCGTTGAAATACAAATCCAAGCCATTGCTCAGTTCCGCATTCCAGTTGGTACGTTTCTTGCACCACTCAGTCACAAAAGCACCCGGATAATTGTTGCTAATATACGTTATTACCTGTGCGGGAACAATTCCGTCAGGAACTTTGCTATGATTGCAGTCCACTTTTTTCAGTGCTCCGGTTTTGTCAAATTCCACCTTGGCACCATTGTTAAAATATACCTCATACTCAAAACCGTATGATTCCTCATCAATTTTCACATAAGACACATTCGCTTTTGAAAAATACGTCGTGATAAAAGTCTGTGAACTCTGGGGAAGCTGATCATAAGTAATTATACGATCCTGGGCTACTGCGCTCAAAGTACAAAGCAAAATCATGCTTGCTACAAAACAGATTTTTTTCATGATAAAAAATTTAAGGTATTTAATTGTGTTTTTTATGAGATTCCTATCTAATTAGTCAGCATAAATAAAGTTACCGCTCTTATCAAATTTCAGTTCCAAGTCATTGCTCAGTTCCACCTCGTACTCCCGGCTCTCCTGTTTGATTTTCACAACAAAGCAAAGGGGAAAATTAGTGGTGACATAGGTCTGGATGGGCATCGGAATAATGCCTTCCGGCACAGGTCTCATCTGGCAATCCACTTCATGCCAATCTCCGGAATGTTTGAACTCAAGACTGGTTCCATCCATGAGACAAACATCATATTTGAAACCGTCTCTTTCCACAGAAAGCACATTCGTGCCTGGAAAATTCTGGGCCAGGAAGACCTGCGCTTGCTGTGGCAGTTTACTGGCAGGGATATGACGGTCGCATGATACGAATGTAAACAGGGTAAATAAACCCACTAAGAAAAGGAGTGTTTTTTTCATTTTTTCTGATTTTTATTACTGTTCTCGTTTGTCATTTTAAAGATGATATTTCATTTCTTCATCCTATTGAATTGCAAAGATACAATTATTTTCAATGTGCTAGTTAATTTTTTCGTTTAGACGTTTAGACGTAAAAGCGTGGAAAAGAATCATTGATCATTTTCGACTTAACGTCTCCACTTCTTGACGTATAACCGTTATAGCAAAGTGCACATTTTCTCCAACCAAATTCGATCTGTCTCGTCAAAAGTGTTCAGTTTCTCGCTATCAATATCCAGGACAGACACAATCTCATCATTTTTCCACACGGGAACCACAATCTCGCTCTTGGAAGCGCTACTACAAGCGATATGCCCTTTGAACTGCTCCACATCGGGCACCACGATGCTGTGTTTCTCCTGCCATGCCGTACCACAAACCCCACGCCCGTATGCAATGCGCGTACAGGCAATCGGCCCTTGAAACGGTCCCAGTACCAACTCCTGCCCCACCACACGGTAGAAGCCCGTCCACCAGAAATGGAAAGTCTCGTGGATCAAGGCGGCCACATTCGCCATCACGGCAATCTCGTCCTTTTCTCCTTCTATCAATGCCTGCACTTGCTTGTACAGCAATTCGTAAGTTTTCTCTTTCTCCGTCGTCATTTTCTATGGAAATTTTATCTTTTTCAAAAACAGAGCAAAGATACACATAATTATTTCTTGGGATAACAGCTTTCTATAAATTATTTTGCTAATTTTGCAGAAAAATCTGTTCAACATGTCAAGAAACGAAAAAGAGCTGCAAGGCGTGACGCTTTTGGGCAACCAGCAAACGAAATATCAATACGAATATACTCCGGAAGTTTTGGAGACCTTTGAGAATAAACATCCTGAAAATGAATACCTTGTCACATTAGACTGCCCCGAATTCACCTCTTTGTGTCCCAAGACTGGACAGCCCGATTTCGGCCATATCATCATCAATTACATTCCCAGGATTCAAATGGTGGAGAGCAAGAGCTTGAAACTGTATCTTTTCAGTTTTCGCAACCATGGCGACTTTCACGAGGACTGTGTCAACATCATCCTAAAAGATTTGATCAAACTGATGGATCCCAAGTACATTGAGGTCATTGGGCTTTTCAATCCCCGCGGAGGCATCTCCATCAAGCCTTTTGCCAACTACGGTGATGCAGACCATCAGGACTTGGTACGCCAGCGTTTATTGGCCAGTTTCCCCAATCATTAATATCGTTCAACTGATATACAAGTGGCAAAGCAAAACAGCTTACACTTAATTGTTGATGAACCTCATCAAATTATCCTTGTCGCTTGAAAATGTCAACACTTCAAGACATTCGTAGTAATTCTGCCGATCCACGCAATAAGTATAGGCGTATTTCAGAAACGCCAATTTATTATTTTCAAAGGTGAAACTTTCGGCCAAGTGTTTGATTTGGTGAGCTGCCAGATGTTTATGGAGCACCATATTTTTGGCCATGCTCAATCGGGTATCGTCAAAAGACTCTTTCTTCAACAAATTATACATTTGCTCCACCTCCTCATAACTACAAACATGAGGCATATTAGGCTGCGGAGTTACTGCTTGCGGTTGCATCATCGTCAACTCTAGATTTTTGGTTTGTATATTGTACGAAACCATGCAATTCTCAACAATCATATTAGGGAAATAGTGCATCACCGTGATTTTGTCCACAGGACGTTTCAGTACCACATAAATATCGTGGGGTTGGTTGGTCAGGTTATGCACCAGCACCGAACTCATGGCTTTTCTATTCACAATATCTCCGTCTACGTACACTATAAACTCCTCTCCATTAGTAGCATTCAGCACCAAAGTATGCAATTGTTGCTGTGAATGCTGTTGTACCGGAGCCGGTGGCGGAGTGGGAGTTTGTTGAGATTGATGCGGTGGTTGAGGTTGATGCTGATGAGGTTTTCCTCCAGGCTGTGCCATCATACAAGGGGTTAACAGGATAACGATGGCGAAAATAACAAGTCTTTTCATAGTATCCAAATTTGTTTCATTAATAAAACAAGATTGTCCCCTTAAGGTTTAAAGGGACAATCTCTAACAAGAATGATTAATCACCCTCTTCCAGCATAAACAATTCTTCTACAGTCTTGCCAAAATATTGAGCCATCTTCAGTGCCAATAGTGTACTGGGAACATACTTGCCCAGTTCTATAGAGTTTACCGCCTGACGGGTCACTCCTATTTTTTCCGCTAATTCGCCCTGCGTGATATTCATCTCCGCACGAGCCACCTTAATCCTGTTTTTCATGACGCAAGGAACGTTTATTAAGATACAAACGAAGGTAAAAACAAAAAATGAACACATATAGAATGGAGAAAATGTTAATGGTCATCACCCATAAGAAAGGAAGTCCCCATACGAAAATCAGACAAAGAAGCACGACTCCGCTGTTGATGTACAATGACAGTATCATCGACTCATACCGAAGTTGCTCGATAAATTCGTCATCCTCTTTGTTTCGGGAGAAGCCGATGAAAATGCCGGCTACAATAAGTAGAATGCCTATAAATGTCAGCAGAAGGTCATCGTTTGGACCAAAAGAGGAAGAAAGAAAGGCAATGTCGTGGCCGTTTAGGCGTTCCATTCCTAAGAGTTGTCTGATGTCATTAATGCTGTAACTGCATTTGCTTTCAAAAGCAAAATAAACAACAATCAATGCAAGGGTGATGCCGAATATCCACCATCCAGCCTTTTTGAACTTGCTTGGCAATAAAAATCTTGTGTTTCTCATGACTAAAAAATTTAAAGGTTGAACTTAAGTTTTTGTCGCTGCAAAAATACAACAAAACTTTACAAAAAGCAAGTATAAATTACAAAAAGTAATGTTTTTAATACAATTTTTATATATCTTTCTCTATATCAACATTTTAAAATTTCAATTATTGATATGGCATAACGTTTTCATTTTTTTAAATCAAAGAGGTCCTATTTAAAAGTTCCCTAGCTCCCAGAACGCCACCGCAGCGGCAGCAGCCACATTGAGCGAATCCACCCCATGGCGCATCGGAATCCGCACCACATAATCACAGGCCGCTATGGTTTCTTCAGTTAAGCCATCGCCCTCCGTCCCCATTATTATGGCCAGCTTTTTTTCGGATTTCAAAGCAGGATCATCTAAACTAATAGCTTTTTCGCTTAACGCCATAGCTGCTGTCTTGAAGCCCATCGCATGCAGTTTCGCTATACCAATGCCCGGCCATTCTTCAGAATTGTTGGCAACAAAGGCCCACGGCAACTGAAACACCGTGCCCATACTCACTCTCACCGTACGTCGGTTGAGCGGATGACAGCATTCGGGTGTCAACAACACCGCATCCATGCCCAAAGCTGCTGCCGAACGGAAAATTGCCCCCTCATTGGTCACGTTGGTCAAGCCTTCCATCACCACCACACGACGAGCATCCTCACACACTTCTTCCATGTACCTATCCGCCGGGCGCTTCATGGCACACATCATACCTTTGGTCAAATGATAGCCCGTAATCTCGGTAAGCAACTTGCTGTCAGCGGTATATACGGGAGTATCTGGACAACGCTCTAAGATTGTCTTTCCTTGTCTTTCTATAACTTTCTCTTCTGAAAGAATGGCTAGCGGCTTACAACCCGCCTCCAAGGCAATCTCTATTACCTTGGGACTTTCAGCTAGAAAAATTCCATTTGTGCTCTCTTTGCTACGACGCATTTGCGCCTCAGTGAACATGGAGAAGACTTCCAGTTCAGGGAGGGAGAGGTCGGTGACGGTGGTGATGGTTGCCATAAGTTTAGTGTGCTAATTTATTAAAAGGGGGAGTTTCGCACTTCGTGCTCAAGGGGAGTGATGCTTCGCATCAGGGGAGTCTCGCTACGCTCGAGGTGAGAATTTTAATATACTAATGTGCTAATTGAAATAGAATTCAGAATTCAAAATTCAAAGTTCATAAAAATTGAATTCTGAACTTTCAGTTTTCAATTGTCAACTGTCAATTTTTCATCAGTTGGTAGGTCTTATAGCCTCCTGACAGGTTATAGACTTGCTCGAAGCCCGACTGCATCAGGATGCGGGAAGCAATATAACCTCTCAAACCTACTGCACAGTAAATAATGATTTTCTTGTCCTGCGGGATGTCATCCACAAACTCACGCAACTCGTCAACAGGATAATTTACGGCTCCCTCAATCATGCCGTTTTTCACCTCCATGGCCGATCGCACATCCAAGAGGAAATACTCATTCTGCCAATTATCCTTGGCAAGGATGGCTTTCAACTCATGCCATTGTATAGGTACAACACGCTTTGTCAGAATATTTTCCGCCACATAACCCGCGTATGCCACAGGGTCTTTGGCAGAAGAATACGGAGGTGCGTACGCATGCTCGATATCAATCAAATCATACACACTTCCTCCCCTACTCATCACCGAGGCCATCATATCCAAACGCTTATCCACACCTTCCGCACCAACCAGTTGAGCCCCCAGTAATTGACCGCTCTCGGGTGCGAAATTGATTTTGATGCTCATTTGTTTAGCCCCTGGGTAGTACGTAGCATGAGAGAACGGATGGGTGATGGAAGTCAGATACGGAATATTGTTTTTCTGCAGATAATGCTCTGACAAACCCGCGGAACCCACGGTCAAATCAAACACTTTGGCTATAGCGGTTGTAATGGAGCCAGGGTATTTCTCCTTATTGCCCAACACGATATTGTCGGCACAAATGCGTGCCTGACGATTGGCCGGACCAGCCAAATAGCAACAATAGGGTATTTTGCTCAGCGGATGCGGAAATTCGATGACATCGCCAAGGGCGTATATATCCGGATTAGAAGTTTGCAAATATTCGTTCACCCAGATTCCGCCAGCTTGGCCAATTTTCAAACCCGCATTAGCAGCCAAACTTGTATTAGGTCGGACACCTATGCTGAGAATCACAAAGTCGGCCTCCAATTGTTTTCCATCTGACAAAGTAAGCTGGATACGGTCTTCCTTGGTGTCAAAGGTAGTGACTTCGGTTTGAAGAAGCACGTTGATGTTTTTGTCCTTCAATTGTTTATGAACCATGGCCGCTATAGGCGCATCCACCACTGTCATCACTTGGGGAGCCTTCTCCACAATTGTCACATGGTATCCGATCTGATGCAGATTCTCCACCATTTCCAGTCCGATAAAACCAGCACCCACCACTACTACTTCTTTCAAGTTGGAATAGGTTGCCGTAACAAACTGCTTGATCCGTTCCGTATCAAGCACATTGCGCAAGGTAAAAATACGGTTTGAGTCAATTCCCGGTATCGGAGGCACAACAGGCAGCGCTCCCGGAGAGAGGATCAACTTGTCGTAGTTCTCTTCGTACTCCTTGTTGTTCAGCAGATTACGCACACTCACCGTTTTCTGTTCCGGATGAATGGCGGTAACCTCTGAACGTACCCTGACATCCACATCGTAGCGGTTACCGAAACTGACAGGAGTCTGCAGCAGCAGGTTTTTCTTTTCCGTGATGGTATCTCCGATGTAATACGGCAGACCGCAATTGGCGTAGGAGATATGTTCACCCTTTTCAAACATTACAATTTCGCAATTCTCATCCAACCGACGCAATCTGGCTGCTGCTGTAGCGCCTCCGGCGACGCCGCCTATAATGACATACTTCATGTTGTTTAATGTTTATCGTTTAATGTTTATTGTTTAATTCCAGAGATTTCCAGACTATAAACCACAAACAGTTAAACATTATTATTGAAAACAAAAGGCCAGCTGGTAAAAACGCAGCATGGCCTTTCTTGATAATTATTAAAAACCTTATGATTATCCAATAAATGCCTCGTATGCAGCTGCATCCATGAGGGCATCAGCTTCTGCAGGATTGGTCATTTTGATTTTCACAATCCATCCTTCGTTATAAGGATCGGTATTGATGATACCAGGATTGTCATTCAGGGCTTCGTTGAATTCGAGCACCTCACCGCCAACGGGCAGCATCAGGTCAGAAACCGTCTTAACAGCTTCCACAGTACCGAAAACCTCGTTAGCTTCGAGTGTTTCACCAACGGTAGTGATATCCAGGAAAACGATGTCTCCCAATTCGTTAGCGGCAAAAGCGGTGATACCAACGTAAGCTACATCACCATCCATTTTCAACCATTCATGGTCGTTTGAATACTTCAAATTAGCAGGTAAATTCATAATTGTAATGTTTTAAGGTTATTTTTATACAGTCATAATTTCTTTTTCCTTGGCTTCCACCATTTTATCAACTTTGCCGACAAACTCGTCTGTGATTTTCTGAATATCGGTTTCCAGTTTCTTCACAGCATCTTCAGGAATACCATTGTCTTTCAGTTTCTTGGCAGCATCGTTAGAAGAGCGGCGGATATTGCGGATGCTCACTTTCAGCTGTTCGGCATCTTGTTTGGCTTTCTTCACCAGCTCTTTGCGGCGTTCCTCCGTCGGGGTGGGCACCACAATGCGGATAAACTCACCGGTATTCTGCGGAGTGAAGCCCAGATTAGCGGCCAATATAGCCTTTTCGATGGGTTGCAGCATATTGCGTTCCCAAGGCTGCACGATAATCTGGCGTGCATCGGGAGTGCTGATATTACCCACCTGTTCAATCGGAGTGGGATTGCCATAATAATCCACTTTCAGTCCTTCCAACATCTGGGGACTGGACTTGCCCGCGCGTACTTTCTGCAGTTCTTTTTCAAAGAAAGCCACTGCCGAACTCATATTTTCCTTGGCCTGAGCCAATAATTTCGCAATTTCTTCCATATCAATTCTATTAACTAATGAACTTAAAAATATATAGTTTCCAATTATATTCCTCTAATCACTATTCCCTAATTACCATTTACTTCTACCCTCCACCTAATTCACTGACCACTGACCCCTAATCACTAATCCCTAACTTTGGCTCTCTGTACCTTCTGTACTCTCCTGCTTTCTTCTCAACAATTCAGCCTTTTTCTGTTCAGCGACGGCCTTTAGCCTCTTCAATTCTTTCTCGTTTTCCTCTATCTGTTTTTTTATCTTTTTCAACTCTTTTTCCACGATGGTAGAATCGAAAATTCTGACAAAAACATGATGGCCTATGAGAATGATTAACCATGCGATTGTAAGAAACAACACAGCCCTGAACACCTGCTGGTCTGTGGCAATTTTTCCGGGATCAGACTCGGTGGTTCTGAATACAAAATACCAAATCACCCAGAACAGGGCATTCACCAATATAAAAATCAACAGATGAATTCTGAAAGCAGCTCTTTTGCGAGCCTTGCTGTATAACCTGTTTTCGTTCTCCCGCTCGGCGGCAATTTCCGCTTCGGTTTTGACTGGAGTTGTAATGTTTTCCTCTGACATAGTCATAATTGATTAATGAACCAGCGTACCCACCTTTTGGCCATCCAAAATCTTGCCAAGATTACCAGGAACATTGGCGTTATATACACAGATGGGCATATTGTTTTCCTTACATAGCGTAAACGCGGTAAGGTCCATGATATTCAGTTTCTTCTCGTAGCAAGCATCAAAAGTAATTTCGTCATATTTGGTAGCGGTAGGATCTTTTTCCGGATCGGCCGTATAGACACCATCCACACGGGTACCTTTCAGCAGTAGTTCCGCACCTATTTCAACGGCACGAAGAGCGGCTCCAGAGTCGGTAGTGAAGAACGGATTGCCAGTTCCTGCGGAGAAAATCACCACCTGACCAGCCTCCAAATGGGCAATGGCGTTCTTGAAGAAAATCTTCTCGCAGATGCCTTCGATTTTGAGGGCCGACATCACTTTGGCGTTCACACCCAATTCTTCCAGAATCGTTTGCAGGGCCATGGAGTTGATAACGGTCGCCAGCATACCCATATAGTCACCCTGACGGCGGTCGAAACCGCGACCGGCACCTTTCACTCCGCGGAAAATATTTCCGCCACCGATGACAATACCCACCTGCACCTTACGGTCCACAGCGGATTTCACTTCTGTGGCGAAATGATGAATTTTCTGGTAATCAATACTATAGCCATCGTCTCCCATAAACGATTCGCCACTCAACTTCAATAATATGCGCTTGTATTTCATATCTCAAATTTGGCGCAAAGATACAAATTTTTTCAATGTGCTAATTAGTTAATGTGCTAATGTGCTAATTCAAGTAGCAAATTCGTTAATTAGCAAATGTGCAAATGAAATGAAAAGGGGAGTCTCGCTACGCTCGAGGGGAGATTGTTAACGTGCTAATGAGACAATCCAGTTAGCAAATCAGCACTTTAGCTGATAAGTTAATATGTATTGGCAAACGCACGAAAACCCTGTTATTTTATCAGTGTCAGATAGGGTTTAAGTTTTTCAAAGAACAAGGCTGTATAAATATGGGCCCCATCATCATTCATATGACTTACATCTTTAAAGAACTCTGGATGGTCATTGAAAGTGTTAATATCATACATGTCTATAAATGGGATTTTTTTGCTTTTTTCATTGCAAAAATACAAAAATTTCATTTCTGCAAATAAATTTGTCAGTATTTTTCCGCAGCTAATGCATGATTCAAAAATTTCCGAATCTAGCCAAGACACACTAACTCCTTGGACACAAAAAACGTGGACAGCCCTTATCCTCGTTTCTGAGGTTCTGAGAGAACCCGTATTTTATTTGTATTTTGTTGATATTCGATTAATTATTATTTTGTTGTAACATGTACAATTCCTTCTGTTGTTCAATCTCTCGACGAAGTTCTTCCTCGGTGGGCATCAACGGCATATATTTAGCCGCAAAAAGTTGTTCGCTGCCATTCAGCACCGAATAACGGGCAATATCTTTGCTTGTTTCGCTGCATAATACAATGCCAACTGTTGGGTTGTCGCCCTCGGTACGCTTCAACTCATCATACATACGCACGTACATATCCATTTGTCCCACATCCTGATGCGTGATACGACCTTTTTTCACGTCTATCAACACAAAACATTTGAGAATATAGTTATAGAAAACGAGGTCAATATAAAAGTCTCCTGCATCAGTGAATATATGCTGTTGTCGTGCCACAAAAGCAAAACCTCGCCCTAATTCCACCATAAATTCCTGCAAATGAGTAATCAACCCTTTCTCCACATCAGTCTCTGTAAAATCCGTATTTTGCTGAAATCCGAGAAATTCCGCCATGACAGGACTTTTCAAAATCTCCAATTTGTCGGGGACAACTATGTTCTCAGGATTATCCAATATCTCTGGCTGCTTAAAATGCCGCTCAAAATATTGTGTGCTGATATTTCTGTCAAGTGTACGTACACTCCACATCTCATCAGAAGCAGTTTGCAAATACCAACGAGCAGCAACAGGATTATCTACACGAAGAATTGTCAAAAAATGAGACCATTTTAAATTGTGCAAACGCGTTTGCACAATTTGGAAATCATTGAATGTCAAATAAAAACTTCTAAAATACTGGAGATTTCGTTTACTGAATCCTTTCCCATAAGCAATAGTCAATTCCTTCGACAACATTTCAATTAATTGCGTGCCGTATTCCGCACGTTCTTGACCATTCTGCTCCTGCTCCACAATCCGTCGTCCAATATGCCAATAAGTTTCAATCATCACAGCACTCACCGTTTCATAGGCAGCACGACGACCTTCCTCAACGATTCTTTTGACATCGCTGATGAATGATGATTCAACAGTATGTGAAAGTCCAGTCGTCATCTTTCTATTTTTGCAATTGCAAAAGTACACAATTTTCCGCAAACTTTCTTATTTCTTCACACACCTCTTCAATGTTTATGCTTTCGCCTTTGACGGTGAGGTGGGCCTGCTGATAGAAGGTTTCGCGCTTCGGCAAGTTGACAGCAATAAATTCCTGCAGTTCTTCTGGAGATTTGTTCTGCACCAATGGACGGGGGCGTTTGGCATGAATCAGGCGGTCGAAAAGGGAAGCAGCGGCCATTTTGATATACACTACTATGCCAGATTTTTTCATAGTATCCATATTGTCGGCGAAACAGGGTGTGCCTCCGCCTGAAGAAATCACGACATTGTCAAGCTGCAGCCTATCTAACAAAACCTTCCGCTCACAGGAACGGAAGGCTAATTCACTGTATTTCGCAAAAAAATCCGGAATGGAGACATGATATGTCTCCTCGAAGGCATCGTCCAAGTCCACAAAATTATAACCTAACTTGGCCGCCAGTTTTTTTCCTGCGGAGGACTTTCCACAACCCGGAAAACCAACAAGGATGACGCGCATTAGATATTTTCGAGAATGGTTTCTATCAGATTCTCAGCGCAGTCGGCAATGTCGGCGATGGTGGCCGGCAGCATGTAACAAGGTGTGGTGAACACCATATTCTCTTTGTCAGCAATCACTTCTGTCTGTTGGGTATTGATATGCTGTGCACCAAAAGTTTCCACATCGTGGATGGTCTTTTCGTCGGTACCCACAGTAATGGTGATATTGCCCAACACCTTGGCCATCAAAACGGGAGAAATACAAAGCGCACCTATCGGTTTGCGGCTGGCGTGGAAATCTTTGATTACTCTCTCAACTTCAGCATCCACCACAGCTTTAGTGCCCTTGATAGCATAGTTGAACAGATTCTTGGCGGCACCATAACCACCAGGGAAGACGATAGCATCAAAATCAGCGGCTTTCAATTCAGTCAGTGGATGAATATCGCCACGGGCAATACGGGCGGCTTCCACCAGCATATTGCGTTTCTCGTTCATCACTTCCTTGGTATAATGATTTACCACATGAAATTGATCCGCATCGGGTGCGAAAATTGTATATTGACATTCATTTCTGTCAATGGCGAGCAGCGTCATGACGGATTCATGAATCTCTGAACCATCCATAGGACCGCAGCCGCATAAAACAACGGCAAACTTTTTCATATTCAGTATTTTATATTAAAACATTCTTTCTTTGATCTTTGTAATGATTTCCTTCGTATATAAAGGAAAGTCGGCATTCATCATCCAGGCGTAATAGGAAGGTTCCTTGCGGAATACGTTCTCCACCGTCTCCCCCTTGTGCTTGCCGAAATTAAACACCTCCTCGTCGCGGTCGTTGAAAACAATATGACCGGCAAAATCCACCAAGCGGGTTTCGCTGGAGAAAGAGCTCAATGCCTTTACATCGTTCTGTACCGGAATGCATTTTACCCCAGTCTTGCGATCTTCGTACTCCTGATTCTGGTATTTGTCCAATTGTGCCTTCAGCACCTCGTATGTGGCCTTGGTATCCGCTTCTGCCTGATGGGCATCTGTCAGATCCTTGTTGCAGTAAAAGCGATAAGCGGCTACCAGATTACGCGGCTCCATGCGATGGAAGATGTTCTGCACATCGATGGTACGGCGGTTGCGGAAATCCAAGTGTCTTCCACAGCGCAGAAATTCCTCCACCAGCAACGGAATATCGAACTTGTTGGAATTGAAACCCGCCAAGTCGGCATCCCCGATGAAAGCCAGAAGCTCGTCGGCCACTTCCTCGAAATGGGGTTTGTCCTTGACGTCAACATCATAAATGCCATGCACTTCTGAGCATTCCTCCGGAATATGGCAGCCCGGATTAATCAGCATGGTTTTGGTAATCTCTTCTCCATCGGGCATTACCTTCAGAATAGAAATTTCCACAATTTTATCTTTACCCACATTCAAACCTGTGGTTTCCAAGTCAAAAAACACTAAAGGACGTTCAAGATTCAGTTTCATATCTTCTTATCTTTTAATTATTTTCTGAATAGCGGTCTGGCTCTCCGACTTCAGCTGCAGTAAATAAATCCCACTATTCATATTGCTGATATTCAAAGTATTATAATTATCATTCAAACTATATTCAGCCACTTTTCGGCCCATCATGTCATACATAACCGCCTCGCAATGCTGATTGGCCAACTGATCCAACACCACCGTAATTTGTTGGTCGGCGGGATTGGGATACACGCTGAACTGCAGTTTCCCCACTTCACGAACGGGTGTGCAGTCGAATTTCTTGCCCAGCACCGGACGAATCATGGGAGCTCCGTAAAGGAAAGGTTCCCGCCATTCTCCGGAAGTATTGTAAAGCCAGTGGGCACGCGCGTCATTATTCTGGTCAAAACCCAAATTAATTGGTGTGTTATGTCGTTGATAAAAGCCCACATAAAAAGTTCCTGAAACCACAAACGGTTCCTCGAATTCATAGTACACAAATTCTTCTGGATTAGACGCATGTCCAGGATATTGACCAGGCATAGAAAACAGAACCTCATAAGGTTCATCCAAAAAATCATCCCATACCATCAGTGTAAATGGCTCCACATTAGCATCATCAAGCACCGAGTTGAACCACATTCTCACCCCACGCAAGGTATCGGCTTGCGCCAATGTGAATCTCACCGCCATGTAAGTTTCAGGATTTGTCAACTGGGAAATCAAGGAATAACCGCCTTCAGCCGTACCATCGTCGTAGGCGTAATAGTTGTAAAACTTCTGCTGGAAAACACAGGTGTCATTGGCAATGCAGTCATCACCCACACCACCGGTTACCGTAAACAAATGCGTGATATAAAAGCGTGCACTGTCGGCCCCATTGTAGGGATATACAAAGTTGACATCCGGTTCCGTATGGAAAGGATTGAAATACAGACCGTTGTTGTAATATGGCACCGCATTCTCGGAAGTCGGAGCCTGCTCACCAATCAAGACCCCATTTTCAGAAGTCACCCTGTAGCTGTAAGACACATTGATGACACCGGAGGAGATATTCGCCAAATCATTATGAAAATTCTCTTTCATATCCGTAGGACGGTACTGGTTCCAGGGCATGGACTGGTATTCCTTCAGTGCGGAAGTAGTCGGGCTAACAAAAGTGACATCATGCGGATAAATATCGGTGCATGAACCACCTTGCTCCAACTGTACATAATCAATATGCCACTGGTCCACATTGGATTCCCAAGCGGCATAACCATTGGGTTCCAAACTGGCATAATTTCTGAAACGGAATTGGAAATCACTTCTAAGATACTGAGGATCGGTGATAGGGATCATCGCTTTCTTGAAATAACGCAGATGATGCTCATCCTCATCCAACCACTGGTCAACGGTGCAACCTGCGGTGGCCCATATATGATTCCAACGATATTCAGGACCATACAATGAATCGGAGGGCAGTTCGATGGAAGCCCCCACATTGGCATAAAAATCAAAAACAAAATATACCGTATCCGGCAGCAGGAAAGGATTCAAAAGAGAATCTCCCGGTGAATACACCGTACTATCGCCTGCATGTCCATGATGGTTATATGGCAATTCATAATCGCTGTAAGCGTAACCGATAAACACACTATCGCCTGTGGGATAACCGAATTCCAACACCAGTGAATCACTGGTTTCGGGATGGTCGCCAATGCGCTCCCATTCCACTGGCGGATACGATCTTGAGGCACCACCAGGCTGGTAAAAGAAACTGAAATAGAGCGAGTCTGAAATCTGCATTGGCCTGTGATACACATTGTTATAATCCAATCTGATAGGATTGGACGTCAGCGTATCGGCTCCGAAAGGCAGGGTTTCCGCATGAGGATATATCAAACCGTTTTCATTCAAGGCATCCAAAGTTACCACTCCGATAGACGGTGGAACCATAGGGTATGAATTGTTCACAAATGCCTGTCGATCAGCCCATAAAGACGATTTCGGGGCTCCCGTGTAATTGGAGAAATCATCGAAAAACGGCAAGGAGACCGTGGTGACATTTCTGGTCTTCACTTGCGGTTGACCCATAATTTGAGGATTGTGAGTCAACCCTGTGAGTACTTCCTGCGCCTGGATGGCATTCAGACAAAGGAAAGCCAATAAAAAGACAACATATTTTCTATATCGATAATTCATATATTTCCCATCATTAAATAACGAAAACCAAGCATTAAAATGACAATTCACTTTCATAATCCTCAGCTTTCAGTTTTCAATTTTCAGTTTTCAATTAGTGTGGAGTCGGCACCTACCGGAAGTTCACTGATATCGCGACCCACTACCAAAGTGATTTTATCTCCCATCTTGATTTTGGTACCGGCGGCAATCACCCTTCCATTGTGCAGCTGCTCCAATACCGCGTTTTCGTATGGACTTGGTTTCAAGATAGTTCCTTCCAATTCCAAACCCAGAGCATTCAGCATGATTTCGGCCTGGCGAAGCGACACATCGCGCAACTCAGGCATAATCACTGTGGGAGGTTCGGAGGTCGCCACCGTAAGATACACCTTACGGCCTTTCTTCACCTTCTCGCCAGCCTCGGGATTCTGCTTGATAATCGTGCCCGGTTCCATGGTCTTGTCATACACCTCATCGGTGATGACAATGATATAGTCTGAAGGCAGAAGTGTATCAATCAGTGCCACACTGTTTTGTCCCACAAAGTTAGGCATATCCACCTCGCGACCATGGCGGGTGTACGATTTCAATATAATCAGACATACCACTGCAAGAACCATGGTGATGATAATAGCCAACACCAAATGGAAGCCCATGCGCTGAGGTTTGAAGAAGTCTCTAAATTTGCCCATGTTTTTTTAGGTTTTAGGTTTTAGGTTTTAGGTATCAGGATTTCGGAACTATCCTTTATGTTGCTTTACTTCTGACACCTGTTCCCTATTACCTGATCACTATTTCCTGACCCCTGTTCACTATATTCAAATAAACGACAAAAATACAAAAAAATTATGACATCAGCCTAATTTTGCCTTATAATCTTCGTAAGTTCCTGGCTGAGCCAGCAAAACAAACTCGCCGTCTTTCTGGATCATCCCTATGGACGGATGTCTCACCCCATTGAAAAAAGTGGTTTTCACCATGGTATAGTGAATCATGTCGTCGAACACGATGCGGTCGCCCACCTCCAGCGGTTCTGGGAATGCGAAATCGCCCATCCCGATGAAGTCGCCAGCCAAGCAAGAGCATCCTCCCAGACGATACACATACTTGCTATTTTCATCGGGGTCTTTCGCACCCAGCACCAGTGGCTTATAAGGCATCTCCAGACAGTCGGGCAGATGGCAGGAGAAAGAAATATTAAGCATAGCTATTTTAATGCCTTTGTTCTCCACAATATCCTCCACGGTAGAGGTCAGCACACCCGTCTGCCAACCCACCGCCTCGCCCGGCTCCAAGATCACCTCCTCCAGATTCGGATATCGGCTCTTGAAATCCTTCAGCAGCTGAATCAGATGCGGAATATTGTAATCCTCGCGGGTAATATGGTGCCCACCGCCAAAATTCACCCATTTGCACTCTTTGATGTAACGGCTGAAACGTTTTTCGAAATGCTCCAAACAATGCTCCAGCGCATAGCTGTCATTCTCGCAAAGCACATGAAAATGCAGTCCCTCAATACCTTGCGGCAGATGTTCAGGCATATCCTCCGCCAGCACTCCCAAACGAGAGCCCGGCAAAGCAGGGTTGTACAAATCGGTCTCAATCTCCGAATACTCGGGGTTCACCCTCAGTCCGAAACTCACCTTTTTGGGAAACTTCTCCGCCTTGTCTTTGAACCTTGCCCACTGGCTCAAGGAGTTGAAAGTCAGGTGACTGCTATACATCAAGAGGGTTTCGAACTCATCCTCCTGATACACCGGGGCGAAGGTATGCGCCTCGCAACCCATCTCCTCCGCAATCAGCCGCGCCTCGTTCAGCGAGCTGGCGGTAGCCCCCGCCAAATATTGTTTCACCAAAGGGAAAGAGCGCCAGAAGGCGAAACCCTTCAGGGCACAGATAATAGAGACTCCAGCCTCCTGCTGCACCAGATCGAGGAGCTGCAGATTGGCCTCCAAAGCCTCTTCATACATAATGTAACACGGGGACGGGTATTGTTCGAATTGCGGAATCATAACGGCTGTTTTTTGCTATTAAAAATGAAACGGCAAAAATACAAAAATAGATGTTACTTTTCGTGATAGAAAAGTAAGCAAAAGATCCTTTTTTTCACAACTTTCTTTTCCGTTCCTTTTCCCTTAGATGGAAAAGGAACCAAAAGATCAAGCCGACGGTAAGTGCAGCCGCACAAGCCCGTACGCCCCAACCGTCGGCCTTGCCCACGCACGCAGCATCATTGCATGATTTGTAATGGCGCATCGAATGTGTCCGCATCCGCACCATGTATGCATTTCATGTAGCACCTTGTAGGTCTGTCACATTGTGGCAGCCGAGCTGCTGAATCCGCTACGGCTGCCGTGATACGACAGCCCTACAACACAGCGTCAGGGATTGATTTTCTTCTCCAATTTGGCCAATTTCTCTTTTAATTGTTTGATCTCATCATCATTTTCCCTCTTTACCGAATGTTTGAATTTGAACATCGCCAGATTTAACTCGAAAGAGGTTTCACTGCTCTGCTTGGGAAGGATGTCACTCATAATGTCTTCCACCAGTTGTCCGCCACGATGCAAGAGAACTTGCTGTTCTGTGCTTTTGTCTTCGTGTTGTGGGACCTCTACGATTACCCTCGACAATTCCTTCAACTTGGCGTATGCTTCCACAATGGCAAGAGTAGTGTCTTCTGCCTTAGAGCTTTTTAATATTGTAGCTAGCATATAAAGGCCTCGTTCAGTAAATGCTTTAGGAGGATATTTTGAGTGTTGTCCTCTCCCAACCTTCTTTAAGGTCAAAAAATTTGACCTTAAAGAGTGAATCTCTTCGGAGGTCAATTCCCAAATATAACCTTCTGGAAATTTTTTTGGGTGATTTTTTACCGCTTGATTGACTTCTTTGGTTTGTACACCATAAAGTTCTGCCACATCGGAATCTAAAATCACCTGCTGGTTTCTGAGGATAATGATTTTCTTTTCCACTTCGGAAAGTAAATTGTTGTCCATAGTATTTTTAATTTAAGGTTTATTCTGCTTGCAAAGTTACAATATCCAAATTAGAAAATCAATAGCAAAATCATAGTCAATCTACTGAAAATCAATAATATAATAAATTACATTTTTCATTCAGAAAGTGGACAAATTTGTGAGAAATTATGCAGAAAAGGCATGATGCATATTTTTCGATTCCGTCTGGAACTAAAAAGCAACCTCTGAAATTTTGGAAGTTTTCGGAAACTTTAACAACTTTTCACAAAAAAATTTTGGTCACATCGTTTTTCCGATTTACCTTTGCCGGAAAAAGTTAAACAAAAAAACTTAATGCCATGGAAAAATGCATGTCTTTTAATGAAAACTTCATTTTAGAACTTCAAAATGAAGAAAGATTATTTCTCACTAAAACATTGATGTGTAACGAAATATCTATTAAACCCACTGAGATTGAGCCTTACTACTATAAAAAAGGAGTATTTGAGGATGAGTCGGTTCATCAAAACGAATTACAAACCAATAAGCATAAAAATCATTTTTATATTCACAGATGGGGAACGAAACAGTCAGATTCATATAAAGGTGGTAATCGTGCCGCTTTGGATTTTGTGGTTAGTGATGATGCAGATACATATTATTCATTCTTGATAAGAAGCGCTATTATTAATGGAGAATCACCTGTCATTGGTCCAAACAAAGTTTTAAGAAAAATAAAAGAGGTTTGTCACTTGGACAATGAAGGCTTAGAAAACCTGTCAGTAAAAATAGTTTCAAATAATAATAATTGTGACGTTTTATTTTCAAATAGAATAAATATTACCAAGGGATTTATTGATTGTAAATTAAGAGCAGTATTATGTGATGAGAACTTTAAAAACAACAAGTATCTTATGAAAGAAAAGATGGTTATAGATTTTATTATGTAAAATAATATGTCACAAAATCGTGCCATGGAATTTGCCAAAGATAAACTAGGTTATATACCTTCATCAATAAAGTAATATGCTCACCGACAACCTCACCAACAGCGTCTATTTCTCCAGCATCCTACCAGAGAAATGCCCAATTCTGAATGCTCATCTCGTTGACACGTTACAAAAACATAGGGTTCAGTATGCTTACCTGTCCGGGACAAAGGACATCTGGTGTCGCGACTTTATGCCGATTCAGATTGATGAAAACCATTTCGTATTCTACAAATACACTCCTGATTATCTTCAAGACGAAATCGGACTCCGCACTCAAACCAATCCTGAAGATGTGTTCCAAACGGAATCCAACAATCTGAGGCATCTTCTGCCACAAAGCAGCACAATAGATCTTGTACTCGATGGCGGAAACGTGGTGAAATGCGGCAACAAGATTGTAATGACAGACAAAGTGTTTGTGGAAAATAAAGACAAATCACACTCGAAGGTGCGACAACTGCTTGAAGAAGCGTTCCGTTGCGAAATAGTCTTCCTTCCTTGGGATGAACATGAGGATTACGGGCACTGCGACGGAATTATCCATTATTTGGACGACAACAGAGTGATGATGACTAACTATGACGATTTTGACAAGACTTTTGCCCAGGATTTTCTGCGAATTTTGGAGAAACATTTCGATGTTATAACACTGAAGTATAACGTGAATCGGAAGCATGAGCGAAGCTGGTCATACATCAATTTTCTGAAAGTGGGCAATCTGATTCTTGTTCCCCAACTGGGAATACCAGAGGATGGGCAGGCACTGGAACAAATCAGCAAAGCCCTGCCCAATTGCAAGGTGGTAGGCATACCAGGATTGGAAGCCGTGAGAAGAGGCGGTGCATTAAATTGTATTTCGTGGAATATTAAAGCTTAGAATTATGGAAAATAACAAGCAAAAGAAGAAAGAGTATTATGCAAATTTAACGACCAAAGAATTGGAAGTTTTGGCCGAGCAAGGTGATCCTGAAGCACAATTCAGACTTGGTTATCGTTATAAAACTGGCAAAGGAATAAAACAAAACTACAAAAAAGCTATAGAATGGCTAACTAAAGCAGCCATGCAAGGAAATTCAAACGCTCAGTATAGTCTTGGGACTTGCTACAATCGCGGGAAGGGAGTGAAAAAAGACTATTCCAAAGCCGTTGTATGGTACTCCAAATCAGCCGAACAAGGAAACATGCCTGCCCAATTCGATTTAGGCGCATGTTATTATATGGGTCATGGCGTAAAACAAGACTACAAAAAAGCGTTGGAATGGTATTTCAAAGCAGCGGAACAAGGTGATTCGTGGTCACAAAATGACATCGGTATTTGTTATTTGAATGGTTATGGCGTCGAAAAAGACTTACAAAAAGCCGTCGAATGGCTTACAAAGTCTGCAAAACAAGGATATGCAACTGCCCAATATAACTTGGCTCGATGCTATATGGACGGTGAAGGAGTTGATCAAGATATGAAAAAAGCTGTCGAATTGTATAAAAAAACAGCAACCCAAGGACATGCTTGGTCACAAAACAATCTCGGGCTTTGCTATGAATATGGAGATGGTGTTCGAAAGAATTATAAAAAGGCAGTAGAGTGGTTCACAAAAGCAGCGGAGCAAGGAGCAGATAATGCACAATGCCACCTTGGAAATTGTTATGCAGAAGGATTAGGCGTGAAAAAGGATTTTGAAAAAGCCGTGGAATTGTACACAAAAGCTGCAAAGCAAGGAAACAAAAGAGCCCAATTCAAATTGGGTAAATGCTATAGAAATGGGAAAGGTGTAGAAAAGAATCTTGCAAAAGCCGTAAAGTGGTTCTTGTTGTCGGCAAAACAAGGTGACCCACTATCTCAATTCTATCTGGGTGTATGCTATGAAAATGGTGAAGGAGTTCGAAAGAGTTACAAAAAGGCCGCAGAATGGTACATCAAAGCGGCGGAACAAGGTGTGTCAGAAGCGCAGTACAATCTTGTTACGTTCTATGAATATGGAGATGGAGTTGAAAAGAATTATGCAAAAGCCTTGGAATGGTGCATCAAAGCGGCGGAACAAGGGGATCCGGAAGCTCAGAAAAGATTGTTGGAATTGAAAGAAAAACAGGTTCACCCTTGTCTGTAAGGCATGCGACAAAAAAATCGTGAGCTTCATTATTTGATTCTGAGGCTCTCGACTAACCTCCACTACAAAACAACGAATGCCCACGATTGCTCGTAAGCATTTTCGTTTCTTTATGTAGTGAACTAAAATTGTCGAGATTTCAGAATCCAAAGAAAAGCGAAAACGCAATAATATGTGCTTTATCTTCTAAATAATTTCTACCTTTTTGTTTGTCAATTCATTTTTACACGGCAAAAATACACAAAATTTCCTTCAAAACAATAGCCAAAACCGAAAAATTTGTATTTTTACCTTAACTTATTCTTCAGAAAGCTCTGTCGCACATACAGATAAAAGAACAGCACCCCAGCAAGATTCACCCCCCAGGAAGTCCAGAAAGCCTGATGGTAACCGATGTGTTCTGAAACAATACCCCCAACCATGATGCCCAAACCCACACCGATATCCCAACAGATCAGGATGCTGGAATTGGCAGTACCCCGCTGGGTGTGAGGCGCCAGGTTGATGAACATGGTCTGAAGAGCCGGCCACATGTGCCCATTGCCCAAACCTATCACCAAAGCCGCTCCATAATAGCCAATGGGGTTATGCAAGGCGGCAAACATCAGATAACCGAACAGCGACACCACCACTCCCGCGGATGCGTTCTGCACGATTTTTCCCTCGCGCAAACTGCGACTGCCAATCAGTCGGGAGAGAATCAGTCCGGCGGAAAGCAGCATGAAAAACACTCCCGTACCGCCCATGATGCCCAGTTCCTCCTTGCCGTAAATAGCCACGTAGGTCGAAAGAACACCATACGAAAAGGCATAGCAAACCATTGCCAATCCTTCGCTCCATCCTTTCAGCAGGAAGAAACGGTCGAGGGAAATTTTGGGCTTGTCTGGAATCAGTTCCCTGCTGTTCAAGTGCAAAGTGGAATTGACCGCAAAACCTATGCCCGACGTGAGCAAAGCCAACCAGAACAGCAATTCATAGCTGTTGCTGATTTGCAAGATGTAAATGGCTAAAGCGGGCGCAATAGCCGAGGCAATATTGTTGCTCAGTCCGTAATAGCCGATGCCTTCCGCACGGCGTGAAGGATGCAGCACATCGATGGCCACGGTGCTGTTGGCCACAGTGGACGCTCCGAATGGAGCCCCGTGAAGTGTTCGGACAATGGCGAAGAGCAACAGCGAACCCGCCATCAGGTATCCTCCAAAGAAAATGCAGAATAAGCCATAAAAAAGCAGCAAAGTTTTCTTGCGGGGGAAACTATCGACAAAGAAACCGCTGAACGGACGGATGAGCAGTGCCATCAAAGTATAGCCCGACAGCACTAAGCCGATAGTCTGCTTGTTGGCGTCAAAAGTGTCCTTCAGGTAAAGCGGCAACAGCGGTGTCAGCAGCATGAAAGAGAAAAAAATCATGAAATTGGCAATCCATACTTTGATATAGTTGCTGTTCCACAGTTTCTCTTGGGGCTGATTATCAGTATCTTTCATTTTTTTCAAAAACTTGACAAAGGTACGATTTTTTTTCGTATTTTTGCAACCTCAAAAACGGGACGTTAGCCCAGTTGGTTTAGAGCGCTGCCTCCACACGGCAGAGGTCATAGGTTCAAATCCTATACGTCCCACCAACGACAGAGCCGCCATAGTGACGGCTCTATTTTTTTTGTACCTTTGCACCCTAATTTGTTGTAGATGATATATCCTGCTTCTTTCGAGGAAAAAATAGGTTTCAACACCATCCGTGAGCTGATCAAAAATCACTGTATCAGTGATATGGGTCGTGAGATGGTGGACCAGCTCCAGTATTCTTCCGACTTTGAGCTGATTGAAAAACAATTGCAGGAAACGCAGGAATTCAAGCAGGTTTTGCTGCTGGAAGATCCCTTCCCTGCCCAGGATTATTTCGATTTGAGGCCGGTGCTCTCGCGCCTTCACATCGACGGCACCTATATCGAACTGGATGAGCTGGCGGCTTTGCGAGCTTTTATCAATATGATTATCCAGGTGTTCGTTTATTTCAAAATCAGGCACGAGGACAACAAATTTCCCCGATTGTGGGCCATCTGTCAGGACATTATGCCCGAAAAAGACCTGCTGGAGGCCATCAACAAGATACTGGACCCTAAAGGGCAGCTACGCGACAACGCTTCGGATGAACTGCGACGCATCAAGAGCGAAATCAACCGCATATCGGGCGAGGCCGACCGCCGCATTCGCAAACTGCTGAACGCTGCCAAACAGGACGGTATCACCAAGGATGATGCCGAGATGACCGTCAGAAACGGACGTCTCTGTATTCCCGTCTCCGCCCAGTTCAAACGCCGACTAAAAGGTTTTATCCACGACGAGTCGGCTACAGGGCAGACCGTTTTCATCGAGCCTGCTGAAGTTTTTGACGCCAACAACGAAATCAAAGACCTGCTGAATGCCCAGCACCGCGAAATTATCCGCATTCTAACTGAAATCACCCAACGCATACGTCCGTCTATCGATAATTTACGCTACGGTCACGAATTTCTCGGCACCATCGACTTTATCCGGGCGAAAGCCTTGTTGGCCATTGACATCAACGGTTTTCTGCCCCATGTTTTCGACCAATGTATGCTGAACTGGCATAATGCCATCCATCCGCTGCTTTACTTGAATTTCAAAGGCACAAGCAAAAAAGTCCAGCCCTTGGACATCCGTCTGGTCAACGACGAGCGCATCCTGATTATCTCCGGTCCCAATGCCGGTGGAAAGTCCGTTTGCCTGAAAAGCATCGGGCTGCTGCAATACATGCTGCAATGCGGCTTACTGGTCTCCTTGTCAGATACTTCCGACATGGGCATCTTCCATCATTTCTTTATCGACATGGGCGATGAGCAATCCATCGAGAACGACCTGAGTACCTACAGCTCGCACCTCACCAATGCCAAAATGATGATTGAGCATCTGGACGAGAAATCGCTGTTCCTGATTGACGAGTTCGGTTCCGGTACCGACCCACTCCCTGGTGGGGCGATGGCCGAAGCCCTGCTGGAAGCCATGTACGACAAAGGTTCTTTCGGGGTGATTACTACCCACTATGGCAACCTCAAACTCTTTCCCGACACCCACAAACAAGCGGTCAACGGGGCTATGCTCTTCGACATGACCGCCATGAGGCCGTTGTTCAAACTGAAAATGGGCAAGCCTGGCAGCTCTTTCACCTACGAAATTGCAAGGGAAATTGGTCTGCCCCAACAGATTATCGACAATGCCGTCAGTAAGACTGGTACCGCCCAAATTGACTACGAGAAGAAACTGGAGCAGATTGAGAACGAGAAGATGGAGATTGACAAAATGCTCCGCCTTGTTAATTCCGCAGATGACCAATTGGCGCTGATGATCAACGAATACAGCGAGAAATTCGCCGAGCTGGAAAAACACCGGAAGGACATCATCCAAAAAGCCAAGAACCAGGCAAACAGCATTATCGAGAGCGCCAACAAGGTTATCGAAAAGACCATACGCGAAATCAAAGAGCACAAGGCCGACTCCGTCAAGACCAAGCAGGCACGACAGGACATTGTCAAGCTGAAAGAGGAGTTCGCCAAGGAGGTGGAATCTATAGAGAAAGAACCTGCGCTGAAGCCCATTGTACCCATCCACAAACCCAAGACACAGGCAAAAAAACAGGAGAAGCCCGAAGATACCGCACTTCATGTGGGTGATTCTGTCTTTATGATGGAAACGCAAGTGGTGGGCGAAATCACCCAGCTCAACGGGGATGATGTCACCATCTCGTTCAACTCCGTATCTCTTCGCACTACCAAAGACAAGGTGACCAAAATCAGCAAGCGGGAAGCCCGAACCGTAAAACGTACGGGTGTGAGATTGGATGGTGGTTCCTTGGCCGACGCCATGAACCAGAAGATTTCCCACTTCAACACTACGCTGGACCTGCGGGGCATGCGGGCCGACGAGGCACTTCAAATGCTGGAGAGCTACATAGACGAAGCTGTGCTGCTGAGCATTCACCAAGTGAAGTTGCTGCACGGAAAGGGCAACGGCATCCTGCGCCATGTGATACGGCAGTACTTGGCCAAGCGCAAGGAGGTGAACAGCTTCTGCGATGAAGCGCTGGAGCTGGGCGGCACGGGGATTACGGTAGTGACAATGTGATTAATGTGCTAATGTGCCAATAGAATTAGCAAATTAGTTAATTAGCAAATGTGCAAATGAATAGAATGTGCTAATTAGTCAATGTGCTAATGAAAAAAAATATAATTTGAATTTTGAACTTTGAATTTTGAATTAATTATGAACCTTATGAAACACCATATCATCACCCTACTGCTCTGCATACTCATGTTGGGAGCTTGCGGTCATAAAAAAGAGCAGATTGCGCCCAAGCCGAAAGGCTATTTCCGTATTGACCTGCCCAAGGCTGAATATACCCTGTTGGACACCACCCTGCCCTTCACCATGGAGGTGTCGAAACATGCCCAAGCTGTCATCACTCCCAAAGATTCCGGCAAGATTTGGATTGACCTCCAGTATCCCCAATTTGCCGCAGAGCTGAAGATGACCTATTTCCCCATGCACGGCAACCTGAGGGACAGAATGGTACAGGAGCGAGAGATGGTACAGTTCCATTATGTGAAAGCCGATGATGTGGAATATTCTATTATCAGCGACCCCGAAAGCCGGATGTTCGGACAGATCTATGATATTGAAGGCTCTGATGTGGCCACTCCTTTCCAATTCTGGGTCAGCGACAGCAGCTATCATTTCCTGCGAGGCTCGCTGTATTTCAATTTCCCACCCAACAACGACTCCATCCAGCCCGTTATCGACTACCTCCGCAACGACCTTCTGCAACTGGTGAACACCCTGCAGTGGAGATAAGAATACTTTATAGCGAACAAGAAAAAGATAAGAATTCTGCCAACTTTTAAGAGGCAAGAATTTGCGCCATGCGGCTTAAGGCGCGACGCAACACCCTATAATTCCTTGCGGAAGACACATCCATCATATCGTTGAGCAAGGCACTTTGCTCCGCCTGGCTCACTTCATTATTGAGCATAGTTGCATAAAAATGGCGATGTTCTTCACTCAGCATTTGTTTGAGTTCAACAGCAATCCACTCGGCACCAGCAACCAAAAGCTCAAATTCGGAAGCTTCTATACTAATCTCAGGTGGCAATGTTTGCCTTGACATGGCGTACGGCACATATACATTTTGCATGATATACACCATATCCGAAGCGTCTTTCTTGGTGATGAGATGCCGGTCGGACCAAGCGTCCAATTTTATCAGAAACTGACCGCTTAAAGGTGCCATGCTAAAACTGAAACTATCCTCTACACGCACTTTATCCGCATGGAGCATTACATCGTCAAAACAACGTACCGACATAACTGGCGTGCCTTCGGGAGGCCATGCCACTTGTTCATTGTGTGCTATATCGCCAAAAGGGACAATATCCACCATAAAACGCCCTGTACCATTCTCTCCCACATAGAAAAATCGCTGTTTTTCCCTTGCTTTGGTAAAATTGCTACGCAAAAGTACTTCCGAAAGCTGGTCATACTGCCGCCAATTCTTAATTAAAACCGCCACATCCAAATCCATTGTCCGGCGGGCATCATCTTCCATTTGGAGCAAATGCATGGCAATGTCACGGGCGACAGCTCCCACCACATACAACTCCATATCCAGTTCAGCAAAACACGCCGCCAAAGCGCTTAAAGTCTCAGCGAGCAACAGATTCTTCAAATCTTCTTTATTAATAGTATATTCCATAAAGTATCAAATAAGAGATTTAAGTCTTTCGGCAGCCTCTCGGCAACGATCATCGCCTGTGGCTAATAAATCAGCATATACAATAAGCGGAAGAATACCATTCTTTTTCCAAAATTTCTGATAAACAAATATCTCCCCTTGTGGATCCGGAATCATCCGTGCTGTGGCTATCAACGCATCAGCTGTATCTGAAGTGTAGATATCCCAGCGTTGGGGCAAAATATAACCATCCCGCAAAGCCGCAGCCGGCTCACCGCTCCAGCAAAGCGTATCCGGCAAAGCAATATCTTGCCATTGATCTTTTGCCTTTGCCGTCAGGAATTTGAAACGGCCTATCAGCAGTTTGCTCTTGAAATTCTCGTTATACGCCATCACCCATCTGTCAATAAGCGACTGTCGCTTACGCAACAAACGTGTCATGCCATCATCAATAATATAACCCCGTTCCGACAAGTCAACAAAAGTGCTATGAACAGAACCTATGGATGTACTTGTTTCAGCAGCTATCTGCCGAAAATTTTGCCTTACGTTGGCACTGTCCTGCAACAGATAAAAAATGATTTTTATTTCCGCTTTTTGCATTTTACATTCATTTTATACGGTTGTTCATTTTTTTTGAACAAAAAATATTTTTGAACAAATCCGCTGCAAAAATAATAAAAATTAATGAGATAGATAATCATTCCAATAAATTTCACAAAAAAAATCGTTATTAAACTAATTTTTTAGTTGAAAAACTAAAAACTTTTTGTATCTTTGCAGCGTTGTTTTTGAGTGAATGTTGATGAGTGAATGTTAGGGAGTGAATGTTGGGGAGCCTCGAAGAGGCGAAATTTTAATAACCCCAGACGTCAGTCTGGGGGATATAAAAATATCAAAATACATTAAGATGAAAGAACTGACCAAAGCGGAAGAGCAAGTGATGCAAGTGATCTGGAAAATCGGACAGGGTTTTGCCAACGAAATCATGGCGGCCTTCCCCGAACCGAAACCCGCCTACAACACGGTGCTGACCACCATCAAAATACTGGAAGCCAAAGGTTTTGTTAAACACGAGACCTTCTGCCGCTTCCACCGTTACCAAGCCGTTATCAGCAAAGAGGAATACTCCAAGCACTTCTTGGGCAGCGTGGTGGAGCGGTATTTCAACAACTCCTATCTCGACCTGGTGTCGGCCTTCGCCAAAAAAGAGAACTTCAAGTTGGAGGAACTCGAAGCCCTGAAAAAACTTGTTGACGAAGCCATTCATAACGAAAAAAACAAAACAGCATGAACGCACAAGTCTTTATTTTAGTTTACCTCTTGCCATGCTCCATTGCCCTGATGGTATTATGGCTGTGCTATCGACTGTTATTCGTCAATAGCAAGAGTTTTCAGTTCAACCGCTTTTTCCTGCTGACGGCCATGCTGTTCGCCCTCGCGCTGCCCCTCTTAGGCAACCTGTTCAGCCATAGTACCGTCCTTGCCGAAAGTACCCAAGAGCAATGGTTTTCCAATATCTTCATGCTGAACGAAATCACCGTTACACCCAACGGCATATCCCCTGAAAGTCAAGCAGCGGCAAGCGACATCGCTGGTCCCGCAAAAACAAGCCTCAGTCTGTGGCAAGTGCTTGGCGTTTTATATCTTGCGGGAGTAATCATAAGTTTTCTGATTTTCTTTACTAAAATATTGAAGATAACCATTTTAACCCTTCGCTCGCCCAAAGAAAAAAGGGACGGTTATACCCTAGTTTACACACATTGCGACAACGATGCCTTTTCTTTCCTGCATTATGCCTATTTCCCCAATAAAAACATATCTCCTGATATCCTCCGGCATGAGTTGAGCCATATCAACCAGCATCATTCCGTCGATATCCTTTTTACTGAATTGATGATGATTCTGCAATGGTTTAATCCATTTATCTATCTGTATAAAAAAGACTTACAACTGATTCATGAATATGCCGCCGACCATGAGGTTCTTCACGGAGGCGCTGACAAAGGAAAATACATGTATCTGATTTTGCAGCAGTGCACGGCCGTCAATTTCAGCGACATGAGCAACAATTTCAATTTATTATTCACCAAAAAAAGAATCAAGATGATTACAAGTAACGAAAAGACCAGACGTCTCTGGTGGAGGCTACTGGTCATCATGCCTGTATTAGCGGCGTTGTTGGTCGCCAGTCCCAAAGTGACGGCACAGGGACAAACAACTGCTGAAAATTCTTCCACAAAGGGAATGGACCCTGTCCAACTCTTTGATGACTACGGTGTTCCGCAATTCGAAAATACTGTCATTTATAACGAAGACGGTTCTTACCTTAAATTCGAGACTACAGAGGTTATCGACCCTGTCACAAACGAGTCGCATAAACAAATCACCATTACCAATTACAATGCGGATGGTACTCTCAATGATCAAATCCAAATGAAAGAAGAGGAGAATAATGGAGATGGTATTTCTTACAGCGTTGAACCTTTCTCTATTTCTACGGGGGAAAACAATGAAACCACAGTCAGCTCTAACGACCTCAAAGTCAAGATAACTTTTCCCGCAGATGAAAAAGACAGCGTTTACAACAAACCCGAAGTGATGCCTGAATTCCCTGGCGGGATGGAAGCCATGATGAAATATCTTTCCGAAAACCTCAAATATCCGGAACAAGCCAAGGAAAAGAATATCCAAGGCATAGTGTTGGTCTCATTTATTGTGGAAAAGAGCGGAAGTATCTCCGATGTTAAAGTCGTGAAAGGCATTGGTGGCGGCTGCGACGAGGAAGCTTTGAGAGTAATCAAAGCCATGCCCAAATGGAAACCCGGCATGCAAAACGGCAAAAAAGTCAGGGTTAGTTTCGCAATTCCTATCAATTTCAAACTGCAATAAAGCCCTATATCATTGCTACCAATGTGCGAGTAATCTTTTCGGCGGCGTGGCCGTCGCCGTATAAAGAGGACGGGAAAATCATCTGTTGTGACAAACTTTGTTGGACACAATGGATGATTTTCTCTTTTGCTGTGCCAGCCAGAACATTTACTCCCTGCTGTACCAACTCCACCCATTCGGTTTCGTTGCGCAAAGTGACACACTGCTTGCCGAAGAAATACGCCTCTTTCTGCAAACCACCACTATCGGTCAGCACCAAGCGGCAATGCTGCAACAGGTACAGCATTTCAAAATACCCCACTGGTGCAATAAACCTGATGCTAGAATGATCAAAGTCATAATTCAACTCTGCCAACTTCGCCCGGGTGCGGGGATGCAAAGGCAATACCAACTGCCTGTCTTGAGCCAAAGTTTCCAGTGCCGCAAAGATCGAAAGCAGTGCTTCCTGATGATTGGTATTCTCCGCCCGGTGCACACTAGCTAACAGAAATTCCGAAGCTAACTCAATCTGAGGCTTTTGTGCTGAAGGCGCATAAAACAAGGCCGCATCATACATCACATCACCCGACAGAACAACCTTATTTCTTTGATTATCGATATTTTCTTTCTGAAGATTTTCCACTGCTGTTTGGGTCGGACAGAAGAGCACATCACTCAGACGGTCGGTCTCCACGCGGTTGTGTTCCTCGGGCATTTCCATATTGTAGGAACGCAGTCCCGACTCAACATGTGCCAGTTTCATGCACAAGTTCTTCGCTGTTCTGGCCCCCGCCAAGGTAGAATTGGTATCCCCAAAAACCACTACAAAATCAGGCTTTTCTTGCAGTAATACCGGTTTCAAACGTTCCATCATCAGGGCCGTCATATCAGCATTCTCTAAGTTGTTGACGCCCAGATTGTATTTGGGTTGCGGGATGGACATTTCCCTGAAGAACAAATCCGACATATTGTCGTCGAAATGCTGTCCCGTATGCACAATCACCTCCTGCACTTCGCGGCATTTGGCCCATTGTCTACTGACAGCCGCTGCCTTCACAAACTGGGGACGCGCCCCTACAATTGACACTATTTTTTTCATGTTCAACTATTTTGAATTTGTGAAGCCAACCATAGCAAATCGTCCTGGTAAGTAATTTTTCGGTTCTTAGACTCGCCGTCCACTATCACAATCGGCTCTTCCGGTAAATAACGAAGCACCACTCCGCTGTCATCGGTGGGATTGAAACATGCATCCTGAATACCCAGTTCGAAAGCCCGCTGAATAATTTTTACCCTGAAGGCCTGCGGAGTTTGGGCGTAATACATTTCCTTACGTGGAGGAATGTCTGCAATATGCTTGTTGTCAAATGAATGAATCACCGTGTCGCTAGCTGGCACCGCCACCACAGCTGCATTGGAGTGTTGCATAGTTTCCATCACTTTGGTGATTACCGCTGCGGAAACCAAAGGTCTGGCCGCATCATGAATCAACAAGATGTCATCTGGATTATCCCCGTATGCCTGAATAGCGGCCAATGAGGACTGGTAGCGTTCCGCCCCTCCCTGTAACACTTGTTTCCACTTGGGATACATAGCACTGTTCCTCAATTTGTTCATCAGCGGCAAATATGCCTCAGAGGTCACCACGGCAATTTCATCTATATCTGGATGAGCCTGAAAAGTAGCCAAAGAATACTCAATGACCAATTTTCCATTGACCTCCACAAACTGCTTTGGGGTTTCCATGCCCATCCGCTTGCCGTTTCCCGCTGCCAGAATTACCGCAATATTCATAGTGTCAATTTCTTATATTCCACAAAACTGAAGAATTATATTTTGCAAAGGTACGGAAATATTTTATCTTTTTCAGTAGGAAGCCGAAAACCATAAATATTTGAATTAGCCAGTATATCTCTATTTATTTTTTATCAATTTTTTTCAACAAATTAGTTTTATAATAGAAATTTTATTATCTTTGCAGCCTGAAAGAAATCGGAATCAGAAGACAGCAATACCGTCTTTAATGACTTAATACTAAATCAATAGAATTATGAACGACAGTACATTACATCCTCTAACTCCCTCATGGTCTGAACTACATGCCATGATTCTTGCCACCTCAGAACAGATGAAAGAAACTGACCGCAGGATGCAGGAAACTGACCGCAGGATAAAAGAAATGCATGAAGAAACTGAACGGTGTCTAAAGGAGACATACGAAAAAACAGAAAAGCAGATACAGGAAATCAATAAGAATTACGGAGGCTTAACTAATGAATTCGGCAAAATGGTAGAGGACCTATGTAAGCCTGCGGCATTAGAAATTTTCAAGAAAGAGGGCATCGGGATAGACCATATATATGAAGGCCCCCGCCACGGGAGAAAAGAAGAGGAAGAGATTGAGGTAGATGTGCTATTATGCAACAAAACGGTGGCTGTGGCCGTAGAAGTGAAAACCACTTGCTTCAAAAAGGACGTGGATTACTTTCTCAAACAGATGAAGCATTTCAAAGAAATATTCCATGAGTTTGAAGGAAAGACGATATATCTGGCCATTGCCGCCATGCGCTTTGCCAATGGTTCCGACAAATATGCGTTGCGCAATGGTTTTTATGTGCTCTCACCTCTCAGCGACGGAATGTTCACCTTAGGAAAGCCCAATAATAGGAAGGAGTTCTAATTTGCTCATTAACTAATTTGCTCATTTGCAAATTATTTTTCGTACCTTTGCAGGCATGAAAAAGCTATTTATAGAAACCTACGGATGCCAGATGAATGTTGCTGACAGTGAAGTTGTTGCGGCAATATTATCTTCTGAATACCAAATATGCGACGACATTAAAGAAGCCGACTTGATTCTGATTAACACCTGCTCAGTGCGTGACCATGCGGAACAGCGTATCCGCAAACGCCTCAACGAGTTAAGCTTTTTGAAAAAAAAGAAAGCCGGCTTACAAATCGGCTTGTTGGGCTGTATGGCTGAACGTGTCAAAGAAAAGTTGTTGCACGAGGAAAGCGCCTTGGACTTCATTGCCGGTCCCGACGCCTACCGCAGTCTGCCTACACTGATCCAAGAGGCCACCTTCGGCAAAACCGCCTTTAACGTAATGCTTTCTACCGAAGAAACCTACGATGATATTGACCCTATACGCTACGACACCAACGGCATTTCGGCTTTCATCTCCATCATGCGGGGTTGCAACAATTTCTGCACCTATTGTGTGGTGCCCTATACCCGTGGCCGCGAGCGCAGCCGTAGCTCTGAAACTATCCTCCACGAAGCCCAACAACTCATCGACCAGGGCTATAAAGAGATCACCCTCTTGGGACAGAATGTCAATTCCTATCATTCGGAAGAGAATGGAGAGGTGGTCAACTTTGCCCGTCTGATGGAAAAGGTGGCTTTGCTCTCCCCGCAAGTGAGGGTTCGTTTTGCCACCTCACATCCCAAAGACATCTCCGATGAGCTAATAGCAGTCATTGCCAAATACGACAACTGTTGCAAATACATCCACCTGCCTGTACAGGCCGGCAGCAACACCATGCTTAAACGCATGAACCGCGTCTATACCCGCGAATATTACTTGGAACGCATCGCCACCATCAAAAGGATGATTCCCGAATGCTCCATTGCCACCGACATCATTGCCGGCTTCTGCGGCGAGACCGAAGAAGAGCACCAGGCTACCCTGTCGCTGATGCGCGAAGTGGGCTACAGTTCCGCCTACATGTTCAAGTATTCGGAACGCGAGGGCACCATGGCTGCCAAACGCTTCACGGATGACATTCCCGATGAGGTGAAAGGCCGTCGCTTGGAGGAAATCATTGCCCTACAACAAGAACTGTCGATGGAAAGCAACCAAAAAGACATTGGCAAAACCTTTGAGGTGCTGGTGGAAGGGGCTTCCAAACGCTCTGACAATGAGTATTTCGGGCGCAATAGCCAGAACAAGGTCATCATCTTCCCGAAAGAGGACTGCCAGTTTGGCGACTATGTAAATGTGTTGGTACAGTCCTGCTCCCCCGCCACGCTGAAAGGCGTCATCGTTAAATCATAAATTATGCTACTCATCCTGTCACCCCAAACATCACCGCGACTTGACTATGTCTGCCAAGTCATTTTTAAGCATGTTTTGGGCTTGGACTATGCATTTACGCAGGATGAAAACCAATACGGACGGCATACGGATTTCAAGTTGCGTTATCTTCCGAAGTCCAATATCCTTTTTGAAAACGACATTCGTAAGCAGGATGAGGACTTGCTGTTACAAGACAAACCAGCACTAGCTTTTTATCTCTTGAGCAATTATGAAGAATATTTGCCTGACTGCCCAAGAGACCAGCATGGCCGTATCGCACATGAACAGTCGTTCATGGTAAGACACGGGTTATATCACCAAGCCACTGTGCAACGTATCGCGCTGAATTACAAATCTTTACTTTCCAAACAAAAACCCGATTTTAAGTGGAAGACGATACCGTATCGCTTTCAACCCACTTTTGACATTGACATTGCCTACGCCTTCAAGGGCAAAACATTTTTTCACTTTTGTGGGGCATTAGGCAAAGCTATACTCACATTTCAATGGAATCATGCGGCACAAATCATCAAAGCCGCTTGTCAAGCTGATTTTCAAGACCCCTACGACGTATATGACATTGAACGGCAACTATGCGAGAAACACGGGCTCAATGCCTTATATTTCTTCTTGACCTCAAAAAGAACACGTTTTGACCGGAATATCTCTCCGAAATCCAAGCTTTTTTCTTCTCTGCTTCAACAATTGAAAAAATTTGCTGATATCGGCATACATCCATCATATTATTCTGAAATTCAGCATAGTATAGCAAAAGAAAAACAAACTTTGGAACAAATAGGCGGCGTTAAAATATACTGTTCCCGCCAGCATTTTCTGAAGGTCAAATTTCCAGACACCTTCCGTCAACTTATGGAGGCAAATATTACCGATGACTATTCTTTAGGCTTCACCGACCGCATCGGCTTCCGGAATGGCATGGCCACACCCTTCCCTTTCTTCGATGTAAAAGATAACAAGACCACCCCATTAATGCTTCATCCATTGCTGATAATGGACTCAGCAGCCGTGCAGGCATTAGGATATAAAGAAAGTTATCGGGAAAGAGTGGCGGAACTCATCCGAGAGGTGAAAACCATTGGCGGCGATATGACCGCCCTTTGGCACAGCAACTTCATGCCCCAAAACTCTCCCGAACTGGAATTGTTCAAAGAAACGTTTGAGCATATGTGCTGAAAGAATCCTGATACTACGCCACAGTAACAGCAGTACCTGAAGCGATAACCATCAACATCCCATTATTCTCTCCCAACACTTCATAATCAAGGTCAATACCGACCACCGCATTGGCACCTTTATCGGCTGCACGTTGCGCCAATTCCCGCATGGCTGTCTCGCGAGCTTTCATCATCTCATCCTCGTAAGATTCCGAGCGCCCGCCCACAAAGTTGCGAACTCCAGCAAAGAAATCCTTCACAAAGTTGATGCCTGTAATAACCTCACCGAACACGACACCATGGTAATTCACAATCTGTTTTCCTTCTATCGTAGGGGTTGTTGTTAAAATCATAATAATTTTATTTATTGATAATCAAATGATTAATTTTATTTCGAATAGAATAAAATCGCCTCCTGAAGAGCTTTCTGGCAGACGGGGCAAAAGCGGTTGTACATGATTTTATGCATGGTGCAATCCATCATCGGACGATAAACGCCTTCGGCCACATAACCGCCACCCTCATAAACACCCAACTTATCCTTGTTTTCCTTGGTTGCTGGAGTGGGAATCGGAGTATCCGCATCCAACATATTCTTCCATTTTGAATCAAAATCCACCAGTGTAGTCAAATTCGGCTCCACTGGCTCAATTCCCTCGGGATAGAAATCACGGACACTCACTTCGGAGGTGTAGTACTCATCGGCCAAGCCGCCAATCAGATGCCCCATCTCGTGAACAATCACATAGTCGGAATGCGCACCCACATTATTGACTGTGCAATAGAAATTGTAAATACCGCCTCCGCCGTATTTATCACTGTTACAGATTAATATGATAAAATCATACGGAGCGTCATCGGCTATGGCATTCATTTTCCACACTTGAAGGCACATCAGATAGCGATCCAAATCGATCACATTGTAACTGCAATTCAGCAACGTTTTTTTATAAACATTCTGATTCGGATTGGTAATACCCGACTCTTCAGAAAATGCCTCTATCGCTCTTATATTCACATGATCGGCCATCTCTTTGTAAGGCGAGCAATTCATGATATAAGAAGTGAACTTCTTGAAATCCTCTTGCATTTTCTTTTTATCACTTTTGGCATAACCATCAGGGATGAAAAGAATATCGAGCGCATCATTCACGTTCGCCCCAATATGCAGATTTTTTACCTTATATTCTTTCCTCATCGGCTCGTAAGCTGTACTTTGGGGATCGAAAACACCTTGGAACAACTCTGTAGGAACATTATGGCGATTGTAACTGGTGAATTTGTATTTGACCATCTGTTTGGGCAGCGGGAAACGCACACATTCCTCGAAAGTGCCCACTTCCTTCTCCCCCCTTTCGGTGGTACGGTATTCATTGAACAGGCAGTCGTAGCTGCGACTATATATCAATTGTCCTGACAAGGCGTCAAAGACCTCAAATTGCAGGCCACCCAAGCGTTTGGGCTCAACCAAGTGGGAAATAGTTCCTTCCCAAATGCCACCCACACGGTAATTCTCCACCTCAATCTTTTCCATCTGGCTGTTACCGATGTGTTTATACTCAATACGAACCGTTTTGTTCTCAAAAAATTGCTCGAAATTCTGGCCGGAAACATAAGATGCCAAACAGAGGAGCAAGGCTAAAAACAAATATCTTTTCATTTTATTGATATTGGATCCCTGACGGGATAGAAGGTTATGATGATTTATTTTTGAATTAAATACAATATATTTCCATCTTTGTAATACAAGTCATTCCGGTAATGAATATAGCCATTATCTCCTACAAAGCAGGTGTAATACTCAAAATACACCGGCATGGTATGTTCCAATTTAAGGCGTGTGGGACGAATTTTCCGGTAGAATTTTTTCAACTCATCTGACAACTTCTCATAGTATTCCTCTTCTTTTTTCACCCTTTCCTCCAGATATTTCTCCCCGTCTTCCGTTGTCGGCTCATTACCCACAATAATGCTCAGCTCCTCTAGCCTTTTTTCGTCATATCCATTCAGCTCATAGATGACAGCGGCTAGGTCGAAAGGATTCTGCACGCGCACGCAACCGTGGCTCAGCGCCCTCACACGACGTTTGAAGGCCCCTTTATTGTTGGTGTCATGCAAATAGACCGATTCTGGATTGGGAAAATCAAACTTGATCAGTCCCAAGGCGTTATGGCGACCTGAGGATTGGAACAAGCGATAGGGCAAATTATTGCGACGCAATTTCTTCCAATCAATCGTATCGGCCTGCACATACTTTCCTGTTTTGCGATTGACAATATACAAATCCTCTTTCTTGATGACAGCGGTGTTGTTTTTCACCAATTTGGGATAATACTCATCCTTGGTAATTGTATAGGGGATATTCCATTCGGGATTCAGCACGATGGCATCGATCTCGCTATAAAGCAACGGCGTTTCGGCCTTGAAAGGCAACACCAACTCACCTCTATGCCGGTCCTTCACCCCCGCAGGATTTTGGGTTCTACCACAGCAAACATTGGTTTTGTACACTCTTTCTCCTTGATAATAAGCGCATAAGGTAAAATCAGGCAGATTTACCGCCACATAATGGTCACCCTTGGCCGGAAGCACCTTCCAACGCAAACGCTCCATGTTTGCCGTCAATCTGTCCACATAGTAACTAATGTGCCGATTTAGCTTTTCCATAGTCTCCACATCCAACTTGTCGCTTTCCGGAATAGCATTGTTCATCCGGAACAAATTGACCGCCGCAAGCACAGCATCGTTCAGTGTATCAGTTTCTTGAACTTCCTCTGAAAGTTCGCCCGTCAAATGCAGGCGCTGGCATACCAGTCGAACAGCAGGATCCCGATGGCCCTTGGCAATCTCTTTTTCGGGGATTTTTGTCAACACCGTATCTTTCAAAGGATAAAGGCGGACCAACTCTTTCTGCAAACGAATATAATTGGAATCCTGCGGAGCCATACTCTCCAAAGTGGCAGTCAGATTACCAAACTGCTGCAAAGATTCAATAACAAACAGTGAATCGGCCTTTTGCGTTTTGTTCAACCATTTTTCCCCATTCACACGCCTAGGGTCTGTCGCTCCGAATTTCATGGCAGTGGCATAGCGCAGAAAAGACTCCGTCAGATTCATTTCCAGATTGAACAAAGTCTCATACAACGCCTCTGCTTCATTATCAACCGTATGGTTTTTCAACTGACAAATACAGGAATCCACTTCCGCGAAACAAAAAGAGGAGGCAGGCAATCCATGAGTATAAGAATCTGATATAAAACGAGATAAAGTATCCACCTTATGCTCCTGCAAACCATTCAAGGTCCACAAAGGGGCACCGTCCCGAAGTTCATAAAACTGCTTCACCCATGCCCCATATGGCACAAAATCGGGAGACATCTCCTGGAGCTCCCGATTAAAATATTCCTGGTAATCTTTCATTTGAAATGAAGAATACACATCGAACCAATGGGGTATCGGCTCGGCATCTTTTGTATTGGCGTTACAAGCCGCCAGTAGCAGGAAAGAAAAAGCTATAAGCAACTTTCCCGCGAAATGTATTTTGCTCATTATCAATGGTTAGCTTTGAATGCTTTCAAACGTTCCTCCAGCGCCGGGAACTGGTTTCTGTTGACCAAAGAGACGCAGGCACGGAGGCCCTCGGTACGCTCGCTACCTGTGATACCCAATGAGATAGCGCTGATGCCGTAGTACAGGAACTCCTTCAACAATTCCTCGCCGCTCATGCCGGGATAAGCCAGAGTGAAGTAGAAACCATCGGCCAGCAGTTTGTCACCATCCTTGTCATATACGATAACAAAACCGTTGTCGGTGAACAATTTCTTCATGATAGCTGCTTTCTCAGCATACTCTCTTACGTCATCCAGGTAGTTGTAAGTGCCGTCGTTGCAAGCTTTCAAGATGGCAGCCAGCGCATACTGTGCTGAATGGGCAGTACCTGAACTGATGGCATAAACCGTACCGTAAATGATGGCTCTGCCCAGTTTTGGGGTGCCGAAATAAGGAACCAAGTCAGCAAACTCACTGTTATACAATTTCTTCGACAGCACCATCAGACCGATACGCTCACCGGCGTAGCTAAATGCCTTGGAACCAGAAATCAGCAGGGCATAATTTTCGGTATATTTACCCACAGAAGGCTGGAAAACACCCGGTTTGGAAATGTCGCGACGGAAATCCATGCCGAAATAGGCCAGATCCTCGAACACAAACACATCGTACTTGTTGGCCAGGTCGCCGATAATCTGCAGTTCCTCTTCGGTGAAGCAAATCCACGACGGATTGTTCGGGTTGGAGTACATAATAGTATGAACATGACCTTTGGACAGGTAGCTTTCGAGTTTGTCTCTCAGCTTGGCACCACGATAGTTGTACACATCAAAAGTCTCGTATTTGAGACCCATCACACGGTGCTGCTGTTTCTGAACCGGGAAACCCGGATCAATGAACAACGTGGTATCGCGTTCCTTGCGGGCACGCACAAAGGTCATAAAACCGGCCATACCACCCATCATGGAACCCACGGTGGGAATACAACCTGCGGGGTCAACATCAAGATCGATGAAAGTCTTGACGAAACGGGCAGCTTCCGCCTTGAGTTCAGGAGTGCCGTCGATATCAGGGTAAATGGCGGCCACACCGTTCTGAAGCGCCTTAATCTGGGCATCCACACCAATTTTGCAAGCCGGAAGTCCGGGAATACCCATTTCCATTCTCACGAACTTCTCGCCACTGGCGTTTTCAATGTCGTTAATCAGACGTTTCACTTCACGGATGGAGGCTCTGCCCACTTCCTTAATGCCGCTCTCGGCTACAATTTTGTCAACAATTTCTGCTGGGATTGGAGTTTTTTTCATCATCTATATGTCTAATTTATTGTTTATTAAATTCCTTCAATCATTTCAAAAGTGAAGCAAAATTACATCTTTTTTTTGGATTTTCACACGCATATTTGAAAAAAAGCGCCACTTCCACCGTTTTTCCTTGTTTTTTTCAGAAAATATTGATTATCAAAAACTTCTTTCAAAATACAAGATGTTAATAACTTTTTAAATTTATACCTATAAAATAAGAAAATAATATTTTATTTTTGTGTCGTAATGCGATGGTAACCGGACTCCCTTCTTTTCGTCATTACAGTATCCCACCTGACACATATTTGGCAATTACTCACTCTCTTCCGGTTGCCATTTTAAATGAAAGCATCTATAATTATGGAAAAAGAAATATTTTACCGATTGGCATTGATCCACTTCCCGAACTATGGAAATGCCAACATCAAGAAACTGATACGTCTATGTGGCAGCGCGACAGTATTGTTTGAGAACCCACAGTCGGCGACGACCAAGCTGTACCGCTACCGTTCGAACCTGCAACTGCCCAAGCTCAACGACTCCATCCGGCAGTTTGTCGAGAACGAGCTGACGCAAGCGAGGAGGCATGACATCAAAATATGCTTTTTTGACGATGAGCACTATCCCGACCGGCTGAAAAGCTGCAGTGACGCACCCTATTTCTTTTATTATAAAGGAATGGAATGTTTCAACAACAACAAAAGCATCGCTATTGTAGGCACCCGCAATGCCAGTAATTACGGCAAGGATGTGGTAAAGAAATTTGTGGAAGACTTGGCGCCACACAACGTATGCATTGTCAGTGGATTGGCACGGGGCATTGACACCTGCGCACACGAGGAGGCTCTGCAGAAAAATCTCTGCACCATCGCTGTATTAGGTTGCGGACTGAGCATGGTTTATCCCAATGAGAACAAGAAACTGGCACAGCAAATCCTCGAAAATGGAGGAGCCATCATCTCGGAATATTCATTTGACGCCATGCCCGACCGCATGAACTTTCCCAAGCGGAACCGTGTAATCGCAGGTCTGGCTGATGCCGTCGTGGTGGCTGAATCGCAGGAGAAAGGCGGCAGTATCATCACCGCCGACATCGCCCACTCGTATAACCGCGATGTGTTTGCCGTGCCCGGCTCCATCTTCCAAAAGTCGCAGCACGGCTGCAATGAGCTCATCCGCAACAACCTAGCCGCCCTAGTCAGCTCGGGGAAAGACATTGCCAACATGATGGGTTGGGAACAGGAGCAAACACAGTGCAACCAACCCACCCTCTTCAGTAAACTCAGTGAAGAGGAAGACTCCATTTTGCAGGTGGTCCGAAAAAAAAGAGAGGCCACCATTGACCAGATTTCCGCTGAAATCAGCACACTGAGCTATCCGCGTCTTGCCTCACTACTGCTCAGTCTGGAGTTGAAAGGCATCATTGAATGCAAGCCCGGAAAAGTCTATACCACAATATACTGATTTCTCAAAAAAACAGATTTCTCAAAATTTTTGCTGTACTACGAAAAAAATTGTACCTTTGCATTTTGAATTTAAAGAAATTTATGACAGATATTTTCGATGATATAAGGCCCTATTCTGAAGAGGAGGCTCCTGAAAAAATTGCACAAATTATTGGTAATGAAACATTTATCAATACATTAAAGCAATATATTCCGGACTACTCCCCTGAACAGCTACAGGAAGACGCCCGGCATTTTAACACAATTTATGATTTTCAGTACGCCACTTCCCGACGTTATATTGAGAAATTCATCCAATTATCCACCGCCGGGGTTACCTTTAAAGGCTTGGAAAACATCTCTCCTGATAAAAATTACGTCTTTATCGGAAATCACCGCGACATCACTTTTGATGCCGCCATGTTGGAAGAATATCTGTTTCTGAATCATTTTAACACCACCAAGATTGCTATCGGTGACAATCTGGTATCAAGCAGATTGTTGGCAGAAGTGGGCATGTTGAACAAGATGTTCATCGTGAAACGCTCTGTCTCCATGCGCGAGAAAATCACCAATTACCAGCATCTTGCAGCCTATATACATCATGTGCTTTTCAACGAACACGAATCCGTGTGGATTGCCCAGCGCGACGGCCGGACCAAAGACGGTTTGGATGTCACCAAACAGGGTTTGGTGAAAATGCTGGCCATGAGCGATGAGCTGCATCCCATGGATATGCTGAAGAAGATCAACCTTACACCCTTGACCATTTCCTACGAATTTGAGCCTTGTGATAAATTAAAAGCCAGAGAATTAGCTCTCTCGGAAGCAGGTCCTTACCATAAAAAACAAGGAGAGGATTTCGACAGCATCATCCAAGGCATTGTAAGTTTCAAAGGAAGGGCACAACTTACCATTGGAAAGCCGATTATTGAAGAATTTGATGCCATATCGGACGAATTAAACCAGAATGACAAGATATATGAAGTTTGCAAGATGGTAGACCAGCAAATTTACCAGAATTACAAACTGTTCCCCAACAACTTCATCGCTTTCGACCTGATTGACCGGAACAACACTTTTGCTGACCGTTACACCGAGGAAGAAAAGGAGAAATTCATGGCTTATCTTGACAAACAGGCGATCATGGAAGATGTTCCCAAAGAAAAAATGATGCACTACCTGTTACGCATCTATGCCAACCCTGTAACCACAAGTTTGAACATAAAATATAACGAACAATAATGGACGCAAACCAACCTCCGGCGCGATTGCGGATATTGCTTATCCGCTTCAGTTCAACGAGTGACATCCTGCTGACCACTCCTGTCATCCGCGCCATCAGCCAGCAAATAGAAGGGGCTGAGATTCATTTTTTAGTCAACAGAAAAAACCAGGAACTCTTAAAAGCCAATCCGCGCCTTTCCAAAATCCATGTGTTTCAAGGTGATACCGATGCCATGGTGGAGGAGTTGAAAGCGGAGAAATTCGATTATATTGTTGACCTGCAGCACAACCGCCGTTCCAAACGCATCTGCCAGCAGTTGAATATTCCCTGCTCATTTTTGAAAACGCACAGCTTCAAAAGATGGTTTTTCGTACGCATAAAAATCAACACCCTGCCCCACCAGCATCTGGTGGAACGCTACTTTGAGACGGTGGAGTCTCTGCACGTGAAAAACGATTATCAAGGTTTGGAATATTATATCCCTGAAAACGAACAGTTTGACACTGATGATCTGCCCATCTTCTTCGAAGACGGTTTTGTGGCAATTAATCTTGATGCTGAACGCAACACGCAACGCATTCCCACTTCCAAAATAGTGGAAATCGCCACCATTTTGCACAAACCGGTAGTACTGGTAGGTGGCAAAGAGGTTAAAGACATCGGCCAGGAGATTGTGTCACAACTGGGCGACCGTGCCTTCAATGCCTGCGGCGAATTCAGCTTCAACCAACAAGCCTCGCTAATACAACAGAGTGCCTGTGTACTCACTGGTGACTCCACTTTCATGCACATCGCTGCCGCCTTAGGCAAACCTGTGTGCTCGGTATGGGGCAGCACCGTGCCCGAATTCGGGAAATATCCATACATACCTGAACAGCGCCATCAGTTCAGGATGTTCGAAATATGTAGTCTCAAGTGCCGTCCCTGCGGACAAAGAGGTTATAAAAAATGCCCTCGCCGGCACTTCCGCTGCATGACTAAAATATCCGCCATGGAAATCGCCGACTGGATTAATCAATTTTAGACTATGAAAAAACTTCTGATTTTCTCCTTATGCTGCCTGATATCTCTGTTGGTCTACGCCCAGGGCAACCGCATGGTGGACAGTGTGGGCAACCTGCTGTACCAGTACAACCGCTCTGCCTCCTACTTTGCTCCAGGCCAATGCAAAGTAACCATCACCATTGTCAACGGGTACAAACAACTGGGTGTTTCGTACCGTCAGGAGGTCTTCAGAAGCAAAGCAACTTGGCAGGAAATTGAACATGGAGACACATCAAAACTTTCTAATATAGAAATAATTACAGCCAATCTAGCCCCCAATGAAAGCGTAGCCTGGACTTTCATCTATCAAAATAAGAGTATGAAAAAAGACCGTAGCATCGACTTGGAGAAGGCATGCTTCATGTTGCTCAATGAAGAGTATGAGGTGAAGAAACAGGTGCTGCCGGAAACGGTGATTAAATTAGCAAATTAGCAAATGACTTTATTAATTTGCTAATTAACCAATTAACTAATTTGCTAATTGATTAGCGGCTTCCAACTCGTCAATTTCCTTTTGTAATCTGCAGGGCAGGTTTTCCACGCAGTGGTGGCACTTCATCTCCAGAGTGTACATACGTCCGATGCAATAATTGGAGTGTTTGCATTCGCTCTTGGTGATGGTTCCTTCTTTTATTTTATTCATGAAATCAGGATCATTGACCAAAGTACGAGCCATCTGGAAGGCGATAAAACCTTCATTCAGCACCTCGTCCATGTTTTCTTTCGAGCAAACACCGCCCACATAAATCAACGGCATTTTCACCGCTTTTCTGAAACGTTTGGCTCTTTCCAAGAAATACAAATCCTTGTAAGGAACAGTCGGAACCATCAGTCGGCCCACAAATTTAAGACCTAACTTCAACCACCAATAACGCCAAGGATTCATGTAATAAGCCATTGTTTTCAACGGCATGGCACCGGCCATCACCACCATCGGGGCCTTGCTCACAAAACCGGCGGTCAGCACCAAAGCATGCACACCCAGACGTTCCAATTCCTGCACCACCTTAATGCATTCCTCTTCCTGCATACCCGACTTGAAACCGTCGTACATGTTCACTTTCACCACTACTGCCATATCGTCCTTGGCTTCCTTCATCACCTCTTTCATCACCAGCTGCATGAAACGCATACGGTTTTCAAGGGAGCCACCGAACTTGTCGTGACGATGGTTGGTATAGGGCGACAGGAACTGACTAATCAGATAGCCATGGCCAGCATGTACCTCAACGCAGTCAAAACCCGCCTCACGAGCCAGATTAACGGCTTTGCCGAAATCCTTTACCAAGTCATAAATCTCCTGTTCTTTCAGTTTGCGAACAAAGGTAGGTGAATATAAATTGAAACCTGTGGAGGCGCCCACGGGCATACATTTGCAGGTATAGAAATGTGTCATATTGCCACAGTGACCAATCTGAATGGAAGCCTTGGCACCTTCGGCATGGATGGCATCGGTCAATTTCTTCAAATCCGGAATAATCTCCTCCCTCATGTACAGCTGGCCATCGAAAGAGACACCACTGCGGTTCACCGCGGCATAAGCGATGGTGGTCATGCCGATTCCGCCTTTCGCCACTGAAGTATGGTAATCGAAGAGATCTTGTGAGGGTTTGTTACCGTAGCACATATTTTCAAATGCTGCAGAGCGTATCGATCTGTTTCTTAATGTTATAGGGCCAATCTGGCACGGGGTGAAGATTTGAGATTCCATAGTGTTATTTTTTCAATTTTAAAAAAACAAAAATACAGAATTTTTTCATTATAGCAGCATACATGAATCAAAAATAATTCAAAAAATTGTACTATCTTTGCCTTACAATTAAGAGCAAAAAAAAGTAACATCACGTTATGTCAAAACATAATTTAGGACAAGAACAACAATTAGCGCAAAAACAAATTGCCTCACAGCAAACCGTCCAGCTGATGAGAATGATTGAGCTGTCCAACATGGGACTGGAAGAGGAAATACGCAAAGCTGTGGATGAGAACCCCGCTCTGGAAATAGACCATGACGACAACAATATAGACGAGCTATACAACCTTGCGGAATCCGAAACTTCTGAGGACAACGACGACATGGCCCGCGAACTTGACCGGAACCACAACGAAGATCCCTTTGACAATGATTTCTTTTCTGAAGAAGAAAAAGAAGACAATGACATTTCCGATTACCGCCTCTATGCCAACAATCGCAGTGCCGATGACGAGACCCGGGAACGAATCATTGTTTTTGACCACTCTTTGCAGGAACAATTACTCAGACAGTTGGGTGAGATGAACATGACCGATCGGGAGTATGAAATCTGCGAATATATTGTCGGTAACCTGGATGATGACGGTTACCTCCAGCGCGACAACCAAGCAATGGTCAACGAATTGCTGTTCACGTACAACATAGATTGTTCAGTCGAAGAGTTGGAGCACATCATCGTGGATTACATCCAGGAACTGGAACCTTACGGAGTTGGGGCAAGAAATTTGCGGGAATGTATGCTGATTCAGCTGAAACACAACGAGGACAGCCCTTCTGTCAATGCTGCCCGTGCCATCATCGACGGCTACTTCGAGGATTTTGTTAGCAAACGCTATGAAAAACTCTTACGCCAACTCGGTTTAAGCGAAGAAGTGCTGAAATCTGCCTTGGCGGAAATAAAGAAACTGGATCCTCGGCCTGCCAATAACGACTCACTGATAGAGCAAACCACCTCCATCATCGTGCCTGACTTCATCATCAGCAACCACGACGGACAGCTGGAATTGGCGCTCAACAACACCTACATTCCTAAGGTGAAGATCAACAAGGATTTCACTAAAGAATACCGTTTCTTAAGTCAGGAGAAAAACGACAAACTCCGTGCCGATGCGGAGAAATTCCTCAAAGACAATCTGGATAACGCTAACAATTTCATCAATCTATTGTCGCTACGCGAGATGATTCTGTACAACACCATGTATGCCATTATGATGATGCAGAAAGAATATTTCCTCTCTGGCAACGAGTTCGACCTTAAACCTATGGTATTGAAGGACATCGCGGAGAAGGTCAACTTGGACATCTCCACCATTTCCAGGGTCACCAGCAGCAAATATGTGCAGACTCCTTTCGGTATTTTGCTGATTAAAAACCTATTTTCAGAAGCTGTGGGCGATGAGGACGTGTCTTCCAAGGCCATCAAAAAGATACTGTCGGAAATTATCGAGCAGGAGGACAAAAACAATCCGCTGCCCGATGAGCAGTTATGTGCCCTGCTGAAGGAAAAAGGCTATGACATCGCACGAAGGACAGTAGCCAAATACCGTGAACAATTGGGACTTCCCGTGGCCCGACTGCGCAGGGAAATTCAATTTTAATTTTTGAAGAAAATGGAGAAGAATTGGCTCAGCAGAACTGAACTGCTGTATGGCAAAGAAAAAATAGAGCGACTGCAAAAATCTCATGTGCTGGTGGTCGGTTTGGGCGGGGTGGGAGCTTACGCCGCCGAACAACTTTGTCGCGCCGGCATCGGCGAGATGACCCTGGTGGATGCCGACACGGTGGAACTGACCAACCTCAACCGACAATTGCCCGCCCTGCATTCTACCCTCGGCAGACCCAAAGTGGAGGTCATTGCCCAGCGACTGCAAGATATCAATCCCGACATTATGTTGCATCAGGTGCATGAGTTCATCCGTGACGAGCGCACTCCCGAACTGTTGGACAGTGCCCAATTTGATTATGTTGTGGATGCCATCGACTCCTTATCGCCCAAAGTATATCTCATTTATTTCGCCTTACAGCGACAGCTACGCTTGGTATCGGTAATGGGTGCCGGGGGCAAAATCGACCCCTCGCAGGTTAAGGTCAGCGACATCAAGAAAACACACCAGTGCAGGCTGGCGCATGCCATCCGCAAGCGACTACACCGCATGGGCATCACCACGGGCTTCAAAGCGGTATTTTCTCCCGAACCTGTCATTGAAGAAGCCATCATGATTGACGCCGACCCTGACATCAACAAGCTTTCGACCGTCGGCACCGTTTCTTACATGCCTGCCGTATTCGGCTGCCACGCCGCCGCAGTAGTGATTAATGATTTGTAGAAAATCAGAAGAGACGCAATTGCGTCTCTTCTAACGATTGAATACCATTTATTTTCGATTAACGATTCTTCACCACCTTCCGCACCGCAATTGTTTTCCCATTGCTTACCACCTTCACATAATACACCCCTTGAGCATAATGTGACAAATCAATTTGTGTGGGCTGTAGAGATTCGTGCGTATCTACAACATATAATAATCTGCCAACCATATCAAACAGTTGGATGTCAATGTCCTCCTCCCGTTCATTATTTATTGTCAATTGTACATTGACAACGTCCTTCGTGGGATTGGGATATACCGTCATGGAGGCATTCACGTTGTAGTCATTGATTCCCGTCTCGACAGTCAGATGTAAAATGATAATGGAGTCACAACCGTCAACTGTAGTGAAATAGAAAGTATAATCACCTGTCTGCACACTGCCAGGCATGAAAGTGGTATCACCATAGGTATAAGGTAGATCATTTTCATTAATGGTCAAATAATATTCAATACTTACAGATGTATTCACAGTCAGATGCAGTGTCACCACACTATCGCAGCCTGCCATATTGGTTCTATAGGAGGTATAATTGCCGGATTCTGTGTAAGTGACACCTTCCCAAATAAAACTATCGCAGGCTACAGCAGTAGTATCACCAAAAGTAGCGTGGTTGATAGTCAAATATAGCGTATCAACCTGTGTGCAGTTGTTTGCGTCATCATGGGTGTAATAATAAGTGCCACTTGCCGTGTAAGTCTCACCGTTCCAGCTATACCAATCGCAGGTGTCAACAGTTACAGCAACATTCGTGGCATGGTTGATGGTCAAATACAGCGTAT
>Ga0265298_10000220_pt1 | contig 89206 bp, 90 predicted proteins | sample AusTroGonzalo_MG_3_FD_193486 | JGI IMG/M metagenome (GOLD analysis project Ga0265298, IMG submission 193486) | Bovine rumen microbial communities from tropical cattle in Woodstock, Queensland, Australia - Gonzalo_01 | ecosystem: Host-associated > Mammals > Digestive system > Stomach > Rumen ...
AAAGTTTTTCCAGACATCTGCGTTTTTCCAAGACGATTCACCAGACGACGGTATTTTTATTACTTTATCTGATGCCGATTGCGAAAACGCATTTGATGCTACGACAGGTACTTGTGTACATGTTGAAAAATCGTATGTCGTAATACCAGCTTTTAAAAACGCGTTTGCACTAATTTGTAATGCAGTTGTAGTATCATCCGGTCTTACAACAAGAGTACGAAGCGATTTGCATTCTCTAAAACAATCTGTTCCTATGGTTGGTTTATAATTGTTACTGGAAGCTGCCGGAATTTCCAATATGCCAATCTCCGTCAAATCATCACAATATGCAAAATTTGCGGTTCCGCTTCCAAATTCGGTGATTGTCGTGGTCCCGACAGATTCTATGTCTCCGCATCCATAGAATGCGTTGCCCATTATACCGGCGATTGCACCAACATCAAGTGTTTTCAATACTCCACAACTGTAAAAACAACGCGTGGGAAACAAAGTTACGCCTTTAGCTTGTATTCTAATAAGATCGGTACATCTTTCAAAACAGCTCTCCCCGATGGTTGTTACATTAACCAATCCGATATCGGCAAGAGAAGAACATCCATAAAAAGCACTGTTTCCGATAGTCGTCGTTGTAGCCGGAATAGAAACTTTGGTCAATCTACTACAATACTCAAACATATTTTGTGGTATGCTGGTTACAGTATCTGGAACAACGAAAGATTTAAGATCAACCATAGAATCCAAACAATAGTTGTTTATTGTAGTATTCTTTGGAATGGAAATCGCAGTGATTTTATCACAACAACTAAATGCATAATTGCCAACCGTCGCAATTTTTCCTAATTCTATGCTTGTTATTTTCTGGTTATTTTGTACAGCACCAGACCCTCCAATGTTTCCGTCGAATTTTAGCGTTGCATAAGATTTTAGTGGGGTAATCGATATTACCTTATCACCAGACGTCGTGTATGCGTGCACTCTAGTAGTTTGTGCCGACATACCCACGACATTTGTCGTACCATCTCCCCAATCAATTTCAACGCTGCTGCTTTCGGTTTGACCAAAAGCAAACTGAAACGTTAAATCATCTGCCGGAAGAGTGATACGAATTCTAGTTATATCATCATTTGTAATATAAGTACATCCTACTATGACCCTTTTTCCCGCCACAGCTGCACCGGTAAGTTCGGATAAATCATAATTCCAACCTTCATTGACGAATCCCGTTCTGGTTGGAAGTTCCGGCATTTCCTCAAGAGCGCTTGCCTCCGCAAACGTATATCTATGAAGAGTTCTACCGTCGTAGTCTATAAACTCGACGTCTGGTTGTTCCGTTTCTCCCGCCGGTAAATTGCGGATGGCATCCCCATATTCAGAGAGCTTGGTCGGAACCGTTCCGCCTTTCTCTTCGATTGCGGATGCTATGTCGGCCTTCGAATCGAGAATGGCCTGAAGTTTTTGTGCTGTCGTACCCATTAGATTACCTCCCCGTTAATCTCGTCAAGGATCGTATTTATATCACCAATCGCACCGGACACATAATTGTTTACATATGTCTCTGTCGCCAATGTTCCTCCAGTCATTGGATAATTGAACGTTCTGACCGGAATTGTACCCGTATCCGGGTCTTCTAACCCGCTGACTTGTATTGTTCCGATACCATAACTGGAATAAGTGTCCATCGAGCCCGGCATAGCACCGCCCATATTGAAAGATATGCTATTGGTGAAAATTGTAGATAAATTGCTCGAACCAGCTCGAATATATACCGTTCCGTTCTGTACTGTCAGATTATTATTAAGCGTAGTTGCTCCAGCGACTTCGAGTGTACTACTAAGTGTCGTCGCTCCTGTAACACCGAACGTGCCGCCAACAGTCGCATTACCTGTGACAGATAAAGAATCTAGCGTTGTGGCACCGGCCTTCAATGTGTTATTGAGTGTGGTTGCTCCAGTAACTTCGAGTGTATTACTCAATGTGGTAGCCCCAGTAACACTAAGAGTTCCGGTTACCGTTTCATTTCCTGTCACCGACAAGGAGTCGAGTGTTGTAGCGCCAGCCTTCAACGTGCTACTAAGCGTGGTGGCTCCGGTGACGCCCAGCGTGCTGCTGAGCGTGGTGGCTCCGGTTACGCCCAGCGTGCCTCCAACTGTGGCGTTGTTGGTCACGCCGAGCGAATTGAGCGTCGCGGCACCGTCCACGTTTAAGGTGGTGTCGAAGTCCACTGCTCCGGTTGCGTTGAGGGTGTTCATGGTTGTGGCACCGTCCACGTTAAGGGTGGAGTCGAAGTCCACTGCCCCGGTGGCGGTGAGGGTGTTCAGGGTTGTGGCACCGTCCACGTTCAAGGTGGAGTCGAAGTCCACGGCTCCTGTTACACCAAGTGTCCCGCCAATGTCGGTGTTTCCATTAACATTCAACGTATTGGCGAACGTTACTGGTCCATCTGCATATAACGCAGAAGCTGTCTTAAGCTCGCCTTCGAAATATCCCCAAGAATCCGAATAAAGAGTATCTCCGCTCAAGTAAAAATTGTTTACTCCTGCGGTCAGACTTTGGGTGTCTATGATCTTCTGGGCCTCGGCGGTTGTATGCATTATATAGCCGTAGGATTCGCTCTCTACTATGTCAACCTTCGTTATGGACGCGCTGGTGATTGTAGCCTCATTGGCCGAGATCGCGTTGAAATATGCGCTTCCGCACCCCTCTCCTGTTCCGGTGACATACAAATTGTCGTCTATGGTCACCTTTCCTACGGCGCTGGTTTCACCGCTGATTACAGCCGACTCGTGGACGATGAGCCCATACCCGGTATCGCCGTCGCCGGACATTCCGCTGATTTCAACCCAATCCCTTACATTAAGATGTCCGTTAATGTTTGTTTCACTGATATCGAAATTTATTATACCGGCTACGAGATTTATTGTGCTGTTGTCTGGGTCCGGTGGTTCGGCTGACGGATCGTGGTGTGCGTCTATTGTTATTACATTGTTTGGCGACCACGAATATATATCTCCAAGACTATTCTTTTCTGCCGAAACACACCACCCCGATACGGATGGTGCCATAACGAAATCGCCGGAAAAGGGCACATCGTGCGATGCTATCGGATCCCATCCGGCGTCCAGAATATTTGGGTTCTTATAGGTCTGGTGGCTTGTTCTATGCCACTTGCTATGAAATCTATTCGACATTTTTAATACCTCACGACACGATCTAAGCGCAACCATGTTTCAGGTTTCGATTATTGGTTGTCATAAAGTATTTATCTACAATGCCAGCCCGGATAGCCGTACTTCTCGGTCAGCTTGTACGCCTTCCTGATATGCCATTTTTCTATGTGGTATCCCAGCCAAGTGAACTCGTTTCTGTAATATTTCACACAAGTGTACATATTTTCCTTCAAGCGAAGGTTCGCTTGGTGGAAATCGTCTTTGCTTCCACCCACAACAAAGTCCAAATCGTGTATCAGAACGGCTGGTAGGACAGCCTTGTGCAGATAGGACAAGAACAGGCGGATTTTCTCCGGCAGCCTGTCCGGCCCGATATAATTAAATTCCTTCTCTATGGTCGCGTCGTCCAGCTTCGTGAACACGTTGCTGCAATCCAAACGCAATCTCATGGCCTCCACCTTCAACTCCTTCCATGTCGGTAGTTTGTTGTTGACGTACAGGTCAGATATTGTTTTCATTTTTTAATTCGAATGCGTGGACGACAGACATTTACCCGGCCATAAAGATGGAACTGGTGGTTTAGCTGCTTCCATGTGACAATCCTGTTGCTTTCGACAGGCTTTGTCGTCGGTGCTGTCGCACAGGTTATGTGGATATGTTTGTTCGCGCTTCTTACGCCGGTCACGCCGACAGCAACCACGTCGTTCTTGAGTCCGACGCTGGTAACCGTTAGTTCCACTTCTTTTCCGAGCTCGGTTTCAACAATTTTATTATATTCGGCCTCCGCCTCCGGCGAACCGTTGTTGAAAACCATCGTAACGTGGTCGCAATACCATTTCCAATCATTGGGTATACCGTCTCTAAACCAATATTTCACCCTGTCCATCAGCTGTCTTTTCGATTCCTCGTACAAAAAGACGCCGCAATACAGCCAAGTGCGATTGTCCCCAGAGAGGGTGCCCTGCTGCATTTCGGTCAAAACTTTGCTGCAATAAGAATCGAATTCCATTACAGCTATATTTATCTATTTTTGCCCAGTTCTATGATCCTTTGATTCGATGATCCACGAAACGGGAGTGTCAGATCCTTCTTGTCCTCCTCGAATCTTCCATCGACCAAAACATCGATCAGCTTGAGGGTTTCCACGGAATCTTCGCAATACGGGTAGTCTTTGTACCCTTCCTTGAAGAACTTGTCCGCCCCATATTCCTCGATCGGGATTGTCAAATGCTCGTACTTGTACCCGGTATAGATCCAGATCGTCTTCTCGTCTCCGAATCTAGTGCGAAAACTCTCCGCAATATGCCTTACCTCGCCTATGTTGTTCGGGTGGAATGGCTCGCCTCCCAGAATGGTAAGACCCTTGTTGTAGTACGGTTCGCTGTTACGCAGAATGTTGTTCATATCCTTGAACATGAACAACTTTCCGAACTTGAAGTCGAACGCTTCCGGGTTGAAGCATCCTTTGCAGTTGTTCGTGCAGCCGCAAACGAACAAGGATGTCCTGATCCCCGGCCCGTTTGCGGTGTCGCAATAATTAATGTTTGCGAAGTTCATTAGTCCACCTTGAGCTGGTTCTTGAGAAACTCCGCCCTCATCTCGTCAGTGGCGTGGATCGCCGGTTCGACATCCTCGATTCCGTCTTCGGTCATATTGGTATACGCCAATGCCGTGGGCTCTTCGTAATCTGGAGAACCCGGAAGCGTTACTCCGCCGTCCATAGTGGAGATGGAAGCCGTCAATTCTTCCTGCTCCGGGGATGCGTTCCCCGGAAGAGCCTGCTTCTCGATCTTGGCCCTGTTGGCCTCGATCTCCTTCTGCTCCATGTAGAATTGTACCGCCTTTAGAATCAGATCGCGGTTGTTCTGGTCGAGCGGGTGCTTGAACTTCTCGATGCCCCACCCGACGCGGGCCACGAACCGACCGTTATTGTCGATTATATCGCCCGTCTTTTCTTGGATCTTCCACGGAGTAGGAGATGTCACCATCATTCCTCTGAGAAGATTCTTTATCTCCTCCACTCCCACTTCCTTCTTTTGGTTTTTGTTCTTCATACTTATACCATCCTGTCACTTTGTCGTATAGATAGACCTCGTGCCTCGACTTCAAGAAACGCATTATGCTGACGAAATTCTCGTTCGAAAGACCTCTCCAGTAAAGATGATATGGGCCCCAGAAGCCAATCCCGAGGAATTTGTGGTATCTGGCGAACTTTATCTCCCACAGCCACCACATATCTCCAAGATCGATCTTTCCGTTGTCGAAGGCGCATCTTGTCTTTATTCGGATCTTCATCTGTCGACTTCTTTGAATTTCTTGAAGAACGCATCGTCTATCAAAAACGTCTTATGCTTCCTTCTCGAAAGATACAGCATCGAGTTGAGCGTTTCGGCCTCCACGGGATTGTCCAGATCCTTCGCTAAAACCGGTTCGGTTATCTCCACCCAGTCCTGCCTCTCGAACTTCTCCTTGCTGCCATAATAAAGAATTTTACTGTCCGTTGTGATTATCAAATCCAATGTGTTCTTGTTCATTTGATCGCTCCTTGACTATAATAGTTAGAGCCCGAACAGTCACATTTCAACCTCCTGCGGTGCGTCAGTCGAACTCGTTGCTTCTTTTTACCTTTCCGTCCAGCGAGAATAGCCACACGAGATCGTGATCCAGCGATTCCTCGGACTTGTACAGCCTAATGCTCCTCCACGGAAGGAAGAACAATGGCTTCTCCTTGAGCTCGTATTGGATGACTCTGCCGTCTTCCTTACTGAAATGCGTCACGATTTTGTATTTCATTGTCACTCCTTGTTGGTTGTATTGTTTTCGATGTTCGCTCCCTTTGTCTTATTGCAAATCGAATGCGTCAATTGCATGTTATCGGCCGTGGTGTGCCCGCCTTTGCTAAAAGGCGTGATGTGATCGGCCTCGGCGTCTTCGATGTTCAATATTTGATTGCCGCAAATCGCACAAACGTGATTTTCGGTGGAATCCCACAGCTGTTTCACATCATTTCTCGAAAAATATCTCCTTTCGATATACGGTTCGGCGATCTTGTTGAACTCTTCGATTACCATTTCGGTAGACGCTTTGCTCTTCTGACGATTCCCCATTCCGCCAAATTCCGTCTTGTATCGTTCGACGGCGCGAGGAAAAGCGACTTCTCTCAATTGATCAGAACATCTTGTAACGCACTCTTCGTGATTTAAATGCTCCTTAAAAAATCTAAGAACACCGAAACCGAACCCGTCGACGACATTCGCCCCGCCGCAAAGGGTTGTTTTATAATACGGGAAAAAAGCGATATCGCCTATGGTGTTGTTAGCCATCTTGAATGTCTTCAAAACATCCTTTTTCAGTTTTTCGATGTCGCCGGAAAAATAATCCTTAAAACGAACGACTATCAAATCTTCCTTTTGGTTTACATCCGGCAGATATGTTCTAATGACATATTTCTTTATGAAGTTATCTCTGATCTTGCCCCTGTTGGTAAAATACCCGGCAGAACGCTCGAACAACGCCTTTACATTCTTGTCGTTCGATATCTCGTCCACCATGGCGATAAAATCCTGATCTCCGGTGGCGATCTGCTTCTCCATTTTCGTCAACGGCTTTCCGCTGTTTGTCCTGTTGTAGATGTCCAGCTTGTCTTTTTTGTCTATGTTGGTGTATTCCAGACACGTAAGCTGCGCGGAAAGAAACGCATCCTGTAATTCTTGCGGGAGATTGGAAAATTTGCACCCGTTCAGCATATGTAGCTTTTCGAGTCCGCACAGCCTGTACTTGTCGTGCCTGAACAGCCACATGGCGGTCGTTCGCTGCTGGGCGTCTGTCAGCTCCTTTACCCGAAGCTTTACTCGCCCGTCGACGACGAGTCTTCCGTCGCAGTCTTGAGTTAGAATTATCGTGCCGATGTGTCCATTCAACAAAATCGTCTCTATCAGAAACGAACACTGCTTTTTGGTCCAGCAAAATTCTCGCTGGAAAGACGGATGCTGATCAATTCTATTGGTATCGAACATTTCAAGATAATCTTTCAACGATCTTACGACGGTATGAACGTTGTTTATCGACCTATCTCGAATTTCGATGGCCTTAGCTTCTTCCTCCGGTGTGAGAACCCTGCCTCTTGCCGTAGTCTCCTTGCCAAACCTCTCCGCGCTCTCTTGGAATCTTTCAGCATTATTCATGCTATTATGGTGTTGTGTTTCTGATAAAACAAATCCTACCAGATTCGGTAGGATTTGTCAAGGAGAATTACTTCCAGTTCTTCAAGGAATCGGAATGTTTGACTCGGTGCTCAACCTCGTCCTGCTTTCCCTTGTTGAATGCGGTTTTGTAGTCTCCGGTGAGATATCCGGTAACCCTGCGGAGACGCTGGATGTTCTCCCCGCCGCACTGCGGACACTTGTCGTTGATCTCGTCCTGATATCCGCAATCCATGCAGATGTCCGACGGGACGTTGATGGCGAAGTACGGAATGTCCTTGTCCATAGCGTAGTTGACGAATGTCTCCAGCGCATCGATGTTGTTTTTCGCCCCGGTATCGAGCTCGATGTAGGTGATGCACCCCGCCCTTGAATATCCGGTAAGCTGCGACTCGATGTCGATCTTCTCGAAAGGTGTCATCTTCTTCCATACCGGAACGTGGATGGAGTTCGTGAAGAAGTCCTTGTCGGACACATTCTCTATCTTGCCGTACTTCTCCTGAAACTTCTTCATCGCCGTGTAGCAAAGGTTCTCGGCCGGTGTGTAATATACACCGAAGTTGAGCTTCAAATCCTTCTTGAACTTGTTGCACTTGTCGCTGAACAGCTGCTCGATTCTCTTCGCCAGCTCCATCCCCTCCTTCGTGGTGTGATCCTTTCCGATGAGAAGCTGAAGAGTCTCCGCCAGACCGAGCTGTCCGATTGCCAGCGAGCCGTGCTTGAGAGCCGAACGGATTCCCTCCTCCGGGACATAGCCGTACATCGTTCCGTTCTCGTACATGAACTTCGCGGACTTCGCTGGCTGCGAGCAAATCCAGTCGAATCTCTCAAGAAGCATATCCTTGGCCTCGTTGATCTTCTTGTCAAGCAGGGCCATGAACTTCTCAACATCCCTGTCGGCCTCCATAGCCAGCGTCGGCATAATAATAGTGACAGGGCAGATGTTTCCGCGCCCGTCCTTCATAAATCCGAGTCCATTGATGTCCCAAGCCGACCAAGTTCTGCATCCCATCGTGGACGAGTATGTACGGGGATCGTTCTTGTCGTATCCCTCGTTCCCGCTCCAATCGACATTCACATAATTGGGATAAAGACGCTGCGCCGTGGACTGTAGAGCCAAACGGAACAGATCGTAGTTCGGATCGCCGGGGGCTCTGTTGATTCCCTTTCCGCACTGGAAGATCCCGCACGGGAAGATGGACGTCTTGTGGAACTTCCCGACGCCCTTGATCGAACCTTCCAACAGGGCACGAATTACCATTCTGCCTTCCGGTAGCGTACAGGTGCCGTAGTTGATGGAAGTAAACGGCAGCTGGTTTCCTGAACGAGATTGAAGAGTATTTAAATTGTGATACATCCCCTCCACGGACTGATTGAGCTCGTGAAGCGTCTTGTCCATAGCGTACTTCTTCACCGCCTCGTCGTCGTAGAACTTGTCGTCGATGGAAAGATCCTTGTCCTCCACATTGATCCAGTCGATGCTCTCGACATTACGAATGTACTTCAAGCCGTCACGATAGTGCTTGGCAAAACTCTTCCTGACATATGGAACCATAGTCCAGTCAAGATGCGTCGCAGCCACGCCGCCGAACTGCTGAAGGCTCTGAACCTGAAAGATAACGGCTGTTAGCTGTAAAGCGGTGCTGATGGAATTTGCGGGACGGATGTCCGTCTGTCTTGTGTTGAATCCCTTGGCGAGAAGATCGTCGAACGGGATGGAAAGACAGTTGTGAGATCCGACCGCATACGCATCAAGATCGTGAATATAAATTTCGTTGTTGATATGGTTGGACTTCGCCATCGGCGAAATGAGATGGTTGAGGGCATACTCCTTCGTCACATACGATGCCGCCTCGCCGATTCTTCCACCGAACGAGAACTCGTCCACGTTGGCGTTCTGGTTGACGACATTCTTCGCATAGAGCTTGTCCGTGAGATTTTTATTATTGCGGACTCTCTCCTTCTCGTAACGATAGGAAATGTAGCGCTTCGCAACATCGTATGCGGAGTGCTCCATCAGCTTCTTCTCGATCATGTCTTCGATGAGATCGATATGAACAGGTTCCTCGAACTGCTCGCAGGCTTCCGCCACGGCATCTGTTATTCTCTGGATCTGCTTCCTTGTCAGTCTCTCGTCTTCGGCTACACAATCGTTTGCCTTTACAATAGAGTCGAAAATCTTCTTCTTGGTGAGATTTTCCTCAGAACCATTTCTTTTAATGATCTTCATAAAACCTTCTTCGCTTCAAGTTGCATTAGTACTTAGTGTTTTCAACGACCGCTGTTTGATGTCAAAACACTGAAACGAAGTATACCACCAAACACCAATAAAATCAATGCTTTTTATCAATTTCTAAATTTATTTTTGTGTTCTTTTTTGCTTGAAAATTTTTCAGAATTGGAGTAACTCGTTGTTCCTTCACGGTTTTTGCACGCAACGAAAAACCGCAACCCAAATGATCGACCAAAATAAAAAAAAACGTCCGGCCACCCGGCCGGACGCTGTTCGATATAACGAATTTTTAGAAACAATATGGAATGTGTATTCCGCTCATTTAGACTAATGAGTATGTCATAGAACGCAATCCAGACTAAAAACTATCGAACAAATCTCTGAACAGGATCGAATGGAACGGCGAATAGAACACCGGCGGCTGGGAAAGGAACTTGACCGCCTTCTCCAGATTTCCAATACGATCGTCCTGATTCTTGGAGTCCTCCATCTCGGAGATCTTCTTCTTGGCCGCCTCATCATAGTAACGCTCGGTCTTGGTCTTCCCGTTTTCCGTCCTGCTGATGACGAGGACGGTGTTCGGATCGCTTGGTACGTCCGCGTCTTCATCCTTCTTGTCGACCTCTTCGTCGTCATAGTCCTTGATGGGGATTCTTTTATTGGTGATGCACTGCTCCTGCCCTCTTGGCTTGCAAGTGCATTCTGAGTCGCAAGGCTTTGCCACATCCTCCTTGATCTCCTTGAGAGGATCGACGCGGTTCTCCTTCTCTGGCTCCTGCTCCGCTTCGGCGCAACACTCGTCGCACCCGTCGCACTCGTCGCACTCGTCGGCGAACTCGGTGTCGTCTGCCGGAGTCGGGCCGATATCCTTCGCCGCAAGAACATGATCGAAGAATGTGCAGAAGTCGTTCAGTCGCTTCTCGAACGTGGCAGTCTGGGTGACGGGATTCTTCCAGCCTAGGATGTCAACCTCGTCGCAAGCGAGCGATTGATCCTGCGCGGCCTTGCTCTCGTGATAGATCTCGATGGCGTCCCCCATCTCCGGGATTCCCTCCCCGAATGAACAGGTGTACGACGCGCAAACGTCGAACTCGAAGACGTTCGACTTTCCGGTTGCAAGAACGGTGTCAAGAAACGCCGGGAAAGTCTCGAACGCGGAATGGTAGAAGAAGTTCACGAGAATCCTCTTGACGGCCGCCTTGGGGACGTCGAGGGTCAACGAGATCCCGTCGACGATATCCTTGGCCCCGTTGATGCTGTTCGTAAAGCGCAGGACGCCGGAATCGAGAATGTCGCGGATTCGATATCCGTTGACCGTGACGGCATAGTACCCCTCGTCCGTATAGGTCGAGATCCCCTGACAGTTGTTGTACACATACTCGTAGGAGACGATCGGCACGATGGCGTTGCCCTTGATGGCCCTCGTCTTCTGCATGATGATGGCTCGTCCGCCGAACACCTGATTGATGGCCGTGATGTAGACATTGAACAACGATCGGATCTTCTCCTTCGTCATTGTTTCCGAATACGACTTGTTCGGAACCTTGAAAAACTTTCCGACATAGTTCTGCTCGATGCAGGCGATGGTTTCGGATGGCATGAATAGGTTTTGCATTTTTTATTCTCTCCTTGGTTGTTGTTTAGACATTGACGTAGTTTGCGGCGACAAGGCCGTTGGTGGCCGACCACACGAAGAATTGGTGGCAGCGCTGATTGCCGATGAAGCGCTTGTTGTAGTGCCAGTCGTCGGCGGCGCACGGAGACGGGATTCGACGGGTGATCATACCGCCCATCTCTGTGATGGTGGCACCCTCCTTGTGGAGATGTCCGAGGTGGAGCTCGCGGAACTTCGTCTTGCCCCATTCCTCGGGGAACTCTGCGGGAATCGAAGCGATTGTGCGCTTCTCGTTCTCGTCTCCGTGGGTGAAGAAGATTCCGCAATCGCCGAACACATAAGCCTGCGTCGTGCGATAGTTGTCGGAGAATCCGACATTCTTCGCATTCCTGAAATACTGCGACAGGCTATGATAGAGATAGAACTCGGCAGACTGCGCGTGATTTCCCTGACACAGACGGACATCGATCTTGTCAAACACCGGAATGAGCTTCTCGATCGCCGTGGTGTAGAGCTCCATGCCCTTGATGAAGAGCTTCTTGTAGCGACCGTCGTTCTGTTGCGGGGTGCCGTTCGTCGTCTGGTTGTTGAACTCGGCGTTGAAGAAATCGTTGCCGATTACGAGCAGGCAATTGCCTGTCATATGAACATCCTTTGCATAACGGATGATGGTGTCAATGATCTCGTTGAAGCAACGCTCGGCATCCTTGATATCATAGTTCTCTGGTGCGTCGGTAATGTGAGCGCGCTTCCCTAGATGCAATTCGATGGCTGGGATCTCAATCAGAAAATCCTGATTCCTCGACGGGGACTGTCCGAACTTCGGCTTCGCAGAAGTCTGTGACTCAATTCTGTGAGTGGCGAAGAATTCCTTTGCCGCATTGAAATAGTCAACGTCCCGCATATCCGTAAGAGTCTTCGGACGGATTCTTCCGCTGATGGAATAGCACGCCTTGTCCTGCTTAATAGAAGGAACATCCCATTCGCTGATCTTCCAAGACACGATCGACCACTTGCTGGGATCGTACCCGAGCGCCACGAGAATCTCGTCTGGATCCTTCGACACGTCTGGCGAAAGGAACATCTTCTTGGTGAAGTTGATATCGCCGTTCGCGCAGTGTTCCTCCTCGTCCTTTACGAACTTGGCGAACGATCCGGTCTTCGCCCCGTTCGCCTTTCGCTTCAGATACTGATCGCACGCCTTTCGGATCTTCTCCCCGTCGTCAAACAGACTCTGGGTCATGTCGTTCCACTTCACTCCCTGCTTGCGCTTCTTGAGGCATTCCTCAAGAAACTCGTCAGTGTACGCCTTGTTGCTCTGCTTCATTTTTCTCTTCCTTTGTATTTTTATCGGTTGAACCAAATCCCTCGCCGTTCCTCTCGGCGAAATTGCCGTCCTCGTCCTCGGCCGTGGCATAAACGACGAAGATGCCCTGACAATAAGCCTTGCCCTTCTCGATGACCACGGCCTCGTTCGACGGGTTGAACAGCTTTACGCTGATGCACCCCTTGCCCGGCTCGTCGCTGTAGTAGTCGGCGTCGATGACCCCGACCGTATTCGCCAGCCTAATGCCGTACTTGAACCCGAGCCCGGAGCGCGGAACCATCAGGAACGTGATGTTCGACGGCATCTTAACCTTGGTATAAGTCTTTATGGTGACGGATTCTCCGGGGTTGATCACAATCTGGGCCGGTGCGAAAAAATCGTAACCGGCGCTATTCTGCGTCGCTCTCCTCGGCTTCTCCCACTCCTGTCCGGGATTGGCTTCGTCCCATCCCGGATCCTTTACAAATCTAACTCCTTCCATATTACGAAAAACTGATATTGATCTTACGCATAGCTTCCTTGATCTGGTCTACGGTTACCTCCGTGTTCGGAGCTACGCCCTTGAACCGGATCATGTCGGAGATGAGCTGCGTGCATTCCTCCGTCAGAAGATTCTTCATCTGCTTCTTGGCGACATCCTTGTTGATGATGCCCGCCTGATAACGCGAAGTGATGTTCTCGGCCCGGTTTCTGGTCAGCTCGACCTGATGCTCCATTCGCTTCAGCTCGTTGTCGACTTGCTCGTTCGTCATGCTTGCGGCGGGAAGGGCCTTCTCGGCCTCCTTCCCTCGCTCGACAGCCGCGTCAAGTACTCCCTTGACCTCCTGAATGAATTTCTCCTCGTTAGTCATCTGCGCTAATCTTCTTTGCCTTCTTGCCGCGCCCCTTCTTGCGCGGCTTCGACTTCTTTACCTTATCAGATTCTTCGTCGTCTGTCAAGAGATTTTCTCGGATCAGTTCTGCGTTCATTTCCTCGACAGCAACCTCGCGCTTCGCCTCTTCGAGAATCTCCTGCGTGGCGTCCTCCTCGACTGGCTCCTCGACCGCCGGTGCCTTCTCGACTTCTGGTGTCTCCTCTGGTGTCTCCTCTGGTGTCTCCTCTGGTGTCTCCTCTGGCGGCGGTGGCGGCGGAGTCGGTTCCTCCGGTTGTACCGGCGGTGGCGGCGGCTCTTCAGGCGCTCTCACGGTCTTGTTCTCCTTTGGCTCTTCCCGTCCGGGAACCTTGTCGACCACACGGAAGATGAACAAATGAGAATCACCCTCTCGATCGGTCAACGAACACTTATAATACTCCAATCCGGTCAGAAAATCAACCATTTTCGTCGAAAAAGATTCCACGAAATAGTTTTTCCTTCCACGGAACACGACATCTAGACACGAACAGGCGGCATTATAGACATCGCCCTCCATCCAATAGTCGTCGTTGCTCTTTTTCAGATATATCGGATCCCTAAGGGTCTTTCCTCGTAAGAATTTCATATGAATATTTACCCATAAAAGCCCGGAAATCAATCCCAAGACAAAAATAAATACTAGTATGGAAGAAAAAGAGACGCTGGATGTAAGACTTCCCAAATTTCAAGTCGAACAATTGTTCAAAGCCCTTTCGCAAAGCGCGGACTGGGGTTTGGAGCAGATGCAGATTATGAAGCTCTGGGCAAAGACCAAAGGGGCCGGAATAAAAATAGCGGTGCTCGATACCGGATGCCCGGCGAAGGTTTCTTCCGCAGGAGTTGCGACGATCCACCCCGATCTGCGTCATAATATTATTCTTGGTGAGTGTGAATCGTTCGTTCCAAACGAGGACATATACGACTACCAAGGACATTCTACAGCCGTATGCGGAGTCATAGCGGCAGAGGACAACCAGCTTGGATTCGTGGGATATGCGCCGGAAGCCAAGATAATAACATACAAGGTTCTCGACAAGAACGGGGCCGGTTCGCTCAGATGGATAGAGAACGCCCTTAAGAAATGCGTGGAAACAAAGCCGGATATCGTTTCGATGTCGCTCGGATCGATCGTGGATTCCTCCCTTATGCACACTCTCGTGAAGAAGCTGGACTCAATGGGAATCCCGGTGATATGCGCCGCAGGAAACGGCGCAGACTTCGAAGGCGTGAACTATCCGGCGAAATACGACGAGGCTTTCGCCATCGGCGCATACGACAAGGAATTGAACATCGCCGATTTCTCCGCCATAGGAAGCGAAATGGACTTTGCATTTCCCGGCGTCGACATCGAAACGACTTGGCTGGACTTCGGATACACGAAGATTTCCGGCACCAGCTTCGCCTGCCCGGCCTGCACCGGCCTCGTGGCGTTGATTATGGCGGAAAAGAAGGCGACCGGATTCGATCCGTCGTCCTGCCAGAACACGATATGGCTATACAACGAACTGAAGGCCACCGCCACCAATCCGAAGAAGCTGGCAAACCAAACAGACGACTGGGGCTGGGGATACATCGATGTGCAGAAACTGATCGACGACGAGGACAAATGCGAAGATCCCAAGCCGATAGCGGTAATGGCCGATACGCACAAGAACAATCTGATTTCTTCCGATATAATGAGCGGATTTTCCGACGAGCAAATCAGAGAAACCTACAGTGAAATATTCTCGCCGAAACAACCGAAACAGATTTTCGACATCATAAACAATATGCCGAACGCATTTCTGCCAGCCCTCCTCATACATCGCCTGCAATTCAAGATAGGCGGATCGACCGAGGACTTCTTGGCGGCGAACAATACGCTGAAGGACAATCTTCTAATACTCGTCAAGAAGAACTATTCCATATGGAATCCGTTCTACTGGATCTACCGGCGTCAGGCCAGCAAGCTGAAGAGCGCATTTGACAGCAAGGGCGAAACTCTCTACAAACACATCTAATGCTTGTAGATGTCAACGCCTAGGACTTCCTTCGGATCCTTGTGGGGGAAAGTCCCGTCCAGATTGTCGACAGGGGAGCAATTTATGATTTCCATATCCAGCTTCCACGTGTCTCTTATGCATTTTAAATGCGCCCAATTGTCGATCATGGCCTTACGCAATCCTTCGGTGGTTCTACAAGTCGGGCACGGGATGTCCTCCTTTGTGTTGTACTTCATCCCGTAGAACATATCCTTTATGCCGTATGACGCCTTTTGCCTCATCGTGCCGTCTTTGTTGATGACGAAATTGTTGTCGCACCCTATCAAGACCATTTTCGTGAAGCCGAGCAAATATGCTATCCAACACGCCGTCTCTCCGCTTTGTCCGCCCTCGTAATAAAAATAGTCGAACGATGCTGGCGGCGTAAGCTCCGGCACATATCTTGGCTTTGTGACATAATCGGTATCTCTTATGTTTTTGGACAATCCCATCAGGAATTTATATATTCCATAAACATTCAGCTTGTTGTCGATATCGTCCGGCATATTCTTCACCAGCGTATCCACATAATCCATCCCCTTTACTTTCGCTATCATGTTCAGCGCCGTGCCTACGTCATACAGAAACGGATTCTCCCATTTGTTCAAATCCGGGCTCTTATCGGGAAATCTTCTGAATTTTATCGGCTGCATTATGTTTGTTCCGTAACCATCGAAGTTCGGATATACCATCGAATTGTAGAATATCTTCATGCACATATGAGTATTCATAAATTCATCCAGCCCGGCCGACCACTGCTTCTCGTGCTTTCTGGCGATATACTGGTATGTCGGATACCATTTTATGTCATTCCAAAGCTTGAACGACCCGTTTATACCCATCGTGGCGAAGTCGTCCAGCTTGTGCCAATCGACATTCGCTATAGACGGCCCGTTTCCAATTATAACGATGCTCTTTGCATCCATTTCACTCATAAAAATAGTTATAGGGTCTATACGGGGAAATCAACCTTTTTAACCATTTTATTGTCGGAAACGAAGTCGAGATTGTTGAACTGCGAACGAATGAATCTTCCTATTTCATCCAGCTTTGAATTCTGATCGTCGCAGCGCAGCTGGAACCCTATCGTATAGGTGTTATTGTAGAAATCCATAAACGGACCGATCAAGGTGTATCCACCGACGGAGAACCTGTTCTCGTACCATTCCGGTATTTCGTCGTCCTCGCCGAACACTAGAGCGTCCGGGTCTATGTCCTCCAACATAAACGTGTCCTTCTTGTCCTTGTCCTTTATGACACGGAAGTCGCTGTTGAAGTCGATCGTGTTCATCTGGTCGATGACATACCCGTAATGCTTTATCTTCGGCCAGTTGTCCTTGATTTCGTCGTCCTCCGAATCGTCGATTGTAGCGTTTAGATAATCGTCGTATGTCACGAGGAAAACGGTGTCTATCCTGTCCTTGTCGGGGAAATGCCAGCACCCGGCGCAACGAACCTTTATGTCCTTGTCCTTGAACACCCTGCCGTCCATGAACTTTCCGACGGAATAATCTATGATCCTAAGGCAGCCGCTGTTGTCCATTATATTGAATCCGCGATCCTTCGTTTCCTTGTCGTAGACCAGCTTGTAGAATATGAGCCTGTCTACGCACTGTAGCACCAAAACGTCAAAATAGATGTTTATGGAGTATACCTCGTTGTCCTTGAGCTTCAGACAGGTCAACGACTCGCTTAGTTTGGACATTCCGCCGTCGTTTCTGCGTATATAGACATCGCCGGTGGCATATCTCTTCTTATTGATTTCGCTGGCGTATTCGCTCGGTTGATCATAGTCCTTCAATATGCCATACGAATACCCGTAGATGTCGGAAGTCCACTCCTTGATGAACTGCGTGTTCTTGTATGTCTTTCTAACTGCGGCGATCGGAAGCTGCTTCGTGAAGTGCTGGTCGTACCTGTCGGAAATCCACTCCAGATCGGTCGGACCCGTCCATGGATCGCTGAGGTCGCCGTTTCTCATTATACCGAGATTGTTCAGGTTTCTGGCCTCGATCGTCGTCTGATACGACATAAACTGCTGGTTGCGATTCGACCCCTTGATGTATCCGGCGTTCTGGCCGTTCACCATAGCCGATTTCATCCACATCGGATCATATTGCTCGATCACGATGTTCTTGTTGTTCTCCGTCAGAGACAGGCCATTGTCCTGCGCGTACACGGTCATATCCGTGGTCGTATCGCCGTCGTCCGCCGATGTCCGGTTTTCGACGTCCACCTTCATTCTGACGTTCTTGCCTATGGCCACCGTCGCGCCTAGTTCCTGCGGGATGACATATCCGCCTACATCTTCCTTCCTATAGAAATTGTCCACCACCGGAGCCACCGCAACGGTCGGGAAGTGCCTGCTTGACAGGTTCGCCCATTCGCGGTTCGCGTCGACGAACTTCTCAAGCTTTACATCCCTGTATTCTCCGCCGGTCGGTGCGACGCCATCGGAAATGTCCTGAACCCTTTCCTCCCAAGTAAATCCGCCATTCGCCCAATAGTTGACCGTCACGTCTTCGCCGTCAATCATGGCGCGCAACACCATATCGGACGATTCGTCCGTCGGTGCCGCCACCATCTCTATGAAGTTCGGTTTTGACAGCTCGGCGCTGAGATTATGCACCTTGGTCGCGTCTATGTTCAACTTGCACCAGCGACGGTCGATGGACGGCTTCATCATCTCGATTGGCTGGTCCCATTTTATCGGCCTGCTCGTTTCGTATGTAATGGGGGCAAACGCGCTTAGTTCTACCTTGGACAGCGGAGGCTGCATGATCGGAACATAGTCTTCGACGAATCTGAGGCTTCCGCCCCACTTGTTTATCGCCTTGCCGTGCGTGATGTAGTCGTCGATGTTGGATCCGACAACCCACACCGGACGAGCGCCGTGGGCCTCCCCAGACGTCTTGTATCCGCTCGGTATGTCCTGACGCGGCGTATTCTTGAGATAATCCCAGCCGGAAAGCGGAACATTCAACGGGAATCCTATCGTCTCGGCAGTAACCGTATATGTATCGACCGACGCCGATGTCATATGCACCGTGTACGGAGGTTCAAACTTTATGTTGAATATTCCTGTCGCACCGGAAACCTTGTGGTATGTATCTTCTATGATAAGCGTGCCGTTCTCTATCTTGCGGTTGGAATATCCGACGGCCGTGATTGGCAGAGTTCCTTCGTTCACCGACATCAAATACACGGGCTCGGCGACCGACAGCATTCTCGTTACAAGATCTCCAGACTTAATTTTACGGTAATCAATCGTCCATTCAACAAGATCCAGCTGTCCTCTAACCGGGAAATCGGCAGATCCAAACGGAGCGAACTTCGGCCATATGGCCGTCACTATCGAAGTGCTGACGGGAACTACATTGTATTCGCAGAACGGAAGCCAGTCCTCGTCACGATACGGCTCTATTTCGTGCTCCTCGTCCCACTCGTGGAACGTTTCGTTTCCGGTAATGCACCACCACTCGGTGTCGATGTGATCGTAGACGATGGTGTCGTCGCTCCTGATGATCATCTCGGACGCCTCGGTGGTTGCATTCCAGTTTCCGTCCGAATCCATTACGGCCTTCATCCATCTTGGTGCCGTGTGTTCAAGCACCTTGTCGGATTGCTTGTGCGTTATGATGATGGAGGGGACGGTTCCGTCCATGATATCTGAATCGGAATGGCCCATAGCGCTGCGGAAATACTTGTACTGAACGCCCTTCTTGAGTATGAACTTGTCTGGATTGGTGCCGAATGCTCCGCACTGCCAGTGCCCTTTGCCCCATCCTATGTCCGGCTCGACCTGATCTGTTCCGGTAAGCTGATACCAAGCGAAATCAGACGAATTCTGATAATTCTTGTATCCGCCCAACGCCGTCTTGTCCAGACCGAACCAAGTGTTCTTGTCGAACGGAAGAGGATATGTAGTATCGGCGAATATGCAGTCGGCATATCCAAGATAATCATCGAACTTCTTTCCGGGGTGTCCCATCGGAGAATAGCGAATCGCCCCGCATGTGCATTTCTTCCACTCCTTGAATGTTATTCCGTCCTTTTCCTCCGTTGTGTTATCTGGATTTCTTTCAAAGAGCGAAAACTTCTTTTCGTTCAAATATGGACAATCCGAACGATGTTCTATATGGAATACCACATCGTCCATCGGTGTGTCTTCGTCCAGCCATATGAATGTAAAATATCCGTTCGGATGGCACTGTCCGTATCGCCCGACTTGGAAGCATCCTGTCGCTCCGTCCGTCCACGATGTAGACGCCCAGTCCATATCCTCGGGTATCGCCGAAAGGTTGGTGAACGGAACGCCACTCAAGAAGGCGCATTCTATCGGGCTTCCATCCGGCCCGTCGAGCTTGTAGATGATATCGGAGTCGAACAAGCCATATCCGGCTCTCGATCCGAAGATCTTGCGCCAGACTCCACCGCTTATGCAAACATCCTCGCAGCCGCCCTTTACGACATCTGACATTCCGTCCACCGTCGTGTTCTGATACGGCCAAGCGATATAATTTCTTCCCGGAATGACGGGTACGTCCGTCTGGCTTACCCTATACAAAAACGCCTCGTCTATCTTTCCGGTATATACACCGTTTGGATTGTAGTCGTGAGGATCCTGACCTTCCCTTATGGAAATCCTGTCCGCCTCGAAGTAGCTGCTGCCCGCGTGCGCTCCGCAATCGATGAGTGTCGTCTGGCTAAGCGCCACGGGACGGCATTCGTATTCCGGCTTTGTGGTCCAATACGCCGACATGATGGCTCTCTGCTCCTCGGGAAGAAGAGTATAAAGAATCTGATTGCTGTTGTCTATGCCGGGGCCAGACCACTCGATCGCCTCGCCAGAAAGGCCGTAATCGCAATACGGAAACTTGAACGAGAACGGACGGTTCGCATAGATGTTGCAAACCATCGTTTCCGGCGTGTACTGGTCGGTCGTGTCCTTGAGCCACGCGCCCTCCACGTTTGTTCCGTAGGAAATGAATATCTTGTCGGCGTTGATGTACGAGCTGGCACCGATAGCGCCGTCGTTCGTAAGAAGGGTCGTTGCCGAAAGAGGAAGCGGGGCTATCTTCGTTGCGATTCTCTCGAAATCGCCTTCGCCCGACGGAAAGCTTATCCAGTTGTTTCCGGCCTCCATATCAAACGACAGATCTATGTACTTGTTGACATAGTATCCGCCGGAAATGGCATACTGGTCTTCGCCGAGATATTTCTTCGTCAGCTCCTTCTGATAGTATTCGATCGTGTTGGTCTTGTCGAAGTCGATATACGCCGAAACAGGGAGATCGGCCACATCCTCCTTGGAGGCCAACGACAGCACAATTTTATTATAAAGCGCCTCTATTGTGTCGGACGACTCGTCGGCCACCTCGGAAAATGGATTGTCGCCGACAACGGACGCAAATCCGTTGCCTAGCAACCAGTTCACCTCGTCCTTGTCGTATCCTTGGGCGGCATAATACGCCAGAGCCTCGTCCGTCGGGGTGCCATAATAGTCAACGGCGTCGATGTCCGGCGTCTTGTCCATATAGTCCGTGTCGTCGTACAGCTCCTCGATTTTGACCTCAAGGGTCGTGTTGAGCGGCTTCAGTTCGGGCAGAAGATTGTAGAAATCTGGGTCGTTGATCTTGATGTACTTCCCGTGCTTGGTAAAGGCTCTGAGAAGGTAGTCGTGCAGCATTCTCTCGACCGCTGTATAGGTGCCGACCAAATTGTACTTCAGCTTGGCTCTCTTTATGGCCTCTCTCTTGTGCTGATAGTAGATCATGATGTCGCGCAGCTTTCTGGCGCAGTGAGGGATGATTTCCTCGACATTCAAATAGTTCTCAAGATCGTAATCGTCGTTGAAAAGCTTCTTTTCCTCGTCGGTAAAGAACATAGACAGCGACCTGATGAAGCCTATGTAGTCGGCCTTTATCTTGGTCGCTATGCCGCTTTGCTCCGTCTTCTTGGCGTTCCAGCTCTTGACATAGTTGTTATATTCTTCGTATTCGAACCCCTTCTTTATGGCCCGGCTTCGATACAACCACTGCTTGAAAGTAAACGGGCGGTCGTTGTCTTCGACTACAACCGACCCCGTTGAGTACTTTCCTACGACTGTATTTGTCGTGATTGGCGAGAATATCTGGTTCTTTACCATAACTAGTAATATTTATACGACAAAATACCGGTTTCGGGTGACTTAAATCGACTGCAAAATCAGCTCAAGCAGGTCATACATCTGCTTCAATGAACGATTTATGACATCTACCGTCACCAATTCGTTGATTCCCACGAAAATACGCTCCTTATGGATGGCATCCAGTATCTTCTGATACTCGGATTGGTCCAAATCGGATATTCTTTCCTCTTCGTTCTCCGAATCTAGCTCGACGATCTTTCCAAATATGCACCTAGCGTACATTACGATGTTGTCATAAATTCTCTGGAAAGCCGTATTGATTACGGCATCCTGAACGTTCTCGTTCTTGTTCAAACGATATTCCTCCGACGTCCACAGCAGCTTATCGGCGTTTTCCGTCACACCAAGCTCGCGGAGAACCAAGGAATCGTTGTATCTGAGAATGTTCTTCTCCGTCGAAATATAGACATCGAAGTTGCTGTTTGCATAGATGGCCCGATATGTCAGATTATTATTTTCTGCGAATCTGGCCACGAACTTTCCGTCATAGCTGTACTTCGCCACCCAATGCTCGTACAGGATGTACAGGAACCCCGACTGGTATTGCGGACGGATCATCAGAGGAATTTTTATTTCGTCCTCCAACTTGAAGATGTTCTTCAGTTCTCCGTCTCTTGTAAACGTGTACACCAGCTTCTGCGTCAGAACATGGATCTGATTCTTGAAATCAGAACAGATGCCGATGATGTTATCCTCGATCTCGCTCAAGTTTATGGTGCTTACCCACTGTCCCTTGATGGAGAATCGCTTCACCGCCTTGTTGCCGGTGTCGCACACCCAGATGTCGTCAACCCCGTCGTCCGTGGTCGAAATGCACATATCGGTCGGATAGTTGAACTTGTTGTTCGCCGTCAACCCGCCGTATCCTCCGATTTCTCCGTAGTAGGAGATGTTCATCGCCTGCTTGCGTCTGGAGAACTTGTACGAGTTGAATATGTACAGCTTGTTCGTCTTTCTGCATAGCATATAGAGAAGATCGGTGTTCTCCGAATATTCTATCCTGTCTATGCTCTCGATGAACTCGTTGATCTTGTGCGGCATGATTCTTCCGAGCTCGGCCCCGTACTTCGCCGTGTTCGATATGACTATATCGGAGCCGACGCTGGCATACAGGTTGTTCTCCCCATCCGTACACATATCCTTGCAATTCTTCAAGATCGTGTTCTCGTCGTCTATGGAATCGTTCTCATTTGTCTTTCTGTAGATTTCCAAGTCGCCGTTCGGGACGTATCCGTACTGCCGTTGGCGCACACCGTCCAAAACGGTTTCGAAGTCGCCGTAGTATCCGCCATAAGTGGTCGGAGGCTTCAAGTAGAACTTCGTCTGGTACTTAAGATACTTCAGATCCTCCATTATCTTCTCGAAACGAAGATTCAGGTTGTCGGCGGTAAGCCACTCGTTGGGTGCGAACAGGATGTCGTTCAACCCATAAGGATATTTCAGAACATATCCGTCGAGAACTCTCGTAACCCTCTCGTCATATGTCGTTCTGATCAATATCGTCAGCTTCGGTGCGTCGATGGACTTTATTCTGGTAAGCCCCTCGTCGTTTCTCTTCCACTCCGTGGAAAGATCGGCGTAGACGGCGGAATCATACTCGCCAGCGTCGGAGAAGGATGTTTCGAACCTTTTCTCCGATTCATTCGCCGGTATCTCCCAGTTCAACCCGAGATCGAACACGGATACCGTAAACTTATCGTAATATCCTTGAGTAAACGGATCCCGAATGGTGTTGTCCGTGTTGTTCACCAGCACGATGTCGTCATCGATGCTTACTATGTCTTTCTTGTATGTGACATAGATCGGCGTAAGGCAGTTTATCGGATGGATGGAGTCGGATATCGTGTCCTCGCCCTCCTTGTAGTCGTGATAGTATACCTTCCTTACCACGTCGCCTACCGTTATGGTCATACCGAAATTCGGCTGCCCGACGAAATCGAGCTGATATCCGACCTCGCCGTATGTCATCGTTCCGATCTCCGCATCGTCTTCTTCGCAGGTGACCTTCATGAATGCAGCGGTGTCGAAAACGGATTTCATATACTTGTCGCCGGTATCCCACACAACGTTGTCATTGTGTTTGCAGCACACTCTCCAATCGGTAATGACGCTTGTGAGCTCTATGCTATTGTGGCCGTCGCTTATTATCCTTTCGTCGTTGGCTAACGTATAATACGGCTGTACCCCGAAATTCTTATAGCGATTTACGATATAAAAATCTTGATTTGCGGTCAACTCCCCCGGAATCGTCTTTATATCGTTCTTGAATATCGGGACTTCAAAGTCCTTGAACCCGATGTCGAACCCGCCATTCGCCTCATAATACGACTCTACCAGAGTGTATGTTTCGCCGGACGGTATGAACGGAATGGTTTCGAGCATATAATACATATTAGGTATGTCGGACGACTTTCCGTCATCGGACGCCTTTTGTATGAAAACGTGGATGCGCCTGTTGTCTACGCCGCTTTCCACCCTTCCGTACATATTGTCGTATGATATCTGGACGGGAGTGGTGTCGGTCGTGATGTCGACAGGCGTTCCGTTGATGGAACCGAATATAATCGTATACTTGCCGTTGATTATGTTTTCGCCCTTGTAATAAAGCTGGCACCAGTTGTCGCCCAACGCAACGGGGATGTCGTAGATTTGCATCAAACTGTCGGCGTAGTTGCCCGAGAACGAATATATCTCGTCGTCGTGAACGTCGGCCGACCCGACGGATACGTACAATCCCTGCGCCCCTCCCTGCGGAATTCTATACTGAACATCGGCCCAGAACTCGATGGCTTCGTCGTTTGCCATTTTGAAATAGAAATCGCTTTCCTTTTTCGTGATGACATAGCACCCGTGCCTTCTGGTGAAGTTGACATATTTTCCGCTTTGTCCGCCGAGCTCTATGCGAAAATGCTCGTTTTCGGACTCGACATAATACATTCTGTCGCTTGTGATTGTTGGAGCGGCGTAAGCGCTGGATCGATCTTCGTACTGGTCGATATCCCACACTCTAAACGTGTTTTGATACACGCCGCTCTCGTCCTCGTGGTTTACGGCCCACTCGGAAATCGTCGCGTCGTCTCCGTTTATGACGCACGAGAACAGATTCTCGTACATCGGCTTGCCGGACAACAGCGTGGTAACGCCATCGTCGCACATCGAGACGTATACTCTTCCGTATTCCTCCTCGTCCAAATCTCGACGCCATTTGTCGTCTCTGTTCGATTTTGCGAAATAATGGTAGTTTCTTTTAAGAAACGTCGCTCCGCTGTTCCTCGAAGGCGTAGAGAAATTTTCGTCGTAATTGTTTGGATATGGAAGATGCCTTGTTATCGCCGTGTCCGAGTTGGCCATCGGGTCGAATATGGTAAGCGATTCGCCCTTCGAATCTATGGCCGCATACCCGAGGACGACACGATATCCCGTGTCGTCGACGAACATTCCTTCGCCGTCGACATACAGGGAAAATCTAACCTTTATCCTGTAATAGTTCTTTTCGAAGTCGTCGAAAAGATACTGCATGACGGTGCTCATGTCGGCATCCGTCGGATTGCCGTATTCTCCGTTTCCTCTCTTCAGGCTTTCTGTTATGTCCCTGATGTTTATGTCATCCCAGTTCTCGCCGAATTCATCGGTGGCCTTGACGTCCAATATCTTGAGCTTTATAGATGGATCGACATCGTTCGACGTCTTGTCTATGTATAGATACCAGACGCTTTTGGCTCCTTCCCCAAGCGTCATTTTTAGACTGTCGGCCACTTGTTGGCCGACCATGCTAACGAGTTTGGTATATTCATCCCCCGTCAGCTTTCCATATAGCTCGCACTCATACGATATCTCGTCGGCTATCGTATATTCCGTGCGCTCCTCTCCGTATTCCAGCTCTATTGTGGTCGAAATCGGCTTTGCGCTGCTGTAGTTTTTCGTGTTTATGTCGGCGAAGATTCCGGTTGTTCCGTAGCTAAACATATAGCCGTTTATTGATAATCTAGGTGCCTGCCCCTCTGGTGCTATGACGTGGCTAAAGAAATCGTCCAGTTTTGCTTTATTACCGGCCGTTTCATATGCCGTTTTTCCTACCATTGTTTCGAACAGCTGCTCGGCGTATATGCAGTTAAATGCCCCCTCTGTGGTGTTCGATCCCTCTATTATGATTTCGTCTAGGTGCCCGCCGTCGGTATTCATGACCCACAGACACTTGAAACCCGTTCTTTCGTCGGTTGCTGGTACTATGTCATACCCGCCAGTAGAAGGATTAGAATATACGCCCGATACTTCTGACGTATTCAGCGTTTTTATGTCGATTCTTCCTATTTTGATATGTTCGTATATGTCTTGATTGTTTATGACGCTATGCCAAAACACCTGATACGACGTTTGGTTGTCGCTGGTTAAAACTTCCGACTCCCTGAATTCGGATATCTTTAATTCCTTGATTTCGTTCAGGTTCCTGACCCGATGCTTTATCCGACCGTCCGGGGCGGTCCCGCCAGAATTCTTGATGCAATATTGAACATAACCTTCGTTTGTTATATTACCCGGTGTAAAGCTTTTCAGCACCGGTGTATTCCCTTCGTTGTCTATGACGGATAATATGTATTCCGGTGGCGTTTGCTCCGATTGCGTTGGCAACTGCAAACCATACAGTTCTCCGCTATTGAACAATTTCGTGGTTACGGACGAATCGGAATCGGATATCAAGTCGATGTTGTCCATAAACGAAAGTATATTGCCGTTTATTTGAAAATTGTTTGATTTTTCTATGAGGGGCCACTCCGGCACCGACAGCGCCGATACCGAATTGACACGAACTTTATAATCCTGCTGGCTTTCCTCCCCCTCGTTTACGGTAACATAATCCCTGTTTTCAAAAATGTTGTAATTGGAAAACGACAAATCTCCTCCTATTTCGATCAATTCTGCCGGTGTAGCCGATTGCGGCGTGGCGTCGGCGGCAAACGATATCTTTGCGTTTGGAGGTATCACGCATTTTCCTATATATGTTACTCTATCGGAATATCCTAGTTCCGCGTCATTGTTCCCGGAAGGATAATATTCGTAATTGAATCGATTGCTGGGTATGAAGCTGTTCAGTTCTTGTGTTTGCGTTATGGCAAAATTTCCGCCTACGCTTTCCCTTGCGCTGAGTCCGGCTTTTTCCTTTATGTAATATGAACTGTCTTCATAATCATAAAACGTAGAAAGCCCGGCCGGTCGATCCTTGTATGTGGATGTCATTCCATTCATCATGAAAAGACATTTTTTAACAGATATCGCTCCAAAAGTTGCTGCTGGGATGCCGGTCGCCGGAACAACATAATCACTGGCGTTACACAACCCACCACTTAAAATTTTTATACACTCTGTGGTATCGACGGTTTTTGTGGTTAGCATTTTAACCAGCGGCTTTAAAGCGTTCACGCTGTTCATTCCTGCTACCGTGAAATATCTATCGTTGTCGGCTGTATAATTTAGACGATATTCACACGACGATGGATCTTTTGAATAATTCCAATAAGAACATATCACTTGCCAACCGCGTTTTCCGTCTGCGTTATGATATTGATACGCCAATCTACAATGATCATTTCTAAACGTATCATACAGACAAAAAGATAGCTCACAGCCGGACAAGTCAAAATAACAATTTGTCGTAGCATCTCCGTTGCCCGTTTTTATTTTCCATATCGGCGGGGACATATCCGAACCTTGTATTGTGGTTTTATTTGCATAGATAAATGCATTATCCAACGCTCTGGCGCTTACAGCTGCCGACCAGTTTGTCATAGTCGGCGTATAATACGCGCTGGCTAGATAGTGCGGCTCGTCGGCAAACGAACCGCTGCGAATAAGACCAGATACGGCAGAAAGATAACCGTTTGTCGACGGCGAAAGATCGCAATACAGAGAAGTATAAACAGACCTGTTTCTATATCCATACTGCCCAACACATGTATTTGGCATCGGAATAGTACCACTAAGATCGGCGCTTGTATAATAATATATCTCGCCGCTTAGCATCCGGGTGTCGGTCGAATCGCCGCCGCAAAAATTGTACCAGCACGGGTCCAGCCCCCAAGCATATGTCGTAAACGCCGTAGAAATGATCGTCCATTTACTGGAATCGAACGTTCCTGTGGTCGCCTCTATACATTTATAGTATGTCGTTTCACCAGAAACAGTACGCTTGCAACAATCCCCGATGCTATATTGCCGGGAAGTGCTATAATTTGGAATGCTATCCCAATCCTGTACTTCCGTCGTTATCGGAAGCTTTGGATAAAACCCCAACAACTGCCTATGGTATTTCTCAAAATGTATACTTATGTTAGGTAGCCCCGTATCCGCGCTTACTGGTTTTATTTTTTCGGCCATATCGTTAATCCCATTCTATTCTTATCAGCGAAGAATACGCCGGAGTCAGCTTCTTCAATGCCCTGTTTATCATCTTCTCCAACACGCTCTTCAGCTTCTCGTCTATCTGTCCGTTTGAATTCTTGTACCCGTTGATGTGCAGGACATACTGCGCCGACTTCGATCCGGGCATCTTGAACTTGTAGAATCGTTCTATGTCCTCCACCAAATTCCTGACATCCGTCCTGTAATGCCAGCTTAGGTCGTCGCAGGCGAACTTGGACATATAGATGTAGTATAAATCCTCCTGCGTAATCGCCCTATCGTAAATCCTGAAATCGTCTATGCTGCCGGAGAACGACTTGTTGCACACGTTTATCTCCTGCATCAGAGAAAACAGCTTTCCGCATCTTCCGCCTATGATTATGGGGGAATCGTAATAATACTTCGTGGATTGCAGATTGGCACCACCGATATTGGAAATGAATCCGTCGATCTCCTTCTTTCCTGCCTCGATACAATCGAAATAGAACGAAATCTCGTACTTGTTTCCGCCTATTCTCTTGACAATCGCCGCCATTTGATGCCAATCGAAATTGGAAACCTCCGACAGCGGCTTCGTAATCACGTTGTGTCCGTCCTTTCCGAACAAATCGAAATACACGCAATTCGTGGAATCCTTGTTCATCCGGTAATAATCGTACATCGTCAACTTGCGCTTGTTCTTCGGGTGGACATAGAATCTGGAGGTGTCGTACTCGTCCACATACTCTCCGTTCGTACCATATACGTAGATGCACTGCTTGTCTTCGCTGAGGATCAAAAGATGATCGACATTCTTGTCCAATATGTTCCTGTTCACAATGTCTATCATCGTCGGGTTGATCCCGGCCTTGATCTTGAATTCGAATGTCTTTCTGTAATGGTGGGAGACGACCTTCCACACCTCCACCAAATCCTTCTTCAGCACATACGCAACGTTGTTGTAGTCGACGGCTATGGATATCGTATCGCTGGATTCGCTGTATCTATAATACTTCAGATTCTTGTCCGTTTCCTCGTCGCCGAAATTAAATCCGTCGTTCGTGTCGTCGCCGTTCTCGGCCACCCAGACGCTTCTTCTGTCATAGACAAAGTGCTGCTTTTCTATCTTGACTATCGGAACGATCGTCTCCTCGGAAATACCGCATGTGACATATGTCATATCGTAGCGATTTATCTTATAGCACTTCCATGCTCCTGCGGTTCCATTCGTTCTTCCGTAAGCATACAGATAATAGCCGTTTTCGTCGTTTCCGAGATCAAGATACTGCAAATTTGCCGATATCTCGATCTCTCCCAGCAAGTTTCCGTTGTAATCTACCTTGTAAATCTTGGCTTTGGTGCCATCACAATCCAAAATATAGCTATACAGATCTATGTCTACGAGCATATCCAACAGATGGGTATTGTCTCTAGCCTTCCAAAACGCCTTTGTCGATACCAATTGACCCATATTGTTGTACAGGCCCATCGTTCCATCCTGAAGGGGGTTGTTCTCGTCGTTGCCGAAAGTGAAAATAAAACTGTTCTTCGACCTATTGGTGATTCCGAACTTCCATCCGCCAACATAAAGATTGTCCACTATGCTGTACGATGTGCAATTCTCCCAGTCGTTGCATTTGACCCAGAAGCATATAGAATACTCGTCTTGGGTCATTTTGCGCTTTTCGTTGTCGAACGGCACCACGATCAGCTGGTTCTTTCCGTTGAACGTCACGGCGTAATCGTCGTCGTCGAAATCGTTGCTGACACGATAATTGTAAAACGAAGTTTCGGACGGATTGAGATAATTAATCTGCCCGTTGTCGTTGTCGTTCTTCCAATCGGTAAGATGCAGCTTTAGGCAGTCTCCCACGGATATGGAGCTGGCGATATCCTGTATGGTCTTTTCGCCGACTCTCCAATACTTGTAGTATGCGCCATAATCGAACGACATCTCGGACTCGACATCGTATACTCCGTATTCCTTGTTCTCCTCTCCCTCGGCGGCCGCTTCGTCGGCCTTCTTCGGGTCAAACCACCTATCCATCCACTTCGGCTCTATCTCCGGGTTTAAAACATCGCCGGACAGCCATGTACAAAGCCAAGTGCCGTTGGAAAGCCGCTCGTCCTGAGCCCTTCCGTATGGGGACGAATCTTCGTAATTATACCTTAATTTGTAAATTCTGTCCGCCTTGTACGGGCAAGAACCATAGGTAGCGCCGTCGCTGATGATCGTCGTGTTCTTTATGTCCAAATATTTGTTGGACGCGCTTCCGACATCCTTCATCGGGAAGTGAAAATAGGTAAAAGCGTCTTTTGTAAGGACAATATCCTCCAAATCCGAGGTATATCCCAGCTTGATGGAATCCCCAATCGGGTCTTCCACCTTGCTGTTTACGTACAAATTCGTGTAATCACGAAGATTTACGCTCTTTTTTCCTGTCCAGCTGGTATCATACGGGTTTGAATCATGAGAACTCATCTACATATCGACCTTTATGATATTTATTTCCACAAAACCATATATCCAGCCGAAATATAGAAGAGATTCTACGACTCTTCAGAGGTTTCTTCGTTGAAAACGCGATTTACGTACAGTCTGGTGTCCTCGGGCTTCGTATTCTGGAAAACCATATTGACTTCATAGGTCTGATCGGTTCTGATATCGACCATTTCCATCATTCCCTCTTCCTTCTTGAACTCTGGGAGGCCGCCGCCGGACGGAAGAACGTGGTAGACCGCGCTTACACAGGTATTGGTATTTTCAGCGTATGCCGAACAAGACACGAAATACCCGCCCGGATGATCGTCGAAGGATGTTCTCCTGTATGTGTGGTCGACTCTCCAGTCCTTGGCCAGTTTTCTCAGATAAGACTGCTTGTTTGCGCCAATCAAATAGCCATCGCACGGGGTGGAGGCGTCGGAAAACGGACGGAGATAGGCCGATGTTGTCGGTGTTCTGTATTGAACCAGCTTTCTCTTCGTCGTTATCTTGTTATCCTTGACATCCTTGTTGTTCTGATAGAACCCTTCCGTAGATATGGAAATCGTGTCTTTGCCTCGTCCGCTGTATTCTGTTGTCGGATCTCCATAGTCGAAGTCCCAGTCCATTCTGCTTATCGGATATGAACCGGCCTTTACATCGGCCTGCATACCGTAGACAACCGTCGGGAAGTCTTTGGTGATGTAATCGTATTTCATTTCGAATACATCGCTTCTTCCATTATATGGCTCTCCCGTTATCTGAGGCGGTAGTTCCACCACCAACACGCAGCAGGAAGACGTACATCTACGAAGAGTCTCCTCGACACAATCCTCGTAGTCGCCGACGGTGGGCATAAATCTGCGAATCGTCTCGGTATCGAATTCCGGTGAAATTCCTATGGAATACAACCCCGGCATCGTATAAACATGATCGCCAGACACGATTCCGGTGGGATTAAGTCTTCCTGCGTTGGCATCGGTTATCTCCCCTGCGCGTTCCCAAGTCGGCCACCCGCCAACCAGATCCTTGCCGAAGTAGGTATGATCTTTTGCCATATAGTCGGTAAACCAATCGCCCCAATCCATCATACCACCGGAGACGGGAAGCGATCTGGAAGAAAGATGGCCGCTGGCCGCAACATGCATAAACGGAGCATAGCCAGAAACGGCAACCTGCTTGACCATCTTACCGGAATCGTCCATATGCACAACATAGCAGTTATATCCAACTTCTGCGGTGGATGAAGCGAGGTTTGAACTCTCGCACGAATAATCATCCGCAGTAATCGTAATAAACTTGTCGTGAGCCGCGTTTGCACCAAACACCCTGAACCCGCTAACGCACGGACATACCGGAAGAACATTGATATAACAACCTTCGATTCTCTCCTTTTGTGCATCCGAGCTTACGGTGCGCTCCTTGAACGGAACGTCGTCGGCGTCCATTCCCTGTAAGGTTTTTTCGCTCGAACAGGTCATTGTGGCGTAATATACGCCCGGCCCCTTGTAAACATGCATTATGCTGTCTCTGAAATCAAGAGACTCGTATTCACAAAGATTTCTTCCGCACTGATCGGGCAGAATTGCCCCCTTTACGGTAGCGGATATATTGACCGGACTGCTGTATGTCGTGTTCGGTATGTATCTGACTCTCTTCTGCTTGCCTTCGCCGGGGACGACATCGCCGAACCCGTATCCGTTGAGGGTTCCAGCCACGGTAGACATAAAAATGCCGGTAAAATGGCTGTCGCCGGTCGTCATGCTCGGAGAATAATGATAGCTTTCCCCATTACCGCCGTCATAGAAGTCGAGCTTCATCGTACACGCATCCAGACGACCCCAGAATCCGGTGACAATGGTCTTGAATTCGTTGTCGTTGGTGCTCGTCATATCACACAAATATTTGTCGCTGGGTAATCTAAAGGCAGATATATTGGCAACTACTCCATCATCGTATGATATCGTAGCGTTTTTTGCGTCCTCGTATGCCGTAATTCCTCTGGTATCACAGCCGAAAATCACAGAATCGCCAAAATCCCATCTCCAATACCCCGTGGGGAACGATCTCGTGACGCTCATATCACGAAATACCACCGGCAGCGGATCGTATCCGACTATGCACATTTCGGCGTCGCCGCTCGGTGCCGCTTCCTTTCTCCAGACGGCATATAGTTCGAACACCTTATTTCTCTTTACGAGATATTCATACGGCAAAAATATGTCGCCGTCCTTATAAACGATATGCGAAGAATATGGATATCTGGCCCATCCAACAAAAAGATATCCGGGATGGACGAACGGGCACGGATTTAATTTTCCCTCCTCCCCTATATTAAAATATTGTTCTTTGCAGTTCGGATCGTATTCGTCCCCCTGCTCGCCGTTTTCGTCGAACACGAAGTCGAAAAACTTTACCGTTACCTGTTCGCCCAACCAAGATGGTACAACGAACACGTCGCCGAATCTCGTGATTTTTACTGTGTTAGTTTCAAATTTTTGCGGATGGTTCCATTCTTTCAACCCGTCGTTCCAACTAACCTCCATATCCAAATCCGAACCGACCACATTCAAGGATGTCAAACTATACCCTGTTCTTTCGGCCAGAAACGCGGGAACCTTAAATGTGGCCAAACCGGTAACAGGGTTGCTTTCCATATCCCATTCGATCGGAATTGAATATTCGCCTCCGTCGAACCATTCCAAATATACTCTATACTCCTTCCACTTCGAACGCATCCAATAGAATATGTCGCTGACGAGTCCGCTGGGCGGCTCCTCCGCCGTAGTGGTGTATGTTATCGTGGCCGACGCTTTTTCTATCGCTTCGCCGGAGACATAATTTACGTCGAACCCCGTTTCTATCCATTCGTCGTATTCCGGTTCGCCGGATTCGAAATATCCGTGCTCGTAGCTGCTGCACATATTCCAGTTGGCGAAATCGCTGGCCGTTGGCGGCTTTGTTTCAAGAATCGCATCGTCGCATCCCTTAAGATACTCCGCGTTTCTATCAAGATTGAATTTCTGATCTATCGTATAGACGACCTCGTAGCTGGATGTCGGTTCCTCGTCTTCCTCTGTTTGTTCGTCCTCGGTAACGAGAACGATGGAATAACTACCGTCTATGGAACTTACAACAGGCGTAGCCGTTCCGATGTCAACATCGGGGGTATACAAAATATGAAATTGATTCAAATCGGCCGAAACCGTGATTTCGGTCGGCTCTTCCTCGGCTTCTCTTTTTATCTTCTTTCTAGCCATTTTTATCAATCTCCTTGGTCGTGTATGTATAGCCGGGGGTCATGACATTCTTCAATTCGGCAAAATTCAATTTCATGGATTCCCTGTTCATTACGGCCTTGTACGGGCATTCGTACACCACGGACGGCTTCACGTCCTCGATGATCTTGTCCGGTGTGACGTCGCTGTTGAAGAACTTGTTAAAGAACTCGTTGTAGTACTTCACCCAGCGGATTTTTCCATCATATCCGATCATAAAATATCTATCGTTGTCGTCGAAAAACGTAGCCTTGAACAAATAGTTGTTTCCGACGCGGGTCAGTGTGTCCACGCCGTTGTATTTGTCGTTGTGGGCGTTTCCGTTGACCTTTACCATATTGATGAACGGAACGCGGCTTTCGTATATTCCGATCGGATATCCTTCCTCCCAGTTCGGTAGCTTCAAATCCGACGAATCGGCGTCATATAACGACCAAAACCTCTTTACGCGATAGTCCTTGGCATTGATCTTTCTGCCAACGGTCCTTTGGATGTTTGTATTGAGCACCGTGCTGCCGCCGGACCAACAGCTATAGCCAGTCTCGACTTCTTGTGCCTTGTGATTGGCCGTGGAAGACGCAACCGTTTCGTCAATGTTTTCAACGACATCGCACACAGACCATGGATCCTTCAACATGCTGTGCATCGTAATTCGGTTTGTTCCGGGTATCTGGTACAAATCGAAGTGTTGCGTGCCTCCGCCGTCGCCCACGATCAAATCGCTCATAACCAAATCGTATCGATTCATATGGGTCTTGACCGTCGCATACTTCGTCCCCTGCGCTATGATGAACGATGTCGTGTCGTTTGAAGCCTGACTGCGATAGATCTTGAACATGTTCTTCTCTGTAAGCTTTTCGGACGGTGCCGTAATCGCATACAGGCGGCCTTCCACGTTCCTGACAAAATTTCCGTTAGGCGCAAGAAGAGGGGTGAACAGAACCAAATCGGTCGTGTCTATGTCGTCCGTGACGACGATCTTGGAAAAATCCAAGTTGCTTATAAGACCCAAGAAAGTATGGTTCGCAAAAGCCTCGTCGTCGGCGTTCGAAAAAGACTCGTGCCTCGTGAAGCTGTATCCTTTTCCGTCCGGCCCTATGTAATCGTACTTCTCCGGTTTGTACGAGAATTTGCTTCTGCGGGATTCCTCCGATGACGCCGGTGCCGGATTATCGAATTCATATTCGGCCGACACCGAACTCATAACTAGATTCTTTTCGTTATCGTTGCTCATTTATTGACATCCGCCTTTGTTTTTCTTGCTCTCTTCGCTGTCTTCTTTTTCGCCTTCGCAGATCTTGACTGGTCGCCTAGATCGTTTTCGCATTCGCCCCAGAAAGATTTTCCTACCAAATCGTAGTCCGTCTTCGTGTCCGTGTATTCGCTGGTTCCGATTCCTCTTATGCAGAACTTGTTTGTCGGCCAGCGTTCGAACACGTGAGTGGTATGATGACCGACGTGTATCGTCTCGTATGTATCGGACCCAATATGTACGCCCAAGTTGTATACGCTCGGGTTGTAATCTATGTACAAGTCCACATAATATTCATACGGATGATATTCATTCGATATCGGAATCTGGTTGAGAGGCGCATACGGGGGAACCATTCCGATATAGTTCGGTGTCAGCCAGACACCTTCCTTATAATTGTCTATTACCCTCTCTGGAAAGAGAATATCTCCCTCTTCATCGGTTATGTCATCGAAACTATGCTTTCTGGTACTTACTCCCACAAGATTCGGGTCGTTATACTCATATCTGTGGAATATCAATCGACGATAATTTCTTTCGATATCGTAGATATAATGAGTCGTACTCAAATCGTCATAGCCGGAAGCTGACCAGTCGTCGTTGAATATCGATGTGTGGGCGTCCCAATACCCGGAACCGTCGTTTACATCGCACACCAAGTCGTTCGACATGCTGTATGCCTCGGAAATTCTAGACTTGGCCGTAGGTGTCATCGGGACGGGGTGTATAATATCAGGCCCAATCTCGACTTCGTTCTTCTGCAACAGGCAGCTCATGCCAAAATTGTCCGAATTGAACTCGTTGGCCATATTGCCGTCCACGACATAATTTTTATTGACGGTGCCGTTTGGATCGTGCCTCATCGCGTTCCAGCCAGATCTGCTATCGGTATAATAATGCGATCTGTTGTTCACGCCAAACAGCTTTTTCTGCTTCCAGACATTCTTTCCGTCTTCGTCGACATTGAACGGGGTCGCGCTATAAACATATGCGTTGTTCCCAAGATTGTTCTTCGTCAACGGAAAACTTCCGCTGTTCAGCAGTCTGGTCGCCTCGTTATAAACCGAATTTGTTATGCCACCCTCTCCGTTTTTGATCCCGTTCGGATACTTGTCCGGCTTTGCGTCATAATAGGCACCGTTCTGTGCATACTTGTTCAAATACACAAGACTGGTTTCAAAGCTGAAATTGTTGTTCTCGTAAGGATACAATCCCTTGTTGCCCTTCTTCGGATCGTACAAATACTTTTCGTTCTTGTTTCTCGTATCGAGAAGCTGGAACTTGCCCAGATATCTGTTCGATGTATACCACAGATTGTTATCGCTGTCTACCGCGACATGGTAAGGATATCCGTTCAGATTCGAAGCCGTTCCTGTTACATACACCGCATTTCCAGAATCTTGGTCGTCCGGCATATTGTTTGTCGTTTTGTACGGGCTGTCGGCGGAGACATAATTCAACCTATGGCCGGTCGCTTTGTGCTGATTGGTGCTCGGTGTATAATCTGCCTCTCTATCATACGGAAGAATGCCGATCTTTCCTTCTCTTCTGTCGGCGAATACCATTTCGTACTTTATTCGCTTCGATTCGTTCGGAGTTCCGTAATACTCTATGTCGTTCTGTGAAATGACCATTCTGCCATCAGATGGCATTCTGCAACAAATGCTTCCAATGGACATCGGAAGGTTGTTCTTATATTGCCCCGGTTCGCATAACGTCTTTTCCACACCGGGTTCGGTAGGACAGGTGAACGTACCATCAAGAAATATGCTTCTTAAATCCGAATTGCCCGATGTGTGATCCACCACATTGAACGGTGCCGGTTTGGAAACATTATAGTCGGCGTTTGACTTTTCTCCTTCGTTTGGCGTGTTATTGACCGTATCCTTGTATTTTCCGACCAATGTATAAGGATATCCGGCGAAGCCGAACGAATGGCTATCTCGGTTTCTTGATGGACGCCATCTGGTAGTGGTGGTAAAATAATTCTTTCCGGTGGAAGGCGTATTCGATGCGCTTATTGCTCTTCTATAGTTCGTATTGTTGGTGGCGGTCGACGATATGTTCTGCATATCTTCAAACTGCCCGTTCGTATCATATAGATTCTCGTTTTGCGTACAGCCGTAGAAATAATTCAAATCCTGAAGCATCGAATTTCTTGTAATTTCAAACTCGGGAATATCGTCCTCGATTGCAATTATTTCGATGTGCGTATTGTGAATGATATCGGATGGTGCGTCAGCCGCTCCGCCCGGTGCTCCGTTAGCCATTCCGATATATTTCGCCCATGGGTATTTCTTCAACGACTCTTCCGTTATTTTGGTGCCGTACCCAAAGCCTTCCGCTCGAATGTCTCCGCCGCTCGCCGCAGCTGGCGGGCGATGGTTGGAATTCCATCTGTCAATCGTCCAGTTGATGTGATGGACGGCTCTCGCCTTTGTGGCCCACACAAATTTGCACCCCGGCATGTCCCACATGACATGATCCATAGTTCTGTGCTCGGGGGTCGCGCACCAGTCCCACATAGCCACCGCATCGACCAACGTCTTATTTCTTTCTCTTTGATCTCTATTTAAATTGTACCCATAGTGCTGCGACGCATGATTCGGCTGATTCTCGCTCAATATAGCATTGGACGAATGTCCTACAACTGTCCCCGTTACTGCTCTTTGGTGCATAACAGAACTGGTTTCCCAATATCCGCCGGATACGGGTGCGACAAGATTCTCGTATACGGCTTTTCCCATAATTGCATATGCGTGACTATTGCTAGTGTCGCCGTTTACAAACTGTGTGCCGTTCGTTCTACAAAGTCTTCCCGGTCTGACTCTTATTTTAATAGGATTACCGGCGGACTTTCTTTTTACTGAGCTAACTGTTAGCGGGGTGTGTCCGTTTACCCATACCTGACCGTTGATTCCAAATCCGATTCCGTATATATTGTTTCTGTTTGCGGGCGTCTGAACGATCGAATACATCGGATCTTTGCCGATATTTTCCTCGTTGCACCCAAAATGTCCTCTTTTTATTCTTGTGGCAGCCGTTATGTTCGAAGATGTCACCTTCAACTTTAAAACGGCCTCTTTGTCGTAAATTACATAAAAATAGCTGGTAGGAACCCCGGTGACACGTTCATTGGTGCATACCGCTCCGACGACCCTTTCCGGTGTAGCCACATTAAAGTCCGGGAACGGCCCCTTTCGCATCTTTTCTGTTATTTTGCCTTGGCTGTCCTCGTATATGGCGGCAATCTTGTTCGTGCCGTCATATGACAAAAGCATATTATGGACCGCATCGTATGCTATTGCGTAAATCGGCTTGGATCCAAGGCTGACAGATCCTATCACCCTACCTGTCCAATAATCGAAGCAGTATATCGATCCCTTGTCGGTAGACGCCCATACTCTTCTCTCCTTCTTGGCGTTTTCACCAAGATCTCGGTTCATATCGACGGCAACGCGGACGAAATTGCCGGATTGTATGGTAGCTTTCCATACTTGGCCGCACTCTCCGTACCACCTGTCGTTTATCATCTGGTTCTTTTGCGACAACGCAACTATGCTGCTGCCATCGCAAAAGAACCCCATGGGCGTGGCACCACGGTTCATTCTTCTCGAATAACCGTAAATCTTATAGAGGACTCCCTGCTCGCCAGCGCAGATTCTTCTGATTACACGACGAAACTTTCTCTCGTTCCATTCAGGATCACGATTATAATTTAAATTATGAAGATTGTTGTCTTCGTTATTGTTCCAATCAAACTTGTCGACCAACTCTGTAGCCGGTTTGTCCGAATCGCTCTCCCTTTCCCAAGAATAGATCGTCCTGAACTTCTTTCGGACAGCAGGATCGGAATAATCGGCCATCTCGTTTGGATCCAAAATGGCTCTTAAAACATATAATTTCGTGATGTCCGTGTCGGCATACAGCTCTATGTCCCAAGTCAACCGTATGCTATGGTTCTTATAGATCTCGTCCATTGTCGAAATGGACGTGAAATTCACGCTTGAACGAATATAACTTATGTCCTCTGCCTGTGCCATATTTGTTACTTTCTAATATTTATGGCGGCATTTTACAAAAAACCACCCTTTCGGGTGGTCCTTTTTCATCGCAATCTTTTCGGCACGATGTACTCCATAAGTGAGTTTTTTGTCTTTATCTTGAATATCACGATTCCCGGATCTACGATCTGGACGGCACATTTTTCGAATTTGTTGGCCGCCACGAACTTGAACACCTCGTCCGTCACGATGATGCTGTCGTCCACCCCGATCGGTTCGCCCTCGAAGTTTTCGGCCAAAACCATCTCAACCCTGTCCGATGCCCCCTGCTCCTTGTCGGTGTGCAGGCACCTTACCCCGGTCTTTCCCGCAGACAGGTACATCTTGTCGTATGTCGGCATGCAGCTGGTGATGGACAGCAGCTTACGAAGGATTTCGGACTCAAGCTCGAACTCCGTCTTCGGAACGAAAGCCTTGATCCTGTTCTTGGCCACCGTCTTTTTGTCCATCGCCTCGTCGACGAGGAGGGCAAACCGGAAAGACAGCGCGGGAGATTCGTACAGTAAGGCCGAACCGTCGTATGTGAATGTGACGGTATCGTCCGTCAGCTGATTCAGCGCGCTCAGGATCTTCCTCGTGTCTCCGATGTTCAGGCGAATCTCCCCCTCTGGAGCGCCATCCGGGTAGGAGATCTTGGTTTCCGTGAACAATGTGATCTGCGACTTGTGTGTTCCGCTCTCCATCTTGGTGATGGAATAGACGGTTTCGTCCGTATCGAGGATCAACTCGACCTTCTCGTTCAACTTCGAAGCCGGAGAAATGACCCGACTGATGAAATCAATCCGGTTCACTGTGAATTTGATATCCATTTCTTTCTATTGCTTGGGTTTTTGTGGATTTTGTGAGGTCAGCGCCAGAAGAACCTGTAGAATGCTCTGCAAAGTCGAATCAATCGATTGCAATACTATCATCGTGTCGCCAGACGCCGTGGTTCCGCCGAGCGGGCCGCCAGCGTTCGCGGTAAATCCCGGTTCGATCTTCTCGCCGGGCTTCGGTGCCACGATCGGATTTCCCGACAGAGATTCCCTGCCTAGGCCGCTCGTCTGGTATTTGTCGACGTTGTGCATAGCCATCAGGAACTCCCTCTTGCTGATTGGCTCCAGCGCGACCTTCTCCTCGGCGAAAGTGCCGTTCGAGTCGTTCTGATTCACGCTGGTCACATCGCCGTTCACCATCGAGAACAGCTTTGCCAATGCCTCCTGTTTGCTCTTATTAGTTATCATAGAATCTCCAAACACACCTATAGGTGCCGATTCTATTTACTTGTTGTCGGAAGCGATTTCAAGCTCGTCGAAGATCGTGCGCTCCTTGGTGCCGTATCCCGGTGCCTTGTTGTTCACTCCGCTATCGACAAGATGCTCGATAAGAACCTCGATGGAGGAGGTCATGAACTTCTTGTTCGAATTGAAGAACTGGCCGCCGTCCCAATACTCGAAATACTTCTCTCCCAGCTCGTGCTTGTTCTCGATGCATGTGCAGAAGACGGAAGCGCAGCCCGGATCGATGACGACCGTCCAGCGACGCGCGTCCATTTCGCCGTAGTTGGTATAAAGCTCGTCTACGACATATCCGCTGTCACGGAGGCGCTTTACGAAATACGATAGTGTTGTTGGCTTAGAAACATTTCCCATTTTTATTCTCCTATTGTTGTTTAAAAATCGTTTGCGGAAACTCTGACCGCCAGACCGACGGCCTTGCCCAGTAGGGGAGGTACAGCGTTTCCGATCTGTACCAGCTGCTTGTTCTTCTTTCCTTCGAAGATGAAATCGTCTGGAAACGACTGAAGGCGGGCCATCTCGCGCGCCGTAAGCACCCTAGGAAGCCTCGGGTGGATGTTCACCCCTCCGTGATTCTCCTTGATGGTGCAGGACGCATCGTCCCACGGACACTTCTTCCAAGCGTCGCCGTATCCTTCGTACAGGCTCTTTCCCTCCTGCACTGCGGCCAACCGCTTCGCCATATCGGGGCTGTGCTTGGTCGGAACGTGGTTGAACGCCGGATCGACCGGATGGTTCATCAGGTCGGAAATTGCATCACCGACGGTCTTGTAGCTCGACGGATCCAACATCGGCTTCGGGTGGAAGTTCGTGACCCCGATCCTGTTTCCGATGAAGATGACGCGCTTTCGCTTCTGCGGAACATAGTAGTCTGCGGCGCACAGGGTGACAACGGACATTTCATATCCGATGGCCTTGAAATCCTCCAGAATCTTCGTCTCGACCTTTCCGTCGAGCATACTCCTGAGTCCGGGGACGTTTTCGCAGACTACGAATTTCGGTCGCAGATTCTTGACGATCTCGACGAGCTCCTTATAGAGAGAATTGCGAGGATCGTCAACTACTCGCTTACCGGACATACTGAACCCCTGACAAGGGAATCCCCCCGCAACGATGTCCAGTTCCCTTCCGGCCAGCTGGGCGCGAACCGTGTCGTAGAAGCGCTGCTTCGTGTCTTCCTTCTTGATGTCTCCGTCGACATACGGATGACTGAAGTTGCGGGAATATGTCATACCCGCCTCCTTGAACCAGTCCAGCCCGCAGATCCCCTGTAGACCAGACATCTCAAGTCCTTTGCTCAAGCCACCTGCGCCGCAGAACAGGTCGACGAATGTCATCTTGGACGCGCCGGGATTGTCCCAGTGCGAGGATACATCCGCCCAGTTCGCGGCGCTTGAGGCGACTTTCGACATCTTCGATCTCCTTATGTTAGAGGTCGCCGATTCCGTATTCCTTCATCAGCTCGTCCACCTGCGTGTCGCTCGTCGGCTTGTCCTTCGTCGGCTTCGGAGTCTCCTTCTGTGGAGCCGGAGTCTCGACGATATCTGGATCGGGCTCGGCGAACGGAAGATCATCGTCCTCCAGATCGTCCTTGATCGGCTTCGTCGGCATCGGCGGGGCCTTTCTGGCGGGAGCCGGAGCTGGCGCTGGTGCGGGAGCCGGAGCTGGTGCCGCGACGGGAGCGGCGGACTCGCCGAGAATGTCGGCGAAGGCGGGGCGGATGTGCTCGTCGAAGACGCGCTGCGCCTCCTCGTTCGTGGACTTCTTGAAGTATGTCGCCAAATTGAACGTACCGGCGTAGATCCTGTCGACGTCGGCGTCGGTGATGTTCTTCACGTCGTCGGCGCATTCCTCCGCATCGGCGAAGTAGGAATCGGTGAACTGCGGATAGCGCTGTCCGCCGACCCCACGGATGTCCTTGATGGTCATCACAAACGTGTTGCCCTCCGCGTCGAGGCGGAAGATGTTGTTTCCGAAGCGCTTCGCGTCACGACCGGAAGTCGCGCGCTTGAAGATCTCCATGATCGGCTTGTTCATCTTGATGATCTTCACCGTTCCGTTCTGGGACGGCTCGACCGGATTGCTGACGACATAGCAGTTCATATACCACGTCTGATTCCGCATGAACCGATCCTTCTTCAGACGATCCTGCGCGATGGCGTCGCCGGACTGCCATACCTTGTAGGTGCCGTTGCAGATCGGACAGCGGGACTCGGGACAGTCGATGGCCATGAAGTTGCCGTCCTTCGCGGACTTGAAGTTGTGCCAGTTGCGGCACGCGGGATTCGGATCGCCGCGCTCCATGTCGAACAGGAAGCGGACGCGGATCTCGTACTCGGGATTCTTGTCAGCGAACTGCGCTCGATAGGTCACGAGCATATTGGGATCGGCCGCGCTGCTCTTCTGGCGCTCGCCGACGGTGGAATTGAACTTGAGCTTGTTGAGAACGTCTAGGTAGTTGCTGCTGTTGCTCATTTTGTTTATTTGTTTGTGTTTTGTGTGTTGTTTATGGTGCGTACTATATCACACGCCCAAGAAGCTGTCAACTGATTTTTTTGTCCTTTTGAGAAGCTGGACAAGAATGTCCTTCTGTTCCTTCGTCATCTTGTCCATTCCGCCCATTACGCTTTCCCTGAATCCTCTTCCGAACAACTCCGTGTCTTCCGATTCAGTTATGCACTTCCTGACGGCGCTTTCCGTGTCGAATCCGATCAACGAAAAGGAAATAATATTGTACTTCGTTATCTTGTTGCCGAGATAATCTGTTATCCAAGGATACATCACGAATCCGGCGGCGCTATCGTCGGCTATGTACTGCGCGAGCTTGATGTGCTTCTCCTTACAGCTGTTTGCGATGTACCTGAATCCCTCAAGCGTCCTTCTCATCGTCTCCCTGTCGTCCAGTCCGGGATCCGAGGTCACCGAATCGTTGTAGATCCGAATCGCCTTCGGTTTACAGAAGTCCGACAAGGATATGAACGCCTTTCCTCCGACGAAATCGTTCTCCTTTGCGTTGTAAGACGCCATGAAATAATCCAGCTTGTTGATTCCGGGGAACGCCGAGAAAATCCGTTCGAGCTTCTCCAGCGCCGCAGCGTCGACATCCGACAGCCCGTCGAAGTCCTTCCTTGTGCGATACGGTCGCTTGTTGGCGATAGCCATAGCCTTCAGCCAAGTGTTGTATATGTTCTCACGAACGGCTTCCATGTTTCGTATAATACCAGATTGCCGACTGGAATTCAACTACATTTTTGACATGATTCTATTTTTTATTCGATTGAGGTTCTGGCAAAACGTGGTCTTGACCTTTTTGGACTTCGTTGCCGCAGGAAACGCCAAGAAAAGATATCGCACCGCGTCGAACACTAAATCGAGCTCCGTGTACTGCATATACAGCCTGAACAGGTTGATGTCGCTGGACAGAAGCACAAGAAACTGAACGTCGTTGACATTCTTCGTCGAATTCAGCAACGACACAAGTATCCTGAACTTTCCAAGGGCCTCCATATACCCGCTAGGGAGCTGGTCTTCCTCCATTATGCCATATGTATCTTCTGCCATATTGAATATATTTATTTTCTGGTTTTATGGATGCAACAACAAAAAAAGACCCGGACGAATCCGGGTCTTTGGACGAATGCCTTCGCCTGTGTTACTTGTTTTCCTGAACGATCTTGTCGAGATCGCCGGTAACGGCGACGAGCTTGTCGACAGGGGTCTGGGGGGCTGCTGCCGCCTCGACCTCCGCGCGAGCCGCTGCCGCGACGACTTCGGTGTTGCCGCCGAGCCACTTGAGAACAAGAGCGACTGCCTCGGCTGCCTTGTTGAGATAGTCGATAACCTTGTCGAGAGCGGGAAGATAATGGAAATCAGGCTTGATCTCCGCGATCTCCTTCTTGACGAGGGTCACGACGTCAACAGCAACGAGGATGCCCTTGTAGACATACTCGACGATGCTCACAATCTTGGAAAACTTTGAAAAGAATGCAATCAGTTTCTTCATAGTTCTTGTTTTTTTCCTCATAAATTATTTATCACCGGACTTACGAAAGTTCAAATATTCGATGAACTCGGGCATATTCTCCACATCGGAGTCCTGAACAACCCATCGGCATCCGTCCTCCTTGTGGTACTGGCCGTCCACGTCCTTGTACAGACCGGACGACACCATATACGGGCTTCTGTCCTCGCCGACGGCCTTCGCCGTGACCTCGCCCTTTTTACCGAGCTTCAGGTACTGTATGAAATCATACAAATCATTGTCGGAAATAACCCATTTTTCAATGATTTCCTCGTGCCTCTGTCCATCGACGTCCATATAGATCCCCGGAGGAATCTTGTATGGTATACCGTCCTGCACCAGCGGAACGTCGTCCCACTTGTGCCTATCACTCTGACAGCCCGATAATATCGATAAGCTGACGATAAGTGGCATCCATAGCTTCTTCTTCAATCTTTTCTCCCTTCTGCAATTTGTCAAAAAAATACTTTATGTCTTCCCAGACATCATTAACATATCTATTTAACGCCGTCGAATAGCTGGAAATACATTCCTCGTCGTCCCCGCATTTCTTTGCGACGAACGATTCGCCTACCAACAGAGCGTACCAACGCGCCATAGACTCGTCCGACATGTTCCTGACATATTCAGACAATTCCCTTGGATCCGTCTCTTTTGTTGTAGTCGCCATAGTACTTTATAATCCTATAAACTTCCTTGGCGTCTCCGTTTTGTATAGCCTCCTTGATGGCCTTGTCCTCGCGGATTTCGTCCATCTTGTCCTTCAGCTTCTTGGATTCCTTGTACGTCAGGTACTTGAAATAGACCCAGACCAAAAAGGAAACGACCACCTTCAAACCACTCATCGAATCAAATAACCATCTTCTTTTCGGCGTCTGTCAACTTCATATCGTCGCCCGGAACGATCTTGCGATACTCTCCGAGAAGCGAATTGAACTTTGCCGTCTTCTCCAAGAAAAACTTGCGCTTGAACGAAAGATTCGGCGTCTGCATCTCCGTCATAGCGAAGAATTCGCCAAACACCATCGAAAGATTCGCATAAACACCGGCCAGATTCGCAATAAAAACCCCGTCTGTCGACTTCGTGAGAGCCTCCACGACGAACGGCTTGATGTGAATCATGTACCTAAACATACCGAGAAGCTTCTCGTGATAGTTACGATCTGCCTCGTCGTATTCGCTAACATCTACGTCTGCAATATTCATAGTTCTGTGGTTTTACCTTCTAATATAAATTTACCAAAATCCCCCCTCCTTGTCAAGCCAAATCTTAAAAATAAATACCATTATGACAAACAGCGGAGAATCTGACGAAAACGACTTCTTGGAAGACCTTTCCGGCCTTTCCGATGACCTGAAGCATCCCAACAAGACACAAACCATCGACAACATAGACATCGACAACCTCATAGAAGACGACGAGTCGTCCGACCAGAAGCAGCTTGTCCCGGTCGAGCAGCAGACAAAGGAAGTTGCGCCTGTTGCGCCGCCGCCTCCTCCCATCAAGCCGGAATCCTCGAAGGAGGATATCCAGAACTACGTCCTTTCCCAATGCCAAGACATCATACAGCAGGGAAAGGCGACTCTTGAACAGTTGCAGGATACCGTTGTAAATACGTGCGACGGAAAGGCGATAAACGGATACGCCACCCTTCTGGCCTCTCTGGGAAAGGTTCTCGACACGGCAAACGCCATCGGAATGGAGAAATCCAGAATCGAAAGCGCCATCAACATGGAGAATCTCAAGCATCAGCACAAGACCCAGATAAAATCATCCGAGGCCCCCGTGACAAAGAACACGGTCAACATCGTGGCCGGGCGCGAAGAGGTTATGAAGATGCTCGAAAATATGAAGGACGAAGCCGAGGAAATCGAAGCATCAGATTGATACGTTCGCCCAGCTCGTGCATATCTTCTTATATGCGTGACAAACGCACATCTTTGCTTCGGTGGCGTTGTCGAGCGCACCTTGTGTCCATCCGTTGTATCCGCACTTGACATTCTTCAGGCCCTTGCTTGTCTGGCCGACCTTCAACCAGTCGATCTTTCCGCTGTACCAGTTTCCATTGGCCTTGAGCCCGAGACAGACCAGCGTATACTTTGATCCTCCCCACCCGTTTATCGTGCTTTCGCCGCTGGCGTATTTCCACTTCAGCAAAGATTTTCCAGATATGCTTGCTCCGGTTATCTTCGCGTCGACCGCGCCTATTTTTCCTCCTCCCCATCCTCCGCACGACCATTCGCCGGACTTTGCTGGCATTCCGGTCGCCGGTACGCAATCTCCCTGATCCCCTCCAAGTACGCCCTCTGGCCATTCGGCGTCCTGATAGACGGTATCGATGGTAAAGTCGGCCAAAAACGACGTATCTCCGTTTACGGCAACGAGCTTGGTGTCCTTATCGCACCACATGTATCCCGGCGTGTTTGGCTCCAACCCAATCTCGCAGCACTTGTCCCAAGGATACTCGTCATTGTCGCCGTCGTTGCCCTTTCCCTTTACGTTGCTAAGAAGCGGATTCGACGACTCTTCCTGCCCGACATCATCCTCGAAGTACGGCCAAGTCGGGTTGATATGTCCGCAGAACCACTCTGGAATCTCGGGTCGCTTCATATTTCCTTTCGATCCAAGATTGAGCTCGGCGACAGCCTTAAAATATGTTACGCTGAACGGAATAAGACGAGCTCTCGGATTGTGCTCCTTCATCCATGCTATCTTCTCAAGGGTCGTCATGGTACCGGAAAGCTTAGTCTCGGTCGGTGTAGCCGATCTAACTACGAAATTTCCTCTTCTGGTGTCGAGCGAATATCTCATTTTCAGTCGTCGCCCTCCTTACATCCCATTCCCTGAGAATACTTGCCGCACCAGCCGAGCAATACCGCCTGACATTCCTTGTCTCCGGCACGCAAATATTCGTTGTCACCAACCATATCGCCTTCTATCGTATCTTCGTAGAATCCCATAGCGGTAGCAGTCGGCGATGTTCCGGCGGCAGGTTTGAACCCTCCGCTAAAATCGTCGTCGTCTCCGTCGCCGGTAAGCTTGAATGTAAGAACGCACATAATATACCCGAACTTGTTCTTGTTTGACATAGCTATGGCGTGATCTGTTGTATTGAGGGTTTTATTGAAATAATCGCGGATGCTATAACCGACGAGCATGCCTGTATCCCCGTCAGAATATCCATAAACTGGGCCAACAAACATCTTGTCGCCAGTATTATTGTGTCCATCCAACCCCTTTCCTCTCAAATTTCCTTCAAGGCTCGGCAAATTCTGACATACCGTTTCAAACATAAACGGCCAGAAGATAGCTCCGTATTTTTCATACATGGCATCCACTTTCGGATCGCGCTTGAACGCTCCGACATGGTGTCTACGACGGGCCGCCACAATTATCGTTCTGCTGTTGATATTGTTATTTTCCGTCAATAGAGCAGCTCTTACTCCGTTAGGACAATCTTTGAAGGACGCCGGAATCTGCAAAAATGCATGATTATGGGAAGGCATTCTCAATGTCGCGTCCATCGGTGCTTGAAGCGCGGCTATAAGTCCGTTTATCGCTCCGCCGATCGCACTAAACGCCTGCGAGTACTGATTCGATGTCTTTCTCTTGTCTCTTCCGATTAAATATCCTGCTATCGCCCCCCCTATAGTACCAGTGCCGCCCGCGAATGATCCAAGTACGCCACCTACCACAGTATGCTTCCATCGACTCCATTTGCTCTTCTTCTTTTTCGTCGCCGCCTCGGTTCCTGCGGTTACATCAGGCCCCAGTTCGCCAATACCTTCGGCGGCCAAATCAAGCTGAATGACTACCTTTACTTCGCACGCTTCGTTTTCGCCGCCAGTATACATTTCCGTCTGCGTTACTGCGATTTCTCCCGGAGCCGTAACGTGTTGAACGGCCAATTCTCCCTCCACAAGAAGTCCGCCACGGATGATTTGGTTTCTCATCACATGCAACTGGCCGTCAACGGTAAGAGCGTTGTGCTCAACCGGGTTTATCGTCATCTTTCTGGCGCGAAGCATCAATCTCTCGCCGCCGTCGATGACCATATCGTGCTTTGCGGACATTATGAGCTCCTGCGTAGCTATGTTCGTGATTCCACCGGCGAGCTCCATTCTTCCGGTTGTATGTATTATTATTCCGTTGGAACCTACGCTGACGGTCCATTTATTTCCGATGGTTAAATTATAATCCCCTCCGGGAATCTGCGGTACATCCACAGGCTCGACGTGCGGCGTAGGAAGATAATACGGAACTGTCGATTGTTGCGTTACGAACAATCCATCTACACGAAGCTTTCCTATTGGGTCTACCCTGTACGAAGGAAGGTCGTTGAACATCGCGCCGATTACCTCGACCTTGGACATCGATACCTTTTTGACTTCCTCCCCCTGTTCTCCCAAATTTGTAAAAACGTCCCTAGCCTTATCTATAATATCGGTATACGCACTCTGTATCTGCGACCCGCTCCTTTTGTCCTCCTCCTGCCATGTTCCGTTTTCCGTAGACGGACTGAATGTTATTTGTGCGTTCGGTTTTTCCGTCCACATTGAAGTGCTGGTGTTTTCGCGCCAAAACACATTGTTGCACGTCGGGCACATTATTCCGCCGAAAAATCCCAATTTTCCGCAAGATGCGTGATCTTTATGATTGCTCTTAAAATACGCCTCGACGTCCTCAAACAACGAAACGCAGTGCGACGTGGCCTTCGGTATTCTCGACCACCCATACTCCACTCTCGACACGCTGTCGTCGTCGGTATCAAGCTGTTCGTGGTACTCGGCGTCGTCGTCATCAGCTTTTGCCGTAAACTCCGCCTTCTTGTCGGTCGCCGGATTTGCCAATTCATTCACCTGCTTGTCCGCGTCTTCGTTAAACGTTCCGGGAATATTAAGACCGTTGATGTGATATGGATCATACGCCACGCCACCGCAGGTTGGACAAATGATGAATCCGTTTCCGATCGGAACCATCTTCTGCTTGGTCGAACAGTCCTTCGGTGTCATATCGTACAGGGTTCTCTTCACCGGAAACAGCTGCAAAGTCTGCCCCAAGTCCTTCAACGGTTTCCTAAGATTCTCAAGCTCCTTGTGCAAATCGTAGAACCGCCCTATCTGCTCCGAAGAATTGCCGTCCACTCGTATGTTGCTGTCCGCTCCGATGTACAGCCCCTTGCTCCCGCCGACCGTCTCGAATTCGTCGCCCTTCACCAGCTTCTGGTCGTTCTTCGGTGCGAACTCGATGTTCGTCGCGTTGTTGAACTCCTTGAAACCTCCGGCGTAATGCTGTAGCTTCAAAGACTCGCGGTTGTCCGTGTCGATGAACTCTATCGTATGCTTATTGCTGTTGATGACGGTCTTGCTGGTGAACACCTTGCTGTTGTCATCATCCACATTGTCGTTCTCGAACTTCCCCGGATAATCGTATGTCTTGACGATTTCGCCGATCTTGTTCACCTCGTTCAACCCGGTGTACAGCTGCTTGATCGAATCGGAATTGTAGCTCGCCGCAAAATAAACGGGGAACATGGGGTCATTGTTCTGATAGAAAACATACACCTTGGCTCCGACGTTCGGTATAGAAAAGATTCCGCGAACCATTCCGCTGTAATTGCACGGCTCGTAATCGGATGCGTTCGGGTTGGTAAGCTTCGAGCCGGGATCCGTCTGTATGAACTTGTCGTTGACCCTATCCTCGACATAGGCGTTCAATGGCCTGTATGCGTTCTGCGCTTCGGCCTCTCCGAATGTGGCGGTATCGTTTCTCGCCGTTTTCTCAAGAACCCTGCGGAACCGGCCGTCGGCATTTCCGCCGAATATGGGCCCGGCGAAGTTCGCCCACGGAAGAAGTTCCTTGAGATCGTCGAATATCTCCATCAGCTGCGGACTGATTTCCTTGTCGACAGCGTTGAAGAGAAATTCCCACTTGTCCTTTCCTTCCGGGTTCCCATCGTCGATCCACTTATTGAGCTTGTCTATGTTCGGAGAATGCTCCGGTACGAACACCTTCACTCTTCCCCAGAAATTGGGATCGTTGTTCTGTACAACGATTCCAAGGTGAAATCCACTATAATCCATCATGTCCAATCCTCCTCGCACTTGAGCGGCTCTACGCACACGAACCCGTCAAATTTCTTGCCAGAATACTTCTTATCCGGGTAGGCGTTCGGATAGAACATCCCCAATGTCTCGACGGCTGGCGAACTATTCGTCTGTTCGTCGTGTATCTCGTCGACGTCTGCCCCGTGATATGCGTCTCCATAGGTGCTCAACAGCTTCCTTTCGATAGCCTGCCCTATCGGATTTGTTATTCCGCGAATTTCCTTCCGAATGAGGGCGTCCGCCGCTAAATGCCTTCCCGGCGATACTCCATGGGCTTCGCTGGTGTTGTCGTACTGGTAGGTGTCCGACCCCTTCGCGGGTTTCGTGGTTCTTACCATTCTGGCTATCGAATCGAGAAATATCTCCCTGCATTTCGAAAACCCAAACTCCGTGATGTCCTTCACGGCTGGATCTATGACGTTCTTCGACACGGCGGCACGAAGCGCCCTGAGCTGCCCGTCCTTCTGTGCGTCGATGGTCATGTTGTTCGCCGTGCCATCGTTGTCCATGAACAATGAATTGCAATAATTGGAAATCGGCATTACTTTATCAACCCCTTCTTCTTCAGTGCATCATCGGTGTCGCTTATCCTAGACAGGGTATAAAACCACAGCTCCTCCGGCATGGCCGATTTGCAGTGATCCATCATAGCCTTGTGCTGCTCCGATGAATATCCCTCTTTGTTGCCGTTCGTCCTAAGATTGATAGACGACAGCCAATAGTCCACAAGAATATCCACATACGACTTCCATATGGTAAGAGCGTTCGTGAACCACGCCTTCGGGCAGTCGTCCACCGCGCCATACGGCCACTTGTTGTACATGTCGACGGTTGCGTTCACGTGCCTTACGAAGCTGTCGCTGAATGTGTCTGGATATGGCTTCACCACAAGATAATAGGTTCCGTCCTCCTTCACCTTCGGCAACGAAAGAACCGCTCTGTACTTGGAATATCCGGGATGCTCGTTCTTGGCTACCTCCAGCTCCTCCTTGTAATCCTTCTGCATCTCGTCCTCTATCCTGTCGCAATCGCACTTATAGAATAACTTCTCCATTATTCCCATGAACTTCATCCATATCTCAATCGCCTTCTGAAACACGGACGCTATAAGGTCGGATATGGACTGGATGAACTCTATGATCGCATTTATTATAACGCTTTTCTTACAACACGTCTTTCCCGCACTAGACCAGCTCAAAATGTAACAACCGACGATTACTATCTCGTCCGCTATCCGGGCCACCGTCCCGACCGTGGCATAGAACAGGTCCATAAGGGCGCTGATGGACGCATATATGACATCCATAGCCAATTTTAATAAAGCGTCGAAAAGCTTTACGAATATGGCCCAGAACCCATATGGGCAGGAATACTTCGTACACCATTCCTTCGTCTCCCGAAACAGCGCCTCGTCGTCCTTACAGTACTTCTTTCGCATCTCGTCTGCATATTCTGACAGACGCCATGCGTCCAAATCCACCTTCGGTGTTCCGTTGGCATAAGTTTCTCTGGCCATATCAATATTTATGGCCCGATAAACAAGAAAAAACCCCGCCGATTTGGCGAGGTTTTATGGATTTTACCACTCTAAGGCTTTATCCATCGTTTCTCCCATGCTTTCCTTGGTGGGATTTTCGATAGGGACGAATGTTCCCTCCTTCGGGCCGCAATCGTCACAATATGGGCAAATCCAGCCCCTTGACATCCTCGTGGCGGGCTTTCCGCACTCGCAACAGGTAACTTCTGACTGCCACTCGTGCTTCTGGATGATTTCGGAGATTCCGTCTTCGTCCGGCCAATAGTAGCACCGAATGGACCCGAACTTCTCCTTCAGCTGCTCGATCCTGAACTTATCGAGGGCTTCCTGCCCGCCGTGCTCCAAAAGATATTTCTTGATCTCCCGGAACATATCGATGGCGATGTTCCGCCACCCCGGAGGAAGATTATCGATCTCCGTATACTCAAACTTGTCGTCTGGTACGGTCTTGCCATCCACCCACCGATCGAGCCGAATGAACGGCAGCTCCTCAACCAGCTTTCTGTTTTCCTCTATTCTTTCTTGGCTTACTTCCATTCTTGGCCTTCTTTCCGCTTGATTTTTCCTTCTTGGCGTCCTTCTTCTCGTCGGGCTTGTTCTCGGCCCCTTTCGCCGCCTGTTCTTCGGCCTTGTCCTTGGCCGTCTCTTTTTGAATGTGATCCGCGATCATCTTGGACATTTCGTGGCCGATCTGTTCGCCTATGATCTCCGAGCGCGGCTTCACATTATGCTTCTTGAGCATTCCGTTGTATATCTCGTCGTCGTCCTTATCAAGAAGCTCGTGGTATCCGGCCGACTTCGCCTCATTGTAGACATTGGCAAAAATCCGCTCGAAAATGATGTCTTTCTCCTTGTCAGAAAGCTTCTTCTGTGAATCGGCAAACTCGCGCTGAACCTTGTCGATCCTCTTCTTGGCCTCCACGGCCTCTCCGTCGATTATCGGCTGGATCACTTCTCTGATGTATTTCAACTTGCGATCCAACATATCAATGGAATCCTCGATATTGTCCAGCCTCTTGCGTGTGGAAAGAATCTCGACAAGCGTATCGTTCTGCGCCTTCAAAAGATTCGGGTCAAGGTGCATGGACAATGCGTCCGCGAGGAGACAGCCGAGTTCCTCTTTCTGTGTATCGGTAAAACCGACATCTTTCTTTTTTCTGCTGAATATGCTCATATTTTTTTTACTCCAATGACCGACATTCTACTGAATTTCGTCGCAAATGTCAACACATTTATGACGGAATCTTGCCCATGAAATCGTCCAGCTCCACAACAACGCTCTTCTGCACCGTTGTGTCCGGCAGCATCTCCTCGGTGATCTCGTCGTCGTCCGTCTCGCAGATCGTCATAGTCGGATAGTCTATCTTCATGTTGCACACGCCCCAGTTCTTCTCGAAACGGCTCTTCTGGATTCCGATGTGCATAATGCCATTCTTCTTGTCCTCCTCGGTGGCCCACATCGAAGCGACGAAATCCGCCGTGTAGGCGCTTCCGATGGATTCGCTGACGTCGGTAAGGGTGGCGTTCTCCTTCTTCATGCCCTCTCGGTTCAGCTGCGTGGCGGTAATGCACGGGCACTTCGTCTGATAAGTCAGAGCCCTGAGCTGTTCGGACAGGATCTTTCCGTCCTCGTATGTGTTGTTCACGTCGCGCCCCGGATGAAGCAGATTCAAGTAGTCGACGACTAGGATATCCGGCTTGATGCCCGCTCTCTCCACCTGTTCGATCCACGAACTGATTCTGGACACCGTGGTGGCCTTGGTCGGAAACTCCTTCACGATCAGCGTGCCCGCGCCCTGCCCCTTCAGTATCTTCGCGTTGTTCTCGATTTCCACCACATGCTGCTTCAGCGTATTTACATCAAGCCCGTTGATCTTCGCCGCAATTCTGGAAATATACATAACCTCGGACATTTCCATCGTTGGAAGCAGGACGTTCTTCCCGGCCAAGAACGCATTGGCCGCGATGTTTCCAAGCATAATGGACTTTCCGACGTTCGTTCCGGCTTGGAAGATATATAGGGCCTTTCCTTCCGCCTGCCATCCGCCGTTCAGCATTCTGTCCAGCCACTTGTACCCGGTCGGAATGGTGATCTGCGGCTTCGTGATCTCCTTTGTGAACTCGTGCATCATATCGATGTAGTTCCACCCGATATCGTCGATGATGGAAAGATTGCATGCCTTTGTGAAGATATCCAGAATCTGAGATTCCGTCAACTTCTTGACCTTCGGATTGGTGGACGAAAGATTTTCCGTAACCCGAACGAGCCCGTTGTAAACCCCTCTCTCGCGGAAGAACTTCTCCGTGTTGGCCATCAGTTCGTCAGGATTGTATCCGCCGTCCATATTCTCGACAACGGAGAACACGGAATCGACTGACTTCAGCTCGTTCTCGTCGCACATTACCTCCACCTCCGTCTTGTTCGGGATGGAAAGGTGCTTCTTGAAGAACTCAAGAATCTTGGTCATAAAAATTTTGATGTCCTTGTTATGGAAAAATTCTGGATCACAGCTGTCTACGATCTTTCCAAGATATGCGCGGTCGCCCGACATCTGAGCGACCACCCATTCAAACTTATCTGTGTTCATCACTTCGAATCTTTGACTTCGGAGTCCTTATTCTTACCACAAATCTCCGTGTGGGTCAAGCCCGTGGTAACATAATCCTTTTCTTTCCGCAGAGCTTTATCTACAACAGAAGCACATTTCTGCGTATATCCGCGCCACATCTTCGCAAATTCCGCGTTCTTCGGATCGTTCAAATCGATTATCTCCGCCATTGTCGTTCTCCTTATGATCGGAGTATACAAAAATCCCCGCCTGTTGTCAAGCGGGGATTCAACATATAAAATTAACCAATATCAATTCAATAGATTATATGCCGCCCCAATTATCAGCGAACATTTTTTCTATGTGCTCGTCGTTGGCCTTTATTTCATCCTCTGACCAATTATATTCTATCATATTACACTTTCTGATTATCTGACTAATCATCCTATAGCACTCTTTAATGTCTTTACAAATTTCAATGACGGCCGAATTGTTGTTTTTTACCTCTTCGGCTAAAAGTTGCTTATAGATATACATCATACGCATTTGACATTCACCAAGACGATTTGCTGTCCCTTCTAGCCCTTCATCATTATATTCTTTCAAAACCTGCATCGCCGCGTCTTCAAGCGACTCTGCAACAACCTGTTTATCTTCTGTATTCTGTTCTGTTTTGTCCATAGTGAAATTCCTATTCAAATATATTTAGTGTAGAAAAAAACGACCTATTTCTAGGTCGTTATCAACTTGAATATAGCAGCTACCGTACATCCAACCAATGCACCTACTATCAAACATGCCAAAATATGGAAAATTGCATAGAAAAACCTAGGCTTTTGCTCATACTTGGCCATCCTGTCGATGTTCGCCATAACCTCTCGGTCGATCCGCTCGTAATTTTCCTCTGATATACGGTCAAATTCCTCCTCCATGTGGGATTTTTGACCGATCTTTCTATTATTGTTACACATAATTTCTCTCCTTAAATTGGTGCCAACAGGGGGACTTGAACCCTCACGAGTTTCCTCGGCGGATTTTGAGTCCGCTGCGTCTGCCATTCCGCCATGCTGGCTTTTGGTGCGCCCGGCGGGAATCGGACCCGCGACCCACGGATTAAAAGTCCGTTGCTCTACCAGCTGAGCTACGGGCGCAAAAAATGGAGCGCGATATCGGCCACGATCCGACAACATCTACCTTGGAGGGGTAGCGCTCTGCCAATTGAGCTAATCGCGCATAACAAGATAGACTATACCCTATTTGCCACAAAATGTCAACAGGAATCAGAAGGCGCTTCTGAGAAGTTCTCTTTCCTTATTCGGAGTGAGGCCCTGTCTGGCTGCGTTCAATTCGTCTTTTCCAAACGGAGATGATGCACCGAAAAGGGGTCTGCTCCCCTCCTTCATTCTCTGTGACTTTCTAAACCGAGTCGAATCGCCGGTATTCTGTTCGAGCTTGCTTATCTCCTCTTCGATGGCGTAAACGGCGTTTCTGGCCTGTTCCAGTGCATAGTAGCAGGCTTCTACGGTAGCCGCATCGTTCTTCGGATTCGACAGACATCTAGCGAGGTTCTCTACCTCCTGCCTCTCCTTCTTCTTCGCATCCTGAAGCTCGGCTTCCTTCTTTTCTATGTCGGTAGAAGCCGGAATCTTCAACTGATCGTTGGCGGAAGCGATCCGTCTCTTGTCGGCCGCGCTTGGCTCGTTCTTGTACCTCAGGTTCGGCCATGGAAATGTCGATGGCTCGTGTCCTGCGTTTGGCTTGAACCCCTCCTGTCCGGGGCGTCCTTTGCGCCCTTCCTCAAGTACGGAGATCACCGCCTCTTCCAGCGTCTGTATCATCTATTGGCCCCCACCATTCGGCAAGGAATCCGCCGGATTCTTCATAATGATGGCGTTATCGACAAGCGACGCCAACGCCTTGATTGCAGCATCAACCTTTGCGGAATATTCCGAGCCGTTGATGTTGAAGATGTATTCCTTGATGCTGTCGAGCGCGGCTCTGGCCTGATCCCACTTTACGACAAGGGCGTCCATTTCCTTCTGCTTCGCCTTCTCGTCGTCGAGCGGCTTTCTTGTCACGCCGTCGTCTGTCGCCTGAGCAGGGTTCTTTACAACCTGACCGAATATCGCCTCGTTCAGCACCTTCATGCCGATTTCGCCAAGTTCTTCTCCGTTTTCGTTGAATTGCATCTTATATCTCCTAAAGGACTACGTTTCCGTTGCCGTCGTCTCCACCCTTGCCGCCGGACTCCTCGCCGCTCTTCTTTTTGGTCTTTCCGCAGGATTTGCAGTGCCACTTTCCGTCGCTCTCTTCTTGCATCTTTGTTCCGCAGCATTCAGGAGCGTCATGTTGCTCCATAAGAATCTGCATAGCTATTTCGCCGAGTTCTTCCATTTTTATTGTTCCTATAACAATATTTATAGACAACGGCCTCCCGGACAGAATACCTTAAATACCTATGAGAGCATGAACCGACACAAAGCGAAGCGACTGACCCTCAAAGAAATGAACGAAACCCTGCCACAATGGTTCGTGAAAAGCTTCGATTTGACCTTCAAACTGCTCGAAACCAACAACTTCGTAGATTTCAAGAGGATAGAAACCTTCGTAAAGTCCTCGATATCCCACATAACCGCCCCGGAAGACGAGGAGAATCCAGTCAAGCATATACTGGTTGAGCCGGAAAACAAAGGCGTAAAAGGCGAGTATCAGTACATTTCGACGAATGTATACGTCGTTACAGCAGAATCAACGTGGAAGATCGTCAAATCCTGTAAGGTAAAGTTACGCTTTTCCTTACAAAAGTGGGACTAGATTATTACCACCAAACAGGAAAATTCTCCACGGTAAATGGAATTTTTCCATCAAGAAAACTTTGATACTTTTTATAATCGATGAAATATATCTGTAACTCTGGATTTTGTTCCATCACATGACGCATCTTGATTCTGTCTCTTTCAAAATAGAATCCTTTTACTTCAACATATCTATCCTCGTTAGGTATATAAAAATCTGGATTGTATCGATGTGTTACCCCATCCATTTTATATAAAATAGGTTTACCTCTAACCCATTTCACTCCCATCGAATTCAACTTTTCAGCTACCGCCTTCTCCCACTTTCCTTGACATTTGTATTCAACACCATCAATGTTTTTTACCAAAAATCTTTTAATTCTTTTAAAATGTGTATCATACGAATCTGATTCTAACCATTTACTCACCGCCTCTGATATCTTTTCTCTTCTTTCGGCAGAAAAAACAAATTTTTTGATCTCGCCGGTTTTGTATCTACGCATAAATGTTTCTCTGCTTTTCGCAACGGCTTTACTTGTTTCTTTAGTTAGACCAAAATTCCATGCTCGATGTTTGTGATTCTCTTTACTGTGCTTTTGTTTTTCTCGTCTAGTTCTAAAAATTTGACCACACTGTTGACAAAGCCACCCACCTTCCTTGCTAGAATATACTCGGTTTATTTTTATTCCAATTTTTCTTTGATTCTTTCGTTTCTTGCTAGAATGTCTGCCTATATAAACCCTTCTACAATGTTCACAACAAAATCTAGTTGATATTATATCACTAGATTTCTCAAAAGATTTATTACACGTTTCACAAATATTCATAATAGTATTTATAGCTCATTGGTTAATGTAGCATATATGTTGAAAATAAAAACGCGAGATCCGATCTCGCGTTAAAATGGTCCGGGTGGAGGGATTTGAACCCCCATGTGACCAGTTAGCCTTTCTAGACCTTATAAGAGTCAGGGCATACACCCGGAATTTAGCTGACTCTGATGAACTTCCGAACGATTTCTCGTGATCTTACGGTTAGGGAAGCCGATCTTAAATGGTGGATTATCGGGCTTTTACCGCAGTCTGTGATTTATTTGGTTGGCCGTTCCTAGGTTGGCTTAACCACTTCAATCACACTCGCACCGATCCTTGTGTACTGCTTTCTCTCATTACCGTCGTAACAAGATTAAAATCTGGTGGACACGTGCGGACTCGAACCGCGATCCCCTGAGTGCAAATCAGGAATTCTAACCAATTGAACTACCGGCCCACACCAAACTACTTCTTTTTATTCAACGCATCGATGAGATTCTGATAGGCACCGATGCGGCAGGCGTCGCCATCCACAATCTCCATGGATAGAGTGAATTCCTCAGATCCGATTTCAATGCTTCCGTTGCCAACTCTGGCACAAATATCCCGGATCTCCTTACGATATGCGGCAATCTGCTCTTCCCAGTCTGCGAGCTTGTTGGCCTTCACCGCCTTCTCGTATTCTTTTTCTGCGAATGTTTTCTTTGTTGCCATTTTATTTTCCTCCTTAGTTTACAATGCACAAGATCCATTGTCCGGCACAACTTGATCGTCGCGGATCTCATCGGTTGGTCCAGTACAGCCGGACGATGGCGACGGCACATCTTCGCCGTCCGGCTCGATACGAAAACTCTCACCAAGGGTGTCCTTGATGATCAACCACAACCCACCAATAACCCTATCGAGATCCTGTCTGTCAACCTTGTTCAAACATTTGTTGGCGGCAGCCTTCGACACGCCATATGCGAAATCGTAAACCAACCTAACCTGATTGATGATTTCTTGCTTTTGCATTTCTATTTCTCCTTTATTCAACATTGTTTGTCACTACCGGAATATAGGCATCGGTCGAAACATCTCCAATCCGCTGCACGACATACGTCTGCTGAGCGGAAGCGTTCTCCAATGCATCCAAGCGATGATTCGTCTTGATTCCCCACCTGAGAATGACCAAGAATGTCGCCGCGATCACCAGCGTCTCCGCGAGACGAAAAAGTTCTGTTTTTAATTCTTTGTTCATTTTTTGTTTCTCCTTAGTTTTTGGAGCCAGCGGTGAGATTCGAACTCACGAAAGGGTTCCCCCTGCTTGATTACAAATCAAGTCCATTTGACCACTATGGTACACTGGCGTAAGTTTCGTACATCACAAGACCCTTTTCAGTTTGCGGGATCGAACCGCTTCGTTGATTTTTGCAGAATCAATTTTAACCATTAACGTATTGCTGTGAGGGCCTTAACTTCCACTCAGATCGCTCCGAGCGCCGCCTTGCCAAGACATTTACTATTTACCATATTTCAATCCTTTTGTCAATCAAATTGGTTCTGGTGGTCCGACTTGAACGGACGACTTTCACATTATCAGTGTGACTATCTAACCAGCTGATATACACCAGAATGAATGGTGGTGGGTGAAGGAGTCGCGCCTACGCAGCCCGAAAGCAAGAGATTTACAGTCTCCCCCTCGCCTCTAGAGGAATAACCCACCTTGGTGGTCGGAACAGGACTCGGACCTGCGACATTCTGGGTGTAAACCAGACTCTCTAACCAACTGAGATATCCGACCGCTCATAAATCTACCAGAAATACCATCCTATGTCAACTAAAATCCGACCTTCGTCTTCTCCTGCTTCTTTCCGCCGTTGTCGTCGGCGTAGTTGTAGACATCGCAGAGAGGCATGTCCTCGGCAGGAACATCGACGCCAAGCTTCTTTCCGAGAGCCACGGCCTTGTCGGCCTTCAGCTTCTTGAACTCGTACTTCAGCCGCATACGCCCCTTACGAAGAATCGCCGGATCGATGTCCACGATGTCTGCGTTGAACGTACAGATGAACTTGAACCGGAGGGAATCGCCCAGAATACCGTCCGTAAGGTTTAGGATGGTCGTCATGCACGAACCGAACCCGGTTCGGTCTGTCAGCAGATCCTCGCAGTCCTCAAGGACGATAATGGAGTTCCTGTGACGCAAGAGCATCTCGATCAGCGAAGAATCCGTCATGTGGTGGAAGATCGACTTGTCGAAGAACATAAATCGGTTCTTCGTCCTGTACACCAGATTGCGGATGTAGGATGTCTTTCCGGTTCCGGGCTCTCCGTGCAGAACCATCAGCCCGCTTTCGTCGGAGTTGATCCACTTGAAGATCCTGTCGTCGGGAATATCGTCGTTGTAGTTCTTCTTTACATCGCAATCCTGATGCTTGACCTTAAGAGATGTCGTATGGAACGTGCGGTCGAACACAACATAGTCGACCATCTTGATCCTGCTGTCCTCCTTCCACTTCACGGCCTTTACAACCTTCTTGAATACGCTCTCCTTGGCGCTGTCATAAAGGACATTCAACCCAAGCTGCATGATATTGGCCATGAACCCGTCCGCAATAATAAAAATGCATCCGCGATTCATAGCATTCATATAGAGGCCATCCTTTCCGAACGATTCCACCAGAGATTCGGCGGTGGCATCCATATCACAAACATCCTTCAGACCGATCTTCTCATCCGAGAACTCGGCGAAGCTGTCATTCTTGAACTCGACGTTGACGACTGTTCCCTGAACACCGAACATCTCATAGAACAAGACCTTGAGATCTGGAAGGGACGTGTTGAACTGAATGACATCCCCCCTCGTCTTGGCCAAAGCAGCGGTTACTCGGCTGTGCATCTCTCCACAGCGAGTCTTCCGAACTGCATCGGCGAACTTGTCCGTGACGGATACGCGAAAATCCTCGGCTTCCGCGCAATCGTCGTCATCTGGCTCGTAGTAGTTGAAATCGTCGTCTATTGGTGCATCGCTCATTTTTAGGTTTATTTGGATTTGTGGTTTAAATTGGTCGGGGTGGTTGGACTCGAACCAACTTATTCTGGCTCCCAAAGCCAGCGACCGACCTATGGCCCACACCCCGTTATTGGTGCCCCATGTAGGATTCGAACCTACAGGCAGGGATTAGAAATCCCTTCGTTTATCCAATTAACGGAATGGGGCGATGGGACTAATCTACCATATTTACCTAGATCTGTCAATCTCTTTCAGCACCATGTTGCTATGCGGATAGCTGAAATCTACGAAGATGTCGCCAAACGATCCTTCCATGAACGACCAAGCCCACTCAAGAAAGAACTTCTTCTTCTCTTCATCATACATCAAATATAATTCCGCGTTGTCAGGGATGTCAGAATTCTGAAGCCATTCCATCATCTCCTGCTTGGTTATTCCATTGTTTGTCTTGAGCGGTTCTTGCATTCTACAGTCCCAAAATGTCATTCAAATCGACAGCCTCTTCTAGCGTTGGGTCGATCTCCGGCCAACCAACGACCTCGAAACACTTCTGGACGCACGACCACACGGTCTTCAGGAACATAGTCCTGTCGTCGATGACGAGATCCTTCTCCCACTCCGTTGGGATCTTCTTCTTGAACGCGAACGACTTCAGCCCAAAACGGTTCGGCTCCTTCACGTAGATAATGCGGATCTTGTCGCCCTCGGTGATCTTCTCGTACTTTCTGTCGAGCCCCTCGTCGCGGAGCATCTCGTTGAATGTGATTCCGGCGACAACCTGACGCGGAGTGCCCTTCGCTGGCACGAACTTCCCGTCCCTGTCTCTCGTCCCCTTGTCATAGTACTCCTGCATCTTGTTGCACCCGATGGCCACCGACTTCTCAAGAGTCGTAAGCTTCTGGTACTCCATCCAGCATTTTTTGGCGAGATCTACGATCTTCGAACGATCCTGCGTCTTGATGGCGGTTTCGATGATTCCACGGATCATCGGCTTGACCTTCTCCGGCGTGGAGGAACGCACGACCGACATTCCGTGATAAGTGATCTTGTCGCAAAGAACCCCCTCATCGTCCATAACATGGAGAGCGTACATCTTCTTGGCGAGCCAGATTCCGCCGTTGGGGGCGATGGCCTCGCGCTTGAATACGATGCACGGGCTCTTGCAATTGCGGTGCTCCCGCAGGAACTTGTCGATCTCCGAATTGACATAATCGGAAATCTCGTCGACGATCGGATAGACGTCCGGGTTGATCGCGCCGTCCGTTATCATGCTCATACCGCGCTTCTTCAGGATCGGATCGATCGTAAGATAGGCGGAATCCGTGTCCTGATAGATGGTGGCGTTGAACGATTCCTCGCCGATCATCGACCCGACCTTCCGGTTCACGATGTCGGCCGTCTTCTTGATGACCTCTCGTCCAAGCGAAGTGATGGACTTCGACAGGTCGAGGTCGAACATGGCACCGTGCTTCTCGCCCATGGCACCGTAGATCGAATTCAGCTGGATCTTGGCGAGCCACTGTCTGATGTTAAGGAAGCTCGCCTCGTCCTCGATCGCTTTGATCTCGGCTTCGGTTCCTGTTCCGTTCATACGCATCTCCGACGCCTTCTTTTCCAGTTCGAGCATCTTCTTCTTCGTGCTCTTTCTTACGCCATACAGCCTTTCGACCAGAGCGGGGATGATGCCCTGTCTGCTCTGCGTGTACATAACGCCGTTCGGCGCGATGGCCACGCCGCTTCTATTCACGAAGTCGTCAAACTGATCCTTCGTGAACCTGCGGCCCTTGCCGGACACCGTTCTGACGTCTACGGACTGGCCGTCCTCCGTATAGCAATACCAGCCAACCTTCGTTTCGTTCGAAATGTTCAGCGTCCTGATGGCGGACGGATACAGGGAATTCACGTCGAGCGAAACGATCGACCGGGAGAACCCGATCTGAGGCTCGGCCACGTATCCTCCCTCGAACTCGACCTTGGCGTCCGAATTATCGAACGATGAAATGATGCGGTTCCTCTTAAGCGCCTCAAGCGCCTCCAACCCCGTGATGATCGGAAGGGTGGACAGCGAATCTCCGATCGGGGCGAGCGCGGAATACGACATGTGTCGGCACAGCTGCATATACTTCAGCTTGTCCTCCAGCTTCACGAGCAAACGGACGTCCTGAATGTTATAGTCGATGAACTCTCTCGGATTGTTGATCCACCATTCGGCGAGGGATCCGTCGTATTCCAGCTTCTGTCCGAGCCCCTCTGCGGAGCACACCGAGTTGAGGGAATACGATTCCAGCTTCTTCGGCGAGAATTTATAATACGCCGCCTGCATATCGATGTGCGTAACGCCCTCGATCGTCCAAAGCTGGTCGTAGATCCTCTCCACAGCACCAAACCGCTTCTTGCAGTCCTCCTTGTGGTATGCCCGTCCCACTGGAGACAGCTTCGCTGCCGCAAACTCGTCCCCGTAGATTCTGGCCAGACGGTTGCAGATGTACGGCATATCGAACCCATATGAGTACCAGCCGGACACGATGTCGGGAAAATGCTTCCTCCACCACCTGACGAACCCACGAAGCATCTCGTTCTCGTTCTTGTAGTAACGGTAGATAACGTCGTCGTCCTTTTCGAAGTATGTGCATCCGTTTCCGAACACGGTGTAGTGCTTGGTAATGGAATCGTACACGGTTATGACGGTAATCTCGTCCAGCGCCTCAAGAGGATTCGGGAATCCGTTCGGTGAATAAGTCTCGATATCGATGAAGAACACGCGAAGCGGATTCTTCGAGAAATCCGGGTCTTCCTCGTGTCCGTGGAACTGGTCGATAAGAAACTGTTGGCAGACCGGAAGATTGAAATAGGTCTTCTTCGTGCCTTCGCAGAACCTCCTTCTGGCACCGGCGTCCTTGAACTCCATCTTCTGTAGATGTTCCTCGTAGATGGAGATTGCGTCGTGGGCGGAGTTGTCCCTCAGGTATAGATAAGGCTTGAACGGCACGGTCTTTTCAATGTGGTTGCCGTACTCGTCCCAAGTCGAATACCAGATCGACGAATCCTTGTAGTTGTAGACAATGTTCCCGTACATGTCCGAATATGCTACCATCTCCGGCGTAAAACGTCAAGCGGTTTCATACCCGCCTCGTAATGGACGCGCCGGATATGTAGTAGTCGCCGTCGTCGTTCAGCCACATCGTGGCCGTGGCCGTTCCGTCCGTATAGGACAACGCAAACTTAACAATTAACCGCTGATCCAACTCTGTTTCGTTTATTATGGCGGGTTGGTTGAACGAATTGGATGTCTCCATATTCACGCTCCTGATAAAAAGAGGCTCTTTCACCAGAACAGATTCGATCAGGCGCATAACGGCCATTACAGCAGCGTTGTCCTCGAAAACATGAAGCTCCGCCAACAGCCTCATTGAGCTCGCAACGCGCAGACCGTCATACAGGTACATATTATTATTGATAATAGCCTGCATCACCTTCATCACACGATACGAAAAATCCTTCTTCTTATTTGATTTCGACGATCGAATCATACCAATGATCCTCCTTCAGCTGCGGCCAAGGCCCGTACCAAGTCCCGTGATATCCTATCGGATTCCTGTAATACCTTACTCCGTCTACAACCTCGTCGAATCTGGAGTGCTTGTGGCCGCATATCCACAGATCCGGCTTTATGTCGGAACAGCTGTTGTCGTCGCAGAAATACGCGGCGTCCGTGTACAACTTTTCCTCGTTCCTGTGCCACTTATCCGCCATGAACACCCCCGGATTATGATGTGTTACGACTACGACCTTCTTTCCCTCGGCCCTGTACTTGTCGACGCGCTGCTTGATCCAAGCATTCTCCTCGTTGAAACGCTCGTGCCAGATTTCCGAGTTCCATCCGGGAATCCACCGATAGTCGTTCATATCGCGCTCGACGCAGAACTGGTTCTGTATGCGGGAAAGAGAAGTCCACATCGTAGTACCGAAAATCGCAACATCGCCGTCGACCACCTCGAATGTCCTGTTCTTCGGCGGCTTGTTTCGTTTACCGAATCGCTCGCAATAATAATCATGGTTGCCCTTTATCCACAGGACATCCTTGAACTTGCCCTTGTTCTCTTCCTTTATAGTCTCAAGAACCTTCTTGTAGGTGCTGTTGGTTCCAAGATCGCCAGCTATGATCAAATAATCGGCCTCCTTCAGCTTCGTCGGATCGAAAATGTTCCAATCGAGAACCTTTTCGTTCAAATGGCCGGGTTCGTCGCTCCAAGTATAATTGATATGAAGGTCTGAAATAACATTAAACGTCATCGTCAAAAATTCTCATATATTCGTTCACCAGCTGCTTTACGCCAGCAGGCGTGCGCGCAACATTCTCCCTGCACTTGACGCCCTCGGTCGCAATCACTTTAGTCCACTCCACGCCGGAACGAATGACAATGTGCTTCATGTCGCACGGGTGCAAATACACCTGAAGCCCAAGCGCAAGACTTTTCTTCGAGCTCCTCGGAAAATACGATTCTCCTCCGTCATCTACATTGAATTCCAGCTTGTACGTCTCGTTCTCAAACACGACACACTCGACTTCGAACTTGTGTCCGGTCTTTTCCTCGTTGTCCCTTACCGTCTCCACGGCAGCCAGAAAGCAATCGATCATATTGGCGTTCTCGTCCTTCGACTTTCCGTTGATCCGGTCGACGAACGAGACGAACTCTATGATTTTTTCGATTCCCTTTATCTCGAACATTATCTGCTCAGTGTTGTCGTTCCCATCACGACTCCGCGCTTCGGAAGAACCGTGATCCAATGATGCATCGTGATGTCTCTGCGATTCGCCTCGCGGATGGCTTCCTCCAAGCTCTCCGTCGTAAGGATTGGAACCCCGGTCTTATCCATAAGCACATAGTACTTGTTCGGAGACTCCTCCGTACACCCCATGTACTCGATGTGATCGCGGATGTTCCAATCGTCGGACACTATGTCGTAATCAGCCATCGATTTCCTCCAGTTCGTCGACGCAGGACAGCGCAGTCTCCCGTTTCAGGATCTCGTCGAGCTCGTCCAGATGCTTGTCCCAAAACTCCTTGTTGTCGAATGTCTTGGCGTATCCGAGCTTCTCTTCGCCGAGATAGTAGGTCGGGCCGGTCTGCTTGATGTATCCGCTCTGGACGGCAAGATCGAGAAGACCGCTATACGGATCTATTCCTGTTCTGTAATTCAGCTTGACGTCGCACTCTAGCTCTCCGACGATGAACCGATTCTTCGTCGTCATAAAGTGCAGATTTCTTCCGACGGTGCGATTTGCCAGCGACGACCGGTCGTCCCCTTCGTTGTCCTTCGTCTTCTCAAGCGTCATGCTCATCTGAAGAAGGACGGACGCGAGGTAGAGAACCTTGGATCCTCCGCTCTGTTTCTTGACAAGACTGGGGTACATCTCCATGCTCTCGTAAGTGTGGTTGGAGAACACCACCGGTGCTCTGGCAACCGCAGACAGATTCGTGACAACACGAAGAAGCGTGCCCATCACCTTTGCGCGCTGCCCCATGTCTCCGGCAACAGCGTTGTCCAACGAATTGGCGAGCTCCTTCTTCGAAATAAGATTTCCTAAGGAGTCGATGATGATCATAACCTTCTGTCTCGGCTTCCTGTCGGCTTCGTCGGCCGTCTTGTTGAACTCGTCGATCTTCTTGTTTGCGTCGATCACCTTCTGTAGCACATTGGCGATCTGGCTCTGTGTGTCCTCGATGGTGACAGCCGTGACGTGCATAATTTTATTGACATCGCATCCGAGCCGTCTGGCGCTTTCCGTGTCTAGGGCATTTTCGGAATCGAAATACACGGGAAGATATCCCATTTTCTGCGCCGTTCTGATGCACTTGAGCATCATCATCGTCTTACCGACGCCAGAAGGCCCGGCGAATCCGGTTACCCTGCCAGAAGGAATTCCGCCGTGTACCGATCCGCTTATGATCGCATTCAATGCATAATTGCCGGTATTGATGTACTCGCTGACATTTGAAATCGCCTCATCCGACAGAAACGAAGCCTGAAGACCGCCTGAACTGAGATCCTTCAGCAACTTGTTTGCGTCGAAGTCGGAACCTTCGCTCGATGTAGACTTTTTTGCCATATTCTCTCTCCTTAACAATGTTAATTTATCATAAACGAACCAAAAAATCAACAAAAAAGAATCGGCTCATTCGTGAGCCGATTCTTGTATACGGTGGTTCAGCCCTATTTCTTCTTGCCGTGCAGCAATTCCACGTCTTTTCTGCGCTGCTCCTTCATTCGTAGAAGCAAATCCTGTATGTCCTGCTTCTGGAACGATGAATTTAGTGCTTTTTTAACTACGCTGGCTTTTCCGCATACCGGACATCCCATATTTTCACCTCAAGACTATTTATCAGTCTGAGGCTCTAATTCAGGGGTGGTTTGCGGGGCCTGCGGCGGCGGCGGAGTAGCTGTCTGCGGGGCTGCCGTTGTCTCCGGGATCGGGTTGCCGTTCTGGTCCACCTTCGTCCGAACTCCGTTCTCGATTCTTGAGAACGAATTGTAGTAATGCAACTTCAGAATGTCGGCGAAAGCCTTGCCCTCGAAGAAGTTGTACTTATCAATGGCGATGTCCCACAGCTGGTCCTCGTTGTGGTCGGCCATAAGGTCGCGGAAGGCCCAAGCCGGGCATTCTAGCGAGATTCTCACGCCGCCCTTTTCGTCCTGACGCGGGACGATCGACACCCACAAAGGGTTCTTGATTCGAATTCTCCCCTCCGAAATCGGTTCGATGTAGGTCGCCAAGGCAACGTGCCCAACGGCGTCTACGAACATAATGAGGTCATTCTTCTTATATTCTATCATTTTATTTCTCCAAAATCATTCTCTTTCCTTGAAAAGCCCGGACACGGCGCACACCATAGTGACGACCTGATCGAACTCTCCGAGATCGATGTTCTTTCCCATCACTCGCTTCCTCAGGAAACGAACGACATCGGCAAGTTCCCTGTCCAGCGAAAAAAGGTGCTTTTCGGCGCACGCTAAGTCGCCGATGCACCACATCAGATCGCGGATGGACTCGTTGTCCTGCAAATACTCGAAGTATTCGATCCGCGCGCTCGTAAGATGCTTGACCGAACATTCCCAGCAAGCCGAGATGTCGGTAAAAGAATCCTTCTCCACTATATCGGGAGAAGGATTGTCCCCACTGCCCTTAGTCATCCCAGACACCAACCTCATACCCAGTGGGAACAATGTCAAAATCGCTCTTCACCACGAGGCCGTTCTTGAACTCGAAACCATACTTGGACCGCATCGTGTCGACGGCGTACTGGGTGGATTCCGTCGGTTCGAACATCTCGTGGCTGACCTGTGCGACGTCGGCGGCGACGGCACGCTGGTACGCGAGTCCCCGCGCGGTCATCTTGTTGAAGAACTTCTCCTTGGTGGAGCAGAACGAAAGCCCGCGAGAGATCTTCATCGTGCTCTTGTTCCGAACCATGCAGACGCAGGCGAGCGAATGCTGTCCGGGGCAGTTGCGCTTCTCGTTCTTGATGTAATAGTACCGAACGTCGTAATTATCCTTGTCAATCTTCATTTGATTCTCCTGTTGGTGTTGCTGATGGGGCCATATTAGCAAATGTCAAAGAATATGTCAAGCGCTAAATTTGCGGAAGCATCTCGGGCTTAATGTCCTCCAAACGAGGCCACTTCAAGTCCTTACTGGACAAATTCTGATTCCGCCACTCGTCCGTGTTTTCCGTTTTCCAATCCGCATCGATCGAATCGAACCGACATCCGTACTCGTCCTTCGGATCGTAGGCGTCCCTAATGAGATAAGTGACGACATTATGATCCGCGTTCGCCTGAAACCCGTGTGCGAATCCCTTCGGTATGAACAGCTGGTTGTTGTCCCCGCCATCGAGCATAAACTCGTACACCACCCCGAAATTTGGAGATCTCGGACGAAGATCCACGCATACATCGTATATTTCTCCGAAAAGGCACGAAAGAACCTTGTCCTGTGGATTCCGTATCTGCCAATGCATTCCGCGTATCACTCCCTTTGAGGAAACCGACACATTGATTTGCTTCATATCCTTCATAACACAAAGCTGTCTGAAGCTTCCTCGGTTGTCGAAGTAGATTTTCCCGTTCATTACGAACGGAATCGAGAACGACGGATCGAAAATGTGTGATTTTTTCATTTCTTCTGTACTCCAAACTGAGCCGGGTTCAAATCTACGAACCACTTTATCTCTTTTCTTGCTGGATCTGCGTATGGTGTCTTATATAAGGTTATTATATCGTCGATCTTGTCGTCGATCCAGTACTTTTCCGCCTGACTACGATTGTACTTTACCTCTTCCTCGAACGTTTGCTCGTCCTTGGTGATGCTCTTGAGCAAATCTATCAGCTCAGGGCCAGCATCGAACAGATGCCTTGCCTCGGTATACGGCTCAAGGCGCTGCCCGGCAAATCCAAATCCCATATAGCACGACTCCTGCCACTTGATGCTCGACTTCGAGCGGTTGAACTCGTTGTCTGCGAGCGGAGCTATGACGCACTGTACGCCAAGATTGTTCAAAACCTGTGGATAAAGATACTGCGGTGCCCAGCGAATGTATGTCATCTCCCCATTCTCGATGAACGACCTGAACACATTCGGCTGTACGCCCATTATTACGAACTCGAAATCGTGGCGGGCCGAAATTATCGCGTCCACCACCCTCGTGTAGTCGCTTTCGGAGTAGATGTTTCTGTCATACTGGTTGACATGGGTAGCTCCTCCCGGAAGAAGAATTCTCGGACGATACTTGTGCTTGTCGAAATCCTTCATTCTCTTCTCCAAGTCGTAATATCCGTCGAACCAAGCCCTAGAGGCGAAGTTCGGAATCACGGAAATGTCGCAGGACTGGTGATACTTGCGATACACCTGACGCATATAAGGCGAAACGACGAACATCTCGTCACAGATGTCGAGCATCTGGTGAAGGCTCTCCTGAACCTTGTCGTCGTTGAACGAATCCTTCGCCTCGTTGAACTCCGGCAGCTTGTCCTTGCAGATAACATCGTCCACCTCGAAGATCATTCTGGTGTTTGTGTTCGTCTCGCGGAACATTTCCTTGATGTTTTTCCAATACTCGGCCCTTCCCGGCCCGACCTGTCTCTGCAAACGGATCGCGTCGAACTTGACGGAAAGGAGATACTCCCTAGGAAGCCGAAGCCCGGTATTCAGAATATACCCCTTCTTGGAATAGTTCACGACATCCTCGATTTCGTGAAATCTCCACCATCCGCACCCGGCGTGGTCGGCCGCTATGTGCAAAGCCCTAAACTCGCTCTTGTCGGACTGGTCCGGCAGCGACGCCGTTCCGTGCGTGATCATAAACTCGATGCCGAACGGCTCCATCAGGGACGGACACGCGGCGTTGACCATCGGAGGAAGAACGATCGGGGAAATCAGCATTCGAACGCGGTCGCCAACGGGCTCCGGCGGAACCGGCGACTTTCCGTCCTTGGTGACGAAATTCTTCCTTGTCGTGTCGCCGGTCGACTTCTTCTGCTCTATAAAACGTCTATTCTTGTTTTTCTTGCTCATATCTCTTACCTAAACAATTTACTAATATACTCTTTCTTGAAATACTCGTTGCCGTCATCGAAATCCTTCGTCCGGTTCGTCAATCCCGGAGAAGTATGCACGACGTGGATGGAATCGACATAGACCTCAAGCCCGGCCCAATAGCACCTTAGAGAAAAAATCAAATCATAAAAATTGAACTTGCTGGGAGAATCCTCGTCGAATGTCACGCCAGCCGCCCTGATCCTATCCACGTCGACCGCCATAAAGCACCCATCGACGATTATGGCACGCTTCGCCTGCAACCCGAATCTTGTCGTTACGATCGGGGTAAGCAGATCGCCATTGACATTCTGCGAAACCTCGCCGGACAGTTCGTTGGGAACGGTCATCAGATGCCACAGACACGGTTTGTCCGGTCTGTTCATGATGCGCCTTCCTCCGGCTACCCCTACTAGCGCGGCCTTCGGAAAGTCCGTGAATCTCTTCTCCAGCTTGTCTTTGACGAACATATCATCTATGCACAGGTCGGAGTGCATGAGAATCAGTATCTTTCCAGTAACTCTATCGCTATTCAGAATAGTATTGTATCCGGCGGCCAGCGAATCCTTGTTGTTTGTCTTACACATCCAGTTCTCCGGCTTCAAAATACCGAGCTCGATCATCTTGAGGACGGAACGATGGGCAAGCGTGCCCTTGTAGTCGCTGTCAGGTGTGCTGAAGTATACAAAAAGCTCTTTACTCATAACTTAATTTAGAAACTCCTCCGATCTTTTCAACCAGAATCTTGTGGCTGATGTTGGGATCGTCCTGCATCTCCTGCTTATGCGTAATAATAATGGAATTCTCCTTTTCTTCCGTATATCGCTTGCTCAGAATGCCCATCAGCTTGGAGCACGCTCCGGGGCTGAGAGCCGAATCGAGAATCTCGTCGTAGAACGAATGCGAGAACAGAACGTCTCCCCGCATCCTACGCAAATCGGAAAATGCGAGCAGGCAGGCTATGTCGACCCTGCGCTTCTCTCCGCCAGAAAGCGAATCATACGAGCACACGGCACCGGTCAACTGGTCAATGATCTTGTCTTCGAGATACTCGTCGAACTCAAGATGGACAGGCGCATCCAAACCGGCCAGATACTCGTTGATCTGGTTGTTGAGGGCGGAAATGTACTGCTTCACGATGTAGGAGCGGAAGCCGTCGTCGGATAGAACCTCCCTGACGCTGCGATAAACAGAGCACATATGCTCCGTGTCGTCCTTTTTCTTCCCCCACTCCTCGATCGTGGCCTTCGCCTCGTCAAGACGGGGCTTGAACGGGTTTCCGGCGTCTTTCATCGCCTTGACCTCCTTTGTAAAAGTCTCGATGATGTCGGTCAACGAATCGATCTCCGCCTCAACGGACATGATGGCGGCCTTCGCTTCGCGCAACTTGGAAACCCTTTCGGTGGCGATCTCCATATCGGCCTTCTTGAAGGACTGGGCCGTGTCGTTGTCTTTCATCTTTTCTGCGTTGTCGACCACCTTTTCCCTGAGTGCAACGATTTTCTTCTCGTCCTCCGTCGTATCGATGTCCTTGTACGACGAATACTGGTCATACATCATCTCGATCTTTCCGAGATGGGACAGCTTCTCCCTCGTTACGTCGATCAGTGCCTTGATCTCGACCTTCTTGCTTTCAAGCAGACGGATCCTTTTGAGCTTCTCGTCGTTTTCGTTGCGGAGCTTCTGGATTTTCGCGTTCCTTTCGTTGATATCGGAATCCGAGAACGGTCTTCCGCACTCTAGGCAGATATCACCGAACTTCATCATCGAGTTGATGTTGCGGTTGTTCTGTGCTATGACCGCCTTCTCCGAACTGACGGCCTCGTCAATCGCGGAAACCTTCTTCTCCGAAGAGGAGATCTTGTCGGAAAGATTGTCTGCGTCGTTGTCCTCGATGAACTTGAGGAAATCGTCGATTCCATACTCCTTCGCCTGCGCCACGATCTTGTCATAGAACTTCCTGTTCTCCTCGTTCCTCGACTTGGCCGAAGCGATGCGCGCCTTCAATTCGGTTCCCTCCTTGATGATGTTTGACTTGTCGAGCAGCAGGGACTCCCTCTCTGCCGAAAGCCTGTCGAGATCCTTCTGGATTCCCTTGAATTCTTCGGTGGCTTCGGTAAGCTCGCTTTCGTCGAACTGCATCAGCTTCTTCTCGGCTGCCGCCTTACGCTCTTGGAGCTCCTTGATCTTCTCAAGCTTCTCGACAATATTATTCTTCGTGTTCTCGTCGAACTCGGCCATTCCCTTCTCGAATGACTCGATCTGCTTCTTGATCTCGTCGATTCTCGTGGTAGCCTCCGTATTCTCGGCCACGTACTTGTCCGATTCGGCCTTCGCCATCTTGGCCATCTCCTTGATGAACCCTAGATCGAACACGCCCTCGATGAACTCGCGCTTCTCTGCCGCCTTCTGCCTTGCGAACGGAACATTGTCCTCAAGCGTCATAAGACAGGTGTTCTTGAACATCACCGCGCTGGTTCCGATCACATCGCAAATGAACTTCGTAGTCTCCGGCATACCGGAAAGGGAGATGTCCTTTCCATCCTTGTAGAGATGGCAGAACGACGGCTTGACGCCGCGCTCCACCTTGTATTCCGTCACGGTTCCGTTCTCGTCGACGTCAAAGTCTAGGACGACGACGCACTTTCCGTTGGCGATGCGGTTGACAACCTCGTCGCGTTTCACGTTCTTGATCGGATCGCCGAACAGGGCGAACGAAATCGCGGACAGCACGGTGCTCTTGCCGACGCCGTTGGAATCGTTCGCCTTATCGTGGTTCACGCCGAAGATTGCGGTTATCCCATCGGCGAAATCGACGCGCTGCGTCTTGCCGATGGAAAGGAAATTCGTGATTTCGATTGACTTGAACTGAACGTGCTTCATTCCTAGACCCTGTTGGTTTGGCTGTAAAGACCGAGAACTATCTTTTTGATTTCTTCCGTGTCGTTCGGATACTTGGCGTCGATATAGGCCACGAGGGCGTCCTTCGGATCGAGCGTCGACGAAATGTCAACGTCGTCGAGCAGATCCTCTTCCTCGGGTGATGATGTCAGATCGCATGTGAACTCTCCGGGTGACAACTTGTTGACCATCTCGATGATCTTCTGCAAATCCTTCTGCTTCAACCCTGCGGAATCGTTCGATACAAGCTTCACGATATTGCCGTTCACTCTTTGCAGCTGTTCCTTGAACCTCTGCGCCTTCGCCTTGTCCGTTGCTATGTCTGGATCGTACTCAAGGCGAACATGCTTCGGTGACGATTTGTTCTCGGCGAACAGAATCTCCTTTGTCGCCGTGTCGTAGAAGTAGATGCCCTTGGTTGACGCATAATCGCCCCAATCCAGCTCGTATGGGCTGCCGACATAGATGATGCGGTTTCCGCTGTCGTATCCACGGTCGCAACGAAGATGGAAGTGGCCGGAAAACACCAGCGGCGCAATTTCAAAAAGAGAATCGCTGGAGATTCCGTCCTCGCATACCTGAGTCGTCGTCATGTTGAACGACGTGATCTCGAAATGTCCGGCGATGAAATCGAATTTCTTTCCCTTGAACGGGGACAGGTCCGCGCCCCACGGAACCATCAGTCCGTTGGCACCGTCGATATTCATATCGAACGGCTCGTAGTGGACGGAAACATTGTCCCAGCCGGAAAGAAGGGCGAGCGAAGTGGCGTTCGTGTTGGCCTCGTAGTAGCAATCGTGGTTTCCGGGAATGACGTCAACCTTCATCCCGTTGTCCCGAAGAACGGAGAAGAACTTTCTAGCCGTCTCGATGGCTATCGTTGAAACTTCCTTGCGGTTATGGAAGACGTCTCCAAGGATGAGAAGAAGATCCGTGCCGTTGTCCTTCATCGACCTGACCAGAAACTCCACATAGTCCAGAGCCCACTGTAGATACTTGGGGTCTGACCTGTGGACGCCGATGTGCAGATCGGATATGATTGCGTACTTTGCCATGCCTGATAACATACCAGAAAAACTATCCTATGTCAACTGTAATCTCCATAGGAATCGAAACTTTCGTTCGCCGCGTTTGCGTCTGCGGCAGTCTCCTTCAGGAGATCGTCGAAATGGGCCTCTCTGTACGAGTCCGTCTTCTCCCGCTCCTTGTGCTCTATTTTTATTCTCTGCACCATGCTGTGGAAGGCGACCTGAGTAACATAAGAAAACGGATTATACCCCTTCGTGATGTCGAACTTCTTGTTGTATATGGCCTTGTACGCGCTGAAGAACGCATCGCCCGCCATCTCCTCCCTGTAGGTGTAGTTCACGAACCTAGATGACATCGACAGGCGGTCGCATATCCTGCGTATGTCCATGGCCAGCTCCTCCGACATAACATCCGTCTTGTAGTACTCGATGATCCGTTCGAGCATCTTCTGCGGTTCGACATAGTTTATCGTCTTGTTTTCCCGCCTTATGCGCTTTCGCTCCTCGGCCACCTTCTTCTTTCTCTCGGCCTCGGCCTCCTCCGCCTCCTGCTCGATGTCGAACTCGCTCGGTTCGTACTTTTCGTCTTCGTCGACCGGTTCCGCCAGCTTCTCGGCCAACATCATATCGACCGGCCCGACCTCCTTCTCAAGATCCACGTCGCCGTATTCGTCGATCGGGTCTTCTTCCTCCTCCGTGACGGTCTTCGCCGCCTCGTCCGCTATTTCCTTCTTGCTACGTCTCTTCCTTGATTTCTTTTTCTCGCATGTCGAATCCTTCTGCATTGTATATTTTTTCCCTTAAGGCATGATGCTTCTCCGAATACTTCAAGCAATCATGCAAATCGAATATGAACGCCGTGGTCTTGTCGTCCTTCATTCTGACGCACCGGCCCACGGTCTGGACGAGCGAAACCTTCGCCTTGCATACGAAGGCGAATATCGCGCCGTATATGTTCTTGACGTTCACGCCGGTGCTGAACACCTTCGCTATGGCGATGCACACAACATTGTCGTTGGCCTCCATTTCGGCCTTGATCCTGTCGCGCTCCTCCTCCGGCATCTCGCCCGATATGAACACGACATGTTTCGATCCTGCGGAGCGTCGGTCTATCATGTCCCGCAGCATCTCGCCATGCTCAAGCCTGTCGACGATGATAAGTATGTTCTTCTTGAAGTTCACCGCTATCTTCGCTATGAGGTTGTTTCTCGTTTCGCTGTGATAGAGGAACTCCGCCTCCTGCTGGAAATCCTTCAGCTGATCCTGCACCCCGAACATCTGCGACGGATCGAGATAGTTCGGAGAATCCTTGTATCTGATCTTCAGAAACTGCACGCATACGCTGGCAATCGACTTGTTCTCCACCAGCTTGGCCCTTTCGACGACCTGACGGACGGGCCCCATCTTGCCGATGACGGTCCATTCGTCCATCTTCTCCTCCGGCAGAGTGCCGGTGTAGCCGAAAGTGTGGTTTGTCGTAATGAAGTCGGTGATGTCGGTGATGACATTCCCGCGCTTCATCTGATGAACCTCGTCCACCATCAGGACGTCGACCTTCTTGAAATAGCGCATCACCTTCTTGTTGACATCGAGCTTGCTCTCGCATCTCCTCAGATCCCCGGCGGCTCCATCGAAAACCTCCTCCAGCTTCTTTTTGGTCTTATAGTCGAGTCCGGGTGCCCCGAGGGCAGTCTCGGCCCGCTTGACGGCGGTCTTCAGCTTCGGAATCTCCTTGGCGCAGTCGACGCAGTGGCTCGCCGCTATGACGTTTCCGGCCACGACGATTTTATTTTCCTCGAATCCAGTCTCGCCGGTCCACGGCGAAATGATGGACGGGTCGATCCCGTATGAAATGAAATCCTGAACAAACTGGCCGACGAGATGCGTGAGGGTGACGACGAAAATCCTGCTATTCGGCTGGTGTTTCAGGATGTTCGCAATCGTCGTCGCTATGAGAAGCGTCTTGCCGGACGAAGTTGGGAACACGAATGTGCCGGAACCGTACCGAAGGGCGTTTCGGACGCCATCCATCTGATAGTCGCGCAGCTTGAGGTTCAGCTCCTCGACCTTGTAGTTGTCGCCGAGATAGAACGGAAACTTCGTGTCGATTCTGGAACGGAACTCCTGAGATCCCTCCATCGTGAACTGGATGCCTCTCCGCTTGAGAAGCGATATGATGCTTCCGACCAGCCCGATGTCGAACCTCCCCATCGGCGTGATTGCGTACTTCCTCGTCGGAAAATTTCTGCCGGAGAAGCGGCGCTTCGCCTTCATCGCCTTGTCCTCGACGGAGAACGTCTCGCGGATAAGGCCGAAAAGACGATTCCCACAGGAAATCGTCGCCTTGTTACGACCGACGTCGTAACCAAACCTTATCAGTTCTGCTGGCATCGTCGAATAGTATACCACACAAGGTGTCGAAAGTCAATAGGCAAAATCAAGAATTTTCCATTTTCATGTAGTCGACGATTGCGGAAACCTCGGTGTTCAAGAAATGAACGTGCTTGAGAATCTCCGAAAGATCGTCGTTGATTCGGTTCAGCAGAGCCAGTCTCTCCGTGAGGAGGACGATCTTCTTGCTTTCCGACTTTGAAGCGGCCTTCGCGGCGGCGATCTGTGTCATGGCGACGGGCGACGAATCGATTATCTTCTTCGTCTCCTTTTCCAATTCCATCTTCAGCTGCTTTTCCACATCTGCCGCCGTGTTTCTGTATTTGCAGTATCTCGAAACCCACTTCTGCTTGATGGCAGGAACTCGCATGACGACATCCCCGATGTTGGCGTATGTTATCGTGCAGTCCTTCCTGTACTCCTCGTGAAGAGACTCAAGGACGTCGCATAGAGGATAATTCTCCTGATGATAGAGCGACCGACGAAGGCTCTTGTCCTTCTTCGGCGCGTCCGGCTGGGCGTTCTCTATCGCCTTTTCGAGCTCGGATACTTCCTCCTCCAGTTCGTCCGACATCTATTTCTCCTCCACTGCGACTATTTCGAAATCGTCGGGAAGATCCGCGAAAAACGCCTCCGCCTGATCGATGAAGATGTCCTTCGTGTCGTCCCTTGTGGCGAGCCAGTGCAGGACGGACAGGGCGAACTTTCGAATCTCCCACTGTGCGTGCCGATCTGCACGGAGCTGGAAGAAATGCCTCCATTCCCTGAAATTGGCCGTTGCAACGATCTTCGTCTCCGCCGCGTTCGGAAGAAGCATTCTGGCATCCTCCTTCTTGATTCCAAGATCGCACAACTTGTGGTAATTGTCCACGATTGTCGCCAGAGTTTCGCCGTAGATCTGCTTTGCCGTGTCGTTGGAAAGAATGGATTCCGGTACGATAAAGTGATCGATGTCGTCCCCGAACTTCACATATCTCTGGGATTCCTGAGTAAAGCTGAAAAGACGATGCCTGACGAACTGATGCGTGAACGCACGGCTGACATCGCTAACCGAAACCGTGAGCTTTGCGTGCTCTATCGGCGATTCGTGGCCAGACGCAATCAATCCACGAAGAAACTTTCCTCTCGTCTCGGGATTCGACTTTGAATTGTAGCACGATCTTGCCGCATTATCGATCAAATCGCATGGATTCTTCGTAATATCCAAAACTTCTATCTTCATAATCGGTTATTTTCCTGTCCTCGTCTGTAATTTCCGTACACGGGATCAATCTTATCAAAAAATACATCAAAATGCAAGTCAAAACTATGGTGATGAACGAAAGGATGCATCCAACCGCACACAAGATCCTGTCAAACATCGCTTTCTTCCTTGAATTCATCCCAAAAAACGCACTTGTCGTCTTTTGTACTTATGAAAACGATCGCCCTTGTCAAGCCTGAAACACAAAAATGTAAGCAGGTCGAAAGATCGGCCGCCCTGTCTTTGCAGTGTTTGCAGTTTTTGCAGGATTTTCCGTTTTCTGCACTTTCAAGCTCGAAAACATCCATTACGTCGTTCATGAAATGAATCCTACCACGAATCCTCGAAATTTTCAAGCGAAATCTCGCGCGCTCGCGCATGAATTTTTTAGAATTTCTATCTCGAAGAAATTGATTCACCTCACGGTAACTAAATTTATAATATTCCTAGCTAAGCGAAGCTTAGCTTAAAAAGGGGGTTATAGGGGGGAATGACGAAAAATCGAAATCCAAGGGCGGCGGAAATTTTATTTCGACTTTTTCTTTTTCTTCTTTTTCGTAGATGCGCCGAGCGGGTGTCCGAATCTCGTTACCGGCATCCATCCGCCGAGCCCGAAGGCTATTCTGCTGTCCCCGCTGTTGTAGGTGTCGCCGGAGAATTGAGTGGCTCCTCCGTCTCCGCCTTCCGCACCGCCGCAGACATCACCAGCGACGCATTCCATGTACATATCCAAAAATGTCTTTTCCTTCATAGAAATATTTACTTGACTTTGAGTGGTGTTGTTTGATATGATATCTCCAAAGGGCTTGATTTGATTTTTTTCGTCGATAATTAATTCAAATGGCGACGAAGAAGAAAAAGATCAAGAAGCCAAAGAAGCCAAATCTCAGGAAATTGACGAAAAAGGCGTTTGCCCTGTGGTCAGAATGCGCGAGATTGGCTCGTGGAGAAAAGTGTGAGCTATGTGGCATAAAAAACAAGGAGATAAACGAAAAAGGAAAGCCGACAGTGCTGAATGTGCATCATCTGGTGCCTAGGGAAAACAAGGCGCTCAGATTCGATCTGCACAATGCGTGCGTCCTATGTCGGAATCACCACAAGTATGCGAGAAACAGCGCTCACAAGGGATCGCTTCTGTTCTACGAGTGGTTCAGGGGATACAGGCCGGATGATTATGCGTATGTTTTGTCGCACTGCAACGACGATCCGGTCGAAACGGTAGAACAAGTACAGGCCGTGATAGCAGAGCTTGAAGCGACCAGAGAAAAGATACTCAACACAAAGAACGATGAACAAGGATTTTAACGAATTTTTCAAGATATTTTTCAAGACGGCGACCGATTGCATGGACAAGTTCGGCTGCTTCGAAGCGAAGAACGGAGAGGGCGCGGTGGTTTGCGCCAGCTCGAAGTTCATAAAGGGGATTATGACGTATTGTCTCATCAAGGCGGCAGGGGAAATCTCTCCGAACGATTATGTCTATGCGTCACAGAAGATGATATCCGACATTTTCGACGGAATCGACGAGAAATTTTTCGTTCGGGTCGGAAAATCGAAGAAGCAGAAGTGCATAAACGCCTTGCTGGCAAAGCACTTTTCTGTGATCTTCCGGGAAATTTCAAAATGTTTTCCGTCGAGGTTGATTTTTATCGGAAATCAGGTAGGAACGAAAGATTTTGCCGTGTACGCCAAGCAGCAATTCCTCGAAGGCAAGCCGGTCGATGTCAGAAGATTGAAAAAAATTAAAGAAAAGGAGCAAATCACCGAAAAAGAAGGTGGACAGGAAGACGAAACGAGATAAATACAAGAAAGGATTTCAATAAAAATGGGAAAGTTTGAAAGCATAATCGAAGCAAGGCAGAGACTTTACGAAACCACGGCTGCGCCAGTTGTCCAGAACCAGCAGAACCAGCAGAACCAGCAAAATCAGGAAATAGTTCCCGGACAGCCGCCCGCCCAGCCAGCAGCCAATGGCGCACCCCCTGCCGCACCGGTCGCAAACGGAGCCCCTCCTGCCGCCCCGGCCGCCCCAGCAGCCCCTGCGGCTCCTGCGGCTCCTCCGCCAGCCCCCGCACCAAAATACAACAGGGATCAGATTGCGGCAACAAACGACAGAGGTCTGATTGACGCTTACAACACGGCGATCAAGTCACCAAATATGCTGACTCCAGACCAAACAAAGGCGCTCGAACCATACATTGTTAGATAAACATGATTAAAAACACCTTCGGGAAGACAATCAACAGATATTTGACGGAAGCCGATGTACCTCCGCCTCCTGACGCCGGTGGCGCACCGCCTCCTGACGCCGGTGGCGCTCCGGCTCCCGGCGGAGACGCACCGCCTCCTCCCGATGCTGGTGGGATGCCAGATATTGGTGGAGGGCTTGGAGGTGGACTCGGCGGCCCCGGAGATCCGATGGGCGGTCCCGGAGGAGATCCGAATGCCGCACAGGGATCGACCACGGAAAACGACATCTGTTCCGAAAGATACGTTAGAATCGTTTCATATCTTTGCGAGCTTTATAACGCAAATGTCTCCAGCAGGCCGAAGATGGTGCTTAACCTCAAGGTCAAGGTCGGCGAGACTTACAATTTGAATGACAAAGAAAACGCAAAGAATGTCTTTTCGTTTATGGTCGACAATCTTTTGAATTCCGATGTGAAGAAAGAGGTTGAAAAGTCAGTCAAGGCGGCAAGAAAGGCCATCAAGAAGATGAAGGAGGAGGGCAAGCTGGCCGGTAAGACGGCCCACAACTCGACTTCTCCGTTCATCATCGACGCAACAACCGCCGCATACACCGCCGTTTGCAGCAACGCGCTCGGGGAATCCATACCGGAGATCAACTACGGCATTACGAAGGAGTACAGAGTCGATCCAAAGAACGCAAAGGCGGTATTCGACGAAATCAAGTCGAACACCGACCAGATCCAGAAGCTGTCGGAGGTCGAGAACAAATGAAGATAGCATTCTGCGGAGTACCGACCGTCGGAAAAACGGAGCTTGTTCAGGAGATAGTCAAGACTTGGCCGTCTTTCGTCAAGTCCGTCGACAAGGATCCGAAACTTTATTGCGAGGAATCGAGATACGATATCGGAAAGCTCGATAAGATAATGGACGAGTTCGTGAACGAGGCCATGTTCGTCGAGGGAAAGAAGAACGTCGTCCACGACGGGTGCATTTTAGACGCGCTGGCGCACATCTATATGTTTTTTGGTATGCACCCGGAGGGAAATACCGACATCTTGGCCAAGTACCACGGTCTGATGTATGCGGCCATCCAGTACTATGATATCATTTTCTATGTTCCATATAGGACAAAGTACAAAAGAGACATCGAGAAGATCACGAAGGAAGAGTTTCTATATCTGACGAAGCTGGACGAATTCTATTCGGCCATCTTCGACGAATGGAAAAAGACCAACAAGAGCATGTTCCCGTTCACGGCGAAGCTCGGATGCCCTCCGATAATCGAAGTGTTCGGAACGACGCTCGAAGACCAGATGTCAATCGTCAAATTGTACATAGATGAAAACGGAGACGCCGTTCCTCCGCAGCAAAAGACGGCACCCGGCGTTGAAAGAGCCGAGACAATAGACGAGTTGTCTGAAAAAGAACAAGAGAAAAAGGATTAACTACCATGAAAGAACAAACAATATACGAAAAAGTGTATCTTCGCAAGCTCGACGAGGCTATCGAAGATCAGGGAAGCTCGTTTGACGAGCCCGAGGCTGCCGGACTTCCTCCCGAAACAGGGGAGGCCGGAATCGAACCCGGAGCCGAACCCGCCCCGGAGGGGATTGTCGGCGCGGACGACGGTGGACGCGCGTTCAACGACCTCAAGTCGTACATGGACACGCTTCCTCAGGACGGACAGGTTTCGAACCAGCAGATCATCGACCTAGGAAAGAAGTACGCGGATTACTTCCGCGAGGTCAAGGACACCATCAAGGAGCTTCAGGAGAAGCAGCTGGCGAACGCATTCGAAGACTGCCTCAGCGTGAAGTTCCTTCCGCTGTCCAAGGCTCTCTCCAACATGATCGACGAGCTTGACGCGGGCGTCTCGGACAAGGTTCACGAGAAGAACGAGAAGGCCGCAAAGGAAAACGGAGCAGCATTGGAGGTCTAATATGACAAAGGAGGAGCTCAATGATCCGACCATAGTTGACATGCTCAACAAGATGGCCGAAGACAGAACCGGAGGCAAACCCCAGATCGACCTTTCGGAGATGGACGCTCAATATACCGACCCCATCGACAACAAGTTCGAGATCGACCAGATGATGAACGACCTGATAATGGCCGAATATGTCGACGAGAGCGAGGGAGATCTGATGCGCGGAGGAATCTACATCAAGCCGGAGATGACCCACGCGCGGGCTTGGAGGACGGCGATCGTAAGAAAGGCCGGGCCGAAAGTCCCGGACAGCATCAAGCCGGGAGTCTACATCAGATTCCCGTCGGACAAGGGGATACCCAGCATACAGGGCAAGAAGAAGTATATCTTCCTGAACGCCGAAAGGGTGTTCTGCACGATGAAGCTCAAGGCGGAGGAGCCTGCCAAGTAGTTCCTCGGACTAGCGACAGCACGGGGAATTAGCCCCGTGCTTTTTTTGTTATGGCATCATTCATAAATCAGATATCGATGAACAATTCGATCCGGTATTGGACGGACAATACCCAGACGCTGGCCAATTTCACCGGAGAATACGGATTTGAAAGGCTTTTGGATTGCGCCATCATCGATTTCGATTATTTCGAATGGGAGGAGGAGAACAGGGGCGACAAAAGATGGATTCTTGGAACGAGAGACTGGACTTTCATACGAAAGCACCAGAGCGCGCTAAGGTTCCAGCGTCCGAAGTCGTACAACCCGCCACCTCCCGGAATGATACGGGTCTGGGACATCAACGCCACCAAATGGACGACAATAAAAGCCGATGATTATGGTCGTGTTTTCGTAAAATCGATCTTTCCGATAACAATGACGCATACTCGTCTGGTAGACGATGAACGCGCCCTACAAAAACATTTCTCCGAAGCGGAACTTTTCAATTTCAAAGAGGATGTCTTTAATAAGGCTTATGACTTCTTCAGGAAAAAGTCCCCGATAGAGCGAGAAAAGATGAAAGAGGCGATAATCCGCGTATCCTATCTTCAGGAATACGAGGAAGTGCAGAGAAAACGCAAGAAAATCGAAATCGACAAGCTCATCGACGAGAAGCTTGAGAAGAAGAAAAAGCCGGAAGCATTCAAGCAGAATCCGGCGAACGACCTGAAGCTCGTAAACGTGAACGAACAGGATCAGCAGCAGGCCCAGTCGATCCAGAACCTTAACATAAGAAACGCGGCGCAGACCGACGCGAACGCTACGACTAGGAATTTTCAACAACCACAACAAAAACAGGAAAATGTAATGGAGAATTTCAGATAATGGACAAAATAGAGGCATACGACGGACGGCAATTATGGCAGATTCTGCCGAGATTCTTTCTGATGAAGCTTGATTTCATAATGGACGACAAGCCATATCGGACGGGAATATTCCAGAACTATAAAACGGTGTCGGACCAATACAGAATAAAATTCAAAGGCGACACGAGGGTCATGGTTCTTCCGACTCCGTTCGAAATACTGGTAAAAGACGATCTTATGGTGCTTGACTACAGGGCTTCCACGCTGTTCCACGGCGATGAAAAGCTGATAAATACATTAAAGAGAGTCAAAAAGCAGGATGCTTTCGTGTTTTTTGACAAACTGATCAAAGTCAAGGCACATAGATGAACATTTACACGTATCACAAGGACATTCGAACCATTCTGGCGGCGGTCGGAAATGTATTCGGCGGAATGAAGCTCCAAAGAATGGTCGGCAACGCGGAAAACCCGACGTTCGATGAAATTGTGGTACCCGTTTACTTCTCGCCGAAGACAAGAACGCTCAACGAGCTGGTCAACACGGCGAAGCACATCAAGCTTCCCATCATGTCCTACGAGCTGAAGAGCGTCCAGTACGACCCACAGAGGGCATTCAACAAGCAGGACGGATATATCGTCGCAAACCGCATCGACTGGACGAATACGTCGCACCCGATGCCCACGCCGATAAAGATGTCCATCTCGTCTGCCTTCATATGCAGGTTTCAAGAGGACTATCATCAGTATATAACCTGCCTTTTCACCTATTTCGCCCCGTATGTCGAGATCTCGTACAAGCATCCAGACATCGACACCGAGGTCAGATGCCGAATCATATGGGACGGCAACGCCAGCATCACGTACCCCGAACAGCTCGGCGGCACGGACGCATACAGATTCGAGGTTGACGCATCGTTCACGGTCGAAAGCTGGCTCTACAAGAACGACAATGTAAACGCAAATATCATTTACAACATACCGACGACCTTCACCGCTCTGTCCGAATTCAGCAACAGCTTCGAATGGATGCAGAAACAGCAGGAGATAGATGTCGTGACGGACGCCAGAGTGAAGGAAGGAAGACCGAACGTGTTCTTCACCTCCACGGAAAAGGTGGATGTCGGCAACCCGGACTCCGAGATTCTCATAAAGGGGGATATGTTCACCACCGTCACGGACGTGGCGATCGTGGATATGGATCCCACCACCAAGATGTACGATCCGTCGGAGTACAAGCACTACGACGTGAACTACTTCGCATACGACGAATATGGCCACCACGACGACAAGACGCACTATGTCCCGTTCGACGGAGTTCCGGCGGCGTTCGAAATCATAGACGAGCATCGCCTCATAGTAAAGATCCCGGTGGCCAAGAAGTCCGGCAGATTCGATGTCTATGTCGTCGGCAAATACGGATACGGAAAGCTCTCCGAAGACCACGAAAGAGCATATAGAATACACCCGATGAGCAACACCAAGGGAATCGACGGGCAGAAAATTAGCGGAGATTGACAATGGCAAACACTTCAGGATACAAGAGAAGCACACAATTCAACAGACAGTCGATGGGATACGCCAACCGCATCCTCAACCGGCTGCCGTGGGGCATCAACATAATGGACAACATAGCGGAGCTCAATCCGAAGTTCGAAAGATTCTCCGAATTGATTCCGAGCAGGCAGGACAGACTGTCGAAGATGTCCGTGTTCGACGGGCAGAACTCATACACGGACGTCATGTCCACCGGTGCGCTTCTCGGCGATCCGCGCTTTCAGGCTTTCATGTACGCCAGCATCGATCTCGACAAGGGGAGAAGGCTGGCCGAATACCACAACATGGCTTCGTTCTCGACGGTGAGCGACTGTCTTGACGAAATAGCCGACGAGCTTCTTTTCGAGGCCGAGGACAACCAGTTCGTTAAACTGAAGATATCCGGCATCAAGGACAAGCTCGTAAAGCAGGAGATAGAGAAGGAATGGCAGCATTTCGTCGACATCTTCGAGTTCAAGGAGAAAGGTTGGGAGAGATTCCGTAGATTTTTGATAGAAGGAGAACTATACTTTGAAAACGTTGTTTCAGAAAATAGAAAGGATCTGGGTATCGTTGGGCTTGTGGAGATTCCTACTGAGCTGATCGCCCCTGTATACGACAATGTTCAGAACAATAAGATAGCCAGCTACATACTTCGCAGGCCGGTGCTGAATCAGAAGACTCAGGAAATCGATCACGAAGATATGATAGCGATGGAGAAGAGGCAGATCACATATATCGATTCCGGCCTTCGCAACAACGACGGGACGATCGTTCTGCCGTACATCGAGAACGCCCGCCGCGCATATCGCCAGCTGACGATGATGGAGGATTCCCTCGTCATTTATCGTATGACGCGCTCGCCGGAGAAGCTCCTCTTCAAGATCAACACCGGAAACATGTCTCCACCGAACGCCGAGGCGTACATCAAACGCCTTATGCAGCAGTTCTGGTCAAGAAAGACCTACGACCCGCACAACGGCAGGCCGACCAGCGTATTCGATCCGCAGAGCGCCACCGACTCGTTCTGGTTCCCCCTCAGAGACGGCGCTTCCCAGCAGACCGACGTCACGAATCTGACCACGAACGCGAAGTTCGGCGAAATGGACGATCTTCTATATTTCCAGCGCCAGCTCTACAACGCCATGCACGTTCCGACACAGAGGCTCAACCCGGAATATGTCGCAAAGGACGGCGCTGAAGCTTCGGCGGAGGAGGTCCGCTTCGGAAAGTACATCAAGCGCATCCAGCGCAGATTCGCGCTCGGAATGAAGGATACTTTTATGACGCACCTGAAGATGCGCGGATTCTGGAAATCCTTCAACCTCCACAGCTACGACTTTGACATCGAGTTCAACGTTTCTTCCATATTCGAGGAGACTCGCAGACAGCAGTATCTCGACCTCTGCTACAACAACTTCAACCAGATGGCCCAGAACGACGGAATATCCAACACTTGGGCGCAGAAGAAGTACCTTCATTTGACGGACGCCGAGATCAAGGCCAACATCGAATGGAAGAAGATGGACGCCCAGCTCGCTTGGGAGCTACAGAACATCACCCAGAACGGCCCCGGATGGAAGAAGAAGTTCCAGCAGGAGCAAAACATGGAGGCCGATCTTATGAACCAGATCTCCGGCGCTGGCGAAGGAACCGGCGTAGAAGGCGCTCCGCCGCCCGATTTGGGCGGTGCCGGGGCTCCTCCGATAGAAGGCGGCGGAGCACCCGCCCCTGCCGCCCCAGAGGCCGCTCCGGCCCCTGCCGCCGGGGGAGAGGGCGGTCTTCCGCAACCTCTCGGGCCGCTACAATGACGACAGTCAGGGAAATAAAGGAACGGCAGTATACCCAAGGTAGGTATATCGCAAAAAACCCCAAGAAGTATACGGGGACACAACCGATCTTGTACCGCTCCCGGCCGGAGTATCTCATTATGCGGTGGATGGACAACAACGACAACATCGTGTCGTGGGGATCGGAAACCGATGTCGTATGGTATCAAAAAAGCGCCGATCACGGTCGTTCTCACAGGTACTTTCTCGACTTTACCTGTGAGTACAAGAACAAGGACGGAACAATCTCGAAATTATATTTGGAATACAAGCCGAAGAAGTTCCTGAAGAAGCCGGAACGGACGAAAAGGATGAGTTCAAAAACATATAACTACTTGTGTGAAACTTGGATCACTAATCAGGAAAAGTGGGCTGCTGCTAGGCAGTACGCTGAAGCGCATAAAGGAAAGTTTATGGTTATTTGCGAAGATTCCATTGGGATTGCAGAGGCTCATTGACTTTTTGGCGAAGAAGGATAGATGCGTGAAGATGAAGAGATGCAGCGGATGCTCGTCGTTCTTCCTGATTTTCTATTCCGAGGAGTTTGAATCCGGCTTTCGGAAGGTATTTTGCCCCGTGTGCGGAAAATGGACATATACCTATCTCCCGAAGGCGCATCAGGGCGGCATAAAAGTCCCTTGACTAACGGGGCAAGATGTTGTATCATATGCGCCATATGAGCAACACAGAAAAGAAAGAGACGGTAAACCACCCATCTTGGTATAATGCCGGAGGAATTGAGGTTTTGGATATCATCCACGCATTTAAGCTTGGCTTTTCCGGCGGGAATGTGATAAAATACGTTCTAAGAGCAGGCCATAAGTCGGAAAATACCACCGTAGAAGATTTGCTAAAAGGTGTCATTTATTTAAATGACATGATTTTGAACGAAATCGGAGTGAATTTTTCGGATGAAGCGAAAGAAAAGGCGGAAAAAATCATATCGATCTATACAGAACACATGAAAGGAGCACAAAATGAGCACTAGAGGAGAAATCGTAATCGACAACGGGGATACGCACCCGAAATACACCGGAATCTACTGCGGCCACGACAGCTACCTGTCCGGTCTTGGTGAGGTTCTTGAGAATCACTACACAACGGAGGAAAAGGTACGCGAGCTGATTTCGATGGGGGGAGCGTCCAGCGTTTATTCTACGATCGACGAATGCGATTTCTACGCACGAGACGCGGGAGAGGAAATCGAGATCGACAATTTCGAGTCAGACGAGGATCTGAAGAAGGAAGGTCACAACATCTTCTGTGAATACCTGTACCTTTTCAGGGATGGAAAGTGGCTGGTGTTCGATACGGACGACGACACTTTCATCACATTGGACGAAGCTCGAAAGCGATGGGAATCCGACGACTGACACAAGTGACAGAAACGCAACATTAGGCCGCCGAAAGGTGGTCTAATGTGCCTTAAAAGTAACATTAGACCCCAAATCATACCACAACATGACCTATAAGGAACTTTATGTAGAGAAGTATCGTCCCCAGACTCTTGACGAAATGGTTATCGATCCAACGATCAAGAAATATTTTGAGGATATCTTCAATTCGGAAGATCCGACCATTCCAAACCTTCTGCTTCGCGGAAGACCCGGCGGAGGAAAGACCACGCTGGCCAAGATCATCCAGAAGAAACTGGGATGGGAGACGCTTGTCCTAAATGCATCGGAGGAAAATGGCGTGGATACGATGCGGGACAAGGTTGTCTCGTTCTGCCAAACGATGTCCATCGACGGCGGGATGAAGCTCGTCATTCTGGAAGAGGCGGACGGGCTTTCGTCCGCTGGAGGAAACGGATCTTCGGCGCAGGAGCTTCTGAAGAATCTCATCGAAACGTCGTCGAAGTACGTCAGGTTCATCCTCCTTGTCAACAACATCTCGAAAATCGACGCACCGATCAAGTCGAGAATGCAGGAATTCGAAATCATCCCGCCAGATCTGTCGAAGTCGAAGGATATCTTGAAGTACGTTCTCAATATCGTCGTCAAGGAGGGAATCAAGATCCGCGACAAGAACGACATCATCCGGCTCATCAAGTCCAATTACCCGGATATTCGCAAGATT
>Ga0265298_10000221_pt1 | contig 88661 bp, 64 predicted proteins | sample AusTroGonzalo_MG_3_FD_193486 | JGI IMG/M metagenome (GOLD analysis project Ga0265298, IMG submission 193486) | Bovine rumen microbial communities from tropical cattle in Woodstock, Queensland, Australia - Gonzalo_01 | ecosystem: Host-associated > Mammals > Digestive system > Stomach > Rumen ...
GAGGGTTAGTGGAAAAAATTTTTTTTACTTCCCATGCAACAAATTATCAATTTTGTCGTCATAAAGATAAAAAATAGTATTTTTGCAAACTGAATAAATTTACCACTTATGTATAAACACATTATTACCACCGTTGTTGCAGTCATATTTTCTGTTATTTCTCTAGCACAAAATAATCCTTGTCTCCAAGGAGGCTTGAATGCATTTTGTACTGAAGACAATGATTTCAACATTGCATACACTTCAATTACAGGACAAAGTAATACACCTTGGTATACACAACACAATATTAGTACTTGTCTTGGTTCCGAACCAAACTCTAGTTGGTATGTTTTTCAAATTGCACAATCCGGCGATTTGGTCATCTATATTGAACAATATTCCGGTGTCCTCCCCAATGGGCAACCCAATCCAAATACAACCGCCAACGATATTGACTTTGCCTGTTGGGGGCCATTCTCCCAATATTCCGTATTCGACCAAGCAGATTTTCAACAGCAACTATGCAACGGCACCTTCACATTGTCAAGTGGAGGATCTACTCATCGACCAACTAATGGTAATCACAGCGGCAATAATACGGGGGGGTATCCTATTGATAATAATCCGAATGATCCTAACACTATACCTATTGTGGACTGTAGTTATCATTCTGCAGGTACAGAATGGTGCTATATTCCCGACGCACAACAAGGAGACTGGTATCTCTTGCTTATTTGCAATTATAGCAACGATCCAGGATATTTTGGTTTCACCCCACAGACTGTCACAGGAGCTCCCGATCCAAATGCAACAAACAGAGCCACCACCAATTGTGACCTGCTGAACTGTCTTGAAACCAATAATGCGATACCTTGCGAAGGGAGTGAATTTACACTTAACTGTACTGTTTCCGGATCTGAACTTCCCAGTAATGTTCAATATCGGTGGATTGCACCTAATGGTACCATCTTGGCTACCACCACAGAATCTTCCTATACCTTAACTGCAGATACCAGCATGTCAGGAAGATTTGAATTGGTATTGGTGGGAACAAGTCCTGAACGACATGGCTTTATAGATATCACCGTACAACAAACCCCTGTATCCATCAACGCCAGCGAGGAGGTGATTTGTAAAGGCGACAGCATTGTTTTGACAACCCCATACAATCTGTATTACACCCCTCAATACTTCGGTTACTACCGTTGGTATCAAAATTCTTTAGACAGTTCGATTATCAGCACCGACACCTCTCTTGTTGTCTATCCAGAGGAAGACTGCAACTATATAGTGAAAGTAAAAAATGGCACAACCGAATGTACAAATACCTCTACTGTACATATTACAGTCAACCCCATTCCTGAAGTGACCATCACCGCCCAGGATGAACATCTGTGTTATGGCGAATCGACCAGCATGACAGCCAACTGTACCGATAATGTAACTTATCGTTGGTCGAACGGCAACACCAATGCCTCCATCAATGTACAACCTACAGAAACCCAAACCTATACGGTGACTGCAAAACTGCGAGATGGAGCTCAATGCGAGAAAAGCGATTCCATCACCATCCATGTCGATCCCCAAATACGTCTCACATCCGAGGTCATCGATGCCCATTGTGGACAGTCGGTAGGCAAAATCACTATGCATGCAACAGGTGGCGATGGCCATTTCGTATTCACCAGTAATCCTTCCACAGCCGTTTTCATCGACAGTGTTGCCTCTAATGTCACTGCTGGGTCATACCTCGTTACTGCCTCAGATGGAATGGCTTGCACCCAAAGCACAACAGTAAATGTGGCCAATATTCCTGGACCAGACCCCTGCTTCATCTTTGCCAGCAACGATAATGTGAATATGATTATCAACAACTGTACCCAAGGGGCCAACAACGAATATTTCTGGGATTTCGGTGATGGAGTTACCTCCACTGAGACCCATCCCATCCACGAATACATGGAACCTGGTCTTTACAGCGTGAGCATGATCGTAACTGATGAGTTTAACTGTGTGGACTCCTTGCGTCAGGACTATCGCATCAATGGTCCCGTGTATATCGCTAACGCATTCAGTCCCAATGGAGATGGTATCAACGATGAGATTTTTGTCATCGGCAAGTCCATCCAACAAGAGGATTTCTTCTGGGCTATATACGACCGTCACGGAAGCCTGGTCTTCTTAAGTGTCAGTCCCTCTATCGGTTGGGACGGCACCATATTAGGCGGTCGGGATGCTCAACCCGGAGTATATGTTTACCGACTGAAATACAAGGATGTTAATGGTAGCCTCTTTGAAAAAGACGGAAATATAACCTTGATTAGGTAGTTTACAGTTTAAGGTTTAGAGTTTAGAGCTAAAAGTATTAAGCTTTTAGCTCTATTTTTTTGCTTTATCGAAGGAGTAGGACACTGCCGTGAACCGCATTGGGTTTACCTTCCAGGTCTTGATACTTGATTTGATAGGAATAAGTTCCCTGAGGAGCCAAAGAACCATTGATACGGCCATCCCAGCCCAAATCAGGATGACGACTCACAAAGACCAACTGACCCCAACGGTCGAATACCAGCATTTCATAGTTTTCTTCCGAGAATGAATTTCCTATAGGCTTGAATACCCTATTTTCAGCAATATCGCTCTCTGGAATAAAAGCGGAAGGCAAATACATGGTGGGAACTTCACGAATGATATACAGCAAGGATACTGAGTTAACACACTGGTTTGCATCTTCTACGGTCAGCACTACTGGATATTCACCCGGGTTGTCATATTGGTGAGAAGGCTGCCATTCGCTAGAGCCTTGTCCATCGCCAAAATCCCAATGCCAGTCAACCACATCGCTGGAAGTGCAATTGATAAACACCACCTGACTCTCATTGGCCGCACTGAAGTTAAAGCAAGCACTGGGGCCAGGGATGTCGTGTACTCTGAACGACAGAGAGAGACGGCAGCCGTTGCTATCAACTACTGCCACACTATAATCACCAGCCAGCACATATTCAGCCACGTTGGTAGTGCTGGTGATGGGAGGAGACCACTGGTAAGTAAACGAGTTGAAACCGCCTGAAGCAGCCACTTGGACCGAGCCATCAGCACGCCCACAATGGGCATCGGTCACATTCACCAGATTCACTTGGTGAATAATATTGCCAATAGTGAACTCTAAATCAGCGGTACAACCAATGGAATCTATCATCTGCAAATGATAATTGCCCATTGACAGCCCCTCAAACGCTGCCTCAGTATTGTCGGGCAAATAGACATAGCGATATGGCTGGGTCCCACCCGAAGGTGATATTTTCACCTCTCCATTATTCTGATTGCAGGTGGCATCAATTACCGCATTCAGCAATAACTCAGGTTCAGAGGTCACTCTCAAATATAAAGTGTCCACACATTGGCAATTATGCTGGTCGGTATACTCGTAAGTATATATGCCGCTCTCGTCGTGGATATTGCCGTGCCAAGGATAGGGTTCACAAACAATCACCCGATTTATGGTGGGCACAGGATTGTAAACGGTAAGATGCAGCGTATCTACTTGCGTACAGCCATTAGCATCTGTATGAGGATAATAGTAAGTGCCGCTTTGCGTATAGTTGGTCTCGTGCCATTCATACGACTCGCAGGCCGTATGGGTCTCTGAAACATGGGTTGGAGGAGTGATGGTGAGATGCAAAGTGTCCACTTGCCAGCAACCATACTCATCAACATGGCCAAAAGTATATACTCCCGACTGGTAATAGGTAGTACCATTCCACTGGTAGGAGTCACAATGATGGGCAGACATAGAGGCCGGTGAAGGATTATAAATCGTCAATATCAAAGTATCCGTTCGGGGACAGTTGTTCCCATCCATCGTAGGATAGGTATAGATACCGTCTGAGGTATAGTTGGTTCCATGCCACTGATAATACGAGCAGGTATCTTTGTAGCTCACCTCCGGTTCCGCATAATGAATCGTCAGATGCAAAACTACTATGCTGTCGCAACCATCGGGAGTGAAAAGCCTAAAACTGAAAGTTGAAGACTCTGGTGTCCCCTCTTCAAATACAGTATCCCTATAGGCATAAGGCAAATCACTTCCACAAAGCGTGAGAGTTTCTTCAACTGTCACCGACTGGTTGATTACCAAATGCAGCGTATCCACTTGCAAACAGCCGTGTTCATCACTTATAGAGTCTAGATACACACCGCTTTGGGTGTACGTGCGTCCTCTCCACTGATAAGAAACGCAGGTGGTATCATATTCTACCACAAAAGGTTTAGGCAATACAGTAAGGTACAGTCTCACTAAGCTGTCGCATGTGACAGAGGAGGAATAGAGGCGCTCGTACAAATGTTCTCCGGGAGGAGGAGTTTCGTCTATGGTGAAGTTTTCATCCTGAAACAGCTCATTCCAACAGATGGTATCTCTATAGGTCAAAGTATCGGTCAGGAACAGCGAAACATGCTTGAGTGCCGACGATGTACAGCCATAGTTATTGGTCACTACCACCTCATAGTCTGTATCTTCGGCAGGATGCATCCACACCGAGCGAATCGAGTCGCCCGTACTCCAAAGGTAGGTATAGGCCGAGCCGTTAGGACTGGCGGTCAGCAGCACACTGTCGCCCATACATACTTGGTCGGCACCCGTAATAGAGGCATTGGGCAATGGACGCACCACTACGGTTTTAGTCACCGACTTGGTGCAGCCCGCTGCGCTGGTGGCAATCACCCTATAGGTAGTATTCGACTGAGGACTCACCGCTAAGGAGTCATCCAGAGAAATAGCGCTTGTATTATTCCCTTGTCGCCACTCATAACTTTCTCCTCCAGAAGCATACAGTATGGCAGTATCACCTTTGCAGATTGTAGCATTGTCGGGAATCGCCGTGATAACCACATTGGGCTTCGGAAATACCGCAATATCATAGCTTGCTGTACCTATACAATTGCCAGTACCTGCGGTAACCGTATAGGTAAAAACAGTATCAACCGTTGTATTGGGGGTCACTGTCTTGCTGCGACCGGCAGTGTTGCCTGGGGTCCAGTGGTAATTCTGAGCCGACGTACCTGCCCCGTCAGCTGTTAAAGTCACCGACGAACCGCTACAGATGGTATCATGGTTGGCACTAATGCTAATGGTAGGGATGGCATTAACGGTCACCTCCACATGCGAAACGTTTACGTTTTGGCTAGTACCGGTTATCTGCAACGAGAACTGGCCTGTATAAGCTGTGGTAACATTCGGAATGCTGACAGTCGGCACCTGAGTAACGGCTGTCCATCCGTTAGGTCCCGACCAATTGTAGGTGCCCCCCTCTATCGGATGCTCACAAGTAAGCGTTAGAGTGTCTCCCTCACACAAAGGACTGTTGTATGATATGGGAGCCAGCAAATTGCAGTTGGTAGAAGCTTGCCCTCCTCCATACGAGGAAGTAGGAACAGAAGAAAAACCGAAATAGCCGGGATAACCTTCACTAGAAGAACCGCCTCGAAAATTGCACACCAATAATAAATACCATTCCCCAGGCTGTGCATTAGGAATAAAACACCACTCCGTAGCTTCCGCGCTATAGCTGCAATCTATAACATTCCCATCTGGATAGCCACCCATATCGTTCTGATGATTGCCATTGCTAGGTCGATGACTACCATGAGAAATGTCATTCAAAGGATAAAAATGCGCGCAAAGTTTACTCACAAAATCCTCTTGACTGGTAGCCGTAAACGGTCCCCAACAAACAAAATCAATATCTAAAGGTGTGGAAGTAGCATCAGGCTGTCCATTAGGAAGCACTTGCGAATACTGCTCAATATATATCAATAAATTCCCTGCTTGTTCTATCTGCATATAAAACCAACACGGTCTTGGCGTTGAGTACAAACAGGAATAATCATTGCTTCCCAAATAGGAAGATGCATTCACCTGACCTGTCACTGAAGGATAGGCCACATTGAAATCATTGTCTTCCGTACAAAAAGCATGAATACCATTTGGCTCACAAGGATCATACGAAGGTGGTGGCGAAGGACATACGATACAACTGATAATTGCCGACCACCCTTCATAATGCGTTGAGTTATTTGAATGGAATACAAAGGTCAAAGCGCCACTCGTGGAGGTTATCACTCCCGGAGAAGTTGTCCCTCCATATTGTCCAATTAGTGGTGCACTGGCTGACGTTCCATCATAAATCTGCAGGTAATCATAGTTAACAGACTGCAGATGAAAAGACATAAAACTCACTTGTAGACACCTATCCGGATCTGACGACACAAAAGTTTGGGTATAGTTGGAATTATTACTATAGTCACCACTCGGTCCTCCAGAATCATAAAAACGTATTGATTGCGAACAATTCACCGTTACCACCCCATTGGACATATTATAGGACAACGGACACTCTACACAACCGATGGTAGCGTTCCAACCAGCTTTATTAACCGAGCCATCTGAGTGAAACTGAAAAGTCAAAGATCCACTGCTTGAGATAATGGTACCCGGGGAATTACTACCTCCATACGTACCAATCAAAGGTGAAGAGGTACTGTTGCCATCATATATCTTCAAATAATCATAGTTTACCGACTCCAAATCAAATGAAGTAAAACTCACCTGTAGACATTGTCCACCCGAAACCGTAAAAGTTTGTGTAACATCCTGATTATTACTATAATATCCATTTGGACCACCAGGATCATAAAAATGATGCGTACCCGAACAAGAGACATTTACCGTACCGCTTGTCATGGTATAATTCTGCCCCCAAACCACGTATGGCAGCAGAAAGAAGAGCAACAATATTTTGACAAAGCGGTTCATCCGAATATACTATATTTAAGTTTGCAAAAATACTATTTATTTTTATAATGTAGTGCCTTTTAAGGACGAAAAAAATTTTTTCTGTTTGTATTGAAAAAAATATTATTTTTGCAAATTGAATGTATTGGATAGAAAAGTAAAAAAAATAAATTATGAAAACCATTAAAAGTTTAGTATCCTTAGTGTTAGCTACAGCATTTGTTTTCTGCATGTCTAACAGCTTTGCACAGAACTGCAAAGACGAAAATGGAAACACCAAAAAAGGCGGTATCGCTTTGACTCGTGACGATGACAACGGCAACCACACCACCCCCACAGCTGCATTATCGTATCCCAAATTCAAAGGCGGCTCACAGGCGCTGTACCGTTACATCTACAAAAACCAGCAGTATCCCCAAAACCTGAAGAACCAAGGCATCAGCGGTCAAACCCAGGTGCAGTTTATGGTAAATGCCGACAGCACCATCACCGATGTAGAAGTGTTCAAGACTTCTGGTTACAAAGAATTTGACGACGAGGCTGTCCGCCTGGTCAAATCATTCCCCAACTGGGTCCCCGCCAAGCAAGACTGCCAGGCTATCCCTATGAAAACCGTGGTGACCGTTCCTTTTGAATTAAACAGAAAGAAATAGGAGTTAGGAATTAGAGAATAAAAATAGGAGCTAAGGGCTGTAGAGTTCTTAGCTCTTTTTTTTTGCTTGAAAAAAAGAAAACAAAAAAAGACGGCCATCACTGGTCGTCTTATTTGTTTTTGCGAAAGTGAGCGGAAGACGGGTCTCGAACCCGCTACCTACAGCTTGGAAGGCTGTCGCTCTGCCAAATGAGCTACTTCCGCAGTGGGATGTGGGAGGGGGAGGATTCGAACCTCCGAAGGCTTAGCCAACAGATTTACAGTCTGCCCCATTTGACCGCTCTGGTACCCTCCCGATTTGAGCCGATAGACGGACTCGAACCGCCGACCGGCTGATTACAAATCAGCTGCTCTACCAACTGAGCTACATCGGCTTGAGATTTTTTACCCTTTCAAATAACATTCACCGTTTCAAAAAATCGGTTTGCAAAAATAGACTTTTTTTCAATACAAATCACAGAATCGAATTATTTTTTGAAGAATTAATGCTATCTTCCACATTTTCAGAATGATATTTTTAATCAAAAGACCCCATTTCTCTCCCGAAAGAGAGATTTTTAAGGTAACGTCGGGGAAACAAACTGGTCAAATTTGAACATTCGAGAACAAAAATGACATCAGGCGCACCAAACAATGAAAAAAATGACCCAATTTCAGTTGACAGAAAAAAAGAGGTCGGATGACTTTCATTTTCATTCATGCAGAAAGTGTTAGGTTTTTTTATGAATTTTTCCTGTAATAAAATCACCAATTTGTGGTTGTGATAAGTATAATTTTTGTATTTTTGCAGGCTAAAACTATAATCGAAAAAAGAGAAACAACTTTTTATTATTAACCAAATTAAATTATCATGAAAAAACTCTTTACAACGATGGTGCTTCTGCTGGCCTTAGTGATTGTCGGCAAGGCACAAACAGTATTGATGAGTGAGGATTTCAACCAAGGTATTCCATCAACATGGTCTACCGTGGACGCTGATGGCGACGGTTACACTTGGGGTAACTTTGCCATGACAGGTCACTCTGGCGCTGAAACCGACAGTTGTGCTACCTCACAATCTTACACAAGCGCAACAGGAGCTCTCACTCCTAACAACTGGTTGATTACTCCAGCCATTAACATCCCTGCTGGCAGCTATCCAATGCTGTCATTCTGGGTATGTGCACAGGATGCCAACTATCCTGCAGAACATTATGGTGTATACGTAACTACCAGCACCGACTTTATGAATCCTGACAACTACACCTTGTTATTTGAGGAAACTCTGGACGCCAATGGTGGTAGCAGAGCTCAAGGTACCTGGAAACAGAAAACCGCTGTGCTGCAGGCTTACGCCGGACAAAACGTACACATCGCTTTCAGACACTTCAACTGTACTGATGAATTCTACCTCAATTTGGACGATGTAACTATTGAGATCATCACCGACCCCACCCTGTTTGTTTCTCCTGAATCTCTTCAGTTCACTGCCGGTGCCATTGGCAGCAACTTCGGTAGAAAGAACATCTCTGTAAATGGCGTGGTGTTGACCAACGATGTTGTTATCTCTTTGCCCGCTAACTCTCCCTTCGGAATTTCCACCGACACTGTCAACTACGGCCAAACTGTAACCTTGACACCCACCAATGGAAATGCCAGCGCTACTATTTATGTAGTATTCAATCCCACTACCATTGGTTATTATGAAGATAACATCTCCATCACCTCTACTGGTGCTACATCATTCAACATTCCTGTGAAGGGTTTGGCTCTCGATTGCAACCAGGGCATGCCTATTCCTTGGTATGAAGACTTCACCACCGAAGAATTCCCCACCAACTGCTGGACTATGTTCTCTACAGATACTGCCGACTACACCTCAGGCGGTCAAGTTTATCCTGGTGTAAAACGTTACACTTGGTTTAACTCCGCTAGCAGCCAGTATGCTTCTGTTGTTGGTGATCAGGAAAATGTACAGAACGAGCATCTCTACACTCCCACCTTTGACTTGAGCAACGTTCAGGGCGCCGCTGATTTCCAATTCGAACTCAGAACCAATCCTGGTATTGAAGCTTTGATTAACGGTGAAGTAAGATTCTTCCTGGAAATGAGTACCGACAATGGCAATAGCTGGACTACCGTATTTGACGTGGCCGATATCCGCGCACAATTTGCTGAAAATTGGACTGGCTGGGATAACGTATGGCCCGTTAATATTGATATGGACCAATACTTAGGAAGCAACGCTCAGATTAAATTTGACTTCCACTATGAAGCCGACCTCGGTGCTGCCGACCAAGTAATTATTCAGAATGTGAAGTTCATCAACTACTTCGACCCCAGAATGGATGTTTTTGCTGACGACACTGTTGATGTGTTCACCTACGTTGGCAATCCCCAATCAATTATTATCCCTGTTGAAGGTCGTAACCTCAACAGCAGCATTCAAGTAACCACCACTGCTCCTTTCCAAGTATCAGCTGATGGTGTTTCTTTCTCCACTACTGCTACTCTTCCTGCTTTAGGTGGTAACTTATATGCAAGATTCAACCCCGACAATGAAATGGTTGGCGCTAGCGCTACTATCACTATTGTCAACAACTACACTGACCCCGCTGGCACATATCCCAGCACAACCTTCTCAGAAACCGTTGTTATGCTTGGTAACTCATACGACTGTTCAGGTGTTATTCTGCCTATCGCAGAAAGCTTCGAATCAGCTGAAGGTACCGTATTGGCTCCCAATGCTACCGAATATTGCTGGACATCATTCAAGGCTAACGCTAGAGATGCTCAGAATGACATTATCAACTCCAATGATTATGCCTACGTTGGAACTCAGTCATTCCGCTTCTCTTCTTTCAAATACAATGCTCAGCAGATTTACACCCAATACCTTATTTCTCCTGAGTTGACCTCTACCAACCCCATGCTGGTGATGTTCAACTATGCCAATGCTTCTGCATTGAAAGATGAGACCTTCTCAGTAGGTTATTCAACTACAGGCAACGATGTCAATGATTTCACTTGGGAAGCTGCTATTACCAACACTGCTAACACCGATTGGCAGTTGTACCGCAACACCAACGTTCCCGCAAACGTGAAATATGTGGCTATCAGATATGAATCACAACGTCAGGCTTACCTGTACATCGATAACTTCCAGATTATGGAAACTCCTTCATGCCTGTTCCCTGTTGAACTGAGAGCTGAAAACACTGGTACCGACCATGCCGACCTGATGTGGACTGCCGGTGCTAACGAAACCTCTTGGGAGATTGTTTACGGTGCAGCACCTATAGATCTGACTACCGTTACTCCTACTACAGTTAACACCCTGGGTACCACTATTAGCGGTTTGAACGCCAACACTCATTACCAGGCAGCCGTTCGCGCTATCTGTGGCACTGACGGACACAGCGACTGGTCAGAAATTGCTGATTTCTGGACTACCACTGTTCCTGCTACAGTTCCTTACACTCAGACATTTGAAGAAAATGACGCTGACCGTGGAAATTGGGTACTCGTTAACGACAATCAGCCCAACTACTTTATGTATGGCAACGTTCCTGGTTCCACTACTGGCAAGGCCCTGATAATTACTAAGGATGGTGAAACCAATACTTATTTGACCCAAATTGGTGAAAGCCTGACTTCTCATTACAGCACTGTATGGGCATACAGAGATATCCAATTCCCCGAAACAGAAGCTGCTGGCTTCCTCCTCTCACTGAATTGGAAATGCTTCGGTGAAGTTGACTATGACTTCGGTGAAATGTTCATCGGTAACGCCACAGAATTGGTTAACTTCGACAGAAACGAAAACAATCCTGGTTTCGTTGACGTGAACACTGCCCACTATGTTCCAGCCGGTCTGACTAAACTTGATAGATTCGTCAACAAAGCTCAGATGCAGACAGCTGCTTACGTTATCCCCGCTGAAGGTATTGAAGGTCAAGTAAAACGTCTGTATTTCTTATGGACCAACGACTCATTGAGCGGTGCTGAAACTCCTCTTGCAGTGGACAACATCAACATCAGCATTCCTCAGTTTGCCAACATGAGTGGTGTAGTTACCGATATTGACAACGGTGCTACTATTGCCAACGCCACTGTTTCTGTAGTTTCTAACCAAGGATTCTCCGCTAATGCTACTACCGACGCCAACGGTACCTACCTTATCGAAGACCTTGTAGCTGGTTATTATACTATTACTGTAACTGCCAACGGTTATCAGCCCTTAATCACTGGTTACTCACTTGCTGAAGGCGACAACAACGTTCCTTTCGAACTGGCAGTGGAAGAATGCGTAATTATTCCTACCGGTGTGTCATACACAGTTGAAGACGATAACATGATCCTGACATGGGATGCTATTGAAGACGGTGTAATGAGTCAGGCTACAAGTTCAACCTACGAATCAGCTATCGGTGCTGGTACTTCCTATAGCTTTGGTTGCTACCACTTGTTCACTCCTTCTCAATTGAATGCTTACAATGGTTGTACCATCACAAGCATCGGTGGTTACTTCAATGGTGAACTCGAATATACAACCTATACCATCCAGATTTGGATTGGTGGTACTGTTGAAGACGGTCCTGTTTCATCAGAACCCGCATATCAACAAGAAGTTACTCCAGACGAAATCACTGTAGGCGATTGGAATGACATCCTTCTTAATACTCCTTACGTTATCGACGGTAACCAGAACCTGTGGATCGGTTACTTCGTATCTGTTAGCGGTGCTTCCTCAAACGTTTATTCTGCTGGTGTAACCGACCAAGGTAATATCAACGATGGTTATGGTAATGTCATGTATTTCAACAGCGATTGGGGTACCTTACTCGAAGCTGGTTCTACTTTGAACTTCAACTGGATGATTCGCGCTACCGCTATTGCTCCCGATTTGCATTACAGTGTTCTGGAAGACGGTGTAGTTATCGCCTCCAATTTGGACGTTGCTGAGTATGTGGTTTCTCCTTACGATTTGAACTCCTGCTATCAGGTTGTTACCACCTGTGAAAACGGCGAGACTTCTAACCCCTCATCATGCGCAGTAGGAATCAACGATGTGTATGCCAACAACGCTTCCTTCGAGGTTTATCCTAACCCCGCTCACGAAACTGTTACCGTGTCCACTTCTATGAACGCTCAGAAAGTTGAAGTGCTGAACTACTTAGGTCAAGTTATCTACTCACACAATGTGACTGGTAACAACTTCACTTTGAACGTTTCCAACTATGCTGACGGCGTTTACTTCATCCGCCTCACCGGTGACGAAGGTATCGCTACTCAGAAACTGATTAAGAAATAATCTTTCTCAATCATAACTAAAGAAGGCGGCCTTTTAGGTCGCCTTCTTTTTTGTTTAAACGTTCGGTCTTGGAATTGGTCTATATATTTTGAAGACGGAGCATGCTCCTTCCTATAATAATAAATATGTACAATTAAGTAATTCATCAATTCAACAAAAATTCGTACTTTTGCAAATCAAAAAAAGAATCGAAATTATGAAAAGATTATTTTTAGTAGCTATCTTAACATTGTGTGCCTCCCTACTTACAATGGCACAAAATGACGTCGATGCATTACGCTTCTCGCAAGCCGACTATGAAGGCACCGCCCGATTTATGGGTGCCGGAGGTGCTTTTAGTGCCGTAGGCGCCGAATTCTCAGCCCTGAATATCAACCCCGCCGCCATAGGTGTGTTCAAGAAAAGCGAAATCACCTTCACCCCCATGGTGATTTCCATCTATAATAATAACGGGTCCTACAACGGCAACAACAGCCATACCAGCAGCGTGAAATACTCCCTGGCCAATGCCGGTGGCGTCTTCCGCATATCCCTCAACCAAGAGAATGGCTGGAAGGCCATCCAGCTGGGCTTCGGCTACAACCGAATCTGCGACTACAACAACAATTTCCGTCTTGAAGGTACCAGCAGTAACAGCTCCATGATGGATGCCTACTTGGCCGACATAGGTGGCAAAAGCCTTCAGGGCTTCAGCGACAACGAATATCTTGCCTGGCAGACCTATATGATTGACTACGACAGCGTACAAGGTCGCTACTATTCACCTTTTGCCAAAAAATCTCTCCATCAGAAACTGGTGAGCGAACGCTCGGGAGCCAACGATGAAATCGCCTTTTCGATTGGCGGCAACTACAACGACCAGCTGTTTATCGGTGCCACACTCGGTGTTCCGATTATCAACTACAGCGAGCGCACCAAATACAGCGAAAGCGATGATGAATACTCTACTTATATCTCCAGCTTCCTTATCACTGAAAACTATAAGGTACACACCGCTGGTATCAATCTGAAACTGGGTATCATCTACCAGCCTGCCGAATTTGTGAGAATAGGCGCTGCTTTCCATACCCCCTCTTATTTTGGTCGCGTAAGAAACTCTTATACCCGCACCATGACCAGCTACTATCCCGACGACCGTAATTCAGGCACTTACGAGAAAAACTACAGCTTCAACTATACGCTGACCACTCCGCTCAGAGCCATCGGTAGCGTAGCTTTCCTCATCAAGAAAAGAGCCTTCCTGAGTGCCGAGTATGAATATACCGGTTACAATATGAGCCGCATGAGCTCTTACGATTACTCGTTTGACGAAGAAAATGAAAATATTCAGGATAAATATGGTGCCTGCCACACCGTACGCATTGGCGGCGAGGTGTATATCACCAACAACTTCCTCTTGCGTGCCGGTTATAACTTTAAATCCTCAGCTTATCGCGCCAGCGTCAATAACAATAATGCCTCGCATACCGCTACTGCAGGTTTGGGTATCAGAGTTAAAGGCTTCCTCTTCGACGTTGCCTACGTCTATAAAACTAAAAGCGAAAATGTGTGGTTCTACGATCCCGACTTTGTTGACCCAGCCTCACTGCGCACCAACACCCACCGTATAGTGGCTACTTTAGGTTACAAGTTCTAAGCATAAACGCCAGCTTGTCCTCCTCAGGCCACTCTACATCCATCCAGTGAATATGGAAGCCCTCGCGCTCCATCTTCCTAAACCAGGTCATCTGACGCTTGGAAAACTGATGGATGGCTACATTCAGACGCTTAAACATCGTATCATAATCCATCTGACCCTGCACATACAGGGTCAGAAATTTATATTCCAGACCGTAACGTATCAGCTGGTTGGGATTCACCCCGCGGTCTATCAGTCTGCGCACCTCATCCACCATTCTCTGCTCCAGGCGTTCTTTCAGCCTGCGGGTAATGCGAGAGCGTATCAGGTCACGGTCGCCCCGCAGTCCAAAAACCACCGAGGGCACCGCTTGACAGCTGTCCCATAGCTCTGGATGCTCACGATAGTACATCTCTATCTCTATCGCCCTCAGCAAACGAGGCCGCTCGCAGGTATCAGTATGGTTATGCAATGCTTTGAAGGAAGACAGCATAGCCGTCAACTCCTCATCGCTTTGCTTTTCCAATTCAGCCCGCAATTCAGGGTTATCGGGTACTGGAAACAGCTTGTAGCCCTTCAGCAAGGCCTCTATATACATGCCGCTTCCCCCACAAATCACCACATGCTTTCCCCTACTTTCTATATCACGGATGGCCTGATGTGCCAGCTGCTGGTACTGGAAGACATTATACTCTATGCCAGGGTCCACAATATCTATCAGATGAAAAGGTATCTGCCGGCCTGCGATGGTATAATCCTCCAAGTCCTTACCCGTGCCAATGTCCATCCCACGATACACCTGACGCGAGTCGGCACTGATGATTTCGGCATCAATGTGATGTGCCAAAACCGCAGCAATATGCGTCTTTCCGGTGGCAGTGGGGCCCAATATAGTGATGGTCATTTTTTCTCCTGATAGATTTCAAAATTGGAAACTTTCTTCCCGGTCACATCAAAACGTACAAAGGTAATCATCTGGTGAATACCCTGTTTGCCCGCCGCCCCTGGATTCAGAAACAACAAATCGTACTGCGGGTCGCGAATCACCCGTAAGATGTGGGAGTGGCCCGCCACCAACAAATCAGGCTTCTCTTCCTGTATCAGCTTGACGATTTCAGGCTCATAATGTCCCGGCTTGCCCACAATATGGCTCATCACCACCTTCAGGTCCTCACACTGGAAAATCTGAACCTTAGGGATATTGTGTCCCCTCACATCCCAGCCGTCGCAATTGCCATATACCGCCCTCACAGGCGCCAGGGTCTGCAAGTCACAAATGATGTCGTCGCTGAGCATATCGCCACAGTGCCATATCTCATCGCAATGTTCAAAGAAGGTGAAAAGCTCGGGGTGGATATAGCCATGCGAGTCGGAGAGTACACCTATTCTTTTCATAACCGCTGCTTTACCGTTTCAAAGAGCACGATACCCGTAGCCACTGATACATTCAGCGATTTAATGGTACCCACCATCGGGATGTTGATGGCATCGTTGCATATCCGCTGATAGTCCCAGGCTATGCCCTCGTACTCGTTCCCCATGATCAGGCAAATCGGACCGGTGAGGTCTTTCTGATAATGGAAATGGGAAGCCTTTTCTGTTACTGCAATCACCTCTATACCTGAGTCTTTCAGAAAATTGATTACCTCCACCAGATTGGAATGACGGCAGATGGGAATCTTGTTGAGGGCACCGGCAGAACTCTTCACCGCATCCTCGTTCAATTGGGCACCACCCTTCAGGGGCAGGATGATGGCATCCACCCCGGCACACTCGGCCGAACGGGCGATAGCCCCAATATTGCGCACATCCGTAATCTTGTCCAATAGCAGCAGAAAAGGCACCCTACCCTCCTCATAAATTTGGGGCACAATGTCGAAGATGCTCTGGTATTCAATGGCCGATACAAAAGCCACTACCCCTTGGTGGTTGCCTCGGGTAAACTTGTTCAGTTTCTCGGCAGGCACATACTGGAAGGGAATCTTGTGCTGGCGCACCTGATAAAAAAGTTCTTTGAACAAATCACCCTGCAAACCTCTCTGCAACAACACTTTGTCGATAGTCTTATCTGACTCTATCGCCTCCATCACCGGGCGCAATCCATAAATGATATTATCGTTGGTCATATTACTGTTTTTCAGCTGCAAAAATAATAATTATTGTTGAATTGATGACCGGGTTGGCACATTGAAATATTTTGTATTTTTGCCAATTAAAAACTTTTGCACTTTGGAATCATTAGACACTTATTTTCACAGCATTGCCAGCGGCGACGAGCCCGCTAACCTATACAATCCCATCAACTATATTCTATCGCAAGATGGCAAACGTATCCGTCCCAAATTGGTGATGGCCTCAGCTGAGCTGTTCGGAAGAAAAGCGGAAGAGGTGAAACATGTGGCCGCCGCCTTCGAGATGCTCCACAACTTCACCCTGATCCACGACGACATCATGGACGAGGCCCCCATACGCCGGGGACAGCCCACCGTTTACAAACAATGGAACAGCAATATCGCCATCTTGGCAGGCGACGCACTGGCCATCATGGCCTTGCAAGAGCTGCTGAAGGCCCCTTGCGACGATGCCACCAAAATCAAAATCAGCGACCTATTTGCCCGCACCTCCTTGGAAATCTGCGAAGGACAGCAATACGACCTTGATTTCGAGACCCTCGAGAATGTCAGCATCGACGAATACATCAAGATGATAAGGCTGAAAACAGCCGTCATGTTGGCTGGCTGCCTGAAGTCGGGTGCCATTTTTGCCCATGCTTCCGAAGCCGACCAACAGGCCATGTACGACTTCGGCATCAATATCGGTATCGCCTTCCAACTCAAAGACGATATTCTGGACTTGTATTCCGACACCCAGGTCTTCGGCAAAATCCAAGGCGGAGACATCAAGGAAAACAAGAAAACCTACCTGTATCTCATAGCTTTGCAACATGCTAATGAGGAACAACGCAAGACCTTGAAGAAATATTTCGCTTCCACCGATTTCGATTTCGAGCAGAAACTGAAAGCGGTGAAAGACATCTATGAGCAACTGCAGGTAAAAGAAAAAACCGAGCAGAAGATAGCGCAATATGTGGATGCCGCCATAGCGTCCCTGCGTCAGGTTTCGATTGCAGAAGAGAAAAAAGAAGAGATGTATCAACTGGCCAAATCAGCGGTGATTAGAAACAAATAATGAACAGTCAGGCAACCTCCAAAAAATATGCCATCATCGTCGGGGTGATGTTGCTTTTGGCCGCAGTATATGCTGTCAAGCTATTCAGCCTGCAGGTCATCAGCTCAGACTATAAAGAGGCCGCCAAAAACAACGCATTGCGCCAAATCACCGAGCACCCTGACCGTGGACTCATCTACGACCGCAACGACTCGCTGCTGGTGTTCAATGATGCAGCCTACGACCTGATGGTGGTTCCCAAGGAACTGAAGGAGTTCGACACTTTGGACCTATGCCGCATTCTGGATATCACCAAAGAAGAGCTGGTGAAACGCATTGAGAAAGCCGCTGCCTATTCTCGAATCATCCCCTCGCTGTTTGCCCAGCAGATGTCCAAGGAAGACTACGGCTATCTGCAGGAAAAGCTCTACAAGTTCCCGGGATTCTTCGTGCAGACCCGCACCCTGCGTTCTTATCCCGAGGCAGTAGCCGCCCACATTCTGGGCTATGTGGGAGAGGTAAACGAAAGAACCATAGAAGACGACCCCTACTATAAGATGGGCGACTATATCGGCATCAGCGGCATCGAAAAGGCTTACGAAAATGAGCTGCGAGGTGTGAAAGGCCAGCGTGTGGTGCTGGTGGACGTCAACAACCGCGAAATCGGCAGCTACCACAATGGCGAGGAAGACGTGAAGGCCATCCCGGGCACCTCCTTATGGAGCACCCTCGACCTGCGTCTGCAACGCTATGGCGAGCAGCTCATGCAGAACAAACGAGGTAGCATCGTGGCCATTGAGCCCAAAACCGGCGAAATCCTCTGCATTGTGTCCAGCCCCAGCTATGACCCCAACCTGCTGGTGGGAAAAGCCCGCAGCAAGAACTACATGATGCTGTGGCGCGACTCTATCCGTAAACCCCTATTCAACAGAGCCCTGCAGGCCATGTATCCGCCCGGCTCCACCTTCAAGTTGGCCAACGGACTCATTGCCGAAGAGGAAGGCATCCTGGATGCCAACACCATCTACCACTGCCCGGGAGGTTACCAGGTGGGCGACCACAAGATTGGCTGTCACCACGGTGGTGCCACCAACCTGGTAGCGGCGGTCCAGCATTCGTGCAACACCTACTTCTGCAAGGCCTTCTACAACATCATCAGCAACAAGAAGAAATACCCCACCATACAGGAAGGATACACCGCCTGGCGCAACCATATTGTCAAACTGGGTTTTGGCACCACCTTCGACACCGACCTGCCCTACGAGAAGAAGGGCATATTGCCCACCGCCGAATATTTCGACAAGCGCTACGACAAACGATGGAACGGCAATACAGTGGTGTCTATGGGCATCGGTCAGGGCGAGGTGTGCGTAACCCCTATCCAGATGGCCAACATGCTGGCTATCATCGCCAACCGTGGCTATTATGTGCGTCCCCACGTCATCAAAGCCATCGGTAGCAAAGACAATCTCAACACCCAATACATGGACAAGGTGGATGCTGGCATCCATCCCGCCTACTTCGAGCCCATCATACAAGGCATGGAGATGGCAGCGCTGGCAGGAACCGCCCGTGGAGCCCAGATTCCCGGCATACGGGTGGCCGGTAAAACCGGTACTGCCCAGAACCCCCATGGCCGCGACCACTCGGTCTTTGCCCTCATCGCCCCTATCGACGACCCACAGATTGTGGTGTTCTGCCTGGTGGAAAACGGAGGATGGGGAGCCGCTGTGGCCTGTCCCATCGCCAGCCTTATTGCCGAGCTCTACCTCACCGGAGAGGTGAAACGCAAGGGCGTTGAGGAAAATATGCTTAACCTATCAACCAAATAGCCATGCCCACCTCCTATAGACATACTGCAACCAAAGGTTTCGACGGAAGGCTGATACTCTACTACAGCCTGCTCATCACCATCGGCTGGCTCACCATATTCTCCACCTCCTATAATCCCAGCGCCGCCCAAGGCTTCAGCCTGTCGCTGCCCTACGCCCGACAGCTGCTCTGGATAGGCACCTCTATTGTCCTAGCCGTCGTGATATTACTCTTAGACTCACGCATCCTCCAGCATTACTCTTACCATCTCTACCTGTTCTGCCTCCTGTTGGTCATCTCCACCTTCTTCCTGGGCTCGAAAATCAATGGTGCTACCTCGTGGATTAAGATTGGCAGCTTCAGCATCCAGCCCACCGAGTTCATGAAACTGGCTACGGCTATGGCGCTGGCCAGGTTCTTCAACGAGGGTAAAACCATAGGTGAAAGAAAGAGTATCTGGTTTATTGCCTTTGCCTTCATCCTTGTTCCTGCGCTGATTATCCTCTTGCAGAAAGACACCGGCTCTGCCCTGGTCTTCCTGTCGTTCATCATTCTTTTCTACCGTGAAGGAATGAGCGGCATCGTCTTCATCATAGGAGCCGTCGCCGTTTTCCTCTTTGTCTTCACCCTGCTCACCAACGAAATCTACGCCATTGCCCTCCTGACCACCATCTTAATCATCGCCTGGATTATCAACCGCAAAGACAAGAAAAAGATTATCCGCAACATCATCATTTATGCCATCGCCCTGGTATTCATCGGGGCCGTCAATATCGCCTACAACAAGGTGCTGCAGCCCCACCAGAAACAACGTATCGACACCCTCTTGGGCAAGACCTCCGACCCCAAGGGCGCCGACTTCAACCTGATACAGTCAAAGATTGCCATCGGCTCGGGCGGTTTCTTTGGCAAAGGCTACCTCAACGGCACCCAAACCAAGCTCAACTTTGTGCCCGAGCAGAGCACCGACTTCATCTTCTGCGCCATTGGCGAGGAATGGGGCTTCGTGGGAAGCTGTGCACTGGGGGCCCTGTTCATGGCGCTCATCATCCGCATACTCACCCTCGCCGAAAAGCAGCGCAATCCGTATGTCCGCTACTACGGCTACGGCATTGCCGGCATCATCGCCTTCCACTTCTTCATCAACATCGGCATGACCATCGGCCTGGTACCCATCATCGGCATCCCCTTGCCCTTCATCAGCTATGGAGGCTCCTCGCTATGGGCCTTCACGGGCATGCTCTTCATTTTCATCAAACTCAACGACAACTAGAGGCTTATGCAGAAAAAAATAGGACTTTTCTTCGGCTCTTTCAATCCTATTCACGTGGGGCATCTGATTATTGCTGAATATATCGTGGAGCACTCCGACCTGAAAGAGCTCTGGTTTGTGGTGTCACCCCGCAATCCGCTGAAGAAGAAACAGAGCCTGCTCAACGACCGCCAACGCCTCTATATGGTGAACCTGGCTATCGAAGACGACTACCGCTTCCGCTCGTGCGACATCGAGTTCAAGCTGCCCCAACCCTCTTATACCGTCAACACCCTGCTCCATCTGGCCGAGAAATACCCCGACAAGGAGTTCTGCCTGATTATGGGTGAGGACAACCTCGACTGCATCGAAAAATGGTTCAACTATCAGTTTATACTCGACCACTATCAGATCTATGTCTATCCCCGAGATGACTACAAAACCGAACACAAGCGCGAGCTGCCCAACATCCATTATGTGGATGCCCCCAAGATAGGCATCTCGGCCACCATGATACGGCAGGGCATCCAAGAGAAGAAATCAGTAAAATACCTCATGCCCGAGAAAGTCGCCAAATACGTGGATGACATGGGGCTGTACAGAAGGAAGATGGAAGATGGAAGAAGTAAGATGTATGATGTTTGATGTATGATGTTTTCCCCTTCTATTAGAAGGGGTGCCCGAAGGGCGGGGTAGTGATATAATTATATAAGCGAAGCTTACACTAGAAAAAAATATAAATATGAAATATTACACAATAGAAAATCTGGAAATCACTGATGCAGGGGCCGAGGGAAAGGCCATAGGCAAACACGAAGGCCTGACGGTCTTTGTGCCCTTTGCCGTGCCCGGCGATGTGGTGGACGTGCAGGTGTTCAAGAAGAAAAAAGGCTATGCCGAGGCATACGTCACCGCCTTGAAGAAAGCCTCGCCCGACCGCATCGAGCCCGTGTGCCAGCACTTCGGACTGTGCGGCGGCTGCAAATGGCAACTGCTGACCTACGAAAAGCAGCTCTACTACAAGCAGAAGCAGGTCTTCGATAACTTCAAGCATCTCGGCAAGTTCGACTTCCCCGATATCCAGCCCATCATAGGCTCTGAAAAGCAATACTACTACCGCAACAAGCTCGAGTTCACCTTCTCCGACCTGCGCTGGCTGGACGACACCGACCGCCAGAAGCAGGAGGCCGGCGAGAAGATTGTGCCCGAAGGACTGGGCTTTCACATCCCCGGCAAGTTCGACAAGGTGCTCGACATCCAACACTGCTACCTGCAAGCCGACCCTGCCAACGAAATCCGGCTGACCATCAAAGACTACGCCCTGCAACACCAGATTCCCTTCTTCAACGTGCGCAAGCACGAGGGAGTGTTGCGCAACCTCATCATCCGCAACAGCTCGACCGGCGAACTGATGGTAATCGTCATCATGACCGTCCAAAACAAGCAGACGATGGAGCTGATGCAGTTTATCGCCGACCGCTTCCCGCAGATCACCTCCTTGCAGTACTGCATCAACACCAAATTCAACGACAGCATCACCGATCTGGACATCATCCCCTTCAAGGGCAAGCCCTACATGATGGAAGAGATGGAAGGCCTGCAATTCAAGGTGGGACCGGTTTCGTTCTACCAGACCAACAATCCCCAGGCCTACAACCTGTATAAGACTGCCCGCGAGTTTGCCCAGATTGGCCCTGACGACATCGTTTACGACCTCTACACCGGTAGCGGCACCATCGCCAACTTTGTGGCCCGTCAGGCCAAGCTAGTGGTGGGTATCGAATATGTGGACGAGGCCATTGCCAACGCCAAGGAAAACTCGGCCCTCAACGGCATCACCAACACCCGCTTCTATGCCGGCGATATGGCCAAAGTGTTCACCGCCGACTTCATCAAACAGAACGGCACACCCGACATCGTCATCACCGACCCGCCTCGTGCCGGTATGCACGAGAAGGTGGTGGAGCAGCTGCTGGCCATTGCCCCCAAGCGCATTGTGTATGTAAGCTGTAACCCCGCCACTCAGGCCCGCGACCTCACCCTGCTCTGCTCCAGCTACAAGGTTAGCCGCGTGCAGCCCGTCGATATGTTCCCCCACACTCACCATGTGGAAAACGTAGTACTGCTGGAGAGACCTTAAAAATTCCCCTTCTAAAAGAAGGGGTGGCCGAAGGCCGGGGTAGTGACATAAACATATAGGCGAAGCCTACAACAAAAAAGAATTCATGAGCAAAACTCATAACTTTCTAAACAAACAATACCAGCAGCACCGCAACTTTATCCTCTACGGTGTCATAGGTATCTTCACCACCGCCATCGACGTGGGCATATTCACCCTGTTGAGCTATGGCGACATGCACGAGTTGCTGGCCAACACCATCAGCTATCAGGTGGCCATGGTAGCCAGTTTCTTCCTCAACCGGCACTACAACTTCAAGGTCAAGGACAAAGTATGGCAGCGCTTCCTGTCGTTTTTTATAGTCAACCTCATCGGCTACGGCTTCAGCCAGCTGCTGGTGTTCCTGTTCATCACCCAGCTCGGCATGCCCGACTTTATCGGCAAGCTCCTCGCCACCATCCTCGCCGCCATCTGTCAGTTCCTCTTCATCAAACACCTCACCTTCAAGGTGAAGAAGCAGGAGGAGTCAGTTTAAACATTATCGTGTCACCACAATTTTCCTTGCCTGACGGTTACCTACTATGACGATATAGACGCCGGAAGGCAAGTCGCTGTTGCGGACGCTTTTGCCGTTGATGTCGAAAATTCTGACGGTCTCGCCGTCGGCACCCTTGACGATGATGCGGCCATTGTTGGCATAGATGTTGATGTCTGAAGCATCATGCTCCTCAATTCCGCTGCCACAGTCCTCAACAATGTTGCCAAAGAGGCCCCACACGGGATGGGAATGGTAGGCATTCAAAGAACCACAGGGGACGATAAGGAGGGTATTATAATTGGCAAAGACACCACTGCCGACTGTAGGAGGCACGGAGCATTTCAACACCAGGGTGTCAAGCTGCGTTACACCGTTGAAAACGGAGTCGCCAATACTTTCAAGAGTTGAGGGAAGTACCAGTTGGTGCAGACTCGTGCAATTGATAAAAGCTTCCTCGCCAATGGCGGTAATGCCCTCACCGATGGTGACGTTGGCAAGCGAGGCGCAACCCCAAAAAACTTCACCAGGAATTTCCGTCATCGTTCCCGGCAGGCTCACGGTGGGCAGACTAACGCAATCGCCGAAAGCCGTCCATCCCATCGTAGTGAAGCCTTCGGGCAGGATGAAATCCACATTCAATGCACTGTCGTACTGGAAGGCAAAGTCCCCAATCTCCTTCAGCGTAGAAGGAATGTTGATATGCTCTAGGTTGACACACTCACGGAAAGCACAATAGCCTATCGTTTCCACACCTTCTCCGAGGGTGACATTCTGGAGATTACAGCACTGACTGAAGACCCACTCGCCGATGGTGTTAACACTGCCAGGGATGCTCACCTCCGTGATGGAGTAGCAATTTCCGAAGGCGTAGTATCCGAGAGTAGTCAGACTGTTGGGGAAGATGATTGACTGAAGTGCGAAGCAGTTGGTGAAAGCCCTTTCGCCGATAAAGGTAATCCCCGCGGGGAGGTTGACTTCAGCCAGCTGTCTGTCGTCAAAGAAACAGCGATAAGGGATTTCGGTGACACCCTCGGGAATGGTGACGGAGGTCAGGCTGTAGCACAAGGCGAAAGCCCATTCGTCGATGTAGGTCAGGCTCGAGGGGAGGTTAACCGATGCCAGCAAGCTGTCGTAATAGAAGCAGCAATAAGGGATTCCGATGACACCTTCGGGTATGTTGACGGAAGTCAGGCTGTAGCACTTGCCAAAGGCGTATGAGCCGATGGCGGAAACAGAGGCGGGCAGCGTGATAGAGGTCACCAGCTCGCAACTGTAGAAAGCATCGTGGCCCACCTCGATGACGGCGTGCATCGAGCCACCGAATGGCACTGAGTCGGGCACCGTGACGGCTCCCGACGGCTCGGTGTAGCCGGTCCATGCGGCGTCGTTCGTCTCGTCGTAACCCGGCCACAGCGGCGGCACCAGCATGGCATTGCCAGTCGAATTAACAATGTAATATAGCGTCGTGCCCTGGTAGGTGTAGCTGAAAACTGAATCCTGGGCCTTTACGCCCTGTCCGAGGATCATTGCCATTGCAAAAATGGCCACAAATAGTACTTTTTTACTCATGATTTTATACAAATTTATTGATTTACAAGATGTGTCCAAAAAAAAAGCAAAAGTACAAATTTTTCCCTTTGCATGCTGCACTAGATTTGCAATCATCCTACGGAGGCGGCTGCGCCCCGCAGGCGCAGGCAGGCCGTTAGGTCTGCAGAGTTTGGTAGTGCCAAAGGCACGACATTTTCAGTAACCCCTTACGTTAGTATGGGGTACAAAGATCAGCCTCTTAGCATACCTATAGCGTATCTACTGCGTATCTATAGCGTATCTATAGATAGCCATAAGAGCCCCTCTGGCTCCCACCCTGCCAACTTCGATCGGCGTTGCCCCCGCACGCAGCGTCATAGCAAGAGTCTGGCAAAAGTAGAGACGGTGCATGCACCGTCTCTACTTTTTTTTCTTGATTCTGCTATCTGGCGCCGGGCATGGCGACCTGGCCTGACTGGAGGGATCGCTGCATCAGCTCGTCCAGCTGCTGCTGCACGTAGGCCTGCTTCTTCTGCTGGATGAGCATCATGCGGGCGGCGGCAATCTCCTCTTCGGTCTCGTTGATGGTGCGGCGCGACTTGTAGTCGAGGAAGACAATGAGGTAATGGTATTCATCGTCTTCAGTCTCAATATATTTGTTTTGGGTAAGTATGGATTCCTTGTTCTTGATTTCGATAGGGAATTCATTTTGTATATCATCGAGATACAGCCAGTTGTTGTCCTCCAGGAAATACTCTATAGAGTCGGCGCACAGCTCCTCGATGCGCTGCTTCTCGTCCACACGGCGCTCGTCGTCAAACAGCAGTTCCTTCAGCTCTTTGACCACCTTTGAGCCTTTGGAGGTCTTGACATAGTTGATCTTGATGATCTCGCGGTTGACGGTATAGCGGCTTTCGTATTTCTGGAGAAACTGCTCCAGCTCTTCGTCGCTGACCTCAAAGCGAGTGCTGTCGGAGGTCAACAGCTGGTAGTAGGCGTTGATCAACAGCGTGTTCTTGTATTCGGCCAACTCTCTGCTGAAGTTCTGCTGACGCAAGGGCAGGGCCTGTTGCGCCTCGTGGAGGATAATCTGCTGACGCACCCAGTCTTCTATCAGGGTTTGGGCCAGTCGGGCACTGTCGGCCGGAAGGTAATTGTCGGGAATCTGGTCGGCAAGTTGCGACAGGTAGAGCTTGGCGTTGTAGGCCTCGGCCACCACAGGGTCTTTCTGCTTGCAGGAAGACAGGCAGAGGCAGAGCAACAGGCACAGGAAAGGCAGGCGAGCTTTCATAGCCTATTTCTTCAAGATGGTGGCATACACATCCTCGTTGATGACAACGGGATATTTCTGACGCAGTTCCTGCAACCACAGCTCGTCCAGATGGTTCTGGTATTCGGTGATGACGGTGGCCTTGATTTGCTGGAAGCTTTTGTATTCCACAGGATCGGCTTTGGGATTGACGGGATAGTTCACCTTGATTTTCTCGTAATACTCCTTCAAGCCTGTGGTGTCGGTAATAGCCTGGGTCCACACCTTCTGCGAGTTAACTTCATAGAGAATCATACCGTCGTGGTACTCGTTGACCAGCTCTTTGAAGTCGGGATACTTGTTGATGAGATTTTCTTTCTCGTAGGCATAGAGTTTATCTTCCACATATTTGTCGAAGCGCTCGTTGAGGAATTTCTCCAAAGAGGTGGTAAGCTCGATACCCTGGAAGCGGGAAACATACTTGGCAAAATCCTTGACGAGCACCTGCTGGTTGGCAAAGGTAGCCATCGGGGCCAGCGCGTCGATGCCGGGCAGCGTGGTGATATCGGTGGTGGTGGACTGGAAGAACTCGACGGGGATGTTGGCGCACAGGAACTTCATGCCGGCAGCCTTTCCGCTTTCATTATAGTTGTATTGTTTTTTCAGCTTGGCGATGAATGACTCCTTGCTGATATAGCTGCGGTTGTCGCGACCCAGCTTCATCTTGAGCATACCTTCATAGTCTTCGTCAATCTTGATATATTGTATAGAGTCGAGCTTGATGAAGTGCCAGCCATAAATGGAGGCCACCGGACTCGAAACCTCACCCTTTTTCAAGTGGATGGTAGCGGCCACAAAGTCGCCGGTACGCTGGTTGGGGGCAAAAGGCTGCATGTGGCCTTCCTTGATGTTGGTGGCAATGTCGTCGGAATAATCCACCACCAGCTGGGCAAAAGGCACACCCTGATTGAGTTTCTGTTGAATTTCCTCTATCTTAGCCTTGACCTCTTCGCTCATCACCCCATGGCGGGCATTGGTGTCGCTAATCAGAATATGGGCGGCATAAATCTTGGAGATGGCAGGCACCACATCCTGCACATAAATCAGGTGATAGCCAAAGCGCGAGCGGATAGGCATGGAGACCTTGCCCACGGGCGTGTTGTAGGCTCCCGTCTCGAAAGGATAAATCAGGTTGAAGACCGTAAAATAGCTGATATCGCCCTTGTTGCCGGCCTGCTTTCTGCCGTTTTGCGGATTGATAAAGTCGCGGGCAGAGGGGTCTTCCGAGTAGAGCACCGCTGCTTCGTTGAAGTCCAGGCCTTTCAGGATTTGCTTTCTGATCTTCATCGCCTTCTTGTAGGCTGCCATCGTATCCTTAGGACTGGCGTCGGGGGCACAGTTGATGAGGATATGAGAAGCATGGATATGTTTCTTGGCACGCTCAACACACTCCTGATACAGACGCTCGGCCACCTCGTTGTCGGTAAGGTACTGCTGGGCCGACTGGTTGATATAAGAGGCCAACTCGGCCTGGAAAGCGGCAGAGGTATCTATCTTTAGCGATTTTCCTTCTTTTACCTTTAGTTTGAAGTTGACAAAAAGGTCGAGATAATCACGCAATTCTTTGTCAGTGGTTTTCTTTAAATCGTTGTTTTTGGCAAAAGTATTGACAAATTCCGCCTTGGAAACCGCCTCGTCACCTATCGTCATGAGGGGCTTTTCGGAACCAACCTGTGCGAAACCCATGCTAAAACAGCAGGATAAAGAAATGGCTAAAACGCTGATTACAAACTTCTTCATACTATTATCCATTATATTATTTCAATCTGCAAAGGTACACTAATTTTTTTAAAAAAGAAAAATTTGAAAATATGTGTTTTCTATCAACAATTTTTGTATTTTTGCAGTCCCAAATCAGTCTCCTTAGCTCAGCTGGTAGAGCAATTGACTCTTAATCAATGGGTCCAGGGTTCGAGTCCCTGAGGGGACACTAAAAATCAAGCACTTGCATCGCAGGTGCTTGATTTTTTTATAGGTTTTTCAGGGGGATTTTCAGTCTTCAGAATCTATTTATTTTCCGAACCAAGATTCCATTTCTGCTGCGTCAAACTGACGAATGATGGTTTTTCCGCTCGGACTGACATTGGAAATCTGACAGTCGAACAGCTGTTTCAGGAAGTCGGTAATCTCGCACATTTCGGTCATGGGCTTGAAAGAGGCGCATTTCTGCTTGGCCATACTCATAGCCAGGTTCTGGTCTTTTTCGGCATGATGCAGAAAGAGGTTGGAGTGATAGGCCTCCAAAAAGAGCTCTATCACCTGCTGCACATCCTCGCCCTCGTCACCATTGGGGGTGCCGTTGACTGCAAAATGGGTGCCGTCGATGGACTCCAAATCGTAGCCCAGCTTCAGCAACTGGGGTTTCAGCTCGCGAGCCAGGTCGGCTTTCGCCGGCGACAGGGTGATGGTTTCGGGAAACAGTGACTGCTGAACCGTGATGGGTTTCTGCTGGATGGCCATCAGGTATTTCTCATACAAGATACGCTCGCGGGCATGGGCGATATGGATAACCGAAAGTCCGTTGCCGATATTGGCTACTATATATTTTTTATTGACAGGCAGGCATCTCAAATCCTCGGGCTGTGTTTCAGAAGGGTCTGAGGCGGGAGAATCCTGCAAATCCAAACGCGGTGTTTCGGTCACCTCCTGCTTCAGGGTTTCGGTCTCGGTCTTCAACGATTGCAGAAAATCGCTCCAGCCGGAGGTGTCGAAATCGCCATGTGACGAAGCAGGCTTGCTGTAAGAGCTGCCCGATGAGGAATGCCCTCCAGAGGACGGATGGCTGTGGAACGGATTGAAGTCTGGGTTATGGGTAATCACAGGCTCCTTCAGCGTCATATCTTTCGGCATGTTCGACACATCCATCCCCGGCTCGTAGTCGAAGTCGAGACTTGGGGTCAGCGACATCTGGCCCAGCGATTTCTTCACCGTTGAGTTGAGGAAGCCGAATACCAGCCGCTCGTCTTGCAACTTCACATCCACCTTGGTGGGACTGATATTAATATCTATCGTAGCAGGATCCACCTCCAGATTGATAAAATAGGCTGGTTTGTAGCCATCGGGAATCAGCTCGGAATAGGCAGACTCCACCGCATAGTTCAGCAGCGGATGGCGCACATACCTCCGATTGATGAACATATACTGCTCGCTCTTTTTCTTCTTGGCATTCTCGGGCTTAGCAATAAAGCCTGAAATATTGATAAAATCGGTCTCCTGCTCCACCGGAAACAACTTGTCCTGAAAATGGTTTCCAAAGACATTCACAATACGCTGTTTCAGGTTGGTGGGCTGCAGCTGAACCACCAGCTTGCCATTATGGTAAAGGGAGAAAGACAGCTCTTGATGGGTGAGCACCACCCTATTGAACTCCTCCTCGATATGGCCGAACTCCACATTGTCGGACTTCAGGAAATTGCGTCGTGCCGGCACATTGTAAAAGAGGTTCTTCACCGAGATGGAAGTCCCGTCGGAAGTGGCAATCAACGAATGCTCCTTGACCTCCGAGCCCTCTATCAGCAGCAGGGTTCCCATGCTGTCTTCAGCCATCTTGGTACGCAGCTCCACATGGGCGATAGCCGCAATGGAAGCCAACGCCTCCCCTCGGAAGCCCTTGGTGGTCAGGCGGAAAAGGTCGTCGGCACAAGTAAGCTTGGAGGTAGCGTGCCGCTCGAAACACAAGCGTGCATCGTTGAAGCTCATCCCCTTGCCGTTGTCCACCACCTGTATCAGGGTCCGTCCGGCATCCTTGATAATCAGCTGGATATTGTCGGCACCGGCATCCACCGCATTCTCCAACAGCTCTTTCACCACAGAGGCGGGTCGCTGGATAACCTCTCCGGCCGCTATCTGATTGGCCACCGCATCGGGCAGCAGATGAATGATGTCAGCCATTACTTATCCAAGAATTTGACGAAGAAGAAGACCAAGACTATCACGATAAACATCAGCCAAATGACCGTTTTAAGCGGAAACTTGTTGCGGTCTTGCTGGCTAATGCGCTTTGACGACCAGCTACGGTGCAGACGCTCGGCAAACTTTTCAGGGTCGTAATCCTCACCTGATTTATCCACCGGCTTGTCATCCGATGACTGATAAAAACGAGGCTTGTATCTGAATTCCCGCTTTTCGGGACGATCTATTAAGTTGAAGGCCATATATCTTGTTGTTGATTTGTTGAACTGTTGATTTGTTTTTATATCAGTTGGCAAAGATACAAAAAATTCCGTATTTTTGCTTGCTAATTTGACAACATGATTAAGAACATTATCTTTGACCTGGGCGGAGTGATTTACGATATCCGCTATGAGAACATCCCAGAGGCCTTTGCACGCATGGGGGCAGGCAATCTGGTAGCCTTGTATTCCAAAGCCAAACAGACAGACTTTATTGACCAGTATGAGGAAGGGCTGATTTCCTCGGACGAATTCTGCGAGAAGATACGCCAAATTTCTTCGGTGCCACTGACCAACGAGCAGATACGGGATGCCTGGAATGCCATCCTGATTGATGTGCCGGCACCAAGGGTGGATTTTCTGCTGGAACTGAAAAAGAAATACAAGCTGTATCTTTTCAGCAACACCAACCAGTTCAACTACGAATGCTTCACCGCCCATCTGAAACAGAAATACGGCTTCGACTTTTTCGAGACCATCTTCCAGGCCGCCTATTTCTCGCATATCCTGCACCTCCGAAAACCCAAAGAAGAGGGCTTCCGAAGAATTATCCAGGAACAGCAGCTAAACCCTGCCGAGACCCTGTTTATCGACGATTCGCCCCAGCACATTGAAGGCGCCCGCCGCTGTGGTCTGCAAGCCTATCACCTGCAAGACGGAGAGACGATTGAAACGCTAAAACTAATACAATAATATTGTAGTCACCAATTCAACAAATTTTCGTATCTTTGCACCCCCATTTTAAAGAGGAATAATATAATATTAAAACTTTGTAATAATGAACATTAAAAACGAAAAAGTAAACGGAGACGTTCAAGAACTGACGATTGAAATTAACAAAGAAGACTATGCAGAAAAAGTAGAGGCCGCATTAAAGAAGTACCGCCGCACCGCCCAAGTGCCTGGTTTCAGAGTGGGCAACGCACCTATGGCCATGATCAAGAAGATGTATGGAAAGAGCGCCATCTACGACGAGGTCAACAACATGATGTCACAAGAGCTGTACAAATACCTCAGCGACAACAAAATTGATATCATGCTTGAGCCCATTCCCGTGGAGGAAAAGTCAAAAGTGGATTTCGACAATCCCGACAATTTCGTTTTTGTATATGAATACGCCCTGCAACCCCAATTCGACATCGACTTCAACAAGCAGGTGACCAACTTCAAGATTGCCGCTTCACAAGAAGAGATTGACAACCTGATTAACCAGATGCAGCGCAGATATGGTGAATATACTTCTCCCGAAGAAATTGGCGAGGACGACTATATCTCAGCCAAAATTGACGACAAAGACTGCTTCTTCTTTGCCAACGAGCTGAACGAGAAAGGTCGCAAGGCCTTTATCGGCAAGAAACTCAACGAGATGGTGCATGTGCCTTTGAGACAGATCTTCGAAGATGAGAAGAATGTGTTGAAAGTGCTGAGAATCACCGACCAGCCGCTGGAAGAAGGCAACCAATACGAATACGATGTCACCATCAGCAGCATTGGCCGTATCACTCCCGCCGAACTCAACGAAGACTTCTTCAAGAAAGCCTATCCCGACGGCAGCGTGACCACCAAAGAGCAAATGGAGAAAGTTTGCGCCGAGCAGATTGAAAGACAATGGAAAGACTATACCGACCGCCAGTTTATGAACGACGCCATCGGCACCCTGCTGGACAACGTCAACATCAACTTCCCCGATGAATTCATCAAACGCTACATTCTGCTGACCCAAAAAGACATGACTGCCGAGAAACTGGAGGAGAAATATGCCGACTACCAGAAGTCCTTCAAATGGCAGCTAATTGAGAACAAGCTGGTGAAAGACAACGAACTCAACGTAACCCAAGACGAGGTGAAAGCATACGTACGCAACTTCTTCATGAGCAACTATTTCAGCAACTTCAAAGAAGAAGACATCAAAGAAAGACTGGACACTTTGGTAAACGATGCCCTGAAGAAAAAAGAAGATGTGAAGAACATCTACGACCAGCTGTACGATGCCAAGATTATGGATGTTCTCCGCAAAAACTTCATCATTGTGGAGAAGAATGGCAGCTATGACGACTTTGTAGCTTTTGCTAGCGGCAAGGAAGCCGAAGAGAAACCGGCCGCCAAGAAGAAAGCTCCCGCCAAGGCCAAGAAGGCAGCCGACACCGCTGAAGCCGGCGAAGCAGAAGCCAAGCCCAAAACCAGAACTACCAGAGCTAAAAAGGCTGAAACCACTGCCGAAGGCGAAGAGAAACCCAAAGCTAAAACCACCAGAAAATCCACCAAAAAAGAAGAATAAACTATGAACGAATTTCAAAAATACGCTGTCAAGCACAGAGGTATCAGCAGCCTGCGCCTCGAACAATATTCCTCTGTACTCAATGACTACATCACCCCCTACATCATCGAGGAACGCCCGATGAACATCACCCAGCTGGATGTGTTCTCACGCTTGATGAAAGACAGAATCATCTTCTTGGGAGTGCCCATCTACGATGACGTAGCCAACATCATTCAGGCACAGCTGTTATTTTTGGAATCACAAGACTCTGAGCGCGACATCCAGATCTATCTGAACAGCCCCGGTGGCAGCGTATATGCCGGTTTAGGCATCTACGATACCATGCAGTATCTGAAACCCGACATCTCGACCATCTGCACCGGTATGGCTGCCTCTATGGCCGCCGTGTTGATGTGTGCCGGTGCCAAGGGCAAACGCTACGCCCTGCCCCACTCACGCATCATGATCCATCAGCCGATGGGCGGCACTCAGGGACAGGCCTCCGACATCGAAATTGAAGCCCGCGAGATTCAGAAACTGAAAAAGGAACTGTATGAAATCATTGCCAACCACTCTGGGAAAGACTATGAGCAGGTGTGGAAAGACAGCGACCGCGACTACTGGATGACCGCTGCCGAAGCCAAAGAATATGGCATGATTGATGAAGTGCTGAAAAATGACAGAATAGCCAATGGCCAAAAGTAAAGACTCTCAAGAATACTGCAGTTTCTGCGGACAACATATTCCCTTCAACAAAGTACTGATTCACGGTGTGAACGGTGCCATTTGTGAGAATTGTCTACAGGCAGTCAACGAAGTGATGGGCGACATTCGGGAAACCGAAAACAAAAAGCAGCGCAAGAACATCGAGCTCAAACTGCTTAAGCCCAAGCAAATCAAGGCCAAACTGGACGAATACGTCATCGGTCAGGACGAGGCCAAGAAGGTGATTTCCGTGGCCGTTTACAACCACTACAAACGAATACTCTACGACCAGCAGGATGATGTGGACATCGAGAAATCCAACATCATCCTGGTGGGTGAGACGGGTACCGGCAAGACCCTCCTCGCCCGCACCGTGGCCAAGTTGCTGGATGTGCCCTTCTGCATTGCCGACGCCACCGTCTTCACCGAAGCCGGCTATGTGGGCGAAGATGTGGAAAGCATCCTGACCCGACTGCTGCAAGCCGCCGACTATGACGTGGATCGTGCCGAACGGGGTATTGTCTTCATCGACGAAATCGACAAGCTGGCCCGCAAAGGTGCCGACAATCCCTCCATCACCCGCGATGTGTCGGGCGAGGGTGTGCAACAATCCCTGCTCAAACTGCTGGAAGGCTCCATGGTAAACGTTCCCCCACAGGGCGGACGCAAACACCCCGAGCAGAAATTCATTGAGGTCAACACCAAAAACATACTGTTTGTCGCTAGCGGCGCATTCAACAGCATCGACAAGATTATCGCCGAGCGCATGAACACCAACGTCATTGGCTACAACAAGAAAAAGCACGAAATCGACAAGAAGAACATGATGCAGTATATCTCTGCCCACGACCTCAAGACCTTCGGTCTGATACCCGAGCTGTGCGGCAGATTTCCTGTCATCACCTACTTGAATGCGTTGGATGCCACCGCCCTGAAACGTATCTTGGTAGAGCCCAAAAACGCCTTGGTCAAACAATACGAGCGACTGTTCCAGCTGGACGGCATCACCCTCACCTTCGACGAAGACAGTCTGGACTATATCGTCAGCAAAGCGGTAGAGTTGAAGCTGGGAGCCCGTGGCCTCCGCTCCATCATCGAGAAGATTATGACCAACGCCATGTATGAGTTTCCCTCTTCCACCAAGAAGAAAATCAGCATCACCGCCGACTACGCCCGCCAGCAGTTCGAAAGCTCCATTTTCTCATTCCTGGATTGATTGCATCTGGAAAAGTGAATCCCATCCACGACATACTCGCAAAATACGAATTCCCCGTATATCTGGCTCCTATGGAGGAGGTTACCGACCCTCCCTTTCGTCATTTATGCAAGGAGTTCGGGGCTGACCTCCTGATCTCGGAGTTTATCTCATCGGATGCCCTCTCGCGGGAAGTGGAGAAGAGCATCAAGAAAATGCACTTTGAAGAAGGAGAAAGACCTTTCGGCATCCAGATTTTCGGCCACGACGAGGAATCGTTGACTGCAGCGGCCCGAATTGCCGAAAGCGCCTCACCCGACTTTATTGACATCAACTGGGGCTGTCCCGTGCGCAAGGTGGTAACCAAAGGTGCCGGCTCGGCTATTTTGAAAGACATCCCCAAAATGGTGCGCCTCACCAGGTCGGTGGTGGATGCCGTCAAACTGCCCGTGACCGTCAAAACACGCTTGGGCTGGGAAGAGTGCGACAAACCCATTGTAGAGGCTGCCGAGAGGCTGCAGGATGTGGGCATCAGCGCCATCACCATCCACGGCCGCACCCGCGCCCAGATGTATGGAGGCACTGCTGACTGGACCCTGATCGGTCAGGTGAAAAGCAACCCCCGAATGCACATCCCCGTAATCGGCAACGGCGATATCGACAGCGCTGAGAAAGCGGTGGAATACAAACAACGCTACGGAGTGGACGCCATCATGGTGGGCCGTGCCGCCATTGGAAATCCATGGATATTCAAACAGATTAAAGATTACCTGAAAGGAGAGGCGCCTATGCTGCCCGACTACGACGAGCGGGTACAGGTTTGTCTGAGACATCTGAAATTAGAGATGGAATGGAAAGGAGAGCGCAGTGGCATTCTGGAAATGCGCAAACATTACGCCAACTATTTCAAAGGGATACCCCATTTCAAGGAGAAAAAGATACGGCTGATGAGCGCATTAAGCTATGAAGAATGCCAAAATATCCTTATAAATCATTAGAAACAAGAGTGTTGTATCTTTTTCAAAGATAAATTATCAAAAGTGGAGTCTGAATACAAAAAATTTTGTATTTTTGCACTCTCAAACATGGCGATTGTAGCTCAGTTGGTTAGAGTACCGGATTGTGGTTCCGTGGGTCGTCGGTTCGAATCCGACCTGTCGCCCAAAAGAGTTGAAAATCAGCGGAAAACCGCTGATTTTTTGTTTAAAACGGGACGAAACAATACGAATATTGCACCAAAACCACACCAGAAAACAATTATTTTGTATCTTTGCTGCTCATAAATAAATAATCACATGAAAAAAATATTTCTTTTCACCTTGTTATTCGGACTGTTCATTTCAATAGGAGTTGCCCAAAGCACCACCCTTAATGGTCCCATTGTGGACATGGATCGCTATGGGAAATTTTTGCTTATCAACGACAGTGAAGATCAAATTGTTTTCGTCACAAAACAAAGAAAAATAGGTTTAGCAGACGAATCATACTTCCTAATTCATCGCTACGACAAGCAAGAGCACTACACCGAAACTCAGAAAATCGATGAAAAATTAGGATGCAACTTTGCATTTTTTTATGATAATCAAGCGACTGTCGTCAAACAAACCACAAACGGAAAGACAAAAGCTGTTGAGTACCTTAGAGCATCGGTGCCCTCTTCAGCGGAAAAAGTCAAAAAATTAAGTTTTGAACCACTTCACCAAGCGCCATTGGAAAAATACAAGTTTTCCTTCTCCCATATAGTTTATTCCCCCGACTATTCCAAATTTGCTATTCTGACAATTTTAAAGCCCAACTCAAGTCGAAAAATCGACCATATTGCTGATGTCGCTGTTTTTGAGAGCAACGGAGTAAAATTATGGCACCAGCGCCAACACACCCATTGGCTTGTCAACGACCAGATTCCGTTTTATCTGTCCAACGATGGAACCGTTTATATCGCGGAATTTGGCAGTTATTATAACCCTCAGGTTCATCAGACAGACTCTCTTCACATTTCGGTTTACAATAGCAACGGCATCTGGAATTACGCAGAAGGATTTGGATCTGATGCCACATTCAATTGCGGAAAAGCGATCCTGAAAGATGGCAGATTTGTGGTTTGTGGAGTTCCCTGCCCCAATCAACGTAATTCAGGGCAACTGATCACCTACTTTGTCTCTCCCGATGGCGAGGTTGACAAAGAAATGTCTTCATTTGAAATAAGTTTTAATGATGGATACGTGTATGACGTACGGGAATTGAACAGCGACCCTGGAAAATTCCACCCCTACTTTTTTGATATCAAAGAACTGAAAAACGGCAACTTGATGTTAGTCGGAGAATTAAATTATCGGGATCAGGTAGGCACGTCTATCACCATAGGTTCCTCCTGGGGTGTGAGTGATATCATGGGATATATTTCCCGAAATATCATTGTAACAACCATCACAGACGATGGCGAGGTGCTAAACACCTTCACATATCCACGTGCAACTGTCACTCCGGAACAAATTTTCAAGACACCCAACCTTAATGTTCCGGGAATTTTCGAGCACGATGGAAAAATAAGCCTGATATACAACGAGCACAAAGACAATTTCTCCCCCAATAACAAATTATGGCATCTTTTGTACAACAATCAGAATGGGAAATGCTGTGTAGTAGTGGCTGATGCAATGCAAGAAGGAGATTTTGAAGGGAAAGTAGTTTATACTTCTGCAAATTCTTCCTATTCACAACAAAATTCACTGACAGACCAAGACGATTATTTCCACAGAATTTTGTCGTACGATGACAATGCCGTCTATTACCTGCTCAAGCACAACAAAGGTTTCAGGGTTGAGAAAATCACCTGGTAAGTGGAATCGGGGTCGCCGCAGTGCATTATGCACTTGCTACGAAGCACTGAATCAAAACACCGTGGAATTGATACACCCATAATAGGATGGCAACTCTCACGGTACCACTGTCACTATTCTTCCTGTGCGCTTGTCAATAATCTGTATGGTATCCCCTTCTTTCTCAACTTTAAAAACAGGATGGTCTTCAGCAATGTTAATGGAGGTCAAACTATTGCACAAATGAAATGCTCCACCTCCAATAGATGTAACAGAATTCGGAATATTGATGGAGGTCAAACTACTGCAATGATAAAAAGCGTTATCCCCAATGGACATAACAGAGTTCGGAATATTGATGGAGGTAAGGTTGTCGCACCAGTGAAATGCTTCCTTGCCAATGGATGTAACAGAACTCGGAATGTCGATGGAGGTCAAACCTACACAATAAGAAAAAGCCCCTTCCCCGATGGACGTAACAGTGTTGGGGATAATAGTTTTTTGACATCCCACAATCAATTTATTAGATTTTGACAAAACAATGGCGTTACAATTGTCACGACTATCATATACAGGATTGTTTTGGTCCACATGGATGTATGCCAAGCTATCGCAAAAATAAAATACATCCCTTCCAATGGATGTAACAGAGCTGGATATGTTGACCGATGCCAGGCTGCGACAATAATAGAAGGCACAATCCCCAATGCTAGTGACAGAGTTGGGAATGGAAATGGCAGTCAGACTGTTGCAACGAAAGAATGCCCCGGAACCTAAGGATTTAACAGAGGTAGGGATAGAGATTTCGGTCAAATGACTGCAAGAAGCAAATGCGGACTCCCCGATGGACGTAACGGTATTAGGGATGACAGTTCCTGGACATCCCAAGATCAACTTATTGGTTTTTGACAAAATAATGGCATTGCAGTTTTCGCGACTGTCATACACACGATTTCTCTTGTCAACACTGATAGAGACTAGACTGTCGAAGTTATAAAATGCGTACTTACCGATGGAAGTGATTGTTTCAGGAATGTGGATGGAGCTCAGTCCATAACAACCTCTGAGAAAGGCCTCCTTCCCAATAGAAGTGACCGAATATTTTTTCCCTTCATAAACAACGAAAGAGGGAATGGATAGATCCCTGGAAATGTTCGTGCCTGTATACCTCACAATCTCAACAGATTTACGGCCTCTTAGTTTTTTACACTCGACTTCTTGCTTGGTCGGGCATAAAGCCTTAAATGTCTGTGCCTGCAACCCTGCCACAAGACTTGCTATGAACAGGATTAAAAGAATGTGTCTTCTCATATTTCCAAATTTTCTGCAAAGTTACAACTATTCTCTGAGAAATATCTTATCTGACAAATTTAAATTTCATAAAAACACATGTGCTTTGGTCCACCACAGGTTCAAATCCAACCAGTCGCCCCAATAGTGTTGAAAATCAGCGGAAAACATCTGACTCATTTTTCAAAAACGATAGTCAACACTAAAAAAATCACTTTTAAACTAATTTTTTAGTTGAGCAATTAAAATATTTTGTATCTTTGCAGCGTTGTTTAGAGTGAGTGTTGAGGACTGCGTGTTAGTGATTTCATGTTAGAGACTGCGTGTTGAGGACTGCGTGTTAGTGATTACATGTTGGAGAGCTTCACTGTAGGGACGCAATTCATTGCGTCCGAAAAAAGTAGAGAAAAGATATAAATATAATAAAGATGAAAGAGTTGACTAAGGCAGAAGAGCAGGTGATGCAGGTGATCTGGAAAATTGGACAGGGGTTTGCCAATGAGATTATGGCTGCCTTCCCCGAACCCAAACCTGCTTACAACACCGTATTAACCATTATCAAGATATTGGAAAACAAGGGTTTTGTAAAACACGAAACTTATTGCCGCGCCCACCGCTATCAAGCCGTCATCAGCAAAGAGGAATACTCCCAATATTTCTTAAGCAGTATGGTGGAACGCTACTTCAACAACTCCTACCTCGACCTGATTTCCGCTTTTGCCAAAAAAGAAAACCTGAGCCTCAAGGAATTGGAATCCATCAAAAATTTCATTGATGAGGCCATCAAAAACGAACAAAAATAATAGTCAAATGAATGCATCGGTATTTTTTCTCAGCTTTATAATCCCCTGCGCCATTACAACGGCTGTTTTGTGGATATGCTATCGACTGTTCTTTGGCAATAGCAACCGTTTCCAATTGAACCGCTACTTTCTGCTCTCAGCTTTGATAGTAGCGTTAGCCTTACCCGTCATCGGCCATTGGATGGGGCAAATCTCCCCAAATACCGCTATTTGGAAAGAAGAATTATTCAGCAATACCTTCATGCTGAAAGAATTCGTTATTTCAGCCGACGGGACAACGCTTACAGCATCAGACTCGGAAAATGCACTAAGCACAAGCAGTCAGGGCCTTAACTTCTGGCATTTAGGCCTCATCCTATATATAATAGGAGTAAGTATTGCAAGCCTTTTGTTTTTCTACAAATTAATCAAGATTATTGCCCTCACCATCCGTTCACCCAAAGGGAAACTAAACGGATATACGGCAGTTTACACCAACGGCAATCATGGCTCATTCTCTTTCCTGCACTTCGCCTATTTCCCTGATAAAAACATATCACCCGAGATTATACGTCATGAGCTCAGTCATATCGAGCACCATCATACCTACGATATACTTCTGACGGAAATAATGATGATTTTACAATGGTTCAATCCTTTCATCTATCTTTATAAAAGGGATTTGCAAAGGACACATGAATACATTGCCGACAGCGATGTGTTGGCAGAAGGCATTGACAAAGAAAAATACATGTATCTGATTTTACAGCAGTGCACGGCTGTGGATTTCAGCAACATGGGTAATAATTTCAGTTTAAAATCAACCAAAAAAAGAATCAAAATGATGACCAGCAACACAAAAACAAAGGGTATCTGGTGGAAATTGATGGCCATGATACCCGTGTTGGCAATCCTCTTGTTTGCCAACCTCAAGACCACGGCAGAAAATGCACCCTCCCCTATCGCCGAGCAAACAGCCATAAGCGATGACGCCACGCTAATGGAAAACACAGCAACAGAAGTTGTTGAGCAAACCATTATGGATGAGCCCACAACCGAGCCTATGGTACAAAAGCACAGCATAGAACAGCCCACCCAACCCATTGAAGAGACTATTGTTCCCGACGATAGCATTTATAACATAGTGGAAGTGATGGCAGAATACCCTGGTGGATTTGAAAAGATGGCTGAGTTCCTCGGAAAAAACATTGTATATCCTGAAGAAGCTAAAGAGAAAAACATTCAAGGCACCGTGTTAGTGAGCTTCGTGGTAGAGAAAAACGGTAAGATTACCGATGCCAAAGTGGTAATAGGAATAGGCGGCGGCTGTGATGAGGAAGCCTTGAGAGTAGTCAACGCCATGCCCAAATGGAAACCCGGGAAGCAGAATGGCAAGAACGTAAGGGTTCAGTTTGCATTACCTATAAAGTTCAAGCTTCAATAAAGACAGCTTGCAATATATTGTTCTACTGGTGGTAACAAAAGAATTTTTTATTATTTTTGCAGCATCAACCTTTTAACATCACAAAATAAATTAAATCAAAATGAAAAAGTTCTTAGTATTATTCCTCGGTTTCTTAACCTTGACTTTGGGTGCTTGCAAGAAGAACAATGATTCAAGCCAAATCCAAAACGGACCAACCTCATACGATAATCTTCCAAGTCAAGCCCAGCAGTTTATCACCCAACACTTCCCCACTGCTTCTATTGTCTCTGTTGTAATAGACGAAGGCAGATACGAAGTATGGTTGAACAATGGTACCGAAATCGAATTCACCATGCAAGGCGAGTGGAAAGAAGTGGACTGCCACATGACTCAGGTTCCGAACTCTATTATTCCAGCAAAAATATTGGAATATGTTACTGCCCACTACCCCAATAATTTCATCGTCAAAATTGAAAAAGATTACGACGGTTACGACATTGAACTTAACAATGGTCTTGACCTGGATTTCGACTACAATGGGAATTTACAAGAAGTAAGTTTCAAATAAAACCTCTTAAAAACACTTCCGTCATTTTCATTAATTAATGACTTGACGGAACATCATCCTTGGCCCTGCTAGTGGTTACCAGGTAAACGCCTGCGAGAATCAACAGCAGGGCCACTGGTTTATTCCAGGTGAAGATATCCTGTCCCAAAGCTATCGCCACACAGGAAGTGACTACAGGCTGCAGGTTGCTGTACATGCTTACTGTGGTGGGACGCAATACCCTGAGGGATAACGGCAACAGGAAGTAAGAAACCACGGTGGCAAAAATCAAGATAGTCATCAAATTGAGCCAAGCAGAAACCGGTACCGCCTCGTAGAAGATAGGGCAAGTATCATACGACAGAAAGTGTATGGCCATCGGGGCACAAATGATGCTGCCGTATAAAAACATCCACTTCATCATCGTCACAGGACTGTATTTCTTGGACACACTACGTGTAATCAACAGATAGGCGGCATAAAACAATATATTGACAAAACATAGCAGCAAGCCCATCGGTTGGGCGTTGGCATCTATCTTCCACGAGAAAAGTACAATCATCAAAGCACCGCAAATACCCACAAACACACCGGCAGATTTCCGCACAGAGATAGGCTCCTTCAGGAAGATGGCCGCCAGTATCATCACCACCAACGGACTGGTGGCTGAGATCAGCGACACATAGCAGGGGGAAGTATAGCGGAACGCCTCGGCAAAAGCTATCAGCGTGCCCGCCAATACAAAAGCGCCGAAGACAAACAGCCCCATATCCTTCCTTTCCACCTTCTCGCGCGTGAAGAACAACGACAATAGCCAAAAGCCCGCCGCTCCAAACAGCATACGCACTTCGGTGAACACTTCCGGATGAATGTACTGGGGGATGATAGCCTTAGAGCAATTGGGGTTGATACCAAAAATAATATACACCGTCAGCGCCGCCACGTGGCCCACCCATTTTGGGGGAGTATTAGTAGAAAGTTTGGTATCCATTGCGAAGGTTTATACCCGTTGTTTTATTATAAAAAAACGCTGTAACTTATTGACTAAATTACAGCGCCATCTCTTTGGTAGCGGGGGCAGGACTCGAACCTGCGACCTCCGGGTTATGAGCCCGACGAGCTACCACTGCTCTACCCCGCACTATTGTGATGCAAAAGTACAATTTTTTTTGGAAAGTATGCCTTTTTCAGGTCAATTTACAACAACCACCAATACTTTGATTTTCAGTAAAATAAAAATTCCGTATAACACATTTCACTTTTTTTATGATTTTTAATTTGGTTTTTTGGGAAGAAACAGGGTGATTTTTTGACAAAATAGTTGTACTTTTGTAGTCTCAAAAAACCGTTTTATGCTCAAGAAAATATTATTCCTGGTGGCGGTTTTATGTGCTACCACCTCATTATATGCCCAATCGGAAGACAATTTTGCGGAGGACACCGTATCGGCCAATTACGAGTCGGCCATCAGTTGTCCCACCATCGATTCTATCATCCAGCTGGCTTTCCACAAGAAACCCACGGCCCAATATAAATATGGGGCTGCTGGACCCAATTTTTTTGACTGTTCCGGTTTTGTCTATTATTGTTTTAGCAGCTACGGCATTAAGCTGCCCCGCAGCTCCCGCGACATGTTTTTGGTGGGACAAAAAATCAGCAAAGAAGAGCTGATGCCGGGCGACCTGGTATTCTTCTCCCGTGGAAAACTGGAAATTGGTCATGTGGGCATTGTAGTGGAGACCAATGTAGACTCTGCCCATAATTTCCGCTTCATTCATTCCTCCACCTACAAGACGAATGTGAGAGTAGACAATTCCATCAGCCCCGGCTATGCCAACCGCTACAAAGGAGCCCGACGCATTATCAGCTGCGATGAAGTGGGCAATACCATGGTCATGAAGTCAGACACTATTGTTTTAGACACTATCCCATCTATCCCCACCAACCAAACCATCTCGTCCGACACCCCACAGAAACCGGCTCCTGTACCTCAACAATCAAGCGTCAAGTACCATAAAATCAAAAAGGGTGAAACCCTGTCGAGTATCGCCCGCAAATATCACACCAGCGTAGCCAACTTGAAAAAATGGAATCATCTCAAATCCGATTTCATTCGTGAGGGACAACGGATTATCGTAGCGAAATAAATACTGATTGCACAAAAAAAGAGGCTGTCGAATGACAGCCTCTTTTCATTATGCTTGTAAGAATAATTATTTCTTCTTAGCAGTTGCTTTCTTAGCAGGAGCAGCTTTCTTAGCAGGAGCAGCTTTCTTCTTGTCGAGAAGTTTGTGTTTCTTTACGAACTCATCCAAAACTTCTTTCAAAGTAGGAGTACCAATTTCTTGGAGTTCATAGCCAACTCTTACGCAAGGCTGTTTGATCTTGATGAAGCGCTGCAGGTCGATAGGAGTACCGATAACTACTGCATCGCAAGGAGTCTTAGCGATAGTCTTTTCGAGGTCTTTCATCTGTTTTTCACCATAACCCATAGCCGGGAGCAAAGTACCGATGTTGGGATATCTTTCGTAAGTAGTGGTGAGTTCGCCTACAGTGTAAGGTCTCGGGTCAATCAGTTCAGCAGCACCGTATTTCATAGCGGCAACAGTACCGGCACCAATCTTCATTTCGCCGTGAGTCAAAGTAGGACCGTCTTCGATAACAAGAACTCTCTTGCCCTTCAGCAATTCGGGTTTGTCAACGGTAAGGATAGAAGCGCCGTCGATGATTTTTGCTTTCGGGTTGATGCGAGCCAAGTTAGCTCTAACCTTGTTGATGTTCTCCAATGAAGCGGAGTCAATCTTGTTGATTACGATAACGTCGGCCATACGGGCAACTACTTCGCCAGGATAGTAGCTAACCTCTGCACCGGGACGCAATGGGTCGGCAACGCCGATGAACAGGTCGGGTTCGTAGAAGGGGAAGTCGTTGTTACCACCATCCCACAGTACGATATCGCAACCATCGGGATCGTTTTCAGCACCTGCCATTTTAACCCACTTGCCAGTCTGAGGATCTTTGGTCATACCGCCTTTGAGGATAGCCTCATAGTCAACGCCGGCATAGATAACATTTCTCTTGGTAACCACGTGGGGTTCGTATTCTTCCATCTCTTCGATGGTGCAGTTTTGCTTTTTCAAGTCAGCAACCTCTGCGAAACGCTGGATAGCCTGTTTGTTCAAATCAGGATCGTAAGGCATAGGGTGACGAACAGCAACAACTTTAAGACCCATACCTACCAAATATTCAATGATACGGCGTGAGGTCTGTGATTTACCGCAACCTGTACGGGTAGCACCGACAGCGATAACGGGTTTAGAAGATTTCACCATGGTGTCCTTGGGTCCCATCAACACGAAATTAGCACCTGCAGCATTAACGATAGCGCTAACACCCATTACATAGTTGTAAGGTTTGTCGCTGTAAGCGAAAACGCATTCGTCAACTTTGAACTTCTTGATCAGTTCGGGCAATTTTGATTCGGGATAAATGCGGATTCCATTCGGATAGAGATCCTTACCAGCCAATTCCTTCGGATACAAACGGTCGTCGATACCGGGGATTTGTTCAGCCGTGAAAGCTACAACATTGTAATCTTTGTTACCACGGAAATAGGTGTTGAAGTTGTGGAAATCTCTACCTGCAGCACCAATGATAATAACATTCTTTTTCATAAAAAATTGTGTTTTAGGTTATTATGTATAAGAAACTATTTTCTTACGAAAAGCGGTGCAAAGATAGTGATTTTTTTCGTACGATGTGTTGATTTTCTTAATTTATATGGGATTTTTTTATCACAAGCCTAGAAAAATTACGTGATTAAGTATCAGGAGCCACGAAAAAACACCTCATTAGCACATTAGCACATTGACACATTAGCACATTAAAAAAAGTCTAATTCAAGTCGAAACAAAGCGACAGAATATCTTTCCACATCATGTCGAGATGCTCAGCCACCATGCGATTGCAGAGCACTCCCTTAAAGCAGAACACACTCTGCAACAAGGCCGGATTGGTTTGCACCACAACACGGAAATTTTTCGAATACAACACAGCTTCCACCAAAGGCATTATAAACAAGCCCAATCGTTTGTTCATGATTTCAGCATTTGCTGACGACATCAGTATGTTGTCCAACTCGCTCCAGTCTTCCTTATCCGTTATCAGGTTGATGGCAATGGCGTATGCTTGTTTTTGCTTCAGCAGTTGAATATATTTTTGTGTCAACTCATTGATGATTAATCTCGAGATGACAATCTGTTCGTCTCTCAACAAAATCAATTCTTCTTCGGTAAAGGGAGAAAATTTCACCAGCACTTTCGACATTTCCGCCAAAGCGAAGAAATCGTCGATAATCTCGGCACCGGCATCCGCATAGTCCATATTGGTAAAAGAGGTATGGGCAGCATAGTCGCGCTGCACAAAAACGCGGATACCCTGCTCGCATAGTTTTCCCACCAGCTCTGGGGTAAACAACACCACATCCGGAATAGGCCTATCGCCCTTGACCAAACCCAAGGTAATAGGTTGTGCTACCAAACCGAACTCAATAGTTTGTTCCTGCGTTTTCGCATCAGGCAAATAATGCATCGCCAAATCCATAACCCCTAGTATTTAAATTCCCGTTTTCCGTCGTCCAGCACTTTGATATCCACCCGCACAAAATCATCCTCCGTCATCAATTCCTCCACCTTCTCCGTCCATTCTATAAAACAATAAGCCCCACTATACAAATAATCGTCGAACCCGATTTTCACCGCCTCATCAATCGAATTGATACGGTAAAAATCAAAATGATAGACAGGCTCCCCTTCCTCTGTGAAATACTCATTCACAATAGCAAAAGTAGGGCTGGAAGTAGTGGCTGTAACACCCAATTGACGACATATCTCCTTAATCAAAGTGGTTTTGCCTGCACCCATTTCCCCAAAGAAACCAAACACTCGCTCATCGGCATGCTTTTTCAACAAATCTGCCGCCACTATAGCCAACTCTTCCTGATTAGATATGATCATGATTGTTACAGATTTTGTGTATAAAACTCAATTAATTTCGGCATAGGAGAACCTATTACGGTACCCAATTTGACACCCCTCTCTGCTGCCACTTCTTCAATAACGTCCTTAAAATGGAAAGCCACCGAGCCCACCAAACTTACGGTCTCATAACTTCCTTTCTCATAATAGCCAATCTGCTTGTCGAAAAACTCACCAAACGACTCCTTGCACAATTGCCTGATCACCGGATCATTTACATGCTTCTGCACAAAGGGGGCAAAAGAAGCAAAAAACTTGTTCGGACTGGCCTTACGATAGATGCGTTCTATCACCTTGGCAGGATTGATATCGAAAGTCGTCTCAATTTCATCCACCAAATACGACGGCAGTTGCTCCATCATGTAACATGATACCAACTTCTTGCCTAAATGGGTACCACTACCCTCATCGCCAATCAAATAGCCCAACGAAGGAGCACGTTTTGTAATATTCTTTCCATCGTACAAACAAGAGCTTGAGCCCGTACCCAATATCGCCACCAAGCCCGATTGACTACCACATAACGCATGGCAGGCTTCCATCAAATCAGAATAAATTTGGAATGATGCCGAGGGAAAATGTCGGGCAATCACAGCTGCGATCCTCATGGCATTCTGTTCTCCTGCACAACCCGCCCCGTAATAGGTGATACGGTCAGGCTTCGCATAGGCTTGCAACAGAGAGTCCACAAAATCTACAAACACCTTGTCAATCTGCTCGTCGCTCGAATAATTGGCATTGATACCTGCCGCAAAAAACTGATGCACCGACGCTCCGTCTTGTAAAACAGCAAACTCCGTTTTGGTGGCACCGGCATCCGCAATGATATGTATGGTGTTTTTTTTCATCGACCTACAAATTGCTGCGGGGTATTGATATCGGATTGCTGCGCTTGTACTGCGATTTCTTATAGCGTTGTATCAACACATGATTCTCCAACGACTGGTCGCCAGCAAAATAAGCGGCAAATAACTTATCCACCTCATAATAGTTGGGGGCACCTAATTGCTCGCAATCGCAACTGCTGATGCCCAGTCCATCCACCGGCGTAGCATCTATACACGACTGCAAAGCGGCTCGCTGCTCATCATTACATTCATCCAGTAAAGCCTTCGCCACATGAAACACTTCCGTTTTCCACAAGTGCATGATCGGTGCATAGTCTCCCACATCGCCGTGCAGTGTCCAGAAACCAGTCAGAAACTCAGTATAATTATCAGTACTGATAACCATCCCCCCATTCAGCTGTGCCAAATCATAAAGCACCATCATACGCATACGGGCCTTCATATTTCCCTGACGCAACTTAGAAAGGTGTGAATCGTCGTAATTAACCAGCAGTTTTTTGTTCACCAAAAACGTCTCCGTCAAATCCAGATGCTGGAAATCCGTACAAAAACTTTTGCCCACCGCCAGCGAACGGGCCACCTCATCATTGGGGTTGGTCTCAATGGTGATGGAACGTCCTATCAGGGGTATATTGTGTTGCAGGCAAACGGGGCGAAGCAGAGCAGCACACAAGGCGCTGTCGATGCCTCCAGAAATGCCTAGCACCAATGATTTCAAACCGCATTGGGTGAGATAATCACTCATTATTTGACGGATATTCCCAGCCACCTTGAGCAGACGCTCGCGGTCGGTCATAAATGGGAAAAAGTTGCTATCGGGTATGGTCATCATATTTTCTTAAATTAGATTTGCAAAGATACTAATTATTGTTGAATGGTTGAATCGGTTGCAGTTGAATTATTCTGCTTCTCCTTGCCTGTCGCCTTGCGTTTCGGCATCTCCACAGTTTCTTCTTTCGGCATCTCCACATGACGGATATACACGTCACGCTGCGGGAAGGGAATTTCAATCTTGTTTTTGTTCAAAGTATTATAAATTACTTCTTTGATTTTGGCAACAACCCCGGCCTTCTCTTCCACCAACACCCAGCAGGTGACAAACAAATCCACACTACTGTCACCAAAATCATTGAATATCACCTTGAAGCCTTGCTTGGTATCCACCACATTCTTGCCTGCATCATTCTTGATAGCCAGCGGTTCCATACTTTTTACCAGCAAATTACGTACCTTCTCCACATTCACCCCATAGGCTACTCCTACGGGTATTTTTACCAACACATAGCCATGATTGCGAGTCAAGTTCTTAAAATTCTTGCTGAACAAGGCTGAATTTTGGAAGGCCATGATGCTACCATCAAGCGTCAGAATCTGAGTGCTCTGATAGTTGATACTTTCCACTCGGCCTTGAATACCATCACATTCGATATAGTCACCCACACGCAAACGGCCAGTCATCAACGAAATGCCGTAGATAAAGTTTTCCAACAAGTCTTTCATAGCAAAACCAAGACCAGTAGCCAAACCTGCCAACACAATAGAGATACCGCTGCTGGGCACCTGCAATATCATTAAGGCAGCTACTGCAAATAAGCCCCATACCAAAATCGCTATAATATTGTTGGCCAGCGTGACATTACCCTGCGTTTTACCATCTTTCTTGCTGCGCCTCCTCATCATCTGATAGAAAGACCTGATGGCATAATTCAGGTAGCGGAAGATAAAGAACAGCTCCAACACCAAACAAATCTTATACAAGGAGAGCTGTATAAAGCCCGGCTTATCCAAGAATACATAGAAGAAGATCTTGCGGCAAACGGAGGTCATCTCGAAAATAGTGGAGGCCCAATATACCCCTATCGGAATCGACAACACTGCCATCACTGGCAACAGTGCCTTGAGGAAGAAGTCATAGAACCAGGTCTGAGCAATATACTCTCCTTTAGCCATCTTAGGCTGTATTTTTCTATAATATTTCTGTAGCTCAGCCTCATTTCTGATGATATCTCCTTTTGCTTCGGCAATCTTACGGGTCAGACCACGCGATTCATACATCTTGGCCAAATCATAGAAACAGGTGATAGTCTGTATAGCCGCTAATTGTATCATCCACCACATCATAATCTGTACCGCCATCAACACATAGCCCAGCCATGAGGCAACACACGCCACCACCATCACAACAAACGATATAATGGTGTATATCAAATCGCTGTCGGGCAACTTGGCCACTCTTTTTTTCATCACCCTAAACTGCCAAATGGTAAACAGCAACAAAATGGGAGGATAGATGAGGGCCACCAGATTGTTGGGGATCAATATCATTCGGAAAACTATCACCACAAAGGCCATAATCACGAAAGGAGTATAGGAACGCACACCTGCACGTATCTGTTTGTCGTCCAGCCTTATCAATAGCGACATCAAAATCACCTCTACCAACCACGAGAAGAAAATCATCAAATTGATGGCCATCCTCACAAAATTCTGTTTCACGAAAAACATGGCAATGGTGATGGAAAGGGCGAAAATAAACACTCCAAAGGCAAGCATCACAAAAGGACGCTTATTGTTTTCCTTAAAATGATTTCTCCATTTCTTGGGCAACAGCCACCGCACTATTACATAACTCAACAAGCTGGCCACAAAAATATAAAACAGCATAAACGTGCTGATTCCCAAAACCACGGGACCTCTCCATTCCGAACGGGTGCTGAAAGGCTTGTACTTACCATCCACATCCTGCTTGGCAATGGCCATATTCATCTTAAGCCTTTTCAAAGTCTGAAAATAGTTTTGGCCTCCATTTACAAAGATGTTCTTCTGGATGTTTTCGTATTTCGACTGAGCATAAAGATACAGCGCCTTCACCCTGTTGCTCACCATTTCATAGTGTTCTTGGTCAAGCTCCACATTTTCAAGCATCTTTAGATAGTTATCTCGTATAGCGTTGGCATAATCCACGCATGCTTCACGGTCTTCCAGCGCCTGATCATCAAGTATATAAAGTAGATTTTTGGCAGTATCAAGCAACATCTTAGGCATAGTCTTCTTAATTGAGTCGGGCATATCGATCAATTGGCCATTCGGCAACATACGGGGAGGAAGGTTTTGTAGCGTCTGTATCAAGTTGTCATAACGTTCTATTTCCGCCTTCAAACGCTCTATCATCTTGTTATAAGGCATATTGCGTTCTTTCAGCTGGCGATACTGTTCTGTAGCCGCCTGACAGGCATAAGCCACGTCGAATGTAAAATCTGTATTCTGCGAATACAGCATCAACGCAATCTGATTGCTGTTCTGCATCATTTTTATCAGGTTGGTATGCTGTTCCAGATTTCGCTTTTCAAATATGTCCATCAAAGCCTGTTGCTGATTATAGGCTTGTTCCAATTCGGCGCGAAGCACCCCTAGAGTCTGGGGCAAATCCTTCTCCTTTAGCACCGCATAAGCCTGAAATACAGTCACTAAACATAGCAATAACAAAACAAATATCTTCTTCATATACGCGTGTTTTATATCAATATATACAATTAATAAATTGGCGGCAAAGGTACAAAAAAAACATATACTTTTTTAAGTATCTGTGTCTATTTCCGTGAATTTATGTATTTTTGCAGCCGCAAATTTTTGTGGGTAATGACTGACACGACACACATTATATTATACTCTGCCAATCTCATCTTCATCGTCACCCACCTTTATGGGTGGTTGCTAAAATGGTTTTATCGACCTGAGGCATACCGTGAGCATTTCCACGAACTCTTCCCTGCCCAACGCTCTGTAGGCATCATTTATTTGCTGCAACTCTTCGAGCTACCCTATCTGCTGCAAATCGGCGACAGCGATGCCCTGCTATACGTCAACGCTTTCTCGCTACTCTTCTTCTCCATCCAAATGCTCATCATGTGCGAGGGGTACTTCTTTCCGGAAAACAAACACCGACTCAATGGTTATTGGCTGTTTATACCCGCTGTGGTGGTGCTACTGCCAATGTTCCTGCAGGCAATCAATCTCATTTCCATGCCCGAAGGATGGCGCATTTGGACCGTAGGAGCTGTGAGTCTCCTCTTTATGGCATACTTTTCCCTTTCCGTACGTATGGCACTGAGAATCAGGAATGCAGTAAGGCGAGCCAACGAGGACCAATATGCCGACAGCGACGACTTCCCTGTACGTCTCGCCAATCTTATCCGCTGGATACCCACTTTGGTACTTATATTATTGGCCATCAATTTCTATGCAGACGATGTATGGGTAAAATTTGGAAGAGATATCCTATTCACTGTGGCTAATGTGTGGTTCTGCATCCTCACGCTGAATCCCTGGAGAAAGGTTGCTAGTACAGAAAATTCTGATTTTACCGAATACCTAAATGATTCAGAAAACACAGAAAACAATGAAAGCCAAACGAATGCAGAAAAACTCGAAAATACCGACATAGTCCACCATGCCTCTGATAGCCGCTTTGATGATCTGGGCCGCCGTCTCGAACTTCTGCTCACAGAAGAGAAAATTTTCACCGAGCCACACATCACCAGCGACGTGCTCATCTCGCGGTTGGGCACCAACAGCAAATACCTTGCCGAAGTAATCCGTCGCTGTGGTTATCAGTCGTTCTATGACATGATTAGTCTACACCGTGTGCGCCATGCCATCAGCCTTATCCACCAACATCCAGACAAGCGTCTGGCCGACATCGCCGAGCAGTGTGGTTTTTCCTCTCAAGCATCCATGGCCAAGGCCTTCAAAGCCCAGGGAAAGGACACTCCTTCTAGCTACAGAATAGCATAAATAGCTATAAACAAATATTATAGAAGTATAAATACCTCGTTTTTTCACTGTTTTTCCTTTTATCAGAATCTTTGTCTCTAATGGAATTTCCCTTTTCCTTTCGTGGAATTTTCTATTAGAGAAAATCCCATCTTATATAAATGTAGTATTTTTGCAGCCGCAAAAATTTACTTATTTTATGACTACAAAATTAATCATACTTCTTGTTGTCGGCGGATTGGCACTTGGCCTTCTTATATGGATCTTTATCCGAGCCATACGTTATCACCAGCACAATCCCAACGACACCTACTGGCCTTATTACGGTGAGTGGAACAACAAAAGTGAAAACAATTAAGAAGATTAAAGATTTAAGGTTAAAGGAAGATGAAAAGAAGATTTATACTTAGTACTTGCATCACTATATTAATGACCTTTTGGTTCTGCGGCAACTCCGTTTTTGCACAGGGTCATGGCTGGCCCAATTATCCGTACCGGATCCGTAAGGCTAATGAGTTAGTGGCTTTTGCCAACTGCCTCAGTACTGGCAACGAGTTCTACTATTATAAATATGGCTACAGCAAAGATTGGATATGTAGTCCAACGCCTCCCACCTACGGTGAATACGACACCATCCCCGCTTACGGCGAAGGCAAGTATTTCTTGATACCGAATGACATCATCCTCAACCAGGGGAATCTGGCTGCCTGCGACGGCGTTATTGACCCAGCATGGACGGTCTGGCCCGAGACGGTTGTGTTCAAAGGCCACTTACTCGGTGATAAGCATACGATCAGCGGTATGTACATCGACCGTCCGGACAGCACTGTGGGTGTAGGCTTCTTTTCGAAAATGGAAGGGGATGCACACATCGAAAAACTCGGCATTGTCAATTCCTACGTCAGGGGTGGTGCCAGCAACATTGGCGGTATGGTGGGCGAACTTTCCGGAGGCCATATCAACGACTGTTTCTTCGAGGGCAGCATCCGCACAAGCGGCGACAACGTGGGCGGCTTGGTCGGACTGATGACCCTCCATGACACTCTGTTGCCCGAAGTCAGCGTTTGCTTCGCTTCCGGGCATGTCGATTGCTCCGGTGACTATGTTGCCGGACTTGTCGGCAAGGTGGAAAAGGGTACCGTGCGTCAGAGCTACTCCTCCATGATTGTCCGCACCACAGATATGGTCGGCATAGCCCTCTCGGGTGCAAACCCCACCAAAGGCGGTATCGGCACCGAAGAAGATATTGTGAACCAACACATTGGCGGCATCTACGGCTATGCACTTTCCCCTTTCGGCACCAATAGCTATGATCCGGATGTTGATAGCATCCGTGTCGACACCTGCTACTTCGACTGGCAGCTGAGCGACCTTCCGTCAATTCCTGGGTCGTCATGGGTGCCGGCAGATTGGCGGGCCAATAGGGGTGCCGCAGCCCTCAGCACCTACGACATGACCTATTACAGCATGATGTATTTCGACATCAAAAATCAGAAGCCCAGCCTGTGGAAAAACACCTATCTGTGCAATGTTTACCCCTACCCGGATCCATTCAACGATCCGATAAATGTCACCTACCGCCTCGAATTGGATTACCCCCAAGATTCCATTGTGACCGCCGCCCTCGTTCCGTTTCTCGATGTCTTCATGAAACCGAATGGCAACGGCCAAAGTACCATCAACAACATGAATGACCAAGAGCGCCAGTACATGAAACTCTCCAACCTCACCGAGTCGTTCGTGCTGTGGAAAGGGTGTGACAGTCTGGATATTACGTGGACACTTGACAGTCTCTGGCCCGATGCTGTCCGCAGAGAGTTCTATGCGCCCGACAACAGCTGGAATGTCTATCTGCAAAAGCAGGGTGTGGTGCGCCTCACCGTAGAGGTGGCTGGACGCACCCGCTATTACGATGCGGTGGTCAATATTCCCCCGTACGTTGGTTCCGCCGAGAACCCCTTCCTCATCAGCAATCTGGAAGACTTCCTCGCCTTTCGCGACGGCATCAACGCAAACGAGGACTTCGTCTACCACCGCTTCCTGATTCCCCGCGATTCCCTTCCGCACATCCACTGGATACAGACCGCCGACATCGACCTTGCCAGCGCGGGCGACTGGATTCCCATCGGCAAGAATGCCGACACCTGCTTCACCGGCTTTTACGATGGTCGGGGGCATAAGCTGATGAACCTCACGATGACGAACGGCATCGATCGCGCACTCTTTGTTTATAGCAAGGGCGAGATAAGAAATTTGGTCCTCGAAGACCCGCACATCACGGGCTGCAGAGGTTCGTCGGCCGCGTTGGCCACCAACGTCAAGGGCGGTTCTTTCGAGAATTGCGCCGTAACCTATTCTGCAGAGTCGAATAATCATTCGCCCCTGCAATTCGTCGGCAGCCAGTGTGCCGCTTTGATAGGCTCGGTGGAAATGGGCAATGAGCCGCACACAAGCATCCACATCACGGGCTGTTTCAACAGTTGCGACATTGTAAATTACTTGAACGGGGGCTACGCTGCCGGTTTGGTGGGCTATGTGAACGCCGACACCTGCATCCTTGAACGATGCTTCAACACGGGCGACATCTCGGTCGTCAGTGGCGTCGTGCATCCCCTGGTTGGTCATTCCAGATCCACGACGCGCCGCATCTATACCGATTGTTACAATGCCGGTGTGCTTACTGGCAATCAAGTGGAGGTGGAATCAACGAATACGACGTTTTACAACGACTACCATGTAAATCCCGTCTGTGAAGGGGCGACAAAGGTGGCCACGCGCTACTTCATCGGTCCCGAAGCCCTTGTGAGAGAGTATATGGGCGACGACGACTGGCTCTACGAGGAGGGACGCTACCCCCGTCTGGGCTGGACCGACAGCTCGTCCGTCCGCATGGACGCCATCGCCGCCTGCACACCACGATTAGCGTTAGACAGTCTTCCGCTGCCCGACACGGTGACCGTTGACAACTTTCATGATCTGAATAATCTGCGAAACATCGTGAACGGGAACTACATGGTGATCTATAAAGATTATCTTCTTCCGCATTATGTGCAGGACATCGTCTTCAGCCTCACCAACGACATCAACCTGTACGATATCACATCCAACTGGATCTCTATCGGCACGAAACGGTTCGCGGGCACATTCCTCGGCAATAACCACACCCTCGGCCGGCTCAGCTCCACCCGCCCCGTGGCCGGCCTCTTCGGCACCCTTACGGGCAAGGTGTATGACCTTAACATCACTGTCGAAACCATCGTCAGTTCCGACACTGCCGGTGCCGTCTGCGCCATTCTCAACGGCGGTCGCATCGAGAACTGCTCCGTCAAAAAATATAATAATACAAGCGACAACTTGTACGGTGTTACCGTCGGCGGCATCGCCGGTGTATCATTGACCGCAAACGACAGCATCATCGGCTGCTTCAACTACGTCGATGTCATGGGTATCCAATGTATCGGCGGTATCATCGCCAAGGACGGCAATGTGAAGAATTCCGCCAACTTAGGCGACATCACCGGTAATGCCGATTGTCCCTATATTGGTGGTATCAGCGGTCGCAACACCAACGTCATCAGCAGCCTCAACACCGGCATTATCACCGCCCAACCCGGCAACGCCTTAGTCGACAACTACGTCGGCGGTCTCGTTGGAAGAATTGAAAATGAAGGATTGAAAATTGAAAATTGTTACAATGCAGGCATCGTGAACGGTGAAAATCGAAAATATGTCGGCGGTATCTGCGGAGCCATCGACGGCTCAATCACCAATAACCAATCACCCATAATTCAAAATTGTTACGTTTCCAACACCGTACGCTCTACTGGCACCCACCTCGGCTCCATTGCCGGCTCAATTATCAATTATCAATTATCAATTCTCAATTGTTGTTATGACAAGCAGATGTCCCCCGTAGGCGGTATCGACGGCAGTGATCAGACGGGCGTGGCCAAAGGCTTGCCCACCGATACCATGATGGGTGAGCAATATATGAAACCTCTGTTGGGAGGTAACAGCAGCGACAGTATCTGGTACTACCAAGACGATTATTATCCCCAGCTCAAGGACGTTCAAAGCATCAACGCCATACTCTCCAAAGCCTCTGCCATGAGGGCCAAGTTGTACACTACCGAGACCTATAGCACCGTCTCCCACCAATTTACGTTGAATTATGCCGATGGCGGCAACTGGCAACGTATTGGTGGCAGCAATTGCGTGTCGTTAGGGTCTCCCAACAACAACCTTATCACCGCCACCATCCCCAGCACCAACAATCATCCTGCTCAGGGCTATATCACGTTGGGCTTCCGGGGGCCCAGCACCAACGATCCTGTTTACCGCAAGGTGCAGCTGTGGGTGAACCTCTCCGAGGCGAATCCGATAATTATCAAAGACAGTTTACAACTAACGAGATTCCGCACCATCATCAACCAAGGGTCGGGTTATTACAACAGTTCCACACAAACCTTCCTCACCACAGGGAGTCCAACCGGCTCACAATATGTGAGAATCACCGACGGTGGCCGCGACCTCTACTTCAAGCTGACGGCCAATGTTGATCTCGCTTTCCATGGCACTACGTATAGTGGGCAACAGTACAATGTCCTTAACCTGTGGACCTCTATCGGTACCAAGACCCATCCCTTCCGTGGCCATTTCGACGGCGGCAACCGCACCGTCAAAAATTTCATCGTTCCGGGAAACAACTATCAAGGCTTCTTCGGTTATATCTACGGCGGCACAGTGAAGAACCTCACCATTGCCGGCGCCATCACCAACCACCAGACCACCGGCGACCACCGCGGCATTCTCTGCGGATACAACAACAGCGGCACCATCCGCAACTGTTTCATAACTCAAGATGTCGGCAGTAACTACCATAGCCCCAGCAGGCTTTCTGCTGTCACAGGCTGCAACCTCGGTTTCATCTGTGGCACCAACTACTACGGCCGCATCGTCCGTTGCCGCACAGATATGACCCAAATCGAAAACGCCACCTATACCCACGGAAGCTGTTTCGGAGGTATCTGCGGCTACAACGACTTTGGCACTATCGACTCTTGTCGCTCGCACTTGGCTATTAACCCCGGTGTTACCATTGACACCGTCGGTGGCATCGTAGGATACAACCACAACGGCATCTTGGTAGCCGACACCTCCTATAACAACAGCTACAATAAGTCCATTATGTCCTACGTCGGTTGCATTGCCGGCTATTCCGATGGCCAGCAGTCGGAAATCCGCAGCTGCTATGTGGACGAACAAAGCCGGATTCCTTCGCATGGCAACTATATCGGCGGCGTCGTGGGCAAGATGGATAACGGTATTATCGACGGTTGTGAGCACTTGGGCACCATCATCCCTGAAGGCAACTACATTGGCGGCATCGCAGGTCTTTGTGCCGAAGGTGCCCGCATCAATGGGTGCTTCAACGCGGGTACTGTCTGCGAAACGAAGTCAGACGATTACGTTGGCGGTATCGTCGGCTCATTGACGGATTCTTCCAGTGTCAGTGCGTGCTTCAACAGCGGTTTGGTGACGGGTCGCTACTTTGTGGGTGGCCTGATAGGACATCTGTCGGAGGCCTGCCATTTCACCGATTGTTACAACACGGGTGTCGTGAAAGGTATTTCGCTGGTGGGTGGTATAGTTGGTTTGCAGCAAGATCCTACCGTGTCATCCGGCTATGGTTACTCCGCCGGCTGGGTCGAGGGTTCCTCGATGGTCGGTGCCGTGTGCGGTTACACGTCGGACATGACCAAGTTCCACGACCTCCATTACGACAAGCAGATGTGCTCCTACAAAGGTGTGAACGAGGAGGATGTGACAGGGGTTACGGCACATTCCACCTCCGAAATGATGGGCGTTACCTTCGGTGGCGACCGTCCGTGGATGTACGGCGAGGGTATGTACCCGCGTCTGTCCAACATCTCCGACACTGACGCCAGCAAGGTCTCTGCATTGGCGTTGCAGATTGGCGATGTATATAACCTCTCCTTCAATCCTAACACATCCTACACGTTGCCTTCCTACACCCCTGTTACAGGCACCAACTTCAAATGGAACAAGGTTAAGAGCAGCGACAAAGCAGCTACTCTTTCGGGCACCACCCTCACTGCCTCTGGCACGCGCGACTTCATGCGCATCAAAGCTACAAAAACTATATTTAGTAATGGGGAAAACCATACCATCCCCCTCCGCACCGTGCAGCTCTCCTTCGGCATCTCCGAAGAGCAACCGCTTACCTTAACCATTCTTGGCTTCAGGCAACTCAGGAGTTATATCAACAATGGCCAGACGTTCTATTACTCCGGTGGGAGCTTCTTTAGTACTAATCAACAGCTTACCAATGCCACTCCCATTCCCGCAGATGCCGACGGTATCTACTTCAAACTCACCAACGATGACGATTACACCACCCAAGTTTGGACTCCCATCGGCACAGAAGAACATCCCTTCCGCGGCTACCTCGACGGCGGCGACCACTCCATCCACGTCGTATTTGACCAATCCGCCCAAGACCTCCGCGGCCTCTTCGGCTATATGCAAGGCCGCGTTTCCAACCTATACCTCAAAGACCTCTCTGTCACGGGCCATGACCGTGTGGGTGCCCTAGCCGGATACTGCAACGGTACCATCCGTCACTGCGGCACCCTGTCCAGCTGCAGCTCCACTCCCGTCGTTAAAGGCCAAACCGCTGTAGGCGGCCTCATCGGCGAAGCATTCTTCTCCCAAATCTTCGACTGCTACAACGGCAGCAACGTTCGCGGCAAACAGTCCGTAGGCGGCATTGTCGGTTTAATTGATAATGAAGAATTGATAAATGATAATTATCTGGGGTTTATAAAGCAAAGTTTCAATTATGGAATGGTTAGCGGCTCCGATAATGACAGTCGGGTTGGCGGCATGATTGGCTCAATTCAGAATTCAGAATTCAAAATTCAGAATTGTTACAATACCGGAGCGGTCAACGGAAAAACGAAAGTGGCTGGAATCGCCGGTGCAATTCACAATTCTCAATTCACAATTCTCAATTGTTACAATGCGGGATATGTCACGGCAAACTCGCAGGTGTCTCCGTTTGGCAATTCCATTCTTAATTCTGAATTCTTAATTCTGAATTCATACTACGACCGACAACTCTGTCCACTTGACGCAAATGACACTACCGCCCACCTCACCACCGAAATGATTGGCGACAGTCTCAAACCCTATCTCGGCGAAGACTCTTGGATTTATAATGATCATGAATACCCCCATTTGAAAGTTTATGACTCCACTATGGCGGCAAGAGTATCGGTGAAGCCTATTTATCTGACCGGACGCATGCTGGTGAAAAGCATCGTGGCGGATTTCAAGGCCGACACCACCGCCGGTGTCAAATGGTACCGCTACGGCACGGGCACCGCGTTGAACGAACCCGATCCGGAAAACGCCAACGGCAACTTCACCCTCAACACCTGCGGCGAGGATTCACTGATGGTGGTGCTGACAGACGGTAACGTCTGTGCACGACGTGTGGTGCCGCTGAACGTCGCAGCGGCAAATATCAAGGTCGATACCATACTGGCCTGCTCAGCTTATACTTGGAAGCCGACCAACGACCATACCGAAATCTTGGACAAACCAGGTTTCTATTCCTATAGTCCCGAAGGTGAGGATTGCGATAGCACTAAGGCCATCGAACTGTTCTTCTCATCACCGCTGGAGACAACCATCAACAAGCAAGATGCCTGCATGGATAGCTATTGGAGTAAATACGGGCACAACATCGGATTCCTGAAAGCGACGGTTCTCGGCGGCGGATTCAGCACAGAACATACCAGCACAGAATATACCTACAAATGGTCTAGGGCGAATGGCACCATTGACAATGAATCTTTCATTGCCGGTCATCCCGACTCCCTCCGCTACCTTTCCTCCGACACCTACTATCTCACCACCACCGACATTAACGCTCCTTTGTGCCAGACTCACGACACCATATTGGTTGATGAATATTCCTTTAACTACCTCGCAACCAAATGGGGCAACTGCGTCGATACTGACGACGGCTGGATTGAGCTTGTAATCAGGCAGTTCGAATTCAACAGGGACGGTTCGCCGTATTCGATTATGTGCTGGGATTCGAGCCATGTGTTAATAGCCGACGACACGATCCCCGCCCTCAATCCCCCCGACGAATCCGGTGTACCGAAGGGCTACGACACCCTGTTCAACCTCGCCAACGGCTTGTATTACATTACTATCACTGACCGTTTGGGGTGTTATCAAGATAAACAGATTAAAGTCAACGATCCTATCAACCCCAAGATGACACTCCGCGCCAATGGTTTCAAAAAGGTCTATGACGGCACCCCTGTCTCGCTCAACGACATCAACAGAATCAACGTTGTGGAATATGACGACAATTGGAAGGTTCCGGAACGGGCTGAATACTATATTACCAGCGACAAGTGGAGGCAGCTCGCCCTCAGGATTGGAGACTCGCTGATAGTGTCTCTTTCGGATCCGAATATGATGATCAAGGATGTGGACAGCGTGAGAAACAAAATTGTAGGTTGGAGTATCAAAGACGCGGAGACGGGTAAAGACAAGACCTGCCTCTACCACTTCTATCCCATCGACAGCTGTATCGTCATCGTGCCCGCGACGCTGACGCTCTTCACAGGTAGCGCCACCAAAGAGTACGACGGCACGGAGCTGACCAGCTACAACTGGAATGTTCAGGGGCTGCAGAATGGCGAGCACGTCTGGTGTACGCCCTCCACCAGCCTGACGGATGTGGACACCATCGAAAACAGTTGCTATATTGACTGGAACAATCCCGGTCCCTGGAGCGAGAACATAGCACAGGAGAAAAACTACACGGTGATCTATCATTTCGGCACGCTCAGCGTCACCCCCAACACCCAGCCGGTGACTATCACGGCCGGAAGCTCCACCAAAGTGTTTGACGGCACGCCGCTCACCAACGACACCATATCTTACTCCGGTCTGCCCAACGGTTTCTATGTGGAGGCCACCACGAGCGGTAGCCAGACCGATGTCGGCACTAGCCAGAACGTGGTGAACAGTTACATGATTAAGAACGCCAATGGCGAAGACAAGACCGCCTACTTCACCAATGTGACCACAGTCGCGGGCACGCTGACCGTCAATCCGACCCAACTTACCGTCATCACCGGCTCTGCCATAAAGGAATACGACGGCACACCGCTGACCAGCAACTCAGTCTGCATCCGTTATGGCATCGACAACATTTATCCGAATAGCAGTGGTCAATTCTCAATTTTCAATTCTCAATTCTCAATTCAAACCACCGGCAGCCAGACCATTGTGGGACAAAGCAACAACGGCTACATCATCGACTGGGGCACCACCAACTCAAACAACTACGAAATTAGCGACACTCTCGGCCTGCTGACGGTGAACCCTGCCACCGCAATAGTGACCGCCAACGACAATATCAAGATATACGGCAATCCCGACCCAGCACTGACAGCCACGGTCACCGGTGCCGTATTTGGCGATTTCATCGCCTACTCTCTCTCCCGTGAACCCGGCGACACAGTAGGCACCTACCCCATCACCGTCACCCTCGGCAACAACCCCAACTACAATGTCATCGCCAACGAAGGCACCTTCACCATCAACAAGAAGGCCGCCACGGTAGTGGCCGACAACAAGAGCAAGACCTACGGCGACACCGACCCCGAACTCACCGCCACCGTTTCCGGCACTGTGGGAAGTGATGTCATCGCCTACTCGTTGAGCCGCGAAGCCGGTGAAACGACTGGCACCTACCCCATCACCGTGACACTGGGCAGCAACCCCAACTACGATGTGACCCCCACAAATGGCATCTTCACCATCGCTAGAGCCACCGCTACAGTGAAAGCAGATGACAAAGAGAAAGTAGCAGGCTCAGCAGATCCTACACTGACCGCCACGGTTAGTGGCCTGCGAAATAACGATGCAGCCAGCGTCATTAACTATACGCTAATCAGAGAAGATGGCCAAGTAGTTGGCACCTACGCCATCACGCCTACCGGAGATGATGTGCAAGGCAACTACAATGTAACCTATCTGCCTGGCACCTTCACCATCACCCCACAAAACGAAGTGGTGGTAAGAATTGTCGGTCATAACAACACGAGTATTTACGACAACACTGAGCATAGCGTGAGCGGTTACGATGTTGCGTCTATCAGCAATCCAGTTTATACAGACACAGACTTCGTCTTCAACGGTACCGCTGAAGCCCATAGAACAAATGCCGATACATCTTTCATGGGACTGACGGCAGGGCAGTTTGTCAACAAGAAAGGAAGCTTTAATGTAACGTTCATTGTGACAGACGGCTATCAGGCCATCAGCCCAGCTCCCGCCACAATAGTGGCCGACAACAAGAACAAAACCTACGGCGACACCGACCCTGAACTCACCGCCATCGTAACAGGCTCAGTGGGAAACGACGTCATCGCCTACTCCTTGTCGCGCTCTGCTGGCGAGGCTGCCGGCACCTACCCCATTACCGTGACCCCCGGCAGCAACCCCAACTACCAAGTGACCGCCACAAATGGCACATTTACCATTACTCGGGCTGCGCTTACGGTGAAGGCAGACAACAAGGATAAAACGTTCGGTGCAACCGACCCCGAACTGACCGCCACCATCATCGGCCTGCAAAACAACGACGCCGCAAATGTGGTCAGCTACACACTGAGCCGTGAAGCAGGCGAGAATGTGGGTACCTACACTATCACGCCTGCCGGCAGTGCCATACAGGGCAACTACAACGTGACCTATGAAACTGGAACATTTACCATCATCTCTGCTGACGCAGTGGTGGTCACCATCACCGGTCAACGCGACACGACCGTTTATAATGGCGTTGAACACAGCGTTAGAGGATACGATGTAAGCATCAACAATCCATTATATACAGAAAATGACTTCACATTCAGCGGTATTGACACCGCCATAAGGACCGATGTCGGTATTAGCTTAATGGGTTTGAATAGCAATCAGTTTAGCAATACAAGCACCAACTTCAACCAGGTGAACTTCATCGTTAAGGATGGATGGCAGATGGTTACCAAAGCACCGGCCACAATAAAGGCCGACACGCTTTCAAAGATCTATGGTAATGCCAATCCCGAGCTCACCGCTACTGTTAGCGGCATAGCGCAAGGCGATTCTATCGCCTTCACCCTAAGTCGTGAACCCGGCGAGACTGTCGGCACTTACGCCATCAATGTTACCCTTGACGATAACGATAGCCAAAACAAAAACTATCAACTCTCCGCTATCAACGCTCAACTATCCATCACACCGCGTGCCGCCACAGTGGTGGCCGACAACCTTGGCAAAACCTACGGCGAATCTGACTCGACCCTCACCGCCACCGTTACAGGTACCGTGGGGAATGATACCATCGCCTACTCCTTGTCCCGCACCCCCGGCGACACGGTTGGCACCTATCCCATTACCGTGACCCTGGGCAGCAACCCCAACTACGAAGTGACCGCCACCAACGGCACCTTCACCATCAACAAGAAGGCCGCCACGGTAGCTGCCGATAGTCTCGGCAAGACCTACGGTGAAACCGACCCAACCCTCACCGCCACTGTTACAGGCTCCATAGGAAACGATACCATCGCCTACTCCTTGTCCCGTGCTGCCGGCGAGAACGCTGGCACCTATACCATCACCGTGACATTGGGCAACAACCCCAATTACGAGGTGACAGCAACCAACGGTATCTTCTTCATCGATAAAAGAATTGCCCAAGTGACGGCTAACAACAGCAGCAAAATCTACGGTGAAGCTGATCCGGAATTCACCGCAACAGTGACCGATACCCTGGCAGGTGATACCCTCAACTACACCCTAGTCCGCTCGGACGGCGAGAATGTCGGTTCCTACACCATCATGGTGAACTTAGGCACCAACCCAAACTATGAGGTGATTAGGAGCAATGGTGTTTTCACCATCGAGAAGAAAGCAGTCTCAGTGACTGCTAGCGACAAGAGCAAGATTTACGGCTCCGCCGATCCCGAGCTCACCGCCACCGTCACTGGTTCCTTAGGAAACGATGTTATCAACTACACCTTGTCCCGCGCCGCAGGTGAGAATGTCGGCACCTATCCCATCACCGTGACGCCGGGCAGCAATCCGAATTACGAGGTGACCACCATCTCTGGCACTTTCACCATCAACAAGAAAGCCGCCATGGTGGTGGCTACCAACAAAAACAAGACCTACGGCAATGCCGACCCGACACTCACGGCCACCGTAACGGGTACCATTGGCAACGATGCCCTCAACTACACGCTTGCCCGCGAAGCTGGCGAAAATGTCGGCTTATATCCCATTACCGCCACCCTCAGCGACAACCCGAACTATGAGGTGTCAACTACCTCGGGCACCTTCACCATCTACCCGGCTACTGCTATGGTGATGGCCGATAACAAGGAGAAAGTGCATAGCGCGCCCGATCCGCAATGGACCGCCACCGTTACCGGTCTGAAGAATGGCGATTCCGAAAGTGTGATTTCCTACACAATCACTCGTGAGCCTGGAGACACGGTCGGAACGTATGCCATCACGCCCTCCGGCGCAACCAAACAGGGTAACTACAATGTTACCTATATACCCGGCACGCTGACCATTGTAAACGACACCCTCATCATCACCGGCACCTTGGCCAACCTTACGGTATATGGTTGTAGCGGAGCTGATGCTACTCCTTATACGACAGTGGCACAACTCGAGGCTGCCGGTCTGACCATTCAAGGCGACTGCCCTGCTGGCAACGTCTTCCACGTGTCCTACAACGACCTGAACATAGGAAGCGACTGCCCTACCGTGACGAGAACCTACACCATCTCTGACGATTGCAATCACAGCGTGACGACAAGCCAGACCATATATTTCACCCACAACGAAGCGCCTCATGAAATCAACGGTCCCGTGCCCACTTCTTCCGACATACATTGCGCTGTAAGTGAAAACATTCCACCGCATACTAATTCCAATATCCTCATGCCGTTGGTGGTGGATACCTGCGGCAATGTGCTGGATTTCGGCACACCCACATTCAGCAACAACTACAACACAACCACCTGCTCAGGCGATTTCATCTACCATTATACCTATACAGACTGCGCAGGCAAGGTGTTCCAGTGGAACTACACTTACCATGTTTTACCGCCCAGCTTAAGCTTCACCGCACCCGGTAACATAGCAGTCTGCCGCAATACCGATGGCAGCTACACCATCACGCCCGACGTAACCGGCACGATAAGCAATGTCTCCGTCACCTGTTCCTCTGTCGACACTAGCTACTCAGATGCCAGTCCAGTCCAAAATCCGGACGGCACACTCACCATCGTCAGAACCTGGACGGTGAGCGACACCTGCCAGAACACTGTACAGAAACAGCAGGTCATCACGGTGAACCCGCTACCCTCACTCACAGTCACCCCCGCCTCTCAGGAGATTACCTACGGTGACAATATTACGCCTGTAGTAATTGACAATTCTTACTCCACCATCTCCCTGTCGGCACTGCCGTCAGGACTGACCTACAATCCCGGCACGCAGACCATTACTGGCTCACCTGCCGCTATCGGCAGCTACACCATTACCGCTACGGCCACCAGCAACCAGACTCCTGCTTGCGGAACTACAACACAAGATATTTCCATCAACGTCAATCCAAAGCCGCTGACCATTACGGCTCTCAATCAAACATTCATTTTTAATGGTAATCCCCAAGGTGAGAATAATATCACCTACACCAATGCTACGGATATTGCATCCAAAGTTAGTGTCTCCGGACTGATGGGCAACGACCAGTTGACCAGCATCACACTCAACGGTCTGGAGACACATATTGGTGTTTACCCCAACACCATTGAGCCCAGTTCAGCAATAGTCGGTTCAGCCACAGCCAACTACAACATCACCTATGTCCCCGGTACTTTAACCATCTCCTCTACCGATGAAGTAGAAGTGAAAATTATCGGTCATCATAACTCAACGGTTTACGATGGCAATATACATACCGTAAATGGATACGACGTGATGATCAACAACCCATTATACACTGAGAATGACTTCAGCTTTAGTGGCACTGCAGAGGCTACCAAAACTGATGCCGGCACCAGCTATATGGGACTTGCCGATAGTATGTTTACCAACACAAACTACGACTTCGTCCAGGTAACCTTCCGCGTTACAGATGGTTATCAAGAAATCACACCGCGAAGTGTAACGCTGACCAGCGCCACCGACCAAAAAGTATATGATGGGACATCCCTAACCAACAGCAACGTTACGGTAAGCGGTGAAGGCTTTGTGGAAGGTGAAGGCGCAAGCTACGTGGTGACGGGCAACCAAATGTTGGTTGGCTCCAGCGACAACAGTTTCACCTACACGCTGAACAGCAACACCACAGCTTCCAACTACAACATCAACACTATTGAGGGTGTGCTGACGGTAACCGATGGTACGAACCCCAACGATCCCAACCCCGTAAACGGCTTACTGGTAGTTACCAAAGAGGCGGTTTCGGTTCCTGAAAATGGAGAAAAGTTCCAACGAGGCGAAGTGGTCACCTTCTCCATCACGGCCACCAATATCTATGATGAACCTAAGACCATAACCCTTTCAGAGATTCCGGGCGTTACCCTTGCCCAGAGTTCGTTTATGAATGTATCTGCAGGTGAAGCCATCACCACCACGGCCACCTATACCATCACGGAAGCCGACGCTCTGCTAAACCACTTTACCAATACGGTGATGGCAAGCGTTGGAAACCTGACAAAGATTGCCGAAGCAACGGTGGAGACCATGGAGACTGATTCCATTGTGATCACTTCAGCTGACCATGAATTCTACTATGACGGTACTTCCCACACCTACCCCAGCTACACGCTCAGCTATAATCATGTGGAGGTGACTCACATGGCAAACGACAGCACCCGCTTTGTATTGCCTGACGGTGACACGCTTTCCATCATCCATCCGGCAAGCATTGCCTATGTTTCCGAAAACATGCCGCAAAACAACAGTTTCGCCTATACCTTGAATCAAGGAAACCATCCCCATGCCTTAGCGATAACTACCGTTTTCGGAACCATTAGCATCATCCCCAATCCCGCCGTTATCACCATTACCGCCGGCAGCGCTACAAAACTGTACGACGGCACCCCGCTTGTCAGCACCAGCTACACCTACACCCCTGCTGATGTACTTGCCCCTGGCGACAGCCTGGTGGTGCAGATTGAGGGCAGCATCACCCAAGTGGGTCAGGCCGACAATGTAGTGGTGGACTACAGGGTTTACCGCAACGAAAACTACAACGCCACGGTTCAAAGGGGCCGCCGTTTGATGACTGCCCAACCCGCTGGCTACACCCTGGATGTCACCAACTGCTACACCTTCAATAATGAAATGGTGAACGGCACGCTCACCATCATAGATGCCAACTGTCCCGATGCGGTGGACTTTGAAGGCAACCACTACCCTGCCATCCGTTTGGGCGGCAGCTTCAAATGCTGGACCAGCGAGAACCTGAGATCCACGCTGTATAGCGACGGCCGTCCCATCGACAATGTGATGGATTACTACTCTGAAACCTACCCCAACACCGTCGAGAATGTAAACATCTTCGGTCATCTCTACGACTGGTATGCGGCGGTTGACACCATGAGGTATGGCTCTGTCGACTCCATTGCGCGGGCCTACAACCTGGGCCACCATATTCAGGGAGTGTGTCCGCAAGGCTGGTATATGCCCACCGACAACGACTTTGAAGACTTGGACAATATCCCCACCACCGATTTAAGATCCACCCAATACTGGATTCATATCAGCGGCATCGACAACACCAATGCCTCCGGCTTCAACGCGCAGCCTGGCGGCATGTTCAATTGCGCGAACGGCCGTTATGAGAACATCACCGGTAATTCCTACTTCTGGTCATGCCATCCTGTATTCGACATGGCAACAGGCGCAAAGATAGACTATATTTGCGAGAGGATGTTCTTCATACCCTCATCATGCTGCGATGGCTTCAGCATCAGGTGTATCTTAGATGAACACTAAACCATTCAAGTTTCAGGTTTCAGTTTTCAAGTTTAGGTGGTTTAGAAAGTAGAGGCGGTGCATACACCGTCTCTTTTTTTTTTATATCTGTCTAATTACCAATGTTAGGTCAGAGTTAACCATCGATACAGGCAAACAGCTATTCACACACTATTCCTACACTATTCCTACACTAGCCGAACACTAGCCCTATAAAATTTTCGCATGTCGTTTGCAAATGTTTTTGTATCTTTGCGCCTCGAAAAAACGAAGGACTATGTCGAAAAAAATATTGATTGCGACGGGCGGGGGCGACTGCCCGGGACTGAATGCCGTGATTAGGGGCATTGTGAAAAGTGCGGCCCGCGAGGAGGGCTGGCAGGTGTTTGGAAGCATCGAATCGTTTAACGGGATACTGAAAGACACCGTGGAGATTGTGGAGCTGACCGAGAGCGCCGTGAATAACCTGCATGTTATGGGCGGCACCATCATCAAAACCACCAACAAAGGAGGCCCCTTCTATTTCCCCGTGCAAAAAGATGACGGCAGCTGGGTGACCGAGGACCGCTCGGAACTGATGAAAAAACGTCTCGACAATATGGGCATCGACGCCGTAATCAACATCGGCGGCGACGGCTCGCAGTCCATCTCGCTGGAATTGAGCAAAATCGGTATCAACGTGGTGGGCGTGCCCAAAACCATTGACAACGACCTGTCGTCAACCGACTTCACCTTCGGCTTTCAGACTGCGGTACAGATAGCCACCGAGTGTTTCGACAAGATAGTGACCACCGCCGCAAGCCACAGCCGCGTGTTCATCATGGAGGTGATGGGCCGCGATGCCGGCTGGATTGCCCTGCATACCGCCGTTGCCGGTGGGGCCGACGTGTGTATCATTCCCGAAATACCTTACAACCCATACAAAATCATTGAGAAAATAGAACGCTGCTACCGCGAGGGGAAAGGATATTGCAATATTGTGATTGCCGAAGGAGCCAAAGCCCTCGATGGCAAGGTGACCGGCTCGAACCCCACCGCCATAGGCGACCGCCACATCAAACTGGGCGGCGTGGGCGAAAAGCTGAAACAGGAACTGATGGAACTGGGTGTGAATCACGATATCCGCGTGACCGTACTGGGCCACCTGCAGCGTGGCGGCACCCCCATTGCTTTCGACCGCATACTGGCTACTGAGTTTGGCGTGAAGGCTTTCGAACTAGTGAAAGAGGGAAAATTTGGCAACATGGTGACCTACCGTCACCCCGACATCCTGTATGTGCCTATTGAGGAAGCTTTGAAGAAACCCCATTTAGTGAACCCCGACACCGACTTTCTGGTGCATACCGCACGGAGGATAGACATGTCGCTGGGCGACTAAAAAGATAGCAAAAGGCTAATTGACACGCGAGATGCAAGCCATCTCCAGGCGCCAGTGGTCGCCATGGAGGTCGTCGTACTCGTAAAACAACTCTCTCTTGGTCAGCTTTTTGATAACGGCCTCGTAGTAGTATCTCTGGGTCTTCAGCTGAAAGTCCATCACCAACTCCTTGCAGTTGTTCTGGAAATGCCATCTTCCATATACCGCCGAATTCATGGTATTGTTGCTGAAATAGATCACATCCACAATACCATCAAGGTCGAATGTGTAATAGGTATTGGGCACATTGGCCAGGTATTCGGTTTCGGTAATCTGGGTGCCATTCAGAAAAACTTTCTCCAAGTTCCAGGTACCCATCATACGGTATTCGGGAGCTACAAAGCTGATGCCGGGACCTTCCTTGTAGCGGCAACCCGTCAAAATCACAGCCACTAATGCCAGTAAAACAAATGTTCTTTTCATTGTCCGATATTTTTTGCAAAAATAGTGAATTTTATGATAATGGACAATGGAAGATTATTTTTTGTATCTTTGCACCTCTTTAAATTGCGTCACCTATGGATAAAGTAACCCTTTTAGATAAGACTTTTGTCAAGTTCATTTCTGAAAAAGAAATAGAAGAGGCCACCAGCCGCATCGCCCAACAGATAAACGAGGACTATAAGGACGACCAACCGGTGCTGCTGGTCACCCTCAACGGAGCGATTGTTTTTGCCGTGGAGCTGATGAAGAAGCTGACCATGCCCTGCAAAATCTCCTGCGTAAAGTTGTCCTCCTATAGCGGCACCTCCACCACCAACCAGGTGAAGGAGCTGGTGGGACTGAACGAAGACCTGAGCGGCAAGCGGGTGATTATTATCGAAGATATAGTAGATACCGGCTTAACCTACGAGCACATGCACAAGATGCTGATGGATGCCCACGCCAAGGATGTGCGCATGGCCACGATGGCTTTCAAGCCCGATGCCTACAAGAAGAATCTGCCCGTACATTACGTGGCGCTACCCATCCCCGACAAGTTTGTAGTGGGCCACGGCCTCGACTACGACGGCTGGGGACGCAACCTGAGCGACATTTACCAACTGAGCGAATAAAAACACTATAGATTATGAGTACTCAACAATGTAACATCGTGCTGCTGGGCGCCCCCGGCAGCGGCAAAGGAACCCAGGCTCCCAAACTCATGGAGAAGTATGGACTTTTCCACATCTCAACCGGCGACATGTTCCGCAAGGAAATCGCCTCCCAATCACCCATCGGCCTCAAGGCTAAAAGCATCATCGAACGCGGCGAGCTCTGTCCCGACGACGTCACCCTCGACATGCTGAACAGCTTCCTGTCGAAGTTGGGCGACTGCAAAGGCTACATCCTCGACGGTGTGCCCCGCACCCTTGAGCAGGCCCACATGATGGACGGCATCAACTACGACAAGCCCATCAGCATTTCGAAGGTCATCTACATCAAGATTGAGGAAGAGGAGATTATCAAGCGCATCTTGAAACGCGCCGCTGAGCTGGGCCGCACCGACGACACCCCCGAGGTGGCCAAAAACCGTACCGCCCAGTACTTCAAGCTCACCCACCCGCTGATTGAATACTACCAGAAGCAAGGCAAGCTTGTAGAAATCAACGGCATGCAGACTATCGACGAGGTGTTCGCGGATATTTGCAAAGCGTTGGAGTAAAAAACCAGCCATTCTGCTCGCGCTTCTCACGAAGGTCACGAGCCACGTGGACTTTCTCGCCAGTATAGGGGTCGAAACCGAGGTAATACATGGCAGTGGAATAGGTCATGGGTGTGGGCGTGAAGTCCTGCACCTGCTCGGTCATTAGGTGGTTTTGGTGAGAGAGTTTCGACAGTTCTTTCATGTCCTGAAGAGTGCAACCCGGATGGGAGGAGATAAAATAAGGTATCAATTGCTGATTTTTGCCCGACTGTCGGTTAGCTTCGTTGAATTTTGTCAGAAAGCGCTGGAATTTGTCGAAGTCAGGCTTACGCATCTTTTGCAACACGTGCGAGGCGGTATGTTCGGGAGCCACCTTCAACCTGCCCGACACATGATGGTTCACCACCTCCCGAATATAGTCGCTAAGCCCATTCTCCTTATCAGTCTGTGCATCGCTCAGTAACATATCATAACGGATACCGCTACCGATGGTGATATGCTTGACCCCCTTGGTCTTCATAGCTTTGCGGTAGAGTTCTATGATGGGTTTATGGTTTACATTCAGATTCTTGCACACCTGGGGGAAGATACAGGAAGGACGGGGACAGCGTTCGCACAACTCTGTATTCTTCCCGTGCATGCGGTACATATTGGCCGAAGGACCACCTAAGTCGGACACATGTCCCTTGAAATAGTCGCGCTGCGACAGGTCTTCCAGCTCCGCCAACACCGACTTTTCGGAACGGGAGGCAATATATTTGCCCTGATGGGCGGCAATGGCACAGAAACTGCAACCTCCAAAACAGCCACGATGGATGGTAATTGAGTTTTTAATCATCTCGAACGCGGGAATCGCTCCCCTTTTCAAATATTTGGGATGCGGAGCGTTCATCATGCGGTCGAAAAAAGCGAAACGGTCCATCTCCTCTTCCGTTGGAGTGTCGAAAGGAGGATTGATGACCACATACTGACTGCCATGCTGCTGAACAAGGGTACGCTGCTTGCGCTTATTACTTTCGCGCTCGAACAACACAAAATCTTCCGCATACCTGCGCTTATCCTTTTTCTCTTCCTCAAAAGAATGAAGCATGATTACATCCTTCTTTTCCTTGTAATAATCAATATTATCCTTGATAAAGCCGATTTGGGGAATCTCCTGTAGTCGTTGACGCCAGTCGCCCTCATCTATCGCCTTCGCCACCGCCGTAACGGGACGCTCGCCCATACCATATATCAATATATCGGCTCCACTTTCTGCCAAAATGGAAGGCTTGAAGCTGTCGCTCCAATAATCGTAATGGGCCAGTCGCCTCATAGAGGCCTCTACCCCACCGATGACAATGGGCACATCGGGATACAGCTGCCGTACAATCTTCGAATACACCATAGTGGCATAATCGGGCCGGAAGCCAGCCTGTCCACCAGGGGTATAGGCATCATCGCTGCGCAGTCTTTTGAACGCCGTATAGTGGTTGACCATCGAATCCATATTGCCAGCGGTGATGGCAAAAAAGAGGCGGGGTTTTCCCAATTTCTTGAAATCACGCAAGTCGTCCTGCCAGTTGGGTTGCGGAAGTATGGCCACCCGGTAGCCACAACCTTCCAGCGTACGCCCAATCACCGCAGGGGCAAACGAAGGATGATCCACGTATGCGTCACCCGAAATCAGCACTACATCCACGTAGTCCCAACCCAAGTAATCGAGCTCTTTTTTGGTGATCGGCAGGAAGTGTTTGTTCATACCGCAAAAATACTATTTTTTTGCGAAAAAAGGGCCAAAAAAATTTCTCTTAAAATAAGTGTTGATTATAAAGAAAAAAATTGTACTTTTGCACCCCGAAAAAGAATTGTATCAAAATAGTTTAAAAAAGAGATTTTTATTATGTACTTATCAACAGAAGTTAAACAGAAGATTTTTGCAGATTACGGACAAAGCCAAGTTGATACCGGCTCACCTGAAAGCCAGATCGCTCTTTTCACCCACCGTATCAAACACCTTACGGAACACATGAAAATCAACAAGAAAGACCTTGTTACCAAACGTTCCTTGATTGCACTCGTGGGTAAAAGAAAAAGAATGCTCGAATACCTGAAAGAACAGGACATCGAACGCTACAGAGCAATCATTAAGAAGTTAGGTTTAAGAAAATAATTTGCACCGCATAATGTAAAAATGAAAGGCAATTTCTTCCAAATTGCCTTTCTTGCTATTATTTTATGCTCAGTTTTATCATTTTAAAGAAAGAAAAAAATGTTAGGAATAAATACAACTTTTGACTTGGGTGACGGCCGTCAGGTGACGATCGAGACCGGCAAGTTGGCCAAGCAAGCCGATGGTGCTGCTGTCGTAAAAATGGGCAACACCATGCTGTTGGCTACCGTTTGCTGCAAGAAAGACGCCGCCGAGAATGTGGATTTCATGCCGCTGCAAGTCGAATATCAGGAAAAATACGGAGCCGTGGGTCGTTTCCCCGGCGGTTTCTTCAAACGTGAGGCCCGTCCCTCAGAATATGAAATCTTGATTGCACGTCTCGTTGACCGTGCCCTCAGACCTTTGTTCCCCAGTAATTTCCATGCAGAGACACAGGTGCTGGTAACCCTGATTTCAGGTGACACCAACAACCTGCCCGATGCATTGGCCTGCTTGGCTGCCTCTTCCGCATTGGCAGTTTCCAATATTCCCTTCGAGGGTCCTATCTCCGAAGTGAGAGTGGGTCGCGTGAATGGTCAGATGATGATCAACCCCACCGTGGAACAGATGGAAAACTCCGACATCGACATGATTGTAGCCGCTTCTATGGACAATATCATGATGGTGGAAGGTGAGATGAAGGAAATCTCTGAGCAGGATATGGTGGATGCATTGAACTTTGCCCACCAGGCTATCAAAATCCAATGCCAGGCTCAGCTGGATTTGGCCGCCAAAGTAGAGAAGGCCAATCCCAAACGCGAGTACTGCCACGAGCATAACGACGAAGAACTGCGCGAGCGCGTGAATAAAGAAACCTACGACAAGGTTTATGCTATCGCCAAGTCTTTCATGGGCAAACATGAAAGAAACGATGCTTTCGACGCCGTTTATGCCGAATTTCTGGAAACCATTCCCGAAGAGGAACGCGAAGAAAAAGAACCCATGGTACAGCGTTACTACCACGATGTACAGTATCACGCCATGCGTAATATGATTCTGAACGACCGTGTACGTCTCGACGGACGTAAGATGGATGAAATCCGTCCCATCTGGATTGAGACCGACTACCTGCCTTCAGCCCATGGTTCAGCCATCTTCACCCGTGGTGAAACCCAATCTCTGGCCACCTGTACCCTCGGTACCAAACTGGATGAGCAGATTATCGACGGTGCCATCATCGAAGGCACTAACCGCTTTTTGCTCCACTATAACTTCCCGCCGTTCTCTGTGGGTGAAGTAAAACCCATCCGCAGCACCGGCCGTCGCGAAATCGGTCACGGCAACCTAGCCAACCGCGCCCTGAAGCCGATGATTCCCTTTGACGACCCCGACTTCCCCTATACCGTGCGTATCGTCTCCGATATCCTCGAGTCTAACGGAAGCTCTTCTATGGCTACCGTTTGTGCCGGCACCTTGGCACTGCTCGACTGCGGTGTGAAGATGAAGAAGCCCGTTTCGGGTATCGCTATGGGACTGATTACCGACGAAGAGACTGGTAAATACGCTATCTTGTCTGACATTTTGGGTGATGAAGACCACCTCGGTGACATGGACTTCAAGGTTTGCGGTACCGAAGACGGTATCACCGCTTGCCAGATGGATATCAAAATCAATGGTCTGTCATCCGAAAGAATGGCCGAAGCATTGGAGCAGGCCAAGAGAGGCCGTCTGTTCATCTTGAACAAAATCAAAGAAGCCATGCCAGCTCCGAGAGAGGACTACAAGCCTTTCGTACCACGTATTGTCCAGATGAAAGTGCCGAAAGAATTCATTGGCGCTATCATCGGCCCTGGTGGCAAGATTATCCAGGAAATGCAGCGTGAGACCAATACCACTATCAATATCGAGGAAGTCGGCGAATTTGGCGTGGTGGATATCGCCGCCGCTAATGTGGACGATATCAATGCCGCTATCGCCAAGATTAAGGCTATCACCCAGGTTCCCGAAGTGGGAGAAACCTATAAAGGTGTGGTGAAGAGCATCCTGCCCTTCGGTGCCTTTATCGAATTCCTGCCTGGCCAAGATGGTATGATGCACATCTCTGAGATGGAATACCGCCGCTTGGAAAGCTTCGACGGTGTACTTTCAGTGGGTGACGAAATCGAAGTGAAACTGATTGCCATCGATGAAAAGACCGGCAAATACAAACTGTCTCACAAAGCCCTGCTGCCCAAACCTGAAGGATATGTGGAGCCCGAACGTAAGCCCAGACCCAGCGGCAACGGCGGACACGGTGGCGGACACAATGGTGGTCCACGCAACAACCATCAGAGACCTCCCAAAAAAGCTGAAAACAAATAACAAGCTATAGGCTTTAAAGCAAACGAGGACACCCATTAGAGTGTCCTCGTATTATTTTAAAATGTCCAGTTTTATTTTCCAAACACCTCTTTGGCACGGTCCATTTTGGCGGGGATGTCCACCTCGAAAGGACAGCGACCGAGGCAGGCCCCGCAATGGGTGCACTCGCCCGCATGATGCGGCAGCGCATCATATTGGGCTTGCAATTCGGGAGTGAGCCCATCCAATTCAGCCTTATCCAGCAACTCATTAACCTTCGCAATGGGAATGCCCACACTGCAAGGCGAACAGTGGTTGCAATAGGTACAGGCGCCATCGGCTTTGGCCTGTTCCCGCTTGCTCACGGTGGTATAGTCTTTCTCTTCATCGGTGGCATGCATCCAATGCAGGTCAGCCTTCAGCTCGTCGAGGTTATCTATACCCAAAATACAGGTGCTGACGCAAGGTTTGGCAAGGCAGTAGGCAATGCACTGCTCGGGAGTATAAGCCACGCCCAGTGGCGAGGTTTTAGCCTCCAGCAGGCGACCGCCACCACCAAGGGTCTTCATCACCGTGATAGCGATGTTGTGGGTGGCACAGTAGTCGTACAGCTCCACACGCACCGGGTCGATACCAACCTGCAAGTTGTCCATAGCCCCCGGCTCCCAAGGAATAGCTCCTCCACGCAAACGGTCGAAGGCAAGGTTCATAGAGAACATAATGACTTCTATCCAGCCACTCTTAGCGGCACGCAGAGCCACCTCGGCATTGTGAGAGCTGATACCTATATGCTGAATCTTTCCCTCTTTCTTTAGCTGGAACACATAATCCAGGAACGGACTTCCTTCCAGTTCTTCCCACTCCTCGTGGCTGTCGGCAATATGAATCATACCCACCTCGATATGGTCGGTATTCAGGCGTGCCAGCATATCCTCAAAGCTTTGCTTGGCCTCTTCCACATCACGGGTGCGGCAGTGCTGGCCGTCTTTGAAAACACAGCCGATATGGCCCTGAATAATCATCTCGTCGCGACGGCCCTGAAGGGCATAGCCGATGTTGGAGCGGGTCTTGGGATTGGCATCATAGAGGTCGATGTAATTCATCCCACTGTCGAGAGCCATCGTCATCAGCTCCAGCGAAGCGGCGCTGTCAATCTTCTCGAAGCCTCCGCAGCCGATGCTGATTTCGCTGACCATCAGTCCCGTGTTGCCCAGGGGACGGTAATTCATGTTGGTTTTCTTTTCCTGTTGCTTGCAGCCCACCGCCATCAAGCAGAGTGCTGCCCATAAAAATACGTAAATTTTCTTCATAATACTTTTATTCAAGTGACGGTGCAAAGATACAACTTTTCATGAATAAATGACGCAGACAGCAAAAAACTTTTTATCTTTGCACGCTAAAAAAATCCTGACTATAAAACTGACTATACAATGAAAAAATATAAAACCGGTATATTACTATTCGTCCTGTTTGAGATCATCGCCGTGTCGCTATGGCTGACAAGCGGAAACCTGTTCTTCCTGCTGAACTTCTCCTACATTGGCATTTGCATTGCCGTTGGGGAAATACTGATGGTGTCGCAGTGGAAATACGCCCGCGAGTTTGTCCAGTTCACCGTAGGCAGCTACATACTGGTATTCCTCGGATTAATCTGTCGAGAGAACATGCAAATTGAAGGATTTTGGTACTATCTGCTATCCGGAATTGTCGGAGCAGGGGTGCTGCACTATGCCATTGCCAAGATTTTCGGACCGCTGCTGTTCGGCCGTGGCTGGTGTGGCTTCGCCTGCTGGACGGCTATGATTCTCGACCTGCTCCCCTATCGACAGCCAGTCTACCCTCGGAAAAGTTTCGGATGGATACGCTACGCGATGTTCGGACTTTCCCTCGCACTGGTCCTTGTGCTGATGTACCTCGGCAAAGCCAACAAAACCACCATGTTCTACCTTTTCGTGGCAGGAAACGTGGTCTATTACGCCGTCGGCATCATCCTGGCCATCGTGTTGAAGGACAACCGCGCCTTCTGCAAGTATATCTGCCCCATCACGGTCTTTCTCAAACCAATGAGCTACTTCTCGCTGCTACGCATCAAGTGCGACGAAGAGAAGTGCATCCAATGCGGAAAATGCTTAAAGGCCTGCCCCATGGAAGTGGAGGTCAACAACAACTCACGCAAACGGAAGAACGCCACCGAGTGCATCCTCTGTCAGAAGTGCAAGAAGGCCTGCCCAGTGGAAGCACTGAAATAAATGTCCCTGTTAAACTGTTGTTAGTTGCGCGGTCTAACGCTGGAACCTCCAGATGTGGAACAGTTAATCACGGGATAACAGTCTTCGGAGGTAGTTCCGTAAATGAGCGTGCTGCCGCCGCTGAGCTCCACATTCAGGCTGTGGCAGCAGGTAACTTCAGCATAGCTGCCGCCGCTCATATTTCCATGCACCGCTCGTGTTTCCAAATTGGCTGCCTTCAATTGGCTTGCACCGCTGAGGCCAATCTCCATAAAAGTATGACAAGTACCTTCAGCTGTGATGTTAGAAGCGCCAGAGAGGTTCACGAAGACTTTGTACGCATCAACAACTCCAGTATAAGTGGAGGCGCCGGAGAAATCGAAGTAAACTTTGTCGGCCGAGACATTGCCTTTGTAGATGGATGCTCCAGAAAGGTCAATATTCACAAGAAAGCCTTCAAGCTTGCCTGTAAAAGAGGAAGCGCCACTGAGACTAAGTTCATAAAGGATAGTGGCGGGAATAATGGCAGTAGCCACACCGTTATACTTAACGTTTGGCTTGAAGCCGATGTGCAGTTTGTAATTTTTTACCTCAACTACCACTTTATTATGAGCCTGCTCACCCACCGTGACAACGACATCACTCACTTGGTCGCTTACAGTCACTTGAAAAGCGTTGCTCACCTCAAGACCCGTGAAACCACTGCTGATAGGGTAATTTCGGGTTGTAGGGTCTCCCCAATCTTTTTTGCATCCGCAAAATAGGGCGCACAGCGCTAACACAATCAAGGTCTTTTTCATATCAGTTTCTATTTAAAATTTCCAATTATTTCATGTACTCCCGCATATCCAGACTCATGATGCGGTCAAATGACAGAATGTCCTTCGTTTCGGTTTTGAGGAAAACAGTAGCCGCCACTCCTGAAGTTTTGTCGGGCACAAGGCGCACATCGATAACATCATGGAAGTCGTTGCTGAATTTCTCTGCATCGAAGGCCATGTCCTCACATCCCGAGGGCAAATCAAGCACTGTAAATGCGTAAGTGAGATTTTCCTTCCCCTGCCACATTTCCTCTTTGGATACACGACGGCCTTTCAAGAACGACAGCATCGGATGTTGGCCGCTAACAAACACTTGCAGTTCATTCAGGCAAAAGCCCGTGAAACGCAAGGGGTTAATCTCAATCGGCACCGCCTTCTTTCCATCATAACGGAACTCGATATGCATGGGGAAATTACGCAAATGCAATGTATTATTCAGATTGGTGAGAAAACGGGTAAACGGCTCCTCGTATTGGTCAAACAAACCCTTGTTGGTCATGTACAGACGGTCGGAAGTATCAGACTCATCCATAAATTTATGATGGAAGATATTCAATATCACAGGCTTCTCGTTCTCATCATAGTAGGCATCCACCGCATATTCCTCACCGCCAATATACTCTTCAATCAGAAAGCGGCTTTTGCCCACCACAAACTCCGGAAAATCGCTGCCGGCCTTAGCAAAATCATGTTGAAGGCTTGTTACCGCTTTATGATATTCATCGGGATTGTGTACCACAAACACTCCCTTACTCAAAAAACCAACCGACGGCTTTATGACGCATGGGAATACGATACTATTGGTGTCCAAATTTTCCATTTCATTGATGTTCACTTCTTTGAAAAAGAAATCAGGATAGATGTCACGACAGATTTTTCTGAAGGCTGATTTGTCTTTCACGATGGAGATTCCGTCAAGGAAGCGTTTGTCCTGAATATGATCGTAAATCCAACCGAGAGCATTCTCAGATACCGTATAGATTTTGCCTGTTTTTTGGTATTCTTCACAAAATTCGCTGTCAGACAAAATTCTGCCATTTGACACACGCTGCTCAGACATTTCATTACGCAACACAGGAATGTTGTTTTTCACCAAGGTCTCCACCATCAAATCAGACGCAAAAGGTCTCTCCAAAATTACCATAATACAATTGTTTTATGAGTTTTTTATTTCTATTGTTTGTTCTTTTCTATTGCTGTAAATGGCGATAATGATTACCGCACTGAAAATCAATACAATGCCCAAGGCTAGGCGTAAAGTAAACTCCTCACCAAACATAAATATACCTATCAGCACAGCAGTGAGGGGCTCGAGGGCTCCCATAATGGCGGTGGGTGTAGAGCCGATATATTTGGCGGCATAAACCATCATCACCAATGCCAATATAGCGGGCACCACTGCCAGCCAAACTACATAAAACCAACTGACCGCATTGGCTGGCACCTGCAATCCCTGTCCCGTACACAACGACATCAGCAAATTACCCAAAGCACAGTATATGAGTACGTAAAAATTAATCTTGAAGGAAGACATATTCAACTGGGCACGGTTCATCACTATAATGTACACCGCGTAGGTAAGTGCCGAAATCAACACCAACACCACTCCCAATGCCGAAAGGCTGCCGCCATCGGGACTCCAATACAGCAACATCACCCCTAAAAACGACAACACTATTGCCGTCACCGTAGGCAGGGTAATCTTCTCTTTGAAAAACACAGCCATAATGACTGCGGTAAGCACCGGATACACAAACAGCAAAGTGGAGGCCACCCCTACTGCCATCATCTGAAAACTTACGTATAGGGTGAGTGACGAGGCCAGAAACAGCAGCCCCAAGGCACTCAAGGTGGCAAACTCCTTCTTGGTCACACTTAGTTTCTCCTTGCGAAACAGCATGACCATCGCTATGATTACCCAAGCCAGTCCGAAACGCCAAAAGAGCACACTGCTCGGTGTCATCCCCTCCTCATATAGCCGTGCGCCCAAGGGATTGGTACCGTAACAAACCGCGGCACCTATGCCGCATATTGTGCCAAAAAGCTTTTTATTATTCTCTTTCTGAAGCATTTACTTTACTTAACATTCTATTGCAAAAATACACATTTTTGCAGATTCCAATACACTCAGACTAATATTTCCGTACAAAATCCGTAATCAACTTGAACAGCGGCTCGTAGGTATCGAGTTTCATCGTCTCCATATTGTCGTTTATCGTGTGGTAATACTGGAACGCATCACCATTCTCGTTCTCGAACAGGATGCAGGGCACATGGCGCTGGGCAAAGGGATAGTGGTCGCTGTTGCCGCCTAGCTCGCCACGGTTAAGGTCTTTGAAATAGCGTTTTCCCTGGTTGATTTTCTCCATCAACTCATAGCCACGTAGGCCCTCATCGCTAACCTCACAGTACTGCACTGGATTATTGTCGCCAATCATATCAAGGTTGAACAGATACCTGATGTTTTCCAAAGGCACGGTGGGGTGCTGCGCATAGAACTCCGAGCCCCTGAGGTTGGCATCCTCGCCAGAAAAGGCAATGAAGTACATATCATACTCGGGGCGGTTCTGCACATAGTAGGCGGCCAGCGTCACAATGGCAGCAGTGCCAGAGGCATTGTCATTGGCTCCCGGATAATATACCTGCTTGCCCAAGTTGCCGAGATGGTCGTAGTGCGCCGTGAAGACATAGCAGCCGTCGTGCCGTTTGCCCTCCACCTTGGCGATAACGTTGAAGCATTCGTAACCCTTCAAAAACTTGTTGTCGATATTGGCGGTAATGCTTTGGGCATCTTGCGGGAAATTGGCCGACACCCAAATGATGGGCTTGGCCACCACCTGCTCACCGTAAGCCTTGTAGAACTTTAGCGGCTCATTCCAGGTATAAATCATGCCTGCATTGGCACAGCCTTTGTCGGTCTCCATCCTGTAGAAATCGGCTCTATGCTTGTAGATGAACCAGAAGTCGCATACTACAAAAACATCCTTGTTCTCTGGCTTGGCCAAGTCGCTGAAAATCTTTTCAGGGTTGTAATTCATGGTGTCAACATAATAGAGCTTGTAGCTTCCGTGCACACCCGGAGAGAACTCACGCATGACGAAATCCACACCCGCAACTTGTTTTTTCCCATCCACAGAAAGCTCCATCTTGCCGGGGAAAGTATTGATATCCAATTTAAAGGGCTGACACACCACCTCTTCAACTCCCGCCTTGGAGAATTCCTTTTTGAGGTACTTCCCAGCTTTGTTGGCACCGCCGTAAGCATAGCCTCGGCCCTGGTATTTGGCGGAACTCAGTTCAGAAACCAGCTGTTTGTAATGAGCCACATCCTGCGCTTGCAGGGACGTCCCTTGGAACATCACCATCATTACAAACGCCACCACGAATAAAGACAGTCTTTTCATTGCTTTTGGGTATTAAAACTGCTTGCAAATGTACATAAATTTCCTGAATTACACACAGACATATAATTTTTTATTGTAGGGACGCGATTCATCGCGTCCGCAAAAAATATAGAGGAAAGATACAACAATCTACGGATATTTTGTTCCATTAAATGGAATAGTAATTATTTTCCGCCAAAAGCAAACAGGTAATACGTTTTATTTGTATTTTTGCATTGAGAAAAAAACTGACAAACAACTAACAGGCAATGACTAAACGAATCAGACAATATGTAGGCATTTTAACCGCTTTGGTGGTGTATTACCTCGTTCACGAGGGGGCGCACTTGCTGTACGCGCTCACTCACGGGGTATTCAAACAAGTGAATTTCATGGCGTTGGGAGTTCAGATTGACATTTTCCGTGACCAGATGACCGATGCGCAGCTGGGTTGGTTCTGTCTAGCAGGACCAATAGCTACCTTTATAGCCGCCTGGCTGATGGTGCTGCTCAGCCAACGCCTCTGCGACTCCTTTGGTGCCAAATCCGAGAAGTCTTCGCCCCTGTTTTTAGCCTGTTGCTGGTACACCTCCATCATCCTGCTCCTGCTCGACCCGCTGTACCTATCGGTCCTCTATCGCTTTGTCGGTGGCGGCGATATGAACGGCATCCGTCTGCTCCTACCAGAGACCATCGCCTGCATCCTTTTCGGTCTCCTTTTCGTACTACACATCCTCGTATTATGGAAGCTGCTATTGCCTAAGTATAAAAAAGCATTTGAGGAATAATAATTATGAACTGGACCATTGAAAAAATCCTGACCCTTTTCATCGGTATAGGCGCGGTAGGCGGTGCCGTGATGATGTGGATTGACCCTACGGGAGTAGCCTGGGGTGGCGAGCCACTGTTAGAGATGCTGCGTGCGAAGATGCCCTGGCCAGATATCTTCTTCCGGAATTTCATCCCCTCGGGATTCGTACTACTATTCCTGAACGGCATCACCCAATTGACCGCGGCATATCTACTCTTCAAGAAACACCCGCTTGCACAATGGGCGGTCCTCGTCTGCGGCATCATCCTGATGCTCTGGATTGTCCTCGAATGGTGGGTTTGGGGCTTTAATGCCATCAGCAACCTCTACTTCGTGCTCGGACTGATGGAGGCCGTAGCCGCAGTCTATAGTATGAAAAAGGAGGCTAAACAATGATGCAAACCGAAAGAATACTGCTGCGTCCCTGGCGTGAAAGCGATGCAGAAACGCTCTACAAATACGCTTCCGATCCGGAGGTGGGACCTCGCGCAGGCTGGCCTCCCCATCAGAGCGTAGAAGAGAGCATGGAGATTATCCGCACTGTGTTCCATAGCGACCACATCTGGGCTATAGAGCTACGGGCGACGGGCGAGGCAATCGGCTGCATGGGCTATTACACCCACAACGAAAGCAATATTAATATTGACGAGAACGACGTGGAGGCGGGCTACTGGATAGCAAAGCCCTACTGGAACCGAGGCGTCTGCACCGAAGCGTTGCGACTGCTGATTGACTACTGCTTCAACGTAAAGGGATTCAACACTATCTGGAGCGACTTTTTTGTAGATAATCCTGCCTCGGGCCGTGTGATGGAGAAGTGCGGTTTCCGCGACACGGGCGAAATTAACTATTGCAGTCATCTCCAAGTCGGTAATGACCGACCGGTGAAAATCATGCGGTTAAATCGAACTCAACTCAACACTAAATACACAGAAATAATGGAACAGAAATTTTGTCAGAGCTGCGGAATGCCGCTCACGGAAGAGATTCTCGGCACGAATGCCGACGGAAGCAAAAATGAAGAATACTGTATCTATTGCTACAAGGACGGGGCTTTCACCGGCGACTTCACTATGGAGGAAATGGTGGAGTTCTGCAGCCAGTTTGTGGATGAATTCAATAAGAACACCGGCCAGAACCTAAGCCGCGAAGACTACAAGGATGTGCTCCGCCAATTCTACCCCAGCCTCAAGCGCTGGCAGCTTCCTGCCGACCAGTTGCCCCACGCCACATCCCCTATCAAGCAGCAGCTCATTGAGGAGGTCAACGCACTCGGCATCGCCGACATGCCCAAGATTAACAACCTCTTCGTGCTGCAGGGCTCGTTCATCAACCAAGAGTACCGCCTCAACGACAACAGCCTCAAACTTCTTGACGACAACACCAGCTACTGGGGGAACCAGGTGGAAAAAGGTAACGGTCGCTGCTACGGCATCGCCTGCGACGAGCACTACATTCTCGTCAGCGAATACGGGAAGGACGGCAAAGATGCCGAAATTGTAATTCTAAAGAGACGATGAAACAGGAAATCAACCCCAAAGAGACCAACAGGGCCTTCGCATTCGAGATGTGGATGAGCGCCCCCATGCCTATGGTAACACTGGTGAAAACCATGGATGTCAGCCATTTGCTAAAACTCAGCAGAAAGCATAACATCAAGTTTAACACGCTGATGTGTTGGTGCATCGGCAAGACCGCCAGCGAGACAAATGAACTCCATCTGTTACCAGAAAACGGGAAACTCCTCCTATACGACCAGATTGCCATCAATGTCGTGGTTCGCAACCGCAACGGCGGCATCAACTCGTGCGACATTGCCTTCTCAACCGACATACAGCAGTTCAACCACGACTACATAGAGCTGACGACCAAGGTGGCGGAGGAATGCCAAAGCACATTTCTTGATGGCTACATGATTGTTGGCACGTCAGCCATGATTCAGACCGAGCTCGACTGCGTGGTGAACCAATACACCGACAAGTTCCTCAACCCGATGGTGATGTGGGGCAAGTACCGCAAATGCTGGTTTAAGACCACCCTGCCCGTCTCCTTCCAGTTCCACCACGTGCAGATGGACGGCGGGGATGCCGCACGGTTTCTTGAGGCATTGCAACAAACCATCCATACACTATGAAACTGCCGAAACCTTACCGCTTCGGATTCGACCTTTGGGGGCTACTCCTTTTCCTGCTGGTGATGCTCCCAAACTTCATCTGGTTTGCCGTTCCCGCACCCAATGATGTACTGCGAACCGAATCGATGACACCCATTGCTGATACCATCGCCTCGGTTTGTCAAGTGCTGATGATTGCCTGCTTGTGTTTTGTTATCAACGGAAGAAAATCCAAGCTGCGCTTCTCGCCATTAGTGATTGCAACAATTGCATGCATCGTGGTTTATTATGCTGGCTGGCTGCTCTATTATATTGGTGTCGCCACCCCTCGGGTCATCCTGCTGCTGACCCTCCCGCCCTGCTTGGCGTTCATCTTCTTCGCCATTGACAGAAATAACCTTCCGGCAGTTCTTTTCGCCACCATCTTCGCCGTCTGCCATTTGATTTTCGCTGTTGTAAATTTTATAAATTGATAAACCACTGGATTTATGACAGAAATGGAATCAATTTGGATATGGATTGCTGCAATTGCAATCACTTGGGGTGAGATAATAGTATTCGTAACTCTATTAGTTATTGTGATAGTTAGATTTTTTAAATCGAAGAATAACAAGAAATCAAAAGAATGAAAAAAACAATGAATACTTCAAAACAATTATGGTTTACCCTCACCTTTGTAATACTCCTTTGCATCACGGTGGGATGCTGCACGGCACAAAGCACCTTCGAATCTGCTCCCGCAAAGGTAGAGGGACACTACACCTACCAGCACGCCTTTGAGTACGATCTGGACGGCAACCACTTCAAGGTGGATGAGATCGGCACTATGGACTTTTACCCCGACGGCACCGCCCTCGATTCAGCCTGGCAGGCGTATTCTGTGACTTTCAAAGAGGGTGGTGAAGCAACTTGGATATTCAAGTACGTTAGTCCAAGCAAGTGGCGATTAGAAGGCGAAGACTTCTATTTTGCAGGTATTAAGGAACGTTTCAGAATGTATATGGTCGAAGGACTCTATACAGCTGGTTTCAAAAAGCAGTCAAAAAAGTTGTCAGATAAGGTTATCTCCGTTGTAGGCGGCAGCATCGACTACGAGTACAAGTTCCATCTCGACACGCTGACTACAGACAAGTTGCAGTGGAGTTTCACCTACAGCGATGGCCACACCGACACCTGGGAATTTTACCGAATAAATTCTAACCCCGAAAAGGACAAGTAATGAAACAAAACGGAAAGCACTAATCAACACCGCACCAAATAAAAAACAAACGTCTCCGCTTTTTGCGTATCTTTGCCGCAAAATTCATTTTTATGAAAAAACTCCTATTCCTATTACTGACCGCCTGCCTGATGGTCTCCTGCAGCGACCCGAACGCCAGATATGTCAAGAAAGCCATCCGTATTATGGACAAACACGGACTCTATGCCCAAGGCCCCGAATGGGAGAAAGCCAAAGAGGAAGCGTTAGCCACACAGCCTGCGAGCCTTGAAGAGGCACAACAGATAGTGATGAAAGCCGGCACAGTGGCCGGAGGCAAGCATACTTTCCTGATGACCTCCGACGAGGTGACTGGCAACGACACCTGCACCACCTGGGAAATGCCAACAGTGGAACTGCTCGAAAACGGCATCGCCAAAATCAAACTGCCACAGTTCATGGGAAATGACGACGAGGGACGGAAATATGCCCATACCGTGCTGGACGCCCTACCCTCCCAATTGCAAGGAGTGGTCATTGACCTGAGAGGCAACACCGGAGGCAACATGTATCCGATGATTGCTGCCGTCCACCGCTTCCTGCCCAATGATGTGATTCTCAAATTCAAAAGCCGAAAAAGGACCACGAATATCAACTTAACCTACGTGCTGCAAGTGGCGGATGTCAAACAGCAAGCATCCATCAACTGTCCGGTGGCCCTGCTGACTGACAAGAATACCGCCAGCTCGGGCGAGGCAGTGCTAATATGCTTCCGAGGATTGGAAAACACCAGCACCTTTGGTGCACCCACCGCTGGTTACGCTTCCTGCAACCAAACATTTCCCCTCCCCCAAGGCTCGAAGTTAGTGCTGACCACCAGCGAGGATGTGGCCCGTACAGGAGAGGTGTTTTGCGACGACCCCATTGAACCAAACAACCCAACAGAAACAGTTTTGGAGGATGCCCTACAGTGGATCCAAGACCAAATAAACTGAAAATAATCAAAATCTAAATCAATATGAAACTGAACATCAAAGAGCAACTCATTGACTTTGTCCATTATGTCGGGACATTCAAATTCTGGAAAGAACTTGTCATCATGACGCTGGGCATGATGGTGACAGCGGCAGCCGTCTATTATTTCCTTGTACCCAGCAAACTGATTATCGGTACCATCTCAGGTTTGAGCATCGTGCTGAGCAATATCTTCGGCGGCGGCTTAGGCACCTGGATTATGGGCATCAACATCGTGCTGCTGATTCTGGCCTTCCTGCTGATAGGCAACGAATTTGGCGCAAAAACAGTTTACACCGCCCTGATTCTTGGTCCGCTCACCGACTTTTGGGACTGGATTTACCCCTGGCAGGGCATCGCCAGTGCCAACCCCGTCACCGGCACTCCCTCCGTGATGGGCGACCCCTGGTTCGACCTATGTTGCTTCGTACTGCTGCTTTCTGCGGCTCAAGCCCTAATGTTCAGCATCAACGCCTCTACAGGCGGACTGGACATCTTGGCAAAGATTGTAAACAAATACCTGCACTTCGACATTGGCACCTCGGTAAGCATCGCCGGTGCCATCATCTGCTGCACCGCCTTTTTCATCAACCCCTTCCGCATGGTCATCATCGGACTGATTGGCACATGGATCAACGGCCTCGTGGTGGACTATTTCACCGCAGCACTGGGACGACGCAAACGTGTCTGCATCGTATCGAAAGAGCATGAGCGGATTCGTGACTTCATCATCAACCACCTCCACCGCGGCTGCACCCTTTATGAAGTTATCGGCGGCTATAGTGGCGAAAAAAGTATCGAACTCGAGGTGCTGCTTGGCAACGATGAGTTTAGCGAACTGCTGGCCTGGATGAAACAGGAAAACATCAGCGCCTTCTCCACCGCCAGCAATGTGAGTGAGGTGTATGGACTTTGGTTCAGCGGCAAAAAACGTAAGCAATTAGAGGAGGAGCTCCACCATCGTTAACCCTTAAAAAACATTATAACATGAAACGGATTTGCATTGCATTACTGATAGTATTTCTAGCCGGAATGGGACAGGCAGTCTGGGCTCAGCAAAAAACGCTCAACAGTCCCGACGGAAAACTGGAACTACAATTTGAAGTCAAGGACGGTGTGCCCCACTACGCCCTCAACCGCGAAGGAAAGCCCGTGGTGCTGCCCTCCAGAATGGGCTTCACCCTCGAATGGCGCGATGATTTGGCTCATGCCTTCGTCTTGAAGGACACCAAATACAGCACCTTCGACGAGACTTGGGAACCCGTCTGGGGCGAGGAAGCGAATATCCGCAACCACTATAACGAAATGCTGGTAACGCTGGAGCAACCTGCGGGCGCTGTGACGAGCGCCGACGGACGTTCGAAGACAATGGCCACCGTAATGCAGCTCCGTTTCCGACTCTACGACGACGGCCTCGGTTTTCGCTACGAGTTCCCACAGGAAACCCTACCTATATTGCTGAGGCAAGAATATCCGCCAAAAAAGGATAACGCATTGGTCTGCTTCTGGATTAAGGAAGAACTGACCGAGTTCGCGATGACCGGTGACCACACCGCGTGGTGGA